>JGI24711J26586_10000099_pt1 | contig 57962 bp, 60 predicted proteins | sample BioPla3DNA1_FD_26586 | JGI IMG/M metagenome (IMG submission 26586)
CAGCAGAATGAATATTTTGTTGAATGTTGAACACAACAATATTAACCAAACAATTCAATTATTTTTGTATGTATGCTTCTTCAATTAGTTTTTCTTTTCCTTGGAATGCTTTTCGTATTGGTTCGCACAAGGTGTTGGTTTCTTTTATCACAGTGTTTTTCAAATCCATTGGGTGTAGTTTTCCTTCAACATAGTGTTGTTCTAGTTCTTCGTAGTTTTTGAAAGAAATGTTTCCACCGAATTTTTCTGGACGAACAACATCAAATGTTTTACCCTTATCCATTAACACTGGGAAGATTACGTATTTACAAAAAGCAAGCACTCCATTGTTCTCTGCTTGTTTTTCTGGACAAAACGCTTTATTGAATTTTGTTTTAACCATTTCTTCCGAGTCAATTAAATCAATTTTTGAGTTAGGGTCAGATGAAGACATTTTTCCACTCGCGGTTAAACCAGGGATTAGTGGAAACATTAATTCTACTCTTGTGTTATACCCTAATCTTCCAAGGTTTTCTCTAGCGAACATCATTATTTTTCTTTGATCCACTCCACCGAATTGAATATCCACTCCTAAGTATTGTTCATCAAGAGCTTGCATTAGTGGGTAAATTAATCCTGATAGTTTTGGATTGTCACCAAATTTAACAACATCACTCGCTGCTTTCATTGAATCGTGAACAGAAGTGAATGTGGAAAGTTTTAACACATCAAGCAAATAATCTTTGTTTAGTTGAAACTCTGATCCTCTAACAAACTCTAAATTACTAACATCCGCTCCTGCGCTTTGAAGCATATTACTAATAACTATTTTGTAATACTCGTATCTTTTTTCTAAAAGTGACCAAGGGCAATTATCTAGTGCTCCGTGAACATCAGCTAAAAGGATTTTTACTCTAAACCCTGCTTTCAAAAAATCCGCTGCTTTTACTCCCCACACAAAATAACCCACGTGCGGTCTACCAGTAACAGCAGTGCCCAAATAAACCACTGGTTGTTCTTTTGATTCCACCAATTTTTGTAACTCTTCAATAGTAACTACTTCTTGAAGATTTCTAGTAACTAAATCCATTTTTTCTTGAACTGATAACACCATAACACCACTCAACAAATCAAAAACTATTTTTGTTATTTTAACAAAATAATTAAGGCGGGTAAGTTTTTTATTCCTGTTTGTTCACTAAATATTTATTAAAAAAACAAAAATTCAAAAAAATAGTAAAATGGTGAATTGTTATGAGTCCTGTGAATTATGTTATAAGAAAAGCTAAATCATTAACACGATGTGCTAAACCAAAAAGAATTACTCCAAGTAACAGAGCAACTATTAGTGGAATAAAAAAATCAAATTTAGCAAAAATAGGGTTTGCTACAAGAAGAGATAAAGTAAAAAAAGGAAGAAGGGGAAAAGTTAGGATAGTAAAAGGAAAAGGAAAACTAGTTATAACCCCACAAGGAGAAGCAAGAGCAAGAAATTTAAAAGAAGTTAGAGCAATAGAACAAACAATAAGAGAACAAAACCAAAGAAGAAGTAAAAAACCACAAAACATATAAAAATCTAAAAAAACAAAACACACAAAAATTCAAAATTTAAAAAAATTATTGAAAAAAATAGAACCTATTATTTTACCAAAATTATTTCCAACAAAACTATTTTACCAAAATTATTTTTAACAAAACTATTTCTATTAGAATTGTTTCCATATTAGGTTTATTTTTCTATTAATTTTATTTTCATATTAAGTTTATTTCCACATCAATTATTTTCATATCAATTTTATTTCCATATTAATTTTATTTTTCTATTAATTTCATTACTAGGTTTTGTGGAGTGAATATTCCTATTTCGCAAATGATTCCTTCTATTGTTGATGAATCTGTTCTATCAAATGCTGGGTTCATTAGTTTTATTTTTTTTGCCCCAAATTTTTTCATTTCTTTTTCTGACCAAACTTCGCTAACATCTCTTTGTTCTATTGGTTGTTGTTTTCCTAAAAGAGTAGATGGTTCAAATTTATGAGTGGACATTACTGCATAGTGTTTCACATCGTATTTTTTGCACAAAATACTCACGTGGTTTGTTCCAATTTTGTTTATAATATCCCCATCAGCTAAAAATGCATCAGTTCCTGAAAAAAAATAATCACACTTTTTCATTACTGTTGAAGCAGCGTTATCAACTAAAAGAGTAACCTTAATTCCTGCATCGGATAATGCTCTTGCAGTGATTCTTCCTTGGTAACGAGGTCTTGTTTCAAGACAATACACGTGATTGATTTTCTTTTTAGCTTTTATAAGCATTTTAACCACTGTTGAGGAGTGACAAATAGTTAAAATGGTTGAGTTTGGTTCAATCATATTCGCTCCAAACCTAGAAATATCCTCCATTGCTTTTGCTCTGTTCTTTTCGTATTTTTGAATTGATTCAATTATTTTTTCTTTCATTTCACTAACTGATAAATTTTTATCCGCAATACTTTGTTTCACGATCCTAATCGCTGTTCTTAGTTCGGGTTCTGTTGGTCTAGAATTAAATAATAATGAACAATTTTGAAAAAACTCTTTTCTAAAATTAGCAGGGTTTTTTTCTTTTGATGATTTAACAGATTTTGCTATTGCACTAATAGCTTTCTTTCTAACATTAGTAGCACCTTGAATTTTTAGTGACTTAATATCCCTAACAGTTTTTTTAACAATACTCAAAACCCATCAACCCTTCAAACAATAAATCTTCAAACAAAAACCCTTACTAATAACTCTCAACCAATAACTCTCAACCAATAAACCTTAACCAATAATCCTTTATAATTGAATAATAGTTTTTTGGTTTTTGTTTTATTTAAGAGTTTCCATCAAAAAAACAAAAAACAAAAACTATACAAATAGGTTTTTATTCAAAAAACACCTATTCTTTTCATGAAAAAAATAATACAAATAATACTTATAGTAGTGTTTTTTGTTCTAGCGATTATTACTCCGCCAATAGTTGTTTCAATGATACCGGAAGAATTAATTAACGAGTTTGGGGTTTTACTAATACTTGTCCCAATAATAATAGTGATTGTTTTATTAGCAATTCTTTTATTCATAATTAGTTTAGTTTCAGGCACAAAACAAATTACTGAAAATAGTTTCCAAAAATTAAGAACCCGACAAGAGAAGGTTTCTGACAAAATTAGGAACAGCAATAATTTTAACGAATTTAGTGTTGAAGAACTAAAACAAAAAAGGGATTTAATAAAAATTGAGTTAGGAAACCTTGAGAAACAATTTTTGAAAAACAAAATATCAAAAGAATTGTTTGATAAAACAACAAGAGAAAAACACGAACAATTAATCAAAATAGAAACCCTAATTGATTCTAAATCAAAAATAAATTTGAGTGAAAAAGAAATTAAAATAATTAATGAGGTTTCTACTGATAAGAAAAAAATTCTAAAAGGTCTTTTTGAACAAAAATTACTAAAAACACACGAACTAAGTTTAACTGAAAAAAGTTATTATAGAAAAAAAATTGATGAAGTAACTTATCTAAAAATTAGTTCAAATATTAAAAAAGAAATAATTTCTATTGATTCACAAATTGATTTAATAAACAAAAATGATGAAATCAATAAACTAAAAGCTCAACTAAAAAAAGCTGCTAAAGAAATAGTGAAACAAAAAAAGAACACAAAAACAAGAAATCTTGAAGAAATACTACAAGAGGATGTAATTGACCAACTTGATTTGTAAAAATGAATTATTTTTTTATTGTTTCTTTTATAAATTCATCAACTTCTTTTAGTTTTTTTTCATCAAAACGAAATATGCTTGAAAACACTCTGTCTTTTTCAACATCAATCCCGTTCATTGAAAGTATTCCCCTCATTTTTTTTATTGTATTTCCCGGCAACCCTATTCCTGTTGCGAACAAAAATATTTTTTTGTTAGAAAGTTCTTTTTGGTTTAGGTTTTTTAGAAAAACATTAACTATTGGTGCGGAAGAGAAAGAAACTATTGGACTCCCAATAAACAAATAATCGATTTCTTTCATTGAGGGAACAGGGTTTTTTAGTTCTAGTTCTTTTTCTTTTTTGAATTGATCTTTTATTGAATAATTTTTTTTATCCTCTATCAAAAAAATTTGGGAACTCATTTCTTTTTCCAAAATCTTATTTATCCTATCAGCCACACTTTTTGTTTCCCCAAATGAATAATACGCTATTAGCACTTTTTTCATTCATTCACCAAAAACAACACTTTTTTAAAAAACAATTTTTTTAAAAAACAATTTTTTCAATGTTTTTTATTCAACTATTTTTTTCAACTGTTTTTTTCAACTGTTTTTTTTTATTCAACTATTTCTATTAAAGTTATTTCAAACACTAGTGTTTTTCCTGCCATTTCTGGATTGAAATCAATCACTGCATTTGTATCAGTTTTTGATATTACTGTTCCCACCATATTTCCGCCACTAACTTTCATTCCCACTTCTAATTTGTTAAAATCAGCAAAATTGTTTGAATCAAGAGTGATTACATTTTTTTCGTTTCTTTCTCCATAAGCTTGGCTTGGTGCAAGAGTAACTGTTTTTGTTTCCCCAACCCTCATTCCTTTCACAGCATCATTAAAACCAATTATCATTGCTCCTGAATCCACTTCAAACTCTAACGGGGTTCTCCCTGGTTTTTTTGAAGTATCAAAAATAGTGTTGTCCAAAAATCTTCCAACATAATCCACTCTAACAATATCCCCTTATTTTGCTTTTGACAAAGTATTCAAATTATTATAAACCGCTCCTTTATTTATATCATTCAAATTATTTGTTTCATTTAAATCACTTGTTTCTTTTAAATTATTTGTCTCATTTTTATTCACACCCATAAAATCACCTTGTGTTTGCACACACCCAAAAAACAAAAACACTAATAGTGCTATCATTATTATTTTTTTTAAATTTGTTTTTTTCATAATTGTTTTTTTCATAAAATAACCTTTTTTTATAAAATACTCTTTTTTGGAAATCATTATAAATCAATTTATTGTAAAAAAAATCCAATAATAGTTTGGGTTAATTTTGTGGTTTTTTTGCTTCTAAATGCAAGTATTGTTCTTCTGTTTTTTCTTCAATTATTTCAACAAAACCTGCTTCTGTTAAGTATTTTTCTAGTATTTCTTTATCATAACCATAATTGTGGTGATCTTCGGGGTATTTTTCAAACCCGTATATTTTGTTTAATGCCCATTCTTTTTTTTGACCTGTTTCGGTTGTAAATAGTTTACAAAAATAAGCTAAGTTTGGAACAATTATCACTAATTTTCCTCCTTTTTTTAGCACTCTGTTCATTTCTTTTAACGCTATTTTTGCGTCTTCTCTCAACAAGTGTTCTAAAAAAAACCTTGAATAAACCTCTACAAATTCTTCATTTTTGAAAGGAAGTTTTTTTGCATCCCCAACCACATCAACTGAATCAAGTTTTCTTGTATCAAAATGCAAAAAACCCTCTTTTGGTTTATTACCAGAACCAATCTCTAACTTATCAAACCCTTTAACCACAAAAAAAACACTCTCACACACAAACATATTTTGTGAAAGGTTAAATATATAAAGTAGAAAATTCTCACTAATTACTGATGGTTGAGCAAAATTATTTTAGCACACAAAGAACATTCTCTCTTATACACATTATTTTTAACTTTATTGTTTTTCATACCTGATTTTATTTATTATGGAAAAATGGTTGGTCTTGGAGCAACCCTTTGGTCTTCACTTTATGTTGGTTTAATGCCAGCCTTACTTGGATTTGTAATACTAGTTTATTTTATTATTTGTTTTGAAAAAAAACAAAATGTGCTTAAATTAGCAGTACTTTTCTGTTTAGGCATATTGTCCCACTTTATTTTCGTAGTAATAATTTTATATTTATTAATTAATTTACTAATTGATTTTAAAAGAAAGTCTGAAATTATTTTAATTTTCATTATTGGATCCTGTTTAAGTGCGTTCTGGTGGATACCGGCAATAATTTACAAAGAGTATACCGTGATCGCATACTACATGTTACCATTGGTTAATTTTACTTGGGTATTAATACTACTTTCTTTTATTTGTATTTTATATAGATGGAACAAAATTGAATTTAAATTTTTCAAATTTTATTTCGTCGGGATGGTACTATTTTTGATTTTAATACTTGCAGAAAAATTATTTATAAATGGTCAAACTTTTAGAGTATTTTTCGTTTTAATATTTTTCCTAAGTCCAATATTATTTGATTCACTAATACATTTTTACAATCAATTATTAAAAAGAATGAAAATTAAATCAACATTAACTCCATTATTTTACATATTTTTAATTCTAATTATTACATCCTCATTTTTTATTGATTATAGTTCAAAAACATTTATTGAATTTGATATAGAAAAATTAGATTCAAACAACATTTTCTTAATTTTAGGACCGGTTGAAGATAATATTTTTGCACACCATGCTTTATTTTATGAATTTACAAACAATTTAGGCGGCCGTGCATTGAGAGGGTTATTTGCCGAACAATCACCAAATATTGTATTTTCATCAGGATTAAGTCTATTATCTAACCCAAAAGAATTTATTTGGGGGACTATTGCAATAAAAGGTGACCAAATAGATATAACCAAATTTAGTCAATTAATGAATATAATGGGTAGCACATCAATTATTTCAACCGAAGGGATAAACAAAAATTTACCAGTATTAAAAATGAGAAAAATAGGGACACAATATATTAAAAAAAATGAAAACAAATTATTATGGTTTGATACGAATAAAATTTTTGAAAAAAAAGATATTATTGAATATTATTTTACAGATTCTAACACAATAGAAATTCTAAATTATATTCCGGATTATTATACCGGCACAGATTGGATTAAAGACAACAGCCTGTATTTATCAAAAACTGGTAAAATTATCTCATTAACAAAAATAACTGACTCTTACCCCAATAACTCTGCTAAAATATTAAATTATTCTAGAAAAAATAATCACATCACTTTTTTTATTGATTCAAACACAAATGTCCCAATATTAATTAAAGAATCATACTTCCCAAACTGGAAAGCATATATTAATGGAAAATTAACTCAAATTCATGTTGCGTCCCCAAATTTAATGATAATTAATGGTTATGGAAATGTTGAATTAAGATTTGAAAAAAGTTATTTTGAAATTTTTTCTTTATTCTTTTCGTTGGCAATATTTATTTTAATTTGTATATTATTCGTAAAAACTAAAATTAAACAAAAATTTTAACTACTACTTATTTTTTTAATTGGACTGTACTGATTTAAATTTCACTCTTAATTCACATAATTATCAATTAATAGTTACGCCATTAAATTCTTAGAAAAAACTTTATGTTGAAAAAAATCGCAATTTTTTTTTAACAATAAGGTTTTTTAATGTGTTAATTCTTTAGTTTGTTGTTGGGGTGTTTTTTTGTGGGTGCTCTTGAAATCACTTTTTTTGCTATTGGGTGTATTATTTTTATTGGTTATTTAGGAATGATTTTTTTTAACAAAACAAAGATTCCTGAAATTATTTTACTCCTAGTTATTGGGTTAATTATTGGACCGATTGCGGGGATTGTTGATCCACAAGGAATAGCTTTTTTTGAAAGCATATTACCATTTTTTGCGACTTTTGCGTTAATGATTATTTTATTCGAAGGTGGGTTGCACCTAAATTTTTTCAAAATAATAAAAGCGATTAGTGGATCGTTCATATTCACTATTATAGTGTTTATTTTATCAGTTGTTTTTTGCACTGGGATTACTCTTGGGTTAAGTAGTTTGGGTTTGTTACACTTTGATTTACTAACCTCAATAATGTTTGGAGCAATTCTTGGAGGAACAAGTTCAGCTATTGTTATTCCGCTAGTGAATAGTATTTCTACACAAGAAGAAACAAAAACCCTTCTTAGTCTAGAATCAGCACTAACTGATGCTTTAAGTGTTATCACAGTTGTTGCTATTGGAGAATTAATTATTCTACAAACAATTGATCTAACAAATGTAACCTCATCAATTCTAGCAGCGTTCTCTATTGCTGCGGTGGTGGGAGGATTGTTTGGATTATTGTGGTTAAGAGTGTTGAGTTTTTTAGAAAAAAAACCATACGAGTATCTAATGACACTCGCTGCATTAATGTTACTATACTCAATTATTGCTACATTCAAAGGAAACGGAGCTATTGCTGCACTAACATTCGGGTTAGTGCTTGGAAATAGTGAAGAAATAACCTCAATGCTAAAAATAACTACTCGAAAAGTAGAAGGGTCAATAAAAAACTTTCAAAAAGAAATATCCTTCCTAGTAAGAACCCTATTCTTTGTGTATTTAGGAATATTATTCAAATTCGAGTACCTAACCATTCAAGTTATTGGAGCAACAATACTAATAGTTGTATTCCTATACATAGCAAGAGTGATTGGAACAAAAATTATTTCAAAAATAAAACCAGTGTTTAAAGAAGACAAAAAAATCATATCAACAATGCTGGCTAGAGGATTAGCAGCAGCAGTGCTAGTATCAATCCCAGTGAGTATGAATCTAGGACTAGAACAAGCACTACTAGATGAATTCACTGCAATCGCGTTCCTAGTAATATTCCTAACAAACATAGTAACAACAATAGGAGTGTTCATATCAGAAAAAGAAAACAAAACAAAAAAGAAAAAAACACCCGGACAAAAACTAATAGTAACAGAATAAAAAACAATAAACAAAAACAAAAAAAAAACAAATAATGAAATAAAAAATAATTAAAAAAATTATAAAAAAATAATTAAAAAAAATAATGAAATAAAAAAAAACAAAAAAAATAACCAAATAAAAAAAATTATTAAATAAACAAGTAACAATAATAAAAATAATAAACAAATAAAAATAATTAAATAAAAATTATAAAAAAACAAAATTTTGAGGTGAAAAAAAATGGGTAATTGTTTTTTGTGTGATGATTTTGTAGGTGAAGAAAACGGGGATGGTGGAGTAAAAGGATTCACTATTGGAGAAAGAGAAATTTGTAAATCTTGTTTAGAAGAACTAAAACACAGATTGAATCAAGTAGAAGCACGCGCTCCAATTGACCGAGAAAAACAAGAAGAAACAATAGAAGAAAACGAACCAGAACAAGAAAACACAGAAGAACAAAACCCATTCAGTGCAAAAGTCACAGAATAATTAAAAAAAACCGCTAACAAAAGTATTTAAATAACTAAAAAGAATAATTATTAACAAAGAATTTTTACAAAAAATTTTGACACAAACAAAAAAGGGATATTGATTTTTGATGAAGAAAGTAAAGAAAAAAACCAAAATCGAAAAAAAAACCAAGAAAAAAAGACCTAATAAGTACGCAAAAAAGAAATTCATTCCGCCAAGAACGGTTTTTGGTTGGGAAGATAGAGAACATATCTCAAAACCCAAAGCAAAAAATTTTAGAGAACCAAAGAAAAAACCACTAAAATGGGATATTCCTTGGTTAAAAAACTTGCTCAACCCAGAAAAAATACCAGAACCAAAAAAAGAAAATTTTGTTGAAAAAGAAGAAAGAACAGTGAGAAAACCAATTGTTAGTGCAAGAGAAATAATTACTAAAGAAACAATTGTTACAGAAAAAAAAGTTACAAAAACCCCAATAATTAAAGAAACCAAAACAACAAAAACCGAAGAAGGAATTTTACCAAAACTAATGATTTTAGTAATCGGATTATGTTATTTAGTTTTTTTGTTAATATTATCAACAATGTTCGTGCAAGTAACTTACGAAAACTACTCGTTTATTGAAAACACATTCTTTACACTAGCAATAATTTCAATAATACTCGCAGCGATTTATGCATACACAAGAGAAGTGTTCAAAGGATTTATTTACATATCAATAATTCTATTAATCTACATTCTCATAGGAACAATAATTGCAGAACCACTACTAAAAACACTAAACGTACTACTAATTGTACTAACAATACTACCAATACAAGTGTATTTAGTAAAATATGTTAAATAATTCAAAAAAAAACTCTAAACCAAACAAATTATTCTAATAAATAATTACAAACACAAATCAAAAAAAACAATCAAAACACTCCTATAAATCAACAAAAAACAACAATAATGTATATTTTGTTACATAAAAAACCAAAGATGTTTTATAAAAAACACAGCAATATAAAATATTTATGAGAATTACAAAAAAAGTTAGTGCTTTACGCTTGCAGGAATTGTTTCCAATTAGCCTTGAAGGAAACATTAGTTTTGTAACAACATTTTACACTGAATCATTTTGAAAAAAACAAAACTATCCTCAAAAAAAAACATAACAACTAATTGATTTTTTTTTAATTTCAAATTAATTTTTAATAATTTTTTTTAGCTTTATTTTTACATTATTTAAATTTTACACTAATTTCTTTTTTAATTTCACATTAATTTTTTTAAATTTTGTATTAAATCCACATTAATTTTGTTTTTCAAAAAAATGTTTTTTTAGAGGTAAATTTCTTATTTTTAGAGCAAAAAATAGCTAATTTTAGCACTATATTTAAATACAGATTAGAGTTTGAGATATACAACATCATTAAATAATTCGGAGGGAATTAAAATGGTTGGATTATTCAGTAAAAAGCCAAAAAAGAAAGCATTCGGAGGATACAATATTTGTTTCAAAGGATGTGACGACACTCTTGAAAGTGTTTTTGGTAAAGAAAAAATTGCTCCAAGTGAAATGACAAAAAAACTTTGGGCATATGTAAAAAAGAAAAAAATATCAGGAAAAGATTAAAATAGAAAAACTATTTTTTATTTTGAAAGGTGAAAAAAACTCACCTTTCATAAATAATTTTTAAAAAATAAATAATTTTTAAAAAATAAATAATTTTTGAACTAACAATTTTTTAAAACAAACAATTTTTGATTCAATAATTTTGTGAAATAATAATTTTTAAAAAATAAACAATTTTTTTTTGAAAACTAATAATTTTTAAAAAACTAATAAAATATTAAGATTAATAAATGGTTAGTGGATTAAATATTGTATGAAAAAAATAATTTTTGCAATAACAATTTTTGCAATTTTGTTACTTTTTGGTTGCACTAATAACCAAAATGATGATCAATACAATGACCATAATTTTGTTACTTTTAAAGAAATTGATAATTCTGTTTGTGCTATTGATGGAAAACCAATAATTAGATTATACTCAACTACTGGGTGCCCCCATTGTAAATGGATAAATGATACCTACAATAACACGGTGAATGAATACGCAAATCAAGGAAAAATTATTGCCCACCACTACGAATTTGATACAAATAAAGATACATTAAATCCCGAAATTAGTGGAATCTCTCCACAAGAAGAAGCGCTTTTTTTAGAATTTAATCCAAGAGGAACTATCCCCACATTTATTTTTGGATGCAAATATTACCGAATCGGAAACGGGTACGAACCAACAGGAAAAACCACTATTGAAAAAAACAAAGAACGACTTGAACTAGAAGAAGCAGAGTTTAGAAAAATAATAGAAAAACTAATCAATGAAACAAAACAAACAAACTAAAAAAAAATCAAACAAATCAAAAAAAATTCAATTAAACAAATTATTCAAAAAAAAATTCAAATCAATCTAATTGAATAAAACTTTCTTAATGAATAGATTTAAAACTANATTCTCTCAAATTTTAAATAATATGGCTAAAACTAATGAAGTGTTAAGACTAGATAAGGTTTCCAAAATTTACGGAATGGGTGGAGAAAAAGTAATTGCCCTCAACAATGTTGATGTAACTATTTTTAGGAATGAATACACTTCAATTATGGGTCCTAGTGGTTCAGGAAAAACCACTTTGCTTGATGTGTTAAGCACTATGTCAAAACCAACTTCAGGAAATGTTTTCATTGAAGGAGTGAATACTACAAAAATGACTAATAGTGAGCTTGCTTCTTTTAGAGGAAACACAATTGGTTTTGTTTTCCAAACATTCCACTTATTTCCACGACTCACTGCTCTCGAAAATGTGATGACACCAATGTGGATTAATGGAGTGCCAAGAATTGAAAGAGAAGCTCGAGCAAAAACACTTTTAGAAAAAGTTGGGCTTAAAGATAGAATGGAACACAAACCCGGAGAATTATCAGGTGGACAAAAACAAAGAGTAGCAATTGCTCGTGCGCTCGCAATGAATCCCCCACTAATTGTTGCTGATGAACCAACAGGAAACCTTGACACAAAATCAGGAGAAATAGTAATGGATATAATCAAAAAACTCCACAAGGACGAAAAAAGAACAATAATTCTAGTAACACACGACAAAAATGTTGGAAAACAAGCAGAAAAACACATTTATATAAAAGATGGAAAAATAATAAAAAACGAAAAAATAGAAACCAACAAAAAAACAAAATAAAACAAAAAAAACAAAAAGAAATTAAAAATAAAAATAACAAAAAGGAATTTAAAAAAAAATTCAAAAAATTTAAAATAAAAATAAAAAAAATGAATTTAAAAAAATTCAAAAAACAAAATAAAAAAATATTTTGTCAAAAATGTTTTATCAAAAATGTTGTAAAAAAAATTTTTTAAATAATTTTTATGTCTTTATTAATTTTTGATTTAATAGAGAATTCTTTGCGAAATCTTGGGCGAGCAAAAATAAGAACTCTCCTTACTCTTCTTGGAGTAATTATTGGGATTAGCGCTATTGTTAGTTTGATGTCGGTAGGGAATGGGTTTAGTAATTCTATCGAATCCCAATTAACAGAACTAGGATCAAACACTATTTTTGTTATCCCTATGGGGAGTAGTTTTGTTAAAAACACAAGAATGACTCCGGGAGATATTAGTTTTATGGAAGGAGTAGCGGGAGTAACCCAAGTTGCTCCTGTGTATTCAACAAGTGCAATGCTTGAATTCAATAAACAAAAAATAAATGTACAAGTAAGTGCGGTGGATTCAAAAAACGCTAATATTTTTGACAACACAGGATCGTTCACTGTTGCGGAGGGAAGATTTGCTGGCGCGAACGAATCAGGATCAATTGTTATTGGAGACAAAATCTCTAACACTTTTTTTGACAAAAAAATTGAAATAAAAAAACTAGTAAAACTCAACGGAGAAGAGTACAGAGTAATTGGAGTACTTGCTCCACAAAACCAATCATTTGGTGGAGGATTTAGTGGGAGCACTAGTGTATTAATGTCGCTTGAAGCGTTCAAAAGAATTGTTCCAAACCCAAGCGCCCAAATTATTTTTGTAAAAACAATTAGTGCAGAGTCAGTGAATCTTGTAGCGAGTGATATTAAAGAATACTTTGAAGAAAAGTACGGAGAAGGAGTGGTTATTGTTTCAAGCGCTGAACAACTTTTAGAACAAGTAGAAGCAATACTGGGAATTGTTACAATATTTTTAACAGGGGTTGGAGGAATAGCAATACTTGTAGGAGGAGTAGGGATAACAAATTCTATGGTTACTTCAGTTCTTGAAAGAACAAAAGAAATCGGAATAATGAAAGCACTCGGAGCGAGTGACAAAATAATTTTATCAATATTTTTATTAGAATCCGCATTCATTGGAGCAGTGGGTGGAATAATTGGAATAATTGTTGGATATACTCTTGCAATAATAATTGCTTTCATTGCTGAAATGAGTGGAGTGCCAATAATCCCCGATATTAATTTAGAAATAACCATTGGGGCATTGATTTTTTCAATGATTGTTGGAATGCTTGCAGGGTACTTTCCAGCACTAAGAGCATCAAAAATGGATCCTGTGAGTGCATTAAGATATGAATAGATCGTGATTTTTATGAGTTATGATTTTGAACTTGTAACCAATGCTTTAAGAAATCTAAAAAGACAAGGGATCAGAACTTTTTTTACTCTTTTAGGAGTAATTATTGGAGTTGCAGCGATTGTTGCACTTTTATCAATCGGAACAGGACTTAATGTAGCGGTTAATGAAGCATTTGAAGCAATTGGATCAAATATGATAATTATTTATGCAGGAAACCCAATGTCAATGAGTGGTTCAAATATTGAAATAACTGATGATGATATTAAGCGTGTTGAAAATATTTCAGGCGTGGATAGAGTAATTGGGTATTATGTTACAGAAGGAACTATTGAGTATGGCGGAGAAAGAAGACCAATAATGGTGATTGGAACTGATGCTGAAAAATCAGGTATTTTGGAAGACACTGGGTTAATCGGAATAAACGAAGGAGTGCTTCCAATAAATAATTCACTAACAGCAGCAGTAATCGGTGATGGAGTCGCTAATGATTTATTTTCAAAAAAACTAACTATGAGAAAAGAATTCAAAATTAATGACGAAACATTCAAGGTTGTTGGAATAATGAACAAACAACAACAATACGCAGGAGATCCAGAGAACAGAAACAATATTGTGTGGATAACTCTAACAGGATTCAAAAAACTTGATCCAAAAGCAACCCCTCTTGAAATTATTGCAACCGTAAAAAACAACGAGGATATTGACAAAATAGTTGAAAAAATAGAGGATTATTTTGAAAAAAAATACGGAAAGAGAACTATTTATGTTGCTTCTTCAGAACAAATGCTTGAAATAATAAACCAAATATACGGATTAATCACCACTGTTCTTGTTGGAATAGCTTCAATATCAATAATCGTGGGAGGAATAGGAATAGCTAATGCAATGATTGCATCAGTAATGGAAAGAACAAAAGAAATAGGAATAATGAAAGCAATCGGAGCAAGTGATAACAAAATACTCGTAATGTTTTTACTAGAAGCAGGGTTTATTGGAGTGGTAGGAGGAATAATAGGAATCACTTTAGGGTACGGAATATCACTCCTAATTTCTTATGTTGCTGCACTATCAGGACTCAAATTACAAACAAATTTTTCTCTAGAAATAATTATAGGAGCACTACTATTCTCAATGATAGTAGGAATGGTATCAGGATACTTCCCAGCAAAAAAAGCAGCAAAACTAGATCCGGTAGAAGCACTAAGATACGAATAAAAAAAAATAAACAAATTAAAAAAAAATAAAAAAAAATAAACAAATTAAAAAAAAATAAAAAAAAATTAAAAAAATTAAAAAACAATCAAAAAAAAATAAAAAAAACAACCAAAAAAAACAAATAAAAACAAATTAAAAAATAAAAAAAGTAGAAATAAATAAAAAATAAAAACCAAAAAAAATAAAAATTTTAAAAAAATTAAAAAACTAATTTCATTTTTCAACTAATTTTGCTTTTTTTATTTTTATTTCTCCAGTGAATTCGTTTTTCATTTTTTTGTCAAACAATAAATCAATTTTTTTTGAAAAGAAAGGGGTGTCAATGACAAGGGTTTCATATTCTCCACCCTCTCCTGCTGGATTTATTTTGTATTTTTCTTCAAGAGCAATTAATTCTTTAATTGAGTTAGAATCAATTTTTTTACCAACCCAATTTTCATCAAAACCATACGCAGCAATTTTTGTTATTATTATCTCGAATTTATTTTCAACAAGTTCTTTCAAATAATTCACTTGGTTTTTGTGCCACAAGGGAGCAAAAGCACTAATACCTAAATCTAAACAAATTTTTTCTATTCTTTCTTTTTGATAAATAGAAAAAAGCGAACCAAAACACAACCCCTTTATATTATGCTTTTTTTTAGCTAAAACAATTGCTTTCTTTAATTCTTTAAGTTCTTTTTCTTTCTCTCCTTTTGTCTTCACTATTATTAGAGGTAAATTCATTGAACTAGCTTGTAATTTCGCAATATTTATTGTTGGAGTGTGGAACATAAAAGAATCCTTGTTTTTTGAATCAATCGTAATTAAACATTTAACCAAAGCCCCTTGTTTTTGCATTAAATGCATTGCAAAAATTGAATCCTTTCCTGTTGAAATTAAAGCAGCTATTGGAAAGTTTTTTTGGCTTAAATTATTTTTATTAATTATTGAATTTAGATAATCTGTTTTTGTTTTGAAATTATTTTTTTTTGCTAAAAACTCAAGAGCTTTATCAAAATTGCTCCCATATTGTGTTGCTGTTTTTTTTCTATAAGCAGTATCTTTTGGTAATCCTAAAGAAAGAGCTAGTTCGCGCAAAATTATTTTATTCTCGCCATTTTTGTTTAATTTAAATTTTGGGTCAAGCGAAAGAGCAAAAGAAACCAATTTTTTGTCCAAAAATGGTGTTCTCAATTCTAAATTATTGCTTTCACAAATTTTGTTTTGATTAATTAAATCTTTTTCATACAATTTATTCAAACACTTTTTACACTCATTATTCACATTAACACTCTTTTTGAATGTTTTTTTGAATTTATCATACCCTGCAAATAATTCATCCGCACCCAAACCGGAAAAAACAATATTTATTTTAGGATAAGATTTTTTTATTTTTTGTCCAGCAAAATAAATTGCTGAAACCACTCCCACTTGCACAGGGTCAAAAGAATTTATTGTTGAAACTATTTTTGGTAATTCTTTTTCAAATTGATTTAATGACACTGGTGCTTCAATTAATTCAATACCCAAAAATTGTGAAACATTTTTTGCCCAAAACAAATCTTTTGGTTCACTAAAATCAGAAATATAAGCAAAACAACAAACAAAATCTTTTTTTTGTTCTTTAAGAATGTTAGATATTAGTGTGGAATCAACCCCTCCTGAAAAAAAAACAGCGAACTTTTCTTTAGGAACCAAAGCACGAACGGAACTTGTTAAATAATTATTTAACAAAACCAACTCCACCCCACTCATACTTTTTTTAACAACCCCAACACTTTTAGATCTTTTAACAATTTTGTTCTTAACCATAAAAATCAATCACAAAAAAACTTATTCCTAATAAATTAAGAAAAGAAAGAGATAAAAACAGAGATATAAAAAATACAACCATACTGTTTAACAAAACCTTAAACAAGAACAATATTTTGTTTCAACACAACAAAAATAACACCATCAATAACACTAACAAAATAACAAATCTTATTAATCAACAAAAGAAAAATAGAACACAAAAAGTTGGACAAAAGGTTTAACAAAAAAAAACAAATTAATAAAAAACCACTAATTAATCCAAAAAAAATAAATGCTTTCCATTTAATTCTATAAAATAACTCTCTTTCAAAAAAATTTGTTCAAAGAAAAACCTTTTTAAACAAAACCCGCACCAATATTTCTGCGGAGATGGCAGAGAGGCCAAATGCGCTCGGCTTGAGACCGAGATCCCGAAAGGGAGCGGGGGTTCGACTCCCTCTCTCCGCGCTTAAAATCTTTTTATTACGCTTCAAAAAGACACACCTTTCTTTATTAACAAAAAACGAGAGAAGGAAATTAAAGAAGGTGTTAAAAAATGGAAAATAAAAAACCAAGTTTTCATAACTACGACAGATCACTTGAAAGATTAATAACAAGAATAAAAGGTATCCCCGTTGTTTATGAAGGAAAAAAAGGAAAGGTTCAAAACGCAAGAGACCTTTCAATATTAACAGAAAAGAACAGGCAATATTTGTTAGATTATCACAAACTTTGCGTAAGGTCTGGTAATAGTGTAGCACGTACACTTGCACGTTTGGAAAGGTTGACTTATTGTTTTGTTTTCTTTGGAAACCAAAATATTGATACAGCTACGCCAAAGGACTTTGAAGAAGTAGCAAACCAAATAATGACGGACAAAAATTTAACTTTGCGTACAAGAAAAGAACGTCTTGAACAACTTAAAATGTTTGACAAAGAATTTTTTGGACAGGGCGAAGCGTGTACCGATAGAACAAAGAAACTAAAAATAGCTAAGTCAAGTAAGGAAATTATTCTTCCCGAAGAAATTTTAACAGAAAGTGAAGCGTACAAAACAATTAATGCAACTACTAATCTAAGAGACAGGGCTTTTTTGTCTTGCTTGTGGTCTTCTGGGGGTAGAGTTGGGGAATTAGGAAACGCTTTAATTAAACATTTTCAACCTACTGGAAAAGGAAACGAGGCGTACCTTATTTTGAACGGAAAGACAGGTATGCGTAGGGTCTTGTTGGTTGAAGGGGTTCTTGATATTATGGACTGGTTGAAAACACACCCTAAAAGTCAAGATCCTAACGCGCCTTTGTTTTGTATGACTTGTAAAGGAAAAGAAGGTTTCCCTTTAACTCACGCAGTAGCTACGCATATAGTTAGGGGAAATATGAAAAGGGCTAAAATTGTTAAAAGAACAAACCCTCATAGTTGGCGACACGGAAGGGCTACGCATTTATGTGCGAAGGGTTTACCTGAAATGCAAATGCGTCAATATTTTGGTTGGTCTAAAACTTCCGATATGCCTTCGGTATATGCACACCTTTCACAAAAAAATATTGATAGTAGTTTAAGGTTGGCGCTTGGTTTAGAAGAAGAAAAACCAAAAGAAGTACGTTGTAAAATATGTGGAACAATAAACGAAATAGACGCGGATAGTTGTCAACGTTGTGGGAACGCTTTAAGTGTTGAAGGAAGTATTAAGATCCAACAACAAAACAAGGTTCTTGAAAGATTTTTGTCTTTGGAAAGGTTACTTAATGAGAAAGTTAGGAAGTTACAAGACAAAGGTTACAAGAGTTACGAAGCGGAAGAAATTATTTTAGATCAATACGCACGAGAACAAGTAAGTGTAGTGGAAAAGACACTATAACTTATATAATAAACAAAAAATAGGTTGTATTAGTTTACTGGTTTCGGGTTTTCTTGGTTTGCATTACCCGAACCAGTACCTTCTTTGTTCTTTTTTAATTCTTTTTTTTGTTTAGTTATTAATCGTCATAAATCGTCATATTTATAAATAGTTTTATACTACATTATTGTAGTATGGTTAAAGAAGAAGCATATAAAGATCCATTAAATTCTGAACTTACAAGTAAACTAATTTTATTTTCATTATTAGGGTATCACAGAAAGAAAGAATTTGTAAAATATTTATCCCCAACATATAAACCCAGTACAATATCCGACGCTTTAACTTCATTATGTAACAGAAGATTTGAAAAAACAAATAATACTGAAAAAAAGAATTATTTAATAGGGATACCACAAGGGGAAGGCGGAAAAATATATATGTACACCCCGAATTATAAAGAATTAAAAAAAGAAATAATATTATTACAACTTCGTTACGTAGACGTAGCATTTCTTTTTGGAAAAGAGCATTTTCCAAAGTGTAACACCTTGTTAAAAGAAGCACTTGATCGTAGCAAAAAAATTGAACAAAGAAAACAATATTATACAAATAATTACCGAGCAAAACAAAAATTAATAAAAGATACAAGCGACTGGGTTATTAATTGGAAAGAAAAATACAATAACGCATATAATGAAGAAATATACCCCTTCTTTATTGAAAAAAATTTAAGTACAACCAAAGAAAAAGAAGAAATTTACAAAATTATAATAAAAAATACCCCAAGTGAAATAAGTGAGTTAATTGATAAATTTTTAAATTCATTTAGAAATATTGAAAAAAAAAATAAACAAAACTTAATTGAAGACGTAATTCCAAGAATAAACAATTATGTTATTTTAGGCAGTTTATTCTTTTTATATTTAAGTCAACGTAAAGAAGAAATATTAAACAAAAATAATAGGTTAGTAGATTATTTTACAGCAATGCACCTTAGTAAAACAAATACACAAGCGACGCAATTAATGGTATTGGCTTACCCAATGGTTCAAGATCAATTAAGTCACGAAGATATACTTAATAAAATGAAAGAAATTCTTGATTATTCTATATTAGGTCAAAAATACCCTGAGTTAAAAACAACAATTAACGGGGATTATTTGCATAACCACACAGCAAAAAAGAAATTTGAACGTTTAACAAAGAATAAAATGAAAGAACAAGAACTAAAAGTGTTTGAAACTTGTTTTTAACTAATTTTGACGATTTTATTTTTTTTTCCGATTATGTTATTTCACTATATACAACCGACAATACTAATAGTTTAGTGTTGTATTATGGTTAAAGAAAAAACAAAAAATGTAGAGTTAAAAACAATTCAAAAAGTTGAAGAAGCGATTAGGTTATCAAAGCAACCCCTAAGCGCTTCGGCTATTTCTAAGTTAGAACAATTAAATTATGTTTCAACAATTAACGCTATTGAATATTTGAAAAAAGAAAATAAAATAAAAGAATTTGTAACTTCTTCTGGAACTTTTTGGGTGGTGGCTTAATGTCCCAAGACGATCTTGTAATAAGGTTTTTGAAAAAGAAAAAAGAACTTGGCGGACAACTTGACACAGAAGAAGAACTAATTTTAAAAAAGTGGGGGGACGAAAATGCAAACCAAAACAATAAATTTTCCAGCAATAAAAACTGAAATTGAACTTTTACCTTGCTTAACATTATACCGAAGATTAAGAGAACACGGAACACGATCCGAACAATTCCTTATTCAATTACCGACGGACTTACTAAACCCTTCAACCGACATAAACACCCCTAAAAAATTCAAAATACAACTTGGAAGAACCAAAACGGGAAAAAGAATTATTGTAGTCAATTTAGACGAATTTATATTTCCAAATGAAACAAAAAACGAGGTGGTTTTTAATGGAAAAATATGAAATGATTTACAAAATAAAAGTACCTTTTAGGTATAAAGAGAAAGAAGGCAAAATAACGAAAGTTGAATACACACAATCTTACTTTGCAAACAGAGTGTCAATTTTGTTACTTGAATTTATGAAAAGTAATAATGCAATAAAATCAAAATATGGTTTTTATGAAACTGACGATCCAAGCGTAGCTAAACAATTCAAAGAAATTGATTTAAAAAATTCACTTGAACAAACACTATTCAAAAAATTACTAACAGCACAGAAAAAAAAAGATAAATCAAAAGAAGAAAAAATAAAAGCAAGACAAAAATATTTAAAAGAAAATTATGAAACAAAAATAAAACCAAAATTAAGATTAATTAAGGTGGTTGAACAATGACTGAAAACATTATTGAGTTTGTTGTTTGTTCTGAAAAACAAATACCTGAAAGTGACGCGCTTTATGGTATTGAAAAAATAAAAGAAGAAAAGAACGAAAACAATACTTTGTTTACAACCTTTAAAGGAAATAGTTACTTCAAACAACACCAAGCACTAATTGAACTAATACAATTTTACAAAACAAAATTGTGCAGTGTTAAAATTGGTTTTTATGACACTAACCTTGATTTTTGGGAAGCAAAACTAAGAGGGGTTAACTTATGACTATTAAGTGTTTTTGGTGTGAAAAAAAGAATTGGCGACCAAACGGGGACTTGAAACCTTTTTGTTCTACTAAATGCAAGACGGCTTTTGAACAAAGTCCTGCAAGAATTAAACGTCTTAAATGGTGTGAAAAAAGAATTGAAGGTATTGAAAGAAAAAAAAGAACAAGTGAAAGGGTTAGGACAAACAAGAAAAGGGTTATTGTTAAGAAAACAACGAGCAAGAGAACGCTTAAACTAAACAAGATTAAAACAAGGAAAGCAAAGAGGACGCTTAAAGTAAATAGAAATTAGAGGTGTTGGTTTATGGAAACAATAGAAACACAAGCAAACGAAAGAGAAAGAGACAAAAAAACAATACTATACAAAAAACAACTAAGAAAACTCTTACCAAAAAATTCTTGGTTTAGCGCAGGTTGTTACACAACCCTAAATGATCTAACAAGAAAGGACTTAGAAACAATACTAAAAATTGCCTTAATTGAAGCAAACAAACAACAAAGAAAAACAATAAGATCCAGCGACATAAGAACCGCACACAAAGAACTGGGAAAACTTAACAGCGGGGACTTTATAGAAAAAATTGAAACCGCCATAAATTCAAAAATAAGAGAAATAAGAGGAATTGAAAAACAAAAAAAAGAGGTGTTGTTAAATGGAAATTGAAAATGCAATATTAATTAGTTTAAACAAGGAAAGAAAAAACAAAGCGTTTATGACACACTGGGATAAAAAATACACAAGACCTGAAACCAAGTACGCAATAATAGACGAGTTAATTAGAGACACTCTTTTAACAGAAAAAGAAATTGTTACTGGACTTAATTCTCTTGAAGCACAAAACAAAGTTGGTTCAAAATTAGCAGGATCTAAACAAAACTTATTTTACTGGTGGTTTTTGAAATGAAAGAAAATTTATTAAAACAATTTTTGAGAGAAAACAAAATTTTGTTGATACTCTTAGGAATAATTGCATTAATTATAGGATTTGGTTTTACAGGGTTGTGAAGAATATGACAAACGAAGAAACGGGACTTGAAGAAGTATTACACACAACAGAAGACGAGACGTTTGTTGCGTTTATGATTATAAGAAGTATTTACTTTGAAAAAAAGAAAAAAAGAATATCAAACGAAGAAATTTATTTTGTTTACAAAAATTATGCGCGGTTACTTGCAGAAAGAAAACAAATGTTAGGTTACAAAGAACGACTTGAAACTTTAAACAATTTTATGGGGTTGCGTTGAAATGAAGAAAAGAATTGAGTTACCAAGATTTACTTTAATTTTTCCTGAAACTTATGAGGAATATATTTACAGATTAATACATAAGGGGGTTTTAGTTTGAATTTTGAAGAAGAATACATAAAACAAACATTTACTTTTTTAGGTCACGAAAAAGAAACTAACATAAGAATAATTGATCCTAAGGGAATACAACCCGTTCAAAACTATTTTGTGAAGAACGAAAACCAATTTTTACAAGTGTGTAAAACTTACGCGGGGAAATACAATATTTATGCGGGAATAAATGAAAGAAGCACACAAGGGACAACAAGTAAAGAAGTAATTAGTGTTAAAACTATTGTAATAGACCTTGATCCAGTACGAATTAACGCGCCATTAGATAAAAAAGACGCTTCAACCGAAGAAGAACTAAAAGAAACTGAAAAAGTAGCGGATAACATAATAAAAGACCTTATTGAAATGGGTTTTAATGCGCCAATAAAATGTTTAAGTGGAAATGGTGTACAACTTTGGTTTAGTTTTCCAAAAATAGAAATTAATGACACTAACAGGCAAGAAATAGAAAACAAAGTTAAATTATTTACTAATAATATAAAAACAAAATATGAAACAAAACAGATTAAAATAGATCGAATTGGCGACTTGGCGCGAGTAATTAAAGTAATGGGGACTTTAAGCATTAAAGGAAACAATACAACAGAAAGACCTTACAGATTAGCAAAACCAGTAACAACTTTTGAAAGAAAAGAAGACACAAAATTTTTAGAAGAATTACTAAAACTTCAACCAAAACAAACAAACCCTGAACTAACAGAAAGAAAAATAAAACTAAGCACTTGGGAAATATTAAAACTAAAAAACCCAACAAGTGCAGAACGAGGTTCATTAATAATGCAATTAAAAGAAGGCAATAACTGGAACGAAAAACAAATAATTGAATACATAGCAAAAAACAATAAATGGGAAAATTACGATCCAATAAAAACAAGAGAAGGAATTAATACTTTTTTCAAAAGTTATGCAGATAAACCAAACCCAAGAAAACAAAAACAAGAAAATGAACAAGGTTACTTTGGAATAACAGAAACAAACAAAAAAGCAAAATTTGAAGTAATAAAATGCTTAGGTTATGGATACCAAAGAAAAACAGAAGGATACACCATTAACCCAGAAATATATTATAAATTATTTGAAATAACCTTTGGAACTGGCGTAAACAAAAAATTTTATGTAATAAGTAAACCTTTTGAGCAAAAAGCATTAGGTACAAACGAAACTTGCATAAGAAAACTATTATTTAATACAAACGAAGAAGGACAAGAAAAACTTGAAGACATTAGTTATTGTTATCCTGAAAAAAATATTTTATTAGCGATTTGTAAAGAACAAAAAATAAGCACTAAAATTATAGTGGACGAAGAAAAAGGAACAACAAGAGAAGCAACTTACGAAGAACTATTACAAAAAGTAATTGAAAAACACAAAGAAGAAGAAATTTTTTATAAAGAAACTTCAACAATAGCAAAAAAGAAAATACAAAACCTTACAAACAACCAGTGGGAACAAATAATAAACGACTTCATTAATGAAGGAATAAACAAAGATTCTTTAATGGAATTAATTTACAAAAGCGATTTGATTCAACCAAATCCTGAAAAAATAATTAATGCTCGTCAATATCAACCGAAGAATAGCCATGAACTTGTTTTTACTAATTCAAAGACTACAAAAACAAGTACAGCACAAAAAACAGGAAAATTATTAAACAGCGCAAGACTATCTAACTTGTTAGGGTTTGCTACTGCTAATGAAAAAATAGAAGGTTCACTAAATAATGAAACTGCTCAAATCACTATTGACGAAATACAAGAAGATACAGGTGAAGAATTATTTTCTTTGTTAAGCAATTATTTGGAGTTTGGGGAAGCTGAAACAAGAAAAGGCAAAGCAATAGTAAAAGTACGCGGGTTTGCTGGGTTACGATGGCAAGGTAACCCAAAGATTAATATTGAAACAGAAAAACAAAACAATTTAAGCGATTGGGAAGACCAAGAGAAATTATACCAACACTTTGTTGATTGTTTAAGGATTATTTCCAGAAATAATGAAGCGTTTGGTGGAAGAATTGCTTTAATAGTTTTCAGAACAGATTTAACAAGCAAAGAAGAATTTGAAATAGAAAACGCATTAAAGCAAAAAGAACTTGATATTAATGAAGCAATAGTAAAAACAGTTTTAAGTGAAGCGAGGGATAATTTTACCGAACTTTATAACGACCAAACAATAATTGACTGGTTAAATGCGCCTTGTTCAAAAGAATACAAAGACACTCTTAAACAAATAGAAGAAGAAGCTCCACTTCAACCAATAAAAGATTTTATTAGAGGACACCAAGAATTAGCCAACTCACACTTGAGAGGAAAAGCGTTTAAGTTAGCTTGCGTTGACTTTGCCCCAAGCATAATGAACAACACCACAAACAAACAAGAATTGTTAACAAAAGCGGAAGAGTATGTTAAACAAATAGAGGGGCAAAACATTACTTCCCTAAGTAACTTAATAGGGGTCTCAAAGAACGAGAAAACTCAAGCGGTTTTTATTAAAAAAGCGTTTGAAGGGTTACCTGAACACCTAAAAATAATCCTTACTGGTATTGTTGAATACCTTAAAGTTAATCCAGAACAAAACAAAACCCACTTTGACGCAGTCAGCTTCCACTTTAATAATTCGGATTATTCCAAAACAAAAATTAAACAAAGAGCAACAAAAAACATGAGCAAAACAAACAACTTACTAAAAAAGTTCGGGGTTGAATTAACAGGGGACGAAAACGAGCCCTGCATTTACATACAAAACAAAAAACTATTAGAATATATTGAAAAAGAATAATAATTTATTATTTAATTATTTCAATTGTTAAGTATTGAAAATGTAACCTTACACACCCTGAGCAACCTTCTGTTCTATAACCTGTTTTAGAATTAGCATTTAAATCAATTATTTTTTCTACAGGGTCTTGTCCACCCCAACTATGCCATAACCTATATTTCAATAATCCTTTAACTTGAAAATTATTGTCATTAACAATATAAAAAGTGAAAAAAGACGAAGCCCCTTCTCTGCCAGCAACATTATTTTCTATTTTTAAGTCCAAAAGTACAGGTTCTGGTTCTTTTATTTCAATTACAGGCGGTTCTTCTTTGACTTCAGGAACAGGTTGACTTTCTTGTTCAGTCAAATCATTTTTTATTAGTGTTTCAATAACACTATCAGTTGGTTGTTCAGTATAAGGTTTCATTTCAATCAGACCATTCCGTTGAGCCCATTCCTTATGCGTGCAATTAGCTCCACTATCCGAGTATATGTAGTTTCCAATTGGTGTTCGCCAATTCTCACCTTTTTTAGTCAACATTATTTGGTAATGGCAGTCTTGACTAGAATCATGTTTACTTTGTGTTAGTGTTTCAATAAAGCAATAGTTATTTTTAATTCCTAAAACCTTTATCATATGGTAGCTACTATCGTCGCTACTTTTTGTAAAAGCATTCTGTTCGCAATTGTCCATTGCTGTATTAAACTCTTCGCCAAAAGCATATTCTTTCCCGCCACTTAAAGTTCCGTCTAGATTTAACTGAACCGTTTTAAGTATTGGCGGAAGAAAAATTATTAACAAAATAATTGCAATTACGCTTAGAATGATTTTCTTATTAATATTTTTATTGTGTTTTAATTTATGCCAACTAAAAGTCTTTTTTAGGATTTGAATTATGTTTGAATTTTCATTTAGGTTTTTATAACTCAAAAACAAGAAAAATCCAGTAAGAGCTATTACAAAAACAAACATACTTGTTGGAAAATAAGTATTATTTAAAAAATTTATTATTAAAAAGAGAGCAACAAATATTCCAAATAAAAAATATGTAATTCCAATAATTACTTTTAGATAAGCTCTTGATTTACCTGTTAACCAATGAGTCGAAGCAATAAACATTGCCATATAAACAACAAATCCTATTGTTGCAATGTCAGTTGACTTAAAGATAATGCCCAAAAAAATAGCAACACAAAGCGATATGATAACCCACCAAACAAATCTTAACTTTGATTGGTTTCTTAGAACATATTCTTCTTGTGTTTCTACAATAACTCTTATTGGTTCACTCATATTTAGATTGCTTCTTTTATATTTATATAGTTAATTATTTCAGAGTGTTAATTAATAGTGGTGTCTTTTTGTCTTTTTTGTCCATTAGTCTTGTTTTGTTGTTTAGTTTTGTTTATTTGAAGTGTTTTAGTGTTTTGGACAATTTAGGACAAGTTGGACATTTTAGGACAAAATGGACAGACAGGACAACTTTTTATTGGGGCATATTGTTAATTTGACTTTTCAAGTATAATACTTGTTTAATATTTTGTTTAATACTCTTTGTTGTTTGGTTAATTTTTACAATATTTTTTATTTGGTTTTGAGGTTTACATTAATGTAATTGTGTGCAGTGGTTTTTGTTTGGCGATAGGGTGTTGTCGCATATATTTTATATTATAATAGAGGGGTACATTTTTTTGTTGTGGTGTTTGTTGGTGGGTTGTTGTGTGTTTGTTTATTAGTTGTTTTATTTTTTGTTTTGTGTTTATTGGTTTGTTTGTTTGGTTAAGTCGTACTAATTAATTCAATAACTTGTTTGAAACTTTTTTATTGTAGGTTTATTGTTTTGTTGTTTGGAATAAAATACTTTTTTTATTCCTTATTTATTTCTTTTAGTGTTTATTGGCGTGTATAATTTAATAGTGTGTTGTGTGTTTTGAATAACCTTTATTCTTTTTCTTGTTTATAGTTTTTTTATACTTATGTTTTGTTTGTTCATTATTTTATTTGTATTGTGGTGTGGTGGGGTGTTGATTAGGTTTTGTTTGGTTCTCTTTGTGTGTGTTACTCTCACGTGGCTTTAAGTATATTATATTATAATACACCTATTTTTTTTTGTTTAGTATATTGTTTAGCACTTGTTAATTAGTATATTCTTATTTCTTTTTTTGTTTCTTGTATTAATTAGTGCAATATAGTTAGGGGTTGTAGTGGTTTTATTTGTTCTTTAAGAGTATTATCTCTTGCATTAATCTCCTTGCATTTTGCTTTTAAGTTTTCTTAATAACCAGTAACCCAGAGTAAAAATAAATGCACCAAATAAGCCGACAAAAAAAAGTGAAATGACAAAGGGAATAATAGCAAAGAAAGAAGGGTGGTTTTCTTTTTTTCTTAAAAAAACAATTAAACGTAATATGATTGCTGAAAATAATACAACTAATATGAATTGTTCGATTTCACTTATTATTACTATAAAAACAAATAATCCAACTATTAAATAAAGTAAAATATTTATTGCTTTATCAAATTTACTGGGTTGTTCGTCGTGGTTTTCTTTTTCATATTTTTTAAGAGCCTTTTCAAATTCACTTTCCTTTTTACGCACCATAAGTATATATATTATTTTAATATTAATAAGTCTTTTGACTAAATTAATATGGACTTGCTTTTTTATGCAAGTCCTTGTCTTCTTCTTTGTTCGTATAGTTGTCTTAATCTTTCTTCGCTTAGTGTTGTTGGTTGTGGGTTGTTTGGTCTTTGTTGGTTATTAATAGGACTTATAGGACGTGGTTGTGTTATTGTTTGGTTTGTTGGTCTTGGTGTTTGGACTAATTGGATCTTTACGGGTTCGGCTTCTTTCAAAGCATTAATGCTTTGTTGTGGTTCTTGTGTTATTGCGTCAAGTGTTTTTTGTATCACTAACGTTTGTTTACTTTGACGATCTGGAAACACCGCGAGTGTGTCCCCTTTATTCCAACCTAAAAGTTGAGTGTACGCTTTGGGCAAGTACACAAATAAACCTTGTTTTGTTTTTTGTATCTTCGGCATAAAATCACTTCCATAAACTATTTATACAAGTTTATTCATTAGTAGTATTAAAGTAAAAGTGTGTCTTTTCTAAAAGGAAAGATACGCGTATCAAACTTTTTTTAAGCGCACTCTCTCCGCGTCACACTAGTAGTTAAAAAACTCTAAAAGGGCTCAGTCTACTTTAAAAACAACAGAAAAAGATTTTGATGAAATTGCGCACATTCATCTCAGAGGAGATGGTGCACAAATTTGTATTTCAAAATATATGCTAAGGGCTTTAAATTTTGACCAATTAAAGGAAACTGCAATACATGAGTTTACTCATTTATTTTTTGCTGAACATGATTCAAATTTTTATAATAAAATGAGTGAAATAGAAATTGCTATTGGAATGGATGAACTTAATGAAACAAAACACAAGACTGCTGCTGAAATAATAGTAGAACGAGAAAAACTTGAAAAGCTTAAAATTAGAAAGAACAAACCTTTTGAAAAAGAAAAAAAACAAATTAAATTAAATAAAATAAACTCAAAATTAACTAATTCAATTTTATCAAATTTTGTTGTTGAAATAAATAATGAAAGAAGCTTAACTAAAGTTACATTAAAAAAATTGGAAGGTAATGAAATAAGAAAAGTCACTTGTAAACAAACAAACCAAGAAGGAGAATTAAAACTAGTATTAACCCCCGGGGACTATAAAGTGTATATTGAATATAATAAAAAAGACATTTTAATAAAAGAAATTACTATCTTGGAAGGAATTGAATCACAAGCATTTTTAGTAAATTATAAAGACAAAAATAGATTTGATGAAGTGCCAAATAGGAAAATAATTGAGGATCAATTTGGAAAAAAAACAAAGATTGGTGGGAAAACTGAATTAATGAAGATACAAGAAGAAGAGATACTAGAAAAAGAAAGATTAGAAAAACAACATAATCTACTTAATCCACCAAAAAAATGGTGGCAGTTCTGGAAAAAATAAATTTTACATTTTAATAATGTTTTATAAAATATAAACTGTTTTTTAAAAAATATTAAAAGTTTACCTAAATTTAATCTCTTTTATTATTTTTTCTTTTTTGTTTGTGTAAAATAAAAAGAAATAGCAAGTCAAGTACTAAAAGAAATATTAATGATCCCAATAAATAAGTTAGAAAAAATATAAGTCCAACATAAATTACAAAAAACAAAACTCCTATCATATATTGATTGTGCGCAATTAATTCTAAAGTTAGCCTAGTTTCATTTTTCAAAAATCCTTCCCAATTAATAGGAAAGAAATATATTGAGATAAATATTATATAAAACCCCATAAATATAGCTGATAACATCCCTCCAATCCACAATAGTCCCAATAAAGAATTTTTAAAAATTAATTCATTAAGAGAATATGCTGCAATTACCCCTGCAATTACACCAAATGCAACAGTTAAACGAATTAATTCAAAATTTAATTTAAGTCCAATTAATTCATTAGATTTCATTGACATACCTGAATAATATTACTTACGAAACCTTTTTATGACAAATTAAAGACAAGATTACTTAATATGGGTATTATAGAAATCTTAACTGGTTGGCAAGAGGTCCCTGAAGAAAAATTGCACAAAGGAATAATTGCTATTGCCAATAAACAAATTTCTAAAAAACTTTCAAAAATAAATACTAAGAATGGTTCTTCAAAAGTAGTTGTCTATGTTAATGGAGACACTTTCAAATATAAAATAATTGAACCATCAGTTGGATATGCTTCGTTTAATGGGCATGAGTGTGAAATATCAACTGGGTTTAGACAATATTACAGAAAACTAAAACCTATTAAGAAAAATGATTAGTTGTATTTTTTAGAAATTTGTTAAATATTTATTGACAGGGGTTAATTTGTTGAATTTATAATTAGAGATTGTTTTAAAAATAATATCCACCTTAATGTTATAGTATTGTATTGGTGGGGTTTGTATGGTTGGGTTTTTTGAAAGCAAGAAAGAGGAAGAAGAAATTGCTTCAACAATATTAGAGAAAGAAGATAGGCTTGAATTTTTATTTAAAATAATGGGTGAGCTCCCTTCTGAATTAGTGGGGTGGTTCATTAGTAGATTGTCAACTATTAGTTCTTCAAGTGGGTATGCAGAGATAGATTTTGTTAAAACTGTTGATATGGGGTGGAATGCTTTTCCCGGGGATTTAGTAATAAAAAAGAACAGGGATCCAAAAGTAAATGATATTGTTGAAATAGTTGTGAAAGGTGAAAAAGATTATGTTGTGCTTACTACAAAAGTGTTGAAGATAAATATTAAGGAAGGAACTTTATTTGTAGTTAATAATGTGGATTCTGATTCCAAAGGAAATATTTCAGTGGCAAATGTGATGCGAATTATTGACAAAGTAATTCCTTATAATTCGTCAGAATGGAAAAAACTTGTTAATATTTTTGAATTGGATTATAGTACTGATGAATTTGAAGAGTGGACTAAAGAATCTATTGAGTCTGTTAAAAAGAGTGAAAACTTTTATCAAAAAGAAAATACTTTGAAAAAGCTTGAGGATAGACTTAAAGAAGTGAAGAAAAAATGACTTTTACGCTTAATGGCTGTGGTACACGTTTATGCGGTACGCGCCCACTAAACGAAAAAGAAATAAAACAATGGGAAGAAAACTTTCCATTTCATCCACAAATAAGGCTTCAAGATTATAGATTAACTACTGAAAGTTTTTGTTTATTGTGGGTGCCAATCATTCCATTACACACTTATGTAATTCGATATGTAAGTGATGAAAATTATCAAATTATATATTCTCCTTTTGGTGAAGGAAAAATTTCTTGGGAGCATGTAAAATCAAGTTTGTCCTTTTGGATTGCTCCAGTTTTAATTATTTTATTTATTTTATTTAGTTTATTTGCGCCTTTACTTCCAAGTGATTTTAATTCAATTACTTCTGATGATGAATATAATAGGTGTATTAGCCAAAAAGGAGTTGATTATTGTAGTAATGTTTTATTTTCTTCCTGCAAGAATGAATTTGTTAATTCTGATTTATGCGAGGAATATAAAAAATGTCTTCAAAACTCAAGTTATTCAGTTTGTGATGCAAACTATTTTTACATAATTGAAAAAGAATCAAATTCAACAGTTGGATATGTTTGTAATAATAAACACTATGATACTTGTCCATTAATGTCAGAGTTTGTGTGTGAAATAGATGGTGGCAAATGTTTTACTAAAAAACAAATTTGTGAGGAAGATGGTGGGAATTATTGCAATTATGATTGTTGGGAAAGTTGTTCAATAGGATCGACTTTTGTTTGTGAAACAGATGGAGGATCTTGTTATAGCTAATTAAACACAAATAACCTACTAAATTATCTAAAACCTAAATTCTAAATAACTTAAACTTGTTTTATTAATGAGTTTAACATTTTTCCTATTTACAATCACTTTAAAAGAATAATTTAGCTCAAAGTAGTTATGCAAAAGAAGTTAATAACTTTAGTAATACTTTTTTTAGTATTGTTTTTTTTCTTTGGGTGCACCAATCAAAAAGTAACAAAATTTGCAGACTCTGATGATTGTTTAGAACAATCTTTTGGAAGTATTCGAGATTTATGTTACTTTACTAAGGCATCTGAAACTTTGGATATTAATATATGCAAAAAGATTTCTAATACTTCTACTAAGGCGAGTTGTATTGATGGGATTGTTTTGGCGTCAAAAAACAAAGCTTATTGCAATTTACATAACGATATTAATTCAGTTGATACCTGCCTCAAAGGACTTATGACAAAATCAGATGAGTGTAGTACTTTAAATTTAGAATACAATATTCAAGATTGTTACTCAGACTTTTTTCTACAATCCTATGACACTACTCTATTAAATAAAATTTCCATTGATGAGGTCTATTTCTCAACTATCCTTGCCTGGGCAGTTACAGATAATAATATTCTAATTTGTAATAACTTGTCTGACCAAGATCACAAAGAAACATGTTATGGGTATGCAAATAGTAAGGACTCAAATAATAGGATTGACTTTTATGAAGAAAGAGTAAATATGGGGTTAAAAGTCCCTATTGATTGGTGCTATTTAAGTGACCCTGCAGAGAATGTGTACTTTGTTTTTTATCCAAACTATGCCAATGAAAAAAACTTTGTAACTAACATTAATTTGGCAGTAGAAGATTTATCAACATTTGACGAAATGACAGTGGATGAGTATAGTTCAAAAGGATTGAAATATTATTCCTCACTAATGGATTTAAATATTCTTGAGGAAAAAAAATATAAAACCGATACTGCGGGGGATATTAAATACTTAAAACTGGAAATAGTAAGTGTCATTGGTGGGCAAGAATACCGATTATATCAAGGTTTATACATATTTATTGTTGGCGATAAAGGTTACAACTTTGCTTACACCGCAGAAAAGAGTAAATATGACTTCTATTATGGTGACGTTTCAGCAATGATAGATTCAATATATTTCTACGATAGTTAATCTTGTAATAGTAATTATTATTTAATTAGTGCTCATCTTTTAACCAATACTTTTTAGATATGTTAGTTCATTAGAATTCAGATGGATTTAAATTAACCTGCCCAGCATAGTTTAATATGAAATTCCAATATATTTTAGTTTTACTTATTTTTGGAGTATTCCTTTTTGGATGCACAATTGGCCAACAAGGGATTATTGGTACTTGGCGTACATCCTCTTTAGGGGGTGAACTTTACTTAACTTTTAGTTCAAATGGAACAGGTGTAATACAAAGTGGATTAGGTAATGTGCCCTTTGAATATACTGTTGTAAATAGCACTCAGATAAAATATAAAGAGTTAGTTAATTTTATGGGTAAGGCACCTCAAGAAACGACTGTAGACTATAAATTAGTTAACGAAAACACTCTAATTTTTAATAATATGACTCTTGTTAGATATACAGGTAAATAAAAATTAAATAAATTAGTTTACCTGTTTTATTAGTGCGTTTAACATTTTCCTATTTCTTGAAATTTCTCTATTAAAATAAAAACTAGTCAAAAGAAAAGAAATAATACTTAATTCCCTGCTGGAAAATTGTTTGGTTTGGCTTTCTTTTGTGTGAAAGGAGTTCAATTCTTTCTTAATACCAAGTTTATTTGGTAGTTTTTGCTGGGATTGTAGTGCCTAACTTTAATCACTAATTATAGGACACTTTACTCTATGATTTACGCGTAGTGCCTAACTTTTGTAGAAAGTTATTTATAGAAGTTTGATGTTTATTGTTGTGAAGTAGATTTTTGAACCTGAAAATGTTGATGTGGAGTTTTTTAACTAGTGGTGAATTTCCCTCTCTCCGCGTTTATCTGTTAGATTTGAGTCGGAAAAAGAGCTCAATTCGCTTTAAAAAAAATAGAAAGAAGAAATTCTTTTCTTTATGAAAGCGTGATCGAGAATGAATTAAACAATATTGGAAAATGATGTGATTAATATGAATCCTGAAGACATTTCAACAATATTAACAAATTTGAAAAATAAAATATTCTTCCCTGGATCAATTCAGATAATGCTATTCAATTTGATTTTTTTATTCATTATTATTCCATCTATTATTATATCTATTTTATCAATTTCTATTATAACTATTGAAGCCACATTTTGGTTTTTACTAAAAATTACTGGAATTTCAAATACACTAATAATAATTAATCCAATAAAAGAGATTACCTTATTGGCATTATTATGGATTTTTAGACTGATTTTTATAATTTTAACAATTTCTATGTTTGGACTACCAATATATTACTTTTTTTATTTATTTTCAAAAAGATACAAAACTGAAAAAGAATCACTCGAAAAAAAAAGACAAGCAGACAAACAAGAAGAAATTTTAAATAATGAAAAATTAATAAAAGAAAAAATACAAAATATTTTCATTAATGAAAATATTAAAAATCTAATAAAAAACTTCGCCAAAAACTACTGTGTGACAGAATTAACCGAAATAACAGCAAAAAATATTCCAAACGAATTAAATATTTCAATTAATAAAGAAAATTTTGAAAAACTACAAGAGTTATTATCCAATAAATACAAACTTAATATTGACAATACTGAATTAAAAGAAATAATAACATTTATCAAAGTCACCACCCTTCTAGAAAAATTTGAAGAAACCATCTTAAAAAAAGAAACACTTGAACAAATAATTGAAATATATACTTTAAAATTTGGAGAAAAATCATTAAATTATGAAAAATTAATTCTTTTAAAAAAATATTTAAAAAAGAAAAAAATACCCTATGAAAATGATGCAAATTTAATAACAAAAATTGAAACCACAAAAAAAATAAACGAATTAAATATTTTTGAAAACAAAATAAATATAGAAAATAAAAAATTAATTGATGACATAGACCATATGAAAGGAAGTGAATTTGAAAACTATTTAGGGAAATTATTTGAATTAGAAGGATATACAATTGAAAAAATAACTCATTCAAATGATCAAGGTGGAGATTTAATAATTAAAAGATTTGACAAAAAAATTGTGATCCAAGCAAAAAGGTGGAATGGAAAAGTCCCAAACAAGGCAATTCAAGAAGTTGTGGCTGCAAAAGCACACTACTCTTGTGATGAAGCATGGATTGTAACTAACTCCAATTTAACAAGACAAGCACACGAATTAGCAAAAACCAATAAAGTTAGAATAATTGAAAGAAAAGACTTAATAAAACTTATAGATTAAAAAAAAGAAAAAAAATAATCAAGAAAATGTACTAAACCATAAAAACCTTGAAGAAAATAATAAAAACAACACACAAACTGATTTTATTCCAAACCAAATACTCTTCACAACAATCGCAATAATTATAGCAATTATTACCATAATCACTTTTACGATAATCAAAAGGCCTGAAAAGAAAAACCCATTCTGCTATAAATAAAAAACGAGAAAAGCAAATACAAAAAGGTGTTAAACAAAGGAAGAAAAAAAATCAAATAAAAGTTTCCACTAATACAAAACCACAAATCACACAATTCAAGTTATCACTGTTTTTAATATAAGTGAGTATTTGAGTGATAACTTTAAACATAGTTATCACCGAGTTAAATTTATATAGTTGTTTCAGTGATAACTATTTATGTGTAGAGTAATTAAAAGAAAAGTTAAGGGCAAATATTATTTTTACCTTGAAGAGTCTTTTAAATTTAAAGGAAAATGGATAAAAGAAAGTATTTACTTTGGACCAAAAAAACCAAGTAATGAAGAATTACTAAAAGCGTTTAGTGAATTGAACAAAAAGTGTATGAAAAAAGGGCATGAAGTTTTAGTTCAACCATTAACTGAGTTTATTACACAAGGACAAGCACTAAAATTGAAAATCGCTAAAGAAAACAAAAAAAATTTATTAAAATCAATGACTGCCAAACAAAAAGAAGAATTTATTAGAAGAGAAAGAATAACTTTCATTACTGAATCAAATGCAATAGAAGGAAGCACCTTAACTTATTTTACAACCGAAAAAATTGTTGCACAAGAAGAACACTTTAAACAAATCAAAAGAACCAAAATAATCACAAGAACTAATAAAGAGGAACAAGAAGCCATTAACCTAAATGAATGCATCAAAATATATGAAAATTATTTGAAAAAAAAAGCCCCCCTAACAAATGAAATGATATTACAACTACACTATGTTTTATTAAAAAATATTAGTGAATACGAAAAATATAGAGGAATATACCGACCAGTGCAAGTTTACATCACTGGTTCAATGCATGAATTCCCAACACCACAAGAAGTGCCAGGATTAATGAAAAAATTAATAGAATGGTACAATGAAAACGCAGAACTAATACACCCAGTAGAACTCGCAAGCAAATTCCACACAAAATTCACCACAATCCACCCCTTCGCGGATGGTAATGGTAGAATGGCTAGATTATTAATGAACTACATTCTCCAAACTAAAGATTACCCATTCACAAACATTCCACTAAAAAAAAGAAACTCTTACATGAAAACACAAGCAGAAGGAAACACAGAAAACCACAAACCATTCACAAACTTCCTAACAAAAGAAATAATCCAACAACACAAAAAATAAAATTTCAAACTAAACCTAAACAAAACCTGATTAAAAAGATTTAAATACTTGAATTTAGAAAAGTTACTTATGAATTACAAGTTAGTTGCAAAATTGATGTGTATTTTTGGAATACTGCTTGGAGCAGGCTTATTTTTGTTTGTACCAATGGTTGGTTTTAGTTCAATGGTGTTTCCAAATGAAACTTATGAAATATTACAAATTTTAAGTATTCTTCTACCAATCATGGTTATTGTTTTAATTAACAAAAATATATCAAAGCACATTTCAATCATTTGGTTTATAATAATTTCAATTCAAACAATCCAGCTTATTAATCCAATACTAGCACATACCCCACATTCATTAAGTTCTCCAACAATGTCACTATTTGTAATAAATATACTTCAATCAATTGTGTCCTTGATTGCAGTAATCACAATATTTATTTTTTCTAAAAAATCATTACAAGAAACAAACTCTTTACAAAAATAAATATTTTTTATTGTATTAAAGGGTAATTAAAGTGAAAAAAAGTTTTTTATTAACAATAATTTTAATAATTTTTTCTAATTTATTTATTGTTTGGAATTTTATTAATTCAAATACAGAATTTATTGATATTTTTTATTTACTTTTATTTCAAGGTTTTTTTGTGATGTTATTCTCAATCTTCAAAATTTTTCTACTCAAAAAAGAAGAACTTGATCAACCAACAAATGAATTCAAAAATACTCATCTTAGTTGGGCCTTACAAGTAATTTGTCCTTTGAACATAACTTTGATCGGAAATATTTTTGCATTTGCTTTTGGATTAATCTTAATTATTTCAATAGGACTTAATTTGATTCAACGTGGGCAATTAAACTCAAACATAATTAATTTAAATTTCATTTTACCAATGATTTTGGTTTTAATCACAATTGAAATTATATATTTAATAATTTTCTTGTTTTTAACAAATAGAAGTTCAAAAAAAATAGTTTCTGCTGCAAACAAATTTACCGCACCACTAGCACTTTTAATAATTCTTTCATTTTTTATGATTGATTTAAAAATGTCTAGTATTCTTACAATACCAATTCTTGCAAGTTTGCTTTTTATTTTTAAATTTATAGTCGACATTTACTATTCCTTTAATTTATTTAACTAATTATTTTCATTCAAAAACACAAAACTTTCGCAAAAAAAAGAAATTAACTCTAAAAAAAAGAAAAAAATAATAAAAAAATAGTTGAAACAAAAATGTTTCAACAAAATTTTTTCAACCAAAAAATTATTTACTAACAAATTTTATAACAAATAACCCATTCCAATTAATATGTCCCAATTAATTTACCCTAAATTAATATACCCAAATTAATTTATTTCAATTAATTGCCTCACTTAATTTATTTCAATTAATTTATTTCAATTAGTTTAGTGTTTGGGTTTCCTTTTACGCTTTCTGGTAAAGTTCCATCGAACTCTACTCCGTTCTCATTTACACTTATATTGTTAATTGTTAGTCCTGGGTTTTGTTCGAACACTTTTTTTAAAGCATCATTAACTGCTTCTCCTAATTGTGGCATTTGATCATCAGGGATTTTTACTCTACCAAACTCTGCTGATTCTAAACCAATTGTAATGCTTCTTGAAGTGAAAGAAACAATGTGTCCTTTAGCATAAATCGGTCCTTTAACTTCAGGAACTCCACTCATTCCAGTAGTATCAATCATTGCTGTTATTTCAACACTACCATCGGAATTGAATTTTATTTGAATATTAGTTACTGGTCCTATTGTCCCATCATTTCTTTTATTCAACATTGCTGAAAATTCTTCAGCAGTGAAAGTGTTTTTTGTAGGAATTGATCCGGTTGAAGAGTATTCACACCCAATGCACAAATACTCTGGATTAATTACTGTTGCTCCTGGAACTTTTGCTAATCCTGAAGAATAATCAACACCAGAAAAACTTACTCCCAAATCCCTTGGTTTATTTGTTCCCATTAAGTCAGAAACTATTGGAACAAAACCTGTTGAACCAAGAGCTAACACCACTCCAATTAATAGGACAAAAACTATTACTCCAAGAATAATTAAAACGCGTTTTAGATCTTTACCCATAACTTACACCCCGCAAATATTTTTTAAAAATTCTTAAAAATTATTTTAAAAACACCCACTCATTTCCCAATCATTTATTTTCTATTCATTTTCTATTCATTCACTTACCATTTATTTTCTATTCATTTTTCATTTATTCATTTCCTTTACATTAATTTCTCATTCACTCATCCCACATTCACTTATTTCTCATTCATTTTATTTCTTATTCATTTATTTCTTATTCATTTATTTCTCATTCATTTTATTTCTTATTCATTTATTTCTTATTTGTTCATTTTTTATTTTTTTCCTGACGAACCGAATCCTTTTTCCCCCCTACTTGTTTCTCCAAATGATTTGTGTCTTTGTTTTATTTTAACAGAAACGAATGATTGAATAATCATTTGAGCAATTCTATCATATTTGTTAATCACAAAATCTTTAGAAGAAGTATTGAAAAGAATCACTCCTATTTCTCCTCTGTATTCAGAATCAATCACTCCGCCAAGAACAGTTATTCCGTCTTTTAAAGCAATACCGCTTCTATCTCTTATACTCCCAAAACAATTTTTAGGAATCGCTATCTTAATCCCTGTTTTTACTAACACTCTTTGGTTTGGTTTTAAAGTAAAAGAAGTTTGAACAAATTTCTTCTCATCCACTCCACTACCAACCACAAACTCTCCGCTTGATTTTAAATCAAAAGCAGCATCAGAAGAATGATTATAAAAAGGCAAAAGATTTTTATCACTACAAAAAACTTCCAAAACTTTTTTAGCCAAAAAAATCTCCTCAAAACAACATCCAATAACTTAAACCTAATAATCTAAACCAAATAACTCAAATCCACTAATCTAAACCAAATAACTTAAACCTAATAATTTAAATTTCAATAATTTAGTAAAAAGAAAGAGACAAGCCAGGGAACCTTTTAGTTTTTGTTAATGGTTTACCAAAAAATAAATCAAATAACAAACTCTATCCTCAAAACCAAGGCAATAAGGTATGTCTTGTCTCCACTAACTCCCAACACGATGACATAATTCAGTAAAATCTATTTAAATACTTATTGCCTTCACGTAAAAATTTGGACACTTTTTTAATTTAAAAAAAAATTTTAAAAAATTTTGAAAAAGAAATAGATTTTTATAAAGAATTTCACAAAAATCACTAATATGAGCGAAATAATTGCTTTTACCAAAAATAATGCGGATTTTTTACTAAAAGAAGCACTAAAAGGAAGAGAAAAAATAGAGTTATCACTAAACTTAGGCAAAAATAAACAAGTAGTGGATATTGTTCAAGGGTTTGTAATACCAAAACAAGGAGAAAAACACAAATTCGCTTTAGAAAAACTACAAAAACTAAAAGAAAACACTATTTATACAATAGAAAACCAAAAAGTACTCGCAGTAGAGTTATTTTCAAAAGAAAGCAATTTATACTACAAACTAAGACCAACAAAAGATTGGCCAACCCTAATGCTATCAAGTGTTCCGATGCACAGATTTATTACAAGCACTCCAAAACTTGATACTGAAAGCAAAATTAATTCAATAAAACCAATCAAAGGAAAAGTGCTTGATACTTGTTGTGGACTTGGATACACTGCAATAATGCTCGCAAAAAACGGTGCAGAGAGCGTTACTTGTTTTGAAAAAGATCCATTCGTATTAGATATTTGCAAATACAATCCCTACTCTCTAGAATTATTCACTAACAAAAAAATCACTCTAATTAATGAAAATGTTTTCCAAGGAATAAAAAAACTAGAAAGCGAAACCTTCGACAGAATAATACACGATCCACCCACAATTAGTTTTGCAAAAGAACTATACAGCGTAGAGTTTTACAAAGAACTACACAGAGTGCTAAAAAAGGACGGAAAATTATACCACTACGCACCCAACCCAAAAAAAACAAAAGGGGCAGAGTTTTGGAAAACAATGATAAAAATACTAAAAAACGCAGGATTCAAAAACGTGGATTATTACAAAAAATCAAGCGGAATTGTTGCAAAAAAATAAAAAAAAACCAAATAAAAAAAATAAAACAAATAAAACAAAAATCAAAAAAATAAAACAAAAAAAAGGAAAAAGCAAAAAAAAAACCAATAAAAAACAAAGCAAAGCAAAGAAACAAAAAAAAACAAAATAGTGAAAAGAAACAAAAACAATAAATAAAAACAAAAAAAATAAAAGGAAAAAAACCAATAAAAAAAGGTTTTTATATCTAAAAAACCTTAATTAACTGCTTTGATTAACAAAAAATCAAATAAACAAAAAATCAAATAAACAAAAAAAATAAATTTTTTAGAAGTGAAAACAATGAGCGAAAAATCTATTTATGAAGAATCAAAAGAAAACATAACAGAAAATGATACTAACGAAAATATTGAAGAAAAAGAAGAAGACCTATTTGATGAAGTTTTTGGAGAAGATGAAGAAAAAAAAGCTGCAAAAGAAAAAATGAAAAAACACATTGAAGAACAAAAAAAACAAAAAGAAACAAAAAAAGAAGAACAAGAAGAAAGTGAAAAAGAAAACGAAAAAGAAAAACAAGAAGAAAATAGTGAAGAGTTAGAGAACGAAAAAGAGGAAGAAGAAAATGAGGATGAAAAAAATGAGGATGGAGATAATGAGGGTAAAAATGATGATGAAAATAATGAAGAGGATAATGATGATGAAAGTGATGATGGGGATGAATTAGAAGAGGATGAAGATAGTGATGTTGAAGTAGAGATTTTTGAAGAAATAAAAGAAGAGGAAGAAAGTATAAAAGAAAGAGATGTGAGAGAAGAGGATGTAAGAGAAAAATATTTTGAAGAAGAAAGTGAAGAAGAAAACGAATACGAAGAGGAAGAATTAAATAAAAATGAAAAAAACAAAAATGAAACAGAAAAGAAAAACAAAAGAAAATCAACTTCCGGAAAACTTGATCTTAAAGTAACAATGGAAGAAGAAGAGGAAGAAGAAACAAATACAGGAATAGAGAACCCTATTGAAAGAAATATAATAAAATCTGTAATAAAAAACAAAGCAAGGAAAGCAGTGAAAAATAATGAAACCGAAGAAACAATTGACTCTAATGAAATAAAAAAAATTAATGAAGAGTTAGAAGAACTACAAAAACAACAAAAACAAAATGAAGAAAATGATTCTGCTTCAATAAAACCAAAACTGGATTTTTTAACAAGCGAAAAAGGACACGCATACATTGGAAGAAAAAAAAGCGTGCTCGCAAAATACGGAGAAGAAGCAGGATTGTTTATTGGAAGAGTAAAAGAAAAAGACAAAGAAGGAACTGATGTTTATTTAGACGGACTTAATCCGCACGTAGTGTTTGTTTGTGGAGCAAGAGGATCAGGAAAATCATATGTGTTAGGAGTGATCGCAGAAGAAATGGCGATAAAAAACAAAAACGTAGGAATTATTGTTGTTGATCCAATTGGAGTATTTTGGTCAATGAAACACCCAAACAAAGAAGAAAAAGAACTAGAGCTTTTAGCAAAATGGGACTTAATGCCAAAGGGATTGGATAATGTAAAAGTATTCATTCCAGTAGGAATGAAAAACTCTGTACCAAAATCAACTTATGATGCAGTGTTCTCAATCCAACCCGCACTCTTAACAGCAGAGGATTGGTGCTTAACATTCGGGATTGATAGATTTTCTCCAACAGGATTGTTAATGGAGAAAGGAATTAGTAAAGTAAAAACAGGGTATGTTACAATTGAAGGAAAACCAATCAGAGGAAAACAAAACACTTTCAGTTTAGAAGATCTAATCCAATGCTTTGACACTGATTCGGAACTAAACGACAAAGACAGAGGATACAAATCTGATTCAATCAGAGCACTTGCTAGTAGATTTGATGCAGCAAAACACTGGGGAATATTTGACGAAAAAGGAACACCACTTAGTCAATTAAGTAAAGCAGGACAAATGACTATTCTTGACACGAGTTTTTTAGAAGATAATGTAAGTGCACTAGTAATAGGAATATTTGCTAGAAGAATACTAGCAGCAAGAAAATTAAGTACAAGAAGAGAAGCGGCAGGAAAATTCGCTGATACCACAATGGAAGATTTAATAGAACTAAATGTTCCACCAACTTGGTTATTCATTGATGAAGCACACACCCTTATACCGGGAGGAAACCAAAAAACACCCGCAAGTAATGCACTTGTTGAATATGTAAAACAAGGAAGAAGACCAGGGTGTTCACTAGTATTCGCAACCCAACAACCAAGTGCAATTGATACAAAAGTACTAAGCCAACTTGACATAATAATGGCACACAAATTAGTTTTTGATGATGATATAAAATCAATCCACAAAAGAACACCAGCGATTATTCCACACCAATACAAAAAACCAAACTTTATCAAAACAATGCCTGTGGGAATAGCACTAACAGGAGACAGACAAGAAACCACAACAAGAGCATTCATTATGAGTATAAGACCAAGAATGAGTCAACACGAAGGAAGAGATGCGGAAACCACAGAACAAGTACAAGAACTAGCAGAAGACCAAGTAGAAATACTCGCAGTGAACATTACTGCAAGACAACTAGAAAAAGATCCAAAAATTTCTATAGAAACACTAGCACAAACACTAGAAACACTAAACACAACATACAAGAAAAAAGTGAGTATAGAAAAAATAATAAAAATGCTTGAAAAAAAAGGAATCACAAGTGATGAAAATTACTTATACGCAAAAGGAGTGAAAGAAGAAGAGGAAGCTGAAAAGTTAAGAGAACAAGCACTAGAAGAAGGAGGAGGAGAGGGGGTGGAAGAAAACCCAGAACTAATTAATACAACCAAAACAAAAAAACCAACCGAAGAAGAAATTGATTTTGAACAAAAAGTAGAACTCACCGCAATCCAATCAACAATAGGAGAAAAAGAAGCACGCACTCTACTCGCAAAACACAGATTGAAAAAAACACTAGGATTGTTTGGAGAAGAAGAAATACTTGACAGATTGAGTCAAAAATACGGATTAATATACAAAATAAAATACCACTACTTTAACCAAAAAGATGCTTACAGAACAGGAGAAGCATACATAAACTCAATAAGCGGAGAATTCATTCACGACTCGAACGGAAAAATTGTTGAAAGCACAGGACTAAACATAATTAACCAACTAAGCGAAAGCGAAGCCACTCTATTTGGACAACTAATGAAGAAAAAAACACTAAAAGAACTAGCAAACCAAATGAATATGGAAGAAGGAAACACAAAAAGAATAATTGATGAACTAATAAAGAAAAAAATTGTTACAGAAAGCACATTCAACAACGAAAAATATTACACACTAAAACAAAGCGTGGATCTACCAAAAACCCCACTACACGAAATCCTACCAAGCATTGGAAAAAGACCAATAATTGAAGTAGAAGGAATATCAGTAGTGCCACCAAAACTAAACGAAACAGAACTACCATCACTATTAGAAAAACTATGGGGAAATACCAAAATAAAAGAAGTAACCCACCTATTCCTACCACTCTGGGAAGGAATACTAAAAAAGAAAACAGGAGAAGAAAGAACAATAATAATTGATGCAATAAACGGAAAAAAAATGCTTTAAAAAAAAACAAAAACCACTAACAAATATTAAAAAATATTAAATAAAAAAATAATGAAATATTAAATAATAAAATATTAAATATTGTTTTCTGGAAGAATTGTTGAATTGGTTTGAGAAACAGGTTTGGTTAAATTAACATCCGAAGAAATGTTCGCGTTAAAATTAACAAAATTGTTCAAAGTTTTGTAAGAACCAAAACAAGTAACTTTTCCACTAATAAGAATTGCTTTCACTCCTGAAAAATAAAGAGTCGCATTAATTGAAGGAGTGGCTACTAAAAGTTGTAAAAGAAGAGAAATTGATTCCTTTTCAACAGTGATAATCTTTTGTTTCACCCAATGCGAAGGCACTTTTGTTAAAAAATTCTCATCATTAGTTTCAACTACCAACTTATCACTCCCACAAAACCCAACAACCTTTGAAACAAAAGCACTATCAAAAACAAATTCAAGAGAATCATTAAAATCAAGTTCTTTTAAATTCTCAATATTTTGTTTAACTAAAAGATTCATTTTTTTCAAAAACTTTCCACGCTCAACAATTTTTTTCCGATACAATTCAAGATCACGAATAGTGAAAGTAGCGGTTTGTCTCGCAGTATTAATAACATCAGAATCCTGAAGACTTCGCTGATGCAAAATAATCAAATACTGAATAACTTCCTCAGGATTAGGAAAACTCTTTTTCATCTCCTCATTCAACTTCAAAATAAGTTTATCCTTCATCTCAATAGTAATAGAAGCAGAGCCCTTATCAGTAACAAACAATTTCGTGCCCTCTTTTTTTATTAAACCAAAAGAAACCATATTCTTTATCGCTCTATTCAAAGCAGAGTTCGCACTAGAAGGATTTTTGTATTGCAAAGAAATACGAGAAAGAAGATCAGAATAATCAATTCCAGGATTCTTTTTAATTGTTAAAAGAACCGAATTCTTAAAAGTCATAAAACAAAAAGAATAAAAAAAATTAAAAATATAGTGAAAACAAAAAAACAAACAAAAACAAAAAAACACTGTTCAAATAACCAAAGAAAAAACAAAAATAATTAAAAAAAACAAAAATAATTAAAAAAAAACAAAATAAAAAAAAACAAAACTAACAAAAAAAACAAAAATAATTAAAAAAAACAAAACAAACAAAAAACCAAGTAACTAAAAACAAAAACAAAAAAACAAAAATAAAAATAAAACAAAAACAACAAAATACTAGAACGAAACAAAATAGAACGAAACAAAAAAACAAGTAACTAAAAATAAAAAAACAAAGTACACCAAAAATTAGTTTTGGGTTACTTTTTTCATTCTTTTACCTAATGAGTAAGGAACTTTTGCTTTACAAACACTACATTCAGCAATAAAAGTAGGTTTCTTGTTTTGTTTTTTAACAAAAACAACATACTTATATCTACCCATATACCCATGTCCAGTGTTTTTTTCGTGACGCATATTCCCCATAGCAAGAGTTCTACCCTTCCCTGATTTGAACTCTTTCAATTTATGACTAGTGTGTTTTTTACACTTTTTACAATACAATTTCTTTTCCTTAGGGAACTCCATTAAACTCACCAGAATAGAAAAATTAGCCATAGAAAGCTTTTAAAAGCTACTTTTTCACTAATAAAAAAACAAAAAACAAAAAAAAACAAAAAAAAGAACTAAGGAAAAATAAGAAGAACTATGGGAAAAATAGGGAACTAAAGAGAAAAAATAAAAAAAATAAAAAAAGAAATAAAAACAAATAAAAAGGGATAGAGAACTAAAAAAATAAGAAAAAATACAAAAAATAAAAAGAAGTAAAGAGAACTAAAAAAAATAAAAAGAATAAAAAGAACAAAAAAGAATTAAAAAAAGTAAAAAAAGTAAAAAAAACTTTTCTGCGTATATCTTTATAAATAAAGGTTACCTAATATTTGGAGTTCTAAAATATGGGTGAATTTTGTGATTTTAAAAGCATTAAAAGACACTACAAAAAAAATGATTACAAATCCACTAACATTACTCCCACTAACAGCACTCACAATTTTTGGAACATTCCTTTCTGACACTATTTTTGGAATTAATGACAGATTGATAAGTGATTTAATACTAAACTATGAAATATTTGAAGAATCAAACCTTTTATTTATTCTAATAACACAATACCCAATAGAAATAATTCTAAACATAATAATTGCAATAATTGGATTAACCATTGCATTAATCGCTGTTTTCTCAATTGTTAAAAGTGCTAAAAAATCAATAATTGATGCAATTGATGAGTCAATAAAAAATTGGAAAAAAGCAATAACACTAGCATTCTACGCAGGACTAGTGTTTTTTTTATGGATAGTGGGTATGTTTGCAATCATAAACATTCTACAATTCATTGAAACAATAATCCCACTAAATGGAATACTAATGTTAATTGTGTTCCCAATAATTTTATTCGGAGGACTAGCACTAATTCTAACAAAAACAATTTTTGTAATAGTAACAATTCTTGAAACAAACCTAAAAAGAGCAATCCAAGAAAGTTGGAGTTTTACTAACAAAAAATTTTGGAACGCTTTCTTTTTTATAATAATTTTAATGATAATCACTGCAATAATTGGAATCATTGGCGAAATTATTGGATTTATTATTACACAAAATATCGGAACAAGTTTTGAAATAATAATTAATTACGCTACAGAAATTATAGCATCAACATTCTTCATTCTTGCTATTACATATTACTATTACGCTTACTAATAAATTAAGGCGATGCAAAAATGACAAAACTAGTTAAATTAACATTAAAGAATTTTAAATCTTTTAAAAAAGCAGAAATACCAATAAGCACCGGATTCACTTCAATTGTTGGAAGTAACGGATCAGGAAAAAGTAATATCATTGATGCGCTATTATTTGTGTTAGGAATAACTTCACTAAAAACACTAAGAGCAACAAAACTAGTTGATCTTGTTAATACAGGGGCAAGAGAAGGATACGCAAAAGTTGATTTATTAGTAAAACACGAAGAAAAAGAATACGAAATAAGCAGAATGATTGATAAGCAAGGAAAAAGTATTTACAGATTGGATGGAAAAAGAACCACTCTAAACGAAATAAACTCACTACTATTAGAACTAGGAATTGATATAACCGGACACAACATAGTAACCCAAGGGGACATTACAAAAATAATAGAAATGTCACCAATAGAAAGAAGAATGATAGTGGATAACATTGCAGGGCTTAGTGAATTTGACCAAAAAAAAGAAGAAGCAATAAAAGAACTAGGAAAAGTTGATCAAAGAATAAAAGAAGCAACAATAATACTAAATGAAAGAAACGGATTCTTAATAGAACTAGAAGAAGAAATGAAAGCAGCGAAAGAATATGATGATTTGGAAAAAGAAAAAAAAAGAATAAAAGCAACAATAATTGGAAGAGAACTATACAGTATAGAAAAAAGAATGAACGAAATAACTAGTGAAATAAAAACACTAGAAAAACAAAAACAAGAATGTGAAGAAAATGCGGCAAAAGTAAGAGAAGAACTAAAAAACCAAAAAGACAAATCAAACGAAATGACTAGACAAATAATGAAAGAATCAGAAACACTTTACATCAACATTGGGAGAGCATTTGAAGAAAAAAAAGGAAAATTAAGTATTTTAAAAGAAAAAGTAAAACTACAAAAAGAAGAAGAAGAAAAAAATAACAAAAAACTTGAAAATAACAAAAAAATTATTGAAACATCATTACAAAAAAAACCAGAACTAGAAAACAAAATCAAAGAAGAAAAAGAAGAAATAAAACAAGCACAAAACAAAATCAAAGAACTCGCTGAAAGAAAAAATCGTATAGAAAAAATTGTTAAAGAAAAAACAAACGAAATAAAAAAACAAGAAAATGAAATTGATGAAATCAATAAAGAAATTGAAGAAAAAAGAAAAAACATATTTGAGTTAGAAGTATTTGTAAAACAACAAGAAAAACAAAAAATATTTAATGAAAAAAAACTAAAAGAACTAAACGAAGAACTACTTAACACAAACCAAAAAATAGAGACAATTAATACAAAAAAAGAAAAAATAAAAGAACTAACAACAAATGGAGAAATTGAAGAAATAGTAAAAAAACTAGAAGAAGAACTAAACAACACTATTGAAGAAAAAAATAGAAACGAGAGTTTGATTAGTCAATTAAAAAAATCTATTACCGAGCTTGAAAAAGCAAATTCAAATTGTCCAACCTGCGAAACAACACTTGAAAGTATTAAAAAAGAAAAAATACTTAACACAAGAAAAGAACACATTAAACAAATTGAAGAAACACAAAAAAATATATTGCAAAAAATTGATGAAACAAAAACCAAATTAAACACAGAGAAAGAAAATCAAAAAATTATTACAAAATTACTAATTGAAACCCAAAACGAAACAGAGGTTTTGGAAAAAATAAAACACATTAAAGAACAAATAGGAGAAATTAATTTAGAAAATAACAACAAAAATAGTGAAGAGAAAATAAAAGAAAGAGAAAGTATTTCTACACAAATAAATATTTTATTTAATGAAAGAGAATCACTAAAAGATAAACTAAATTTATCAAGATCACAAAACATATTTGAAGAATACTCAAACCTAACAAGCACAATTGAGGATGAATTAAACAAAAAATCCTTACTTGAATCAAAAATATCGAATATTGAAACCGAAATTAATTCTCTTGAAAATAAAATAAAAATGGTTGAAAGTGAAAATAAATCTATTGAAAAACAAAACAATGAAATTGTAAAAGAAATACAAGAAATGAGCGAAAAAATCCAATTACTTGAAGGAGAGGTTGCGCTTAAAGATAGTGAAATGAAAGAAGCTAAAAAGAAAAGCAACTTAATGCTTAGCGAAAAAGAAAAACTTGACAAAGAAATTGAAAAAAACGAAAAAGAAATAATTAGTGAAAGCGCCAAAGCTAGAAAATTTGAACTAAAAATCAATGATTTTACTATTGAAAAAAGCAAAATAGAGGTAAGAGAAACTGATCTTAAAGAAGAAGAAAAATACTATGTTGGAATTGAACCAATTAGTGAAAAAACTGTTCCTGATCTTAAAGAAAGGTTAGAAATTATTGAAAAAAGATTACAAAATATTGGAGCGGTTAATCTAAAAGCAGTGGATAATTTTTCTGAACTAAAAAAAGAAGTGGATGAAATACAACAAAAATCAGAAAAACTATCAGAAGAACGACTTGCTGTTCTTGATATGATTGATAAAATTGAAATAAAACGAACAAACGTGTTTATGGAATGTTTTAATGAAATTAACAAAAACTTTTCTGAAATGTTTTTCAAATTCTTTAACGGAGAAGGAAACCTAACCTTTGAAAACCCAGAAAAACCTCTCGAAAGTGGACTTTTAATTGAAGCTAATCCAAAAAAAGGAAAACTACAAAACATTGATTCAATGAGTGGCGGAGAAAAAACACTCACCGCGCTCGCATTCATGTTCGCAATCCAACTATATAGCCCTGCACCATTTTATGCATTTGATGAAGCGGATGCTGCTCTTGATAAAGAAAACTCTGCAAAAATGGGAAACTTGATTGAAATGATTGCGCAAAAAAGCCAATTCATATCAGTAACACACAATGACACTATTACAAAAAAAGCTGATCAAATCATCGGAGTTGCACTCGCAAAAGATGGAAGTTCAGTGATTGGATTAAAATTAAAAAACAACTAAAAAATAATTAAAAAAAACAACTAAATAAAAATAACCAAAATATTATCAAAATACCAAAAAACCAAATTAATACAAAACTAAACGAAACTAACAACTAAATAATCAATTTAACAATCATTAAGAAAAATAACAATCATTAACTTTTATTAAACAAAATAATACCCCCTACTAACCCATTAACAAGAATAACAATTAATTAATCAAAATAACAATTCATTAACAAAAAAAATCAACTAAAAAGTATTATAAAGCAGGTTTTCCATTTTATTATAACAAAAAATACAACAAATCATTCAAATCATTATAAGAAATTTTATTATAAAAAAGAAAAAAATTATAAGAAAAAAATTATAAAAAAATATAAAAAATAAATAAAAAAAATAAAAAGATTAGTTGATTTTATGATCAAAAAACAAATTAAAATTAAAAAACAAATCAATTTCGCGTTTATTCTAATTTTATCAATACTTATAATTAGTTATGGTTATGCAATTAGTTCTAGTGGAAACACAAAAATTTTTGCAATCACTAGTGATAATATTGGACTTGTAGCTGATCTATACTTATACACAATACCAGGAAATGGAGAAGTTGCATTTATTACCTCAAATTCTCTTGTAGGAAAAGATACACAAACAACAGGAAATTTTGCAATGGATATTGCTGAACAACAATCAAAAACAAAAAGAGGAAATTATAGTTATATTTTTGATATTAAAGCTGACGCATCAGAGGTTGATGGACCTTCAGCAGGGGCAGCAATGACACTACTCGCTTACTCTTTACTCACAGAAAAAAAACTAAATCCAGAAATTGGGATTACCGGAACAATAAGAACTGATGGAAGTATTGGAGCGGTTGGAGGAGTGGGGTACAAAGCACAAGCAGCAAAAGAAAAAGGAATAAAATTATTGATGATACCACAAGGAACAGCGAATGCGGAAGTTAATGAAAATTATGAAAAAAAACTAGTGAACTTATTATCATACGGACCGGAAACACTTGGAATAAAGATTGTTGAAGTAGTAACAATAGAGGATGTAATAAAATACGCGTATATGAATATTAACGAAATCGTGGTTGATACAAATAATGCTCAATACCAATTCATTCCTGAAGAAATCAAAAACAAAAAAATACTAGCCCCAATGAGAGAAATTTCTGCAAATTACATAACACAAGCAAAAAATGAATTAGAACAAGCAAAAAAAGAACTTGAAAATACTACACTTGACCAAACTTTTGTGGATGAATTTAGAGAATTAATTAATTTGGATATTTCAAAAAATATTCAAAATGCACAAACTTATCTTGATAAAAATTATTTATACTCATCAGCAAACGAAGCATTTAATGCAAGAGTGTATGCTGAAACAATAAAAGAAATAGCAAAAACACCAACACTGTTATCACTAGAATCAACAATACTTAATTCAAAAATTGATTCATTAACAATTGAAATAACAAATATGAAAAAAGAACTTGATTTTACTTCAACTGATAGATATGAATGGTTGATCGGAGCACAACAAAGAATCGCGTATGCAGAAGATGCGTTAAGCAAAATTAATTCTCCAACAAATGATAGTTTGAGTGGTGAAGAAAAAAGAATAGCTTTCAAAAAGGTATATGATTATGTATCCGCAATTGGTTGGATTGATGCGGCAAAAGATTTTATTAATGAAGCAAAAAAAAGCAAAAACCAAAAAAAACTAATATACTCTGAAGAATTTATTTCAAAAGTGAATACAAGAATAAGTGAAGTGGAAGATGTTATTCTTGATGCGAATGTTTCTAGTGGAATATTAAACGAAGCGAAAAGAAGGTATAATGCAGCACTAATATCAAAGGATAATAATTTTTTGTTTGCAACACTTTATGATTTAGCTTTCGCCGAAGCATACATTATTTCGGAAACAGAAAAACAAACACTTGAAACTGATGAACTTGAAATTAAAATAAACGAATTATTGGAAGAAAATTCAATCAACACCTCTCTTTGGGGAAACTTGTTTTTGGATCACGCAAAATTCTTTATTAAAACTGCTGAAAATGAAAGAATACTTAAAAAAGAAATTGATAGAAGAAATTCGCTTAACTCTAGTTATGATTTGATAAAAATTTCAGCAAATATTGAAAAAGCAAAAATAATTGTAGAAGATTATATTGTTTCAAACAATTTTGAAGAATATGAATCAATTAATGAAGTTGGAGTTACTTGGAATGTTACAAAAAAAGACACTATATCAATTTATCTTTACGCAATAGCATTTTTGCTTGCAATATTACTAGTTTTCCTTATCTATGTTGGTTTGAAATCAGGCAAACCAAGAAAAGACAGAGTTTCAAGAATAGAAAAAGTTAGTTCAGTACTTAATCGACTTGATAAAGCATTAACTAAAAAGAAAATATCTGATAAAGAATACTTTTTTATGAAAAAAACTTACGAAAAAGAATTCAATGAATTGACTGATAAAAAAACTACTCGTGAAAAAATTAAATTAGATATTGATGAGTCAAAAACAAAACTAAAAGCGCTTGAAAAAGGATTAAGTGATCTTGATAGACACTATAAAAGTGGATTAATTATTCCTGAAGATTACAAAAAACAATCAACTGATGTTAAAAATGAAATAATTGAAATGAGAGCGAATATTAAAGAGCATTTAAGAACATTAAGAGAAGAAAGAGCAAATAAAAATGTTCAAAAAAATAAAAAAAATGAAAATATTTTGAAAAAAATAAGAAAAATCTTGTTAGGAGAAAATAAACTAAAAGGAACACAAGAGTTGGGTAAAGATCAAGAAAAAGAAGAAAAAAAAGAAAGAAAACAAAGAAGAAAATTAATTAAAGAAAGAAAACTTGGAAAATGGAAAAGCAAATAAAAAATAATAAAAATAAAAAACCTAAAAAAACTAAACAAATTAATTAAACAAAAAAAAATCAGAAAAAAATAATTAAACAAATACAAAAAAAATCAAATAAATTAGACAAATACAAAATAAATAACAACCAACACAAAAAAAATAACAACAAATAAAAAACATTAATTGTTGGACAAGTATTTTTTCAATAAAATAATTGTTTAGAATAACTCTTATTCATATTTTGAATTAAATAAAATAAGTAATGGGTTTTTGGTTCTTTACTAAATACAAACAACATTACTATTGTTTACAATTAATTCAAAACCAAAAAAACCATTTTTTTAATTATTTATCCGAATAGCGCTCCAAGACCTGCAGCTGCTTCTTCTTCTGATTTTTTAGTATCTTCTTCTTTGTGTTCTTCTGCTGGTGCACTTGCGCCTGCTGCTGGTGCTGCTACTTGAGCTACAGCTGCTTTTGCGATTGCATCGTCTATGTTTATGTTTTTGATTGAAGCAACTAAAGCTTTTACTCTTGTTGAATCATATTCAACATTAGCTGACTTTAGGATTGATTCAAGTGATCCTTCGTTTATTTCTTTCTTTGCAGAATGAAGCAACATTGCTGCGTATACGTACTCCATAATTCCACCTCTAAATATAATTTATCTTACAGTTACATCCCCTATCTCACTACTCTTATTGTGCTGGTGCTTCAACACCACTATTCTCTTCTTTTGCTCCCTCTTCTTTACTCTCTTCTTTAATTTCTTCCTTAACTTCCCCACTACTTTCCCCAGCATTACTCTCTTCTTTTACTTCCTCTTTTACTTCCTCTTTTACTTCTTCCTTAACTTCATCTTTTGGAGTTTCTACACTTTCTGCACCCACATTTTCTTCTTTAATTTCTTCCTTAATCCCTTCCTTACTTTCTTCTTTATTCTCTTCTTTAGTTTCTTCCTTTGCACTTTCATTCGTGTTTGTTCCTAGTGCTTCTTTTAGTGCTTTTGCTTCTCTTGATGCTTTGATTATTATTATTTCAATTGTTGCATCAGTGTAGTACTCTGCATTAACTGCTAAATTGAATGCTTGTTGGTATGCTAGCACGAATTTGTCAAACAATTCTTCTTCATCAACATCAAGTGCTGTTCCTGAATAATAACAATTTTCATTCTTATCAAGCACTCCAATTATTTTCATACCAACTTTCATTGGTTTAATATTTAATTTTCCAAGCACTTCAGCAACTTCTTTTGATACACTTTCTCCTTTTTTTGTAACAACTTTGTCTGAAGTAACCGAAATTGTTGGACCTGCCATTTTTACTTGTAACCCGGCAGCTTTTAGTGTTGATAGTGCTGGTCCTGGAGGAAGACCTGTGTCTCCTGCTTGAACCAAAATATCATTATCAGCAATATCCCCAACTTTTGCAAATGCTTCCCCTTTGTTCTTTTTTACGAATGAATATAATTCAAAAGGATTCTTTTTTGAAAAAATAATTGCAACACTTTTATTCACTTCAGCATTTAATTTCTCATCCTTAATCCCCGCTTCTTCTAGAGCTTTTTGAATAACTCTTGTTTTTGCAACAACAATTGTTGCTTCTCCGTGTAATCTTTTTCTTAAAATAGCAATAATTCTTGAAGGTAACTTTTCAAGGGTTGCCACAGCAATAAACGGATACTCTTTAGCTAATTTTACTACTTCTTCTTTTTTTGAGTGTTTCCATTTTTTTGTATGTGATGTCATTATTGATCACCTACTTTTACTGTTGGACCCATTGATAATTTTACATAAGCATTTTTTACATTTTGTTTCTTTTGTGGTAATGAATTCATTACAACATCATAAACCGCTAAAATATTAGCTGCAATCTCTTCATCCTTCATTGTTTCTTTTCCAACAACTGCTTGAACAACCGGCATAAATTTTCCTTTCTTGTTTGTAACAGTGATTTGGGTTTTTGCTCTTGCTAAAACTTCATCAAATGATAATAAATTAATAATTGGTTTAGGCATTTTTCCTTTAGGAGCTAATTGTTGTCCTAAAAACCTTGCAACAGAAAGCATTACTGGGCCTTCAGCGAAAATCCCATCATAAGTCATTATTTCTGCGACTTTCATTTTATCTTTTGAAATTGCTTCTAAATCTTTTTCTTCAATAATTTTGTTAACCTTATCTTTTAACCCATTAACAAACTCGTCAGATTTTGCGAAAACAAGAATTTTTCCTGATCCTTTTCCTGTAGAAAAAGGCAAATCAACTTTTACAAAAACCTGGTTTTGTGGTTTCTTCATATCAAGACCAGTAAAATTAACCATTAATTCAACTGATTGAGTAAATTTTCTTTTAGGACTAATTTCTCTAACTTTCTTTACTGCATCAATTGCATCTTGTTTTTTCATTTACAACACCTACCACCAAAGTGGTACCGTTAGAAAATCACTTCTCTAACATCGGCCAAAAAATTGGCTTAATTATAATTTAAAAATAAAATGAAACCTTTAAAAAGGTTCCACTTCTTTTCAAAATTTTCTAAAATTTTTTTAAAAATTTTTATTTGAAGTTTTTATTTGAAGTGTTCATCAAATTTTCCTTCATTTAGTGCTTTTATAGCATCCTTTCCTCGCATTCCTTCAACAGTTACTCCTACTGAATTGCAAGAACCCATTACTTCTTTAGCCACTGCTTTTTTGTTGTAAGCATTAAGCACATCGTATTTTGTTTCCCCAATTTTTATTACTTGATCAATTGTAATATTTCCAACTATTCCTGTTTTTGGATTTCCTGCTCCTTTTGTTACTTTTGCTTCTTTTGTTATTAAAGCACTTATTGGAGGAAGTCCTACTTTTATTTCAAAAGTTTTGTCCTTGTTTATTGTTAGTGTTATTGGAACTTTCATTCCTGCTAATGACTCTGTTTTTGCGTTTATTTGTGCAACAACTTCTCCAATATTCACTCCTGTTGGTCCAAGAGCTGGTCCTAGTGGAGCGCCTGCTGTTGCTTTACCTGCATCAACCATCAATTTCAATTCTGTCATAAACTCACCCATTTTTCCCATCTATTTTTTTATTCTTTTTATTTTTTTAGAAGCATTTTTGTTTTTCAAATTTTTTTTTCATTAATTCTGCATCAATAATGAAAAAAATAAAACTAATTCCCCCTAACAAATTCATTTCATTTTTTTATTGAAGTATTTTTACATTCTCTGCTTTTATTGTTACAGGGATTTTTACTGCGGCTTCTTGTAACTCTACTGTTACTTCTTCTTTTGCTGCGTTAACTCTAGTGATTTTTGCTTTATCTCCTTTAAATGGACCTGAAATTATTTCAACTAATTGTCCTTCTTGTAAAGTTTTCATTAATGGTTTTGATTCTAAAAGTGAAGATAAATCATTAATATTTACTGCCCCTTTAACTATTCCACTCCCTCTAATGTGTGGAGTATCAGTTATTCCTCTTCTAACAGTAATCTCGTTATCTGCTTCAAGCAAAATATATCCTTTAATTCCTGGAACAACAGCGATTGAGTAAATATTCAAATCTTCTTTTGAAATTTTTGCTCCTAATATATCAACAACCATTTGTTCTTGGCCCACTGTGGTTCTTATTGGAAATATCATAAAATCAACCTCTACTATTTTTTAACTTTTATTACTTTTCAATCTTTATTATTTTTCAACCTCTACTTTATATTTTATTAAACTCTTCTAAAATTAAAATTATATTAAAAAAACTCTCTCTTGAAACATTTAAAAACCCACTTATTTGCCTAACATTTCTAACATTATACATTCGTTTGAATTAATTTTTATTCCCCAAATATTTTTTATTTTTTTAATATTTTTTTACCTTAAATGTTTTTTATTATTTAAATTTTTTTTATTACTTAAATATTATTTATTTTCCTAATCCTGTTACTGCGAATAAAAAGTAAATCAAAAACCCAAGTATTCCAATAGCAATTATTCCTAATCCAATTATTATTACCATTTGTTTGTATTCTTGCATTGTTGGTTTTTTTGATACAACAAATATTCTTTTACTATCTTCAATAAATTTTTTTATTGCTCCAATAATATCCATTCTTACAACTCCGCTTACAACTCTAACTTTTTATAACACTAATCTTTTCACATTCTCTTTTTTTTGTTTTTTTTTAAAAAATAAAAAAGAGGGATATTTTCCCCCCTCATTTTTTTAATTTTGTTTTTGCCCCAATTCTCACTGTTCTAATTTCATTTTTTTAATTTTGTTTTTTGTTTATAGTTTTTTGATTTTAGGTGAATTCTATTCCTAAATCAATTTCTTCGTTTCCTTTTTTTCCTCCTCTTTCAAGGTAGGGGAATTTTCCTCCAGCAATTACTACCATTGCTTGGATATTGTTTTTTGGCATATCTTCATCAACCATTGCTCCCCAAATTATGTGACTTGAGCTGTGGATTTTTGTTGATACTGTTTCTACAATCATTTCTGCCTCTCTCAAAGTCATATCGGTTCCGCCACAAACATTCACTAGTGCTCTGTTCGCGTTTGAAATATCCACATCAAGTAATGGTGAAGTTAAAGCGTTTTCTACTGCTTCAAGCGCTCTGCTTTCTGCACTTTCTGTTCTTGAAGATTCTCCAAGACCAATCATTGCTGCTCCTCCTCTTGATAGGATTGTTTTCAAATCAGAAAAATCAAGGTTGATCAAACCAGGTTTTGTTACCATTTCTGTAATTCCTTTCACAGCATTTGTTAACACTTCATCAGCAACTTTGAAAGCTGCATTAATTGGTAAATCCGGAGCGATTTCCAAAATCTTGTCGTTCGGTATTACAATTATTGTATCAGAGTTTTCGCTTAATCTTTCAAGCCCCATCATAGCGTTTTCTATTCTTTTTCTTCCCTCAACAGTGAAAGGCAAAGTAACTACTGCCACTGTTAGTGATTTTTGTCTCTTTGCTACTTCTGCTACAACTGGTGCTGAACCTGTTCCTGTTCCCCCACCCATTCCACAAGTAACAAAAACTAAATCCATTCCCCTCAATGCTTCTTGTAATTCTTCTATTGATTCTCTTGCAGCACTCTCCCCAATTTGTGGATCAGAACCTGCTCCAAGTCCTCTGGTTAGTTTTTTTCCAATCAATAATTTTTTGTCCGCTCTTGTTGATAATAAATCTTGAGCATCAGTATTCACTGCAAATGTCACAGCACCTTTAATTCCAACTTCGGCCATTCGTTCAATAGTGTTACATCC
>JGI24711J26586_10000100_pt1 | contig 57942 bp, 56 predicted proteins | sample BioPla3DNA1_FD_26586 | JGI IMG/M metagenome (IMG submission 26586)
CGAAGTGACCGGCTTTCCGGAAATCTGCGACGGGCGGGTGAAGACGCTCCATCCGAAGATTCATGGGGCGTTGCTGGCGCGGCGGGATATGCCCGATCATCTGCGTCAGTTGGCGGACAACGGGATCCAGACCATCGACTTGGTCTGCGTGAACCTCTATCCTTTTCGTGAGACGATCGCCAAGCCGGGCGTCACCATGGAAGATGCCGTGGAGCACATCGACATCGGCGGGCCGTCGATGCTCCGGAGCGCCGCGAAGAATTGGGCTTCGGTGACCGTCGTGGTGCATCCCGAAGATTACCCGGCTGTGTTGGATGAGATCCGCGCGACCGGAGAAACCTCCCCTGAAACCCGCTTGCGGCTCTCTGCGAAAGCCTACACCCACACGGCGCAGTACGATGCCGCGATCGCGACCTACATGCGCGCCCAGGCCGGTCTCCCGGAGAAGTTGTTTCTGGAATATGACATCTGCCAGCCGCTCCGTTATGGAGAGAATCCCCACCAGGAAGCCAAGTTCTACAAGACCCTCAAGCCCGTGCCGTATTCCCTGGCTGCGGCCGAACAACTAAACGGCAAAGAACTGTCCTACAACAACATCCAGGATGCCAATGCCGCTTTGAACATCGTTCGGGAATTCGACAAGCCCTTCGCTGTCGGGCTGAAGCACATGAATCCGTGCGGGGCAGCCGTCGGGCAGGATATTGTGGAAGCTTGGAAAAAGGCTTATGAAGCCGACAAGACCTCCATATTCGGCGGCATCGTGGCCTTCAACCGTGAAGTCAATCTTGAAACCGCGCGGCTCCTCAAGCCCATATTCCTGGAAATCGTGATGGCGCCTTCCTTTGCGCCGGATGCGCTGGAACTGCTCCGTACCAAGAAGAATCTGCGGATTTTACGGGTGAATATGGAAGAAGATTCCGAAGCGTGTACGCAATTCGTCAGCATCAACGGAGGCTTGCTGGCCCAGGATCAGGATCTGGCTACGAAGCGGGTGACGGAGGATCTGTGCGTGACGAAGGCCCGTCCTTCCGCGGATCTGCTGGCCGATTTGGATTTCGGCTGGAGGATTGTGAAGCATGTGAAGTCCAATGCGATCGTCGTGGTGAAGAACGGGATGACCTATGGAGTCGGTGCCGGCCAGATGAACCGCATCGGCTCGGCGGAAATCGCCCTCAGGGAAGCCGCGCATACCCTCTCCGAAGCGGAAGCGTCCGCGACCGGAATTCCGGTGGAAACGCTTGATGAAAAGGAAATCGCCCGCAAGGCCGGGCTGGTGCTCGCCTCCGACGGTTTCTTCCCGTTCGATGACTGCGTTGCCTTGGCTGCGGACTATGGGGTCAAGGCCATCGTCCAGCCGGGCGGATCCGTTCGCGACGAAGATTCCATCAAGAAAGCCGACGAGACCGGCATCGCCATGTTGCTTGCCGGAGAAAGACATTTCAAGCATTAGGATATGGGCATCAATTCATTGCTTCCGTGGAAGAACAGCAATATCGAGACCGACAAGCAGGCCTATGATGAGTTTAAACGGCGGATGTCCGCCCTCCGCCAGGCCAAGGTCCTGGTGGTCGGGGGCGGCGGCCGCGAGCATGCGATTGTGGATGCCCTGTCCCGATCCAGCCATGTGGGGAAGATCTACTGCGCTCCCGGGAATCCGGGAATCGCGCAGCTGGCGATCTGTCTTCCGTTGGAAGACACGCAGGTCGATGAATTGCTGGCATTCGCGCGGAGCGAGCAGATCGACTTGACCGTTGTCGGCCCCGAAATCCCGCTCTCGGCGGGGATCGTGGACGCCTTCACCCAGGCCGGGCAGCGCATCTTCGGGCCGTCTGCAGCGGCCGCCCGCATCGAATCCAGCAAGGACTTCGCGAAGGACATCATGGCTCGATATGGAGTCCCTACGGCCGCCTACCGAACCTTCGAAGACTACACGGAAGCCCTTGAATATGTCCGTGGCGGCTCCTTCCCCGTTGTGCTGAAGTACGACGGGCTCGCGGCGGGAAAGGGAGTCGTGATTCCCGACAATTTGGCTGAGGCGGAAGCGGCTCTCAGGGACATGCTGGTGGACGACAAGTTCGGCAAAGGCAAGGTGGTGATCGAAGAGTTCCTGACCGGTCCCGAGTTTTCCTTCCTCTGCTTTGTCTGCGGCCCCGAAGTGTTCCCGATGGCTCTCTCGCAGGATCACAAGCGCGCTTATGAAGGCGACCGGGGTCCCAACACAGGCGGCATGGGAGCCTATTCCCCGCTTCCCTTCATCACGAAAGAGGATGAGGAATATGCTTTGGAAAAGATCATGAAGCCGGTCGCCGCAGCAATGGTTGCGGAAGGGTGCCCCTTCAAGGGCGTGCTCTACGGCGGACTGATGAAAACTCCGCAGGGAATTAAGGTCATCGAATTCAACTGCCGATTCGGCGACCCCGAAACGGAAGTCGTGTTGCCCCGCCTGAAGACCGATCTCTTCGAAATCTTCTGCGCCGTTGCGGAAGGGGGCATGCCTCCCGTGCAGCCGGAAGGCACAGTCGCCCTGGAAGGCCTGACTGTACCGGCGAGCGCCTTGATGCCCGAACTGGTCTGGTCGGACGAGGCGGTGATGGGCTTTGTCTTGGCCTCGAAGGGTTATCCCGGCTCCTACAAGAAAGGGTTCGAGATCACCGGGCTCAACGAAGCCCTGGACAATCCCGACGTGAAGATCTATCACATGGGCACCTCGGTGAAGAAGTCTTCGGATCTTGCCGAAGGCCGCTGCTATACGGCCGGCGGCCGGGTCATGATGGTTCTCGCTTCCGGCGCAAACCTGCAGGAGGCCCATGATCGCGCCCTCGCCGCCTCGGAAAAGATCCGCTGCGAGAACCTCTTCTTCCGCCGTGACATCGGTTATCGCGTGCTGTAGCATACCGCGCGCACAAAGGTGGCACCAAGGTGCCACCTTTGTCAAGATCTATCATTTAAAGAATCGCGAATATGATCATTTCCGGTAAAGAACTGGCGGCCAAACTGAAGGCCGAAATGGCGGAGCAGGTCGCCACATTTCCTGCGAAATATGGACGCGTCCCGCATTTGGTGGTGATCTTGGTCGGCGAGGATCCGGCCAGCCGGACGTATGTCCGGAACAAGTCCAAGGCCTGCGAGGTTGTGGGAATCCGGAATACGACCCTCCGGCTGCCGGAGGATACGCCCGAACAGGAACTCCTGGACAAAATCGCGGAACTGAACGCCGACGAGGCGGTTGACGGCATTCTGATTCAACTGCCGCTTCCGAAGCAGATCAGCGAAGCGAAAGTCATCGAAGCCATCGCCCGGGAAAAGGATGTGGACGGCTTCCATCCGCTCAACACAGCGGCCATGTGGCAGAAACGTCCCAGCAGCGCCTACACGGTTCCCTGTACGCCTGAAGGCATCATCCGCCTTCTCGAAGCAGGTCAGGTGGAAATCGCCGGCAAGCATGCCGTCGTGATCGGTCGCAGCCAGATCGTGGGACTTCCGATCTCGAAGCTGTTGCTGGACCGGAATGCCACCGTGACGATCTGTCACAGCCGGACGCAAAATCTGCCCGCGATCACCCGCCAGGCGGACATCTTGGTGGCCGCTGTCGGCCGCCCGAAGTTCGTGACCGGAGATATGGTCAAGGAGGGCGCGGCCGTCATCGATGTCGGCATAGATCGTGACGAGGCGGGCAAACTCTGCGGGGACGTGGACTTCGCTTCCGTCGAGCCGAAGGCATCCCTCATCACCCCGGTTCCCGGCGGCGTCGGTCCCATGACCATCTGCTGCCTCATGGAAAACACTATCAAGTGCTTCTTGCGGAAGCGATGACGGAAGATGCGTGACTCGTAACACTTGATCGGTGTGCATGTGATCAAACCAGCCAGTTCAGGTCTAGTCGTGCATCTTGCCAGTTCTCGAGGGGAACCTGTCGTGGGTGTCTATGCCTACAACAGCAGCCTCTCCGCCGCTTGGCGCCGCCCGTAAGTTATCAAAGCACTGTTTCCCGACCGACGTAGTTGACCTGCTTTTCGGGACCTTGGCCGACGATCCGGATGCGGAAGACGCGCTGCGTGAGCATTCCCGGGAATGTCCCTTGCCGTCCTGAGAGGGTCAGCCGCCCCCTGCGGTCCTCCCATTTGAAGGTGATCGTGCTGTACGTCCCTTTTTCGTAGTTGTAATTGTCGCCTTCATCCTCATACAATGTGAACTCGGCATCTGCGCCCGGGTAGATCCGGATTTCAAGGTCGTTCCAAGGTTCTTCTTCGGCATATTGCATTACCGGAGCGAGCGGGAGAATGCTGCCGGCCTTGACAAACATGGGAATCCGGTCCAGTGAAGTCTCCACGGTAGCGGTCCGTCCGCCTTCAAAACGTTCCTCCGTCCAGAAGTCGTACCAGGCGGTGCCGGCGGGAAGGTAAGACTCGGCTGTCTTTCCAGCCTTGAAATCTACCTCGATCGGGATTTGGGAAATCTCCTCGGGCGTGTATTGCGCCTTCAGGATCGGAGCGGCCAGAATTGAACGGCCGAACAGGAATTCATCCCCGATGTCCCAGGTTTTCCGGTCTTTCGGGAAACGGGCGGATAGGGGGAGCATGTAGCTGCCGTTTTGCGAGGTCACTTCCCAAGCGGTCGAATAGAGATAGGGGAGCAGGGAATACCGCAGCCGGATACTGGCAGCGATGGCATCGTACACAGGCTCGCCTGCTTTGCCGAACTGATAGATTTCTTTGGGCGCGTCGGCTCCGTGGGAACGGAACACCGGGCAGAAGAGTCCGTATTGCATCCACCGGACGTATAGTTCTCCGTACTGGGGATTGGTGGCGGCAAGTCCGTGCCCTCCCTTATTATTGTAGCCGCCTGCGAAAAATCCGCCGATGTCGGTGTTGAAGTTCGGATTTCCGGTCATGGTGAAGTTAAGCCCGGCAGGCACCTGCTTGCGCAGCATGTCCCACGTGGATGTCACATCTCCGCTCCACAAGTTTGATCCGAACCGCTGCTGACCGGCGAAGGCCGAACGGGTCATGATGAACACCCGCTTGTCGGAGGTGGCATCCCGCTGGTTTTCATAGACCCCACGCACGGATGCAAGCGGGAAGGCATTCCGGAGGCGCCGCAAAGAACCTTCCGGAGTCATCTGGTCATAGTCGGAATCCTTGGCGTTGAAGAAATCAGGATCAGTGGAATCCATCCACCAAGCATCGATCCCCATGTCGAACATCCCCTTGAGATACTTCCAATAGATGTCCCGCGCTTCTTTGCTGTAGGGCATGTAGCAGCGTACACCGGAGGGATAGTCCATCCTCGGCGGCCAGGCGGAAAGGCCGCTCTGCGGCCAAGTCTGGAAGTTGAAGAGAAGTCCTTTCTCGTCCAGTTCCCGGTACGGCTTCGTCATCGGTCCGAAACTTGCCCAGATCGAGATCATGATGTGAGCGTTCTGCTCGTGTACATGGTCGATCATTTTCTGGGCATCGGCGTAATTCTCGTTCAGGAATTCCATGGCGTTCCACAGATAATTGCCGCCCCAGTACTGCCAGTCCTGGATGATGCCGTCCAAGGGAATCCCGGCCTCCCGGTACCGGTCGACGACTTCCATGACTTCCCGGGTGGACTTGTAGCGTTCGCGGCACTGCCAGTAGCCGAAGGTCCAGAGCGGAAACATCGGTACGGATCCCGAAAGATCCCGGATGCCGGCGATCACATCTTGACCTGATCCTCCCGAAATGAAGTAGTAATCCAGTTTGTCTCCGACTTCCGAGGTGAAAGACATCCCTTCCGGACCGTCATCGAACCAGGCTCTCGAATAGTTGTCGAAATACAGTCCCCAACCCTTGACGGACTGGATCACGTTCTGGAAGTCCTCCACGTTGGATTGTTCCATAAATTTGCGTGTCCCTCTCCGGTTGAGCAGGCCATCCTGAATGACCCCGATTCCGTAGAGGGCTTCTTCGGGATCCAGGATGAAGACCTGGCCGACTTTGAAAGAGCCCCGGTCCGGCCCCGATCCGATTGCTTCGAAGTCGTGCGATTTTTCCCGAAGCAGAATTCTTCCGTTCCGGAGGAATCGGATCTGACCGGTCATTTTGTCGACCACCGTGGTCAGGGAGGAGGAACGAAGCGTCACGGCGCGGGCGTTTTCCCTACGTATGACGGATACGCTTTCCGGTGCCTTGACGATGACCAGGCTTTCGTCCGTCATTTCTTTCGCACCGGAAGGAATCTTCTCAACGCGTACGATCGAAGGGGTGAAATAGGTGATTCTGCAGCGGGTTCCGTCTACCGTCACCTCCGCCTGCTGTGCCGGAAGCGGAAGAGACAGAGCCAAGGCTGTGATGGCGATCGCTAACTTTTTCATGGTGTTGTAGATTTGCTGAAAATATCTGAAACGCTTATTTCGAAGCTGCGGGACGCACGATTTTGAGGACGAGCGCGATGGAGTTGGGGTACGAATCCGGAAGCCTTACGGCAAGTCCTTCAGGAGACTTCTTGAATGAGACTTTTCCGGAACCGAGCAGTTCGACGGAACTCGCGTTCGACAAAGACTTGATCACGATGGTCTTCCCGGTTTCGGGAATTCCCATGAGGGTTGCATAGAGCAACTCCCCTTTCGTCGCGAAGCGGATGTCCTCCGGCGAGTATCGTAAGCGTCCTTCATTGAAACCTTGCGCCCGGATCGGATTTTTGTTCTCAGAGGAGGGACCCTCCCCGAAGCGAATCCAGGGCCGAGTGCCATAAATGCTTTCCCCGTTGACCTGCATCCAGGCACCGATCTCTTTGACGATGCGCACTTCCGTAGGATCCAGGGTACCGTCACCTTTTAGCGGAACGCTCAGGAGCAGATTTCCGTTCTTGCTGACCACGTCAACGAGCATTTTGATGACACGGTCCGCTGATTTGTACCGGTCGTCGAAATAAACATTCTTGTTGTAATGCCAGTCTCCGATGCAAGTGCAGGTCTGCCAGGGTTCGGGGATGATCTGGTCAGGTGCTCCTCGTTCCACATCCCAGGTGATCGAGCCCCTGTGCGATTCAGGCAGAACCTTTCCCGTGACGACAGCCTGGTTGACCCCGTTATGTTCCCGTAGGCTCTTGTTGTATATGTGCGCGGTAATATTCAATCCGGCATCGCAGAACGGATACAGGGGGAGGACGGTGTCGTCAAAATAGATGAGGGCGGGATCGTACCGGTTGATGAGGTCGATGGTGCGGTTATAGAACTTGTCGCAGTAGGCTTGGTCCGGGAGGACAACCTCGTCCTCGTTCCAATCCCAAGATCGGTTGTTTTTGCTGAGCGGATGGTTTTGGGCATAGAGTTCTTGGGGATCAAGGCCTTCCCACCAGGTGCCCGCTCCCTGTTCTCGGGTCAGCCATCCGTCGTAGGGGACATTTTTAAACACGCCGTTAGTATCTGCTCCGCGGCTGGTTTCATACCAGGTCCAGGCATGGGAGGCATGGACGCTGACCCCGAGAGGAAGCTCAAATTTCCTACATGCGGTCGCCCAGCCGCCAACGATGTCTTTTTTCGGCCCGAGATCCACGGAATTCCATTCTTGATATTGGCTATCGAACAAGTCGAAATTGTCATGATGGTTCGCCAGGGCGAAGAAATACTTCGCTCCGCATTCCACATACAATTCGATCAGCTGTTCCGGATCCCAGTTTTCCGCCTTCCATTCGCGAATCCAGTCTTTGAATCCGAACACGGATTGCGGTCCCCTCGATATCTTGCTGTAGGTGTGCTGTCCGTTTCCCTGGATATACATATTTCTGGCAAACCAGTCTCCGAATTCGGGCTGGCATTGCGGGCCCCAGTGCGCCCATATTCCGAATTTGGCATCCCGGAACCATTCTGGGCAGTCGTATTTTTCAAGGGATTCCCAAGTCGGGACAAAAGGGCCGGCAGCGATCGGCTCACGATCCGTGTTGACGTTGACTTTGAATTCCTGCGCTCCGACGGGGATCGCTGCGGCGATGAACAATCCCGCGGTCATCAGTTTCAGTGTTTTTGTATTCATAATAGTATAAAGATAGGAAATAACTCCAAGGGAATACAATTTCAAATATCCTCCTTCCTATGCACCGGACGGCTTCCATTCGTTTCGGGAATGATTGGCAGCTTGCTTACGCAGAAAGGAGGAGAAAATTTGGAAGGTCGCATGAGCAAAGATGCGGATCTTTTGAAGTTCGGAAGTATTGCATAAAGGAACTTTTGCCAGCAGATTCAAGGTGACTTTCGTGTATACACCGACTGAATTTTTGAATCAAAGGTTCAACCTGAGGAGTAATCATTGGTGACAGTCGGCAAGTGTTTTCAGAGATTTTCTCGGAAGAATTCCAGCACTTTTTCCTGAGCGGCTTTGTTGCAGCAATGCGGAATGTCCCAGAGCTCGGTAACGAGGCGATCCGAAGCCTGCAGTGAGGCCCAAACATCCCGCATCTGAGAAAACGCCTGCTTCACTCCCCGGACTGGAAATAGATGATCCTGTATCCCGTTGATAAACAACATCGGCTTTGGAGCCGCCAAGGAGGCGATGTGTGGGTAGTCCAAGAAGTTTCGTAGTCCCGGAATGCAGTTGGCGAAGCCTCCGTTTTCCCGTTTTCCGTCCATCGTAGACAGCTGCACGTCCGTGGTCACCATCCAGCAAACCGAAGCTCCCGCTTTGATTCGATCGCTGAGTGCCGACAACATCCAAGCCCGGTAGGCCCCCATGGAACAACCCATGCAACCGATTCGTCCCGAATCCACGAAGGGAAGCGTGGACAGGAACTCAGTCGATGCGAGATCGTCGTAATGCATGAACGCGCACAGGTTCCGCCCCAGCATCATCATGTTTCCTGCGATGATGTCGTATTTGCCCCTGTCCACGCCTTCCTCTCGTCCCCGCTCACCCCATAAGGGGGCATCGATCGAGAAACACACATAGCCTTGGCGGGCGAGATAGTCTCCTGTGAACTGTCCTTCGTAGAGCCGATCTGCCCATGCCTGCGCATCCTTCGACACTTCTTCGGAGACAGCGAACGGGCGGATCATTTTCTCTTTTCCGATGAACAGGTGAGCGCCGTGATCATGTAGCAGATTCACCGCTGGGAAGGGGCCTTTGCCATCGGGAATCAGCACATAAGCCATCACCCGGGAATAGGCATTGACATTGAACAGGATTTTCAGGGCTTTGTAACCCTCCCGTTGCTCCTGCGCGATAATTTCGGGCCGGAAGTCCCCTGCCGCTTTCGGGGGAGTCATCATACACGCGAACACCTGTTCACGCGCGATTCGTTTCCACTCTTCGAAAGGCATCTCCCGATTGTTCTGCCAAGCAAGCGGATAGTCCAGCTCCTGCTTGAGTTCTTCTACGTACCGAGGAAGTTCGAATGTGAATTCGTAGTTTTCTCGCTTCTGCACGGGATTCTGGGCCATTATCACTGAGGAAAAGAACAGGTATACAACCGTGATGGACAGTTGGATTAAATTTCGCATATATAGAATTATTGATTTTTCAGCCAGGCCCACCGCTGCGCCCAGTCTTTTAGAACTTCGTTCCGCCATCGGGAGACGGATGCAGCGCCCTGCCAATTTCCTTCGAACAGGCCGGGGTCTCGACGGTCGGAGTACCAGTTCGCACCGAGTAAATAGTCTTCTTCGGAGGGTTTCTCCGGCCAGCAGGGCGCCACGACAAAGCTGCCGCAGATGCCGTTAAGCGCGGGGATATTCGATTCTACGACATAAGTTAGTAGTCCGGGCTCCTTGGGTGCATACCGCAGGGCATAATCCCCGCGGCCTAAGTAATAGCCCTGCCATACCTGGCCCGCGATGGTCATGCGGAAGCAGGCGGAATCTTCTGGAATATCAAGTATCGGACCTTTTAAATGGAATTCCATGACAGCATAGACCGGAATGGTATCACGTTCTTCGGAGAGTGTACGGTACAGGACACGGCGCGGACTGAACTCCGTTCTCTCAAAGCTACCGCCTGGGCATTCTTTTGTTGGATCCTCGGGATCCCCGTCCATCATGTAGAGCAGCGAGGGCGTGTCGCCCATCTTCACGATCCCTTTGTACCAGTCCTTAAACGCCGCCCCCATGGCACCTGTCCCCTGGATTGCGTACTCATAGTATCCTTCCCGGTAACGGCTTCCTCTCGTGTCCAAGCCGTCGAATGTCTCGATGAGTTCCAGTCGCTTGTTGTCGGTAATGAATCCGCGATAGGAGGAATTGTTCTCGATTATCCAGAGGTTTGGGAAGTTGCGGGCGATGTATGCATAGCTGTTGCTTCCCCATTTTTTGTTGGGGCCTCCGATGTAGTAGACCCGGATTTTCTCAGCAATGTCAGGTGCATCATGCAATGCTTGTGCCAGATCTTCGGTTGTGCCCCAGACCAGCACCCACAGCGGCCGGTCGCTTGGCTTCCTTGCACAGCGGACAATCCAGTTCGAGCCTTCTGTAGGTTCTCCGTATCCTTTGTACGGGGAAAGCCCCCTTCGTCCCTGCTTACAAAGCTCCCGCAGGGCGGAGGGCTTGCGAAGCGATCCGTTATGCGCAAGCAGTTGTGGGTAATCTTGCTCGTACAGATCGATCATCCGCAGGATCTCTTCCTTGCTACCCTGGCCGAAAGAGGGTGAAGAGACCAATCCTTCCAGATCGAAAAGGTCGTTGTACATGAGTAGATGAATCATGGACTGATTGTCGTCAGGGTCAGTTCCCCCGATGTCGGTGGACACGAGTACACGAGGACGAACGTTTTCGGGAGACTGCCCAAGAGCGGTGTCTGTCGAGACTAAGCATAGAAAAAGAAAGAGAAATCGTTTCATGACATAAGAATGCGAGAAATCCGGAAGAAACACAAGGATCGATTTCATGAAGATCTGGTGGTCTGCCTCACGGCCGCATTTGGCCCCGGCCGTCGATCAGCCATTTGTACGTCGTGATTTCCCGGAGGCCCATCGGCCCGCGCGCCCCCAGTTTCTGGGTGCTGATCCCGATTTCGGCCCCGAGTCCGAACTGCGCCCCGTCCGTGAAACTCGTCGGCGCGTTCACGTAGACACAGGCCGCATCGACCTGCCGACGGAACCGATCCGCGACGGCAGAATCCTCCGTAACGATGCTCTCGCTGTGTCCGGAGCCATATTCATGAATATGCGCGAGCGCTTCGTCGAGGGAGGCTACGGTGCGGATCCCCATCTTGAAGGAGAGGAATTCCGTGCCGAAGGTGTCCGGCCCCGCGGGATGCAGCAAGTCGGCGGGGTAGGCCCCGTCGAGGGCCGCAAAGGCCGCTTCGTCGGCGAAGAGTTCCACCCGGTGGTCGAGCAGGGGGAGGCACAGCGCCTGAAGGTCCTTCAATCGGTCTTGGTGGATAAGCAGGCAATCCAGCGCGTTGCAGACCCCGGGACGGCGGGTTTTCGCGTTGTAGACGATCGCTTTGCCGATTTCGAGGTCGGCGTCTTTGTCGAAATAGGTGTTTACGACTCCGGCCCCGGTTTCGATCGTCGGGACCTTCGCATGCTCCCGGACAAAGTCGATCAGGCCGCGGCCTCCGCGGGGGATCACCAGATCCACCCATTCGCTCGCCGTGAGCAAGGCGTGCACGGCCTCGCGAGTGGCGGGAAGGAGGATGACGGCATCCGGGTTGACGTCGAAACGCTCCAAAACACCCCGGATCAGAGAGACGGCGTACTGATTGGAACGGTCCGCATCCTTGCCCCCTTTCAGCAGGCAGACGCTCCCGCTCTTGAAGCAGAGCGAAAACACGTCGAATGTTACGTTCGGGCGAGCTTCATACACCACTCCAACCACCCCGAACGGAACACTGATCTTCCGGACGCGCAATCCGTTGGGCATGGTCCGCTCTTCCAGGATCCGGTCCAGGGGAGTCGGCAGAGCGGCCACCTGCCGCATGTCGGCGGCGATTCCCTCCAAACGTTCCGGGCTGAGGGCCAGCCGGTCATAGAGCGGGTTCTGCGGATCCATCCGCGAAAGATCTTCCGCATTCGCGCGGAGCAGTTCCTCCTGGTGCGCGAGCGTGGCCCCCGCCACGGCATTGAGAATCTGAACCCTGCGTTCGTCCCCAAGCGCGATCAGATCCTGCGCGGCTGCCTTCGCGCGCGTAAATATATTCTTGAAATCATCCATCTTTTTTTCCCTCCATGAATAGGTAGTTGTAGTGCACAAGCGGTTTTTGGTTGCGGGCGCCGAGCAATTTCCGGGCTTCGCCGCTGTTGTATCCCGATTTTCCCAGGGCGATCCGCACGCCATTTTCATCCTGGATCGGAATGATGTCCCCTTCCTCGAAGTCTCCGTCCACGGAGGTTACCCCGACCAGCAGGAGACTGACGGCATCCGGTCCGCGGAGGGCTTTCGCCGCATCCGCATTGATGCGAACGCCTCCCTTCGCGAATCCGCCGCTGTGGGCGATCCACTTCTTGATCCGCGAGACTCCTGCGGCGGGGAGAAAACGGGTATGGGGAATCTGCTCCGGCCGTTCGGCCAGCGCTGACAGGATGCCGTCCCGGGTACCGTTCGCGATGATCACCTCGATCCCTTCCAGGGCCGCATTCCGAGCCGAGGAAAACTTGGAGCTCATGCCCCCTCTCCCCAGGCTGCTTTTCTCTTCTTGAATATACCGGGACAAGTCGGCGTCGACGGACACTTCGGGGATTACCCGGCTTTCGGGATCGGAAGGGGGGCCGTCGTAGATGCCGTCCACACTGCTGAGCAGAATCAGGGTTTCGGCATCCATCATCGAGGCGATCAGGGACGAGAGTTCGTCATTGTCGGTAAACATAAGTTCCGTCACGCTCACCGTGTCGTTCTCGTTGACGATCGGAAGCACGTCGCTCCGGAGCATGACCTCCATACAGTTCCGTTGGTTCAGGTATTCCCTCCGCGTGGAGAAACTTTCCTTCATGGTGAGCACCTGACCGATCCGGATGCCGTGGTCCCGAAACAACTGGTAGTAAAGATTGATCAGGCGGACTTGGCCGATGGCGGAGAAGAGCTGCCGCTGATCCACGCTGTCGAGTTTTTTCGAAACCTTCAGCATGCTCCGTCCGCAGGCGACAGCCCCGCTGGAAACCAGGATCACTTCCTTCCCCGACCGCCGGAGATCCGCGATCTGGTCCACCAGGGAGGACATCCGCGTGATGTCGATCGTGCCGTCTTTCCGCGTCAGCACTTTGCTCCCGACCTTGATGACTACCCGGCCGGTCATATGGCGGATGCGGTAAGTCCGCGGATCACAGCGTCCGTGAATCCGGATTCTTCCATGGCTTTGAGTCCTTTCTCGGTCAGGCCGCCCGGTGTCGCTACCTTGGCGATTTCCTCCTCGGGCCGAAAGTCGCGCATCTCCAGGAGCGAAACGGCTCCTTGTACGGTCTGCGCCACAATCCTGACGGCGTCCTCGGCTGTGAAACCAAGCCTCTTTCCGCCTTCGGAGGCCGCCTTGACGTACGCCATGGCGTATCCGATCCCGCAGGAAGCCAGGGTAGTGCCTGCCCCCAGCATCTTTTCTTCCACCAGGAGAGTCTTGCCCGCCTTGTCGAACACGGCGCGAACCTGTTCCAGATGTTCTTTGTCTGCATTGACCGGTGCGAGGAAGGTCATGCTCTGCCGCGCCTCGATGGCTGTGTTCGGGATGACTTTTACCACTTGGGGCACACTTCCGTCCCGCCGCCTGAAGAGGGAAAGAAGTTCCTCGGACGGATATTCCGCGGCCATGCTGACGATGATCTGACGGGAATAATCCAGCGCGTCGCGGATTTCTTCTACGACTTGTTTCACCACACGGGATCGTACCGAGATCATCACGATGTCGGCTTCACGCGCCGCTTCGGCGTTGTTCAGGGACGTGCGGAATCCCAGACCGGCGAACCGGTCCAGTGAGGAAGCGTGTCCGGCCGTGACCGTGATGTCGGAGGTCCGGAACACACCGCACCGGGAGAGCCCGACGGCAACGGCGCCGCCGATGCTGCCGCAGCCAAGGATTGCGATTTTCATGTTGCTTGTTCGTTTTTATCTCTTAAATATCGTAATTTTTCCGAATAACAAGAAGTTTCTGTTAATTTTGCATGATAATCGAGGGCAAATGACAGCGAGTCGAGAGCAAAAATTCAATCTGGCGTTCAACATTTTTTTGGTGACGGGAATGTTGATCGCGGTCACGGTTACGACGGTCTTCCAGCTCCGCCAGCCGAACGTCCGGACCTTTATGCTGTTGCTGGCCGGCTTCGGGTCTGTGATGGGGGTCGTGAACACGGTGATGTCCGCCAACGGCAACATCCTGACCTTTGTTTTCGGATTCATCGACGTGCTCATCGGCACGATCGTCTATCTGGACAACGGTATCATGGGTAATTTTGCCCTGCATGCCTTTTATTTCCTGCCGATGCAGTTCGTCGGCTTCTGGCAGTGGCGGAAAAGGGGAGCGAAATTGAAAGCGGAAGGCGGGGAGTCCGCGAAGGTGAGGGCACGCAGGCTGACGAAGCGGGAATGGCTCTACGTCATCATCGGTCTTCTCATCGGGATGGTCGTGGTGTATTTCATCCTGCTGCTCATCGACCAGATGAAACTGGAAGCCGGAAAGATCGACACCCTGAACCGGCCCAAGATTCTGCTGGACGCGGTGGTGATGATGCTGAACATCGCGGGTCAGGTGCTGCTTTCCCTGGCTTTCATGGAACAGTGGTACATTTGGAACCTCGTCAATGTGGCTTCGATCTCCCTGTGGCTGGTCACGCTGATGGGATCCGGCGCATCCGGCTACGCCGTCGTGATGCTGATCAAATACGTGTTCTACTTGCTCAATTCCATCAACGGGCTTCGTATTTGGCTCGGGCTCAGCAGAGAGAAATAAGCCGGAATTTGCATAATTGACGAAATTTTATTTACTTTGCGAAGATATTTAGAAGAATAGAAAAGATCATAAACTATTTAATTTTTCAATTATGACTGAAGAAGAAATCGTAAAGCAAGTCAAAGCAATTATCGTTGACAAGCTTGGTGTCGAAGAGTCCGAGGTGACCGAGACCGCCAATTTCACCAATGATCTGGGAGCAGATTCTCTTGATACAGTCGAACTTCTTATGGAGTTTGAACGAGTGTTCGGAATCAAGATTCCCGATGAGGAGACCAGCAATATCGCTACTGTCAAGGATGCGATTGACAAGGTTAAGGAAAAGCTCGCCACCAAGGAGGATGCATAATTGACTTGGCCGCCATTCGATGGCGTTTAGTCAAACAAAATCTGGAGAAAATTCGGTATGATTACCGGATTTTCTTTTTTGTATGGGAAGCGCTTCGGCAGGTCGAAGAAAACATTTTTTGCGATTTTTGAGATTCTTCTCTATATTGATTGGCGATATACTACATAGAAAAACAACCTTCCCGGAAGTCGGGAACACCAACCATCATTGCCATGATTTTTCCTGAGACCAACACGATTTCCCCTTCCCCCCTGCTTCGAAAACTGCTGTTGACAGCCGCCGTGCTCTGCAGTCTCGTGACCATTGTTTCCTGCAAGTCTGATCCGGAGCCGCAGGGACCGGATCCCGCGGTGTCCGATCTGGTCGTCTCGGCCGGAATCGCTGACTGGGCTTCCGTCGAATCCCTTTCCGGAAGTGACGGAAATGACAGTTACGTATTTCGTCCGGCATGGAAAAAAGGAGACCGGATCACGGGCTTCTACTCAGACGGAGCAGCTGAGAAATCCGTCGTTTATGTCGTCGACAGTTTGGCCAAGGACGGTACGGCCTTTTTCAAAAAATCAGGCACCTTCACCGAGCCGAAGGACGGGAAGAAAGTCTGTTTTATCTTTACGCAGGGTATTCAGGCATCCCCGGTCGAAAACGGGAAAGTGAAAGTTGACATCCAGAATCAGTCGCAGGATGCTCCGCCTTTGCTGATGACCGCAGCCGGCGTTGTTTCCAACAACCGGCTTGAACTTGTGTTCGCTTGCAGAATGGCGATGTTCGCAATTCGGAATCCGTCCCTGGCAGGATTCCAAAGCGAGGCGATTTCGCTCCTGACGGTCAGCGGTTCCGGCGTCCGGACCAAAGGTGTCGTCGAGGTTGCGACCGGTTCGATCCAACCGGAGGGAGAACCATCCGACCTCCAAGTGTCTTGCAGCCACCAGCCGGGCGGCAGCGAGACGATTCTCCTAGCCATCTTCCCGGACGCGGCGACGGATCTGGACATTTCTGTAAGGAGCGGCGGAAAGGACTATTCCTTAGCGCAGGCTTCCTTTACTCCTCGCGCGAACAGTTACTATCGCTTCGAATCGCCGGATTTCACCAGGCCTTCCGGATTCGTCTCCATCGATTGGGAGAATGACGTGGCATCCGTGGCATATGACCGGATGACCGGGGATGTGCAGATTGTGTTCAAAGGGAATCCTCCGATCCTCCGGAAGAATGACGTGTTGCTTGTCCCCGACGAGTCGGGAGATTATCACATCCGGATCGTTTCGAGCGTTTCTCAGACCGGTGACGGCAACGGACTGCTCGTCAAGACAACAGTCGGAAAAATGGGGCATCTGTTCAAGAATCAGCGATTCACGCTTTCAACGGAATCAGGAGTTTCGACCCGGTCTGGAATGACTGCTGTCTATACGCCCAGCAAGGTGGAAATATTCGACGGACAAAAATATATCGATACGAGAGGCCTGAAGACACGAGCCGAAGAAATGTCGAAAGAGATATTCTCGTGGGAAAAGAACCTGGACGGGACCGTTCTGTTGGAAAAGGGACCGCTGACGGTCTCCTGGGACAAATGCAATTTCGATCTGGGGCTCAAGGGAACCTTTGTTTTCGACTTCGGGGAAGTGCCGTGGGAAGATGCCGGAATGGGTGATCTTCAGTACTTGAGCGTTTCCCTGGAAGGAGGATTCAACGTAGACTTGGCACTCAAGATCGCGGCCGCCGCTGAGGGGGAGGCTGGCACGGATTTCACCTTGATGGAAGACATCGTGAAAGCGCGGTACACCTTTATGGTGGGTGCGGTTCCCGTGTATGTGTCCGTCAGCTCAGACCTGATGGCGGAAGTCAATGCTTCCGCGGAAGGAGAAGTGACCGTTTCCGGTGGCGCGAATGCCGGAATGACGGCCAAAATCGGTGCTGAATGGAGCAAGGAGGACGGCGGAAAGCCGATCACCGGCATCGAAAAGAATTTGGAACTGCGGGGGCCGTCGATTGATGCCCACGCGCATCTGGAGGGAAGCGTCTCGACCTATCCTTCTATCAAGATCGGGCTCTATAGCGTCCTGTGTCCGACCCTCAATCCCAAAGCCTATGTGAAAGCCGCCGCTGACGCTCGTTTAGTGGAAGGTGGGTATTGGGGTTGGAATGCCGGTATCTCTACCGGGATGGAACTGGATCTCGCCCTCAATCTGGACCTGTTCTTCTGGGCGCCGCCGCTGGTCGAATTCGATCCGATCAATTTGTTTGACTTGCCGGTGGTGAGTCTCCCGAATCAACTTTCGCTCACGACGGAGACGCCGTCTGAAATGATGGTCGGCAACGTCAAAACGATTGAATACCACGCGACCAACAAGAACCACCTGCTCGGGAAGGAGTACAACGGCGCGAAACTGCTGGTCCATTTCGAAGCGGAAGGCGGAGAGCTGGACAAGGAATATGCTTACACCGACACTGAAGGCAAGGTCAGCGTTGCATTTACGCTTGCGAGCGAAAAAGAAGGTAATGTGAAGGCGGAAATTGTTTTGGGAGACGAGGAGGCGGATCCCGTCGAAGCGACTGTCTGGTCTGCAGACATCATCGATTTCCGGCTGACGGCAACTCCATTGAGCCAGATTCTCGGAGAAGAGGGTCATTCTTCCATCACCTTCAAACTGGAGCGTTTCAGCTCCCTGGCAGGCGTCTGGGCTCCCATGTCCGGAGAGAGGCTTGATTTTACGCCGGTCGGCGGATCCTGTCCCGCTTTCGGCGTGACTTCTGCTGACGGCACGGCGCAGGTCTTGTTCACAGCGGAAGAAGATTTCGCCGGCGGAAGCGTCACGGCTTCGGTTCGCATTGTCGGTCCCCCTCCCGTGGAATGGGGCGGCAACGTGAAGGCTGAAATTCTCCAGCCGGATGGCGGAGGGGATGATGACTTGTCCGAACCGGAACTGATAGAGGCGAAAAAGTTACCGGAGAATACGATGAAGGTCAACGACACCGAGGTGGATTTTCTTGGTGAAGACGATCACATCAGGTTTGTTTCGATAGAAGGATCCGACCAGATGTTCGTCGACTGGTGCAAGGAACATCCGGATTACGCGACCGTTTTCCTAGGCATCGTCAGCAATTTGACCGGACAGGTGCTGGGGCGGGAGCTGGACCTGATGAGCGGGGATGGGGCCGGACTCTACATATCCCTGATCTTCACAGGTCCGGATTTTACGGACATCCTCGGAGATTCGTCGTTTCTATATATGGAGCGGTCGGATATGGCCGAGGGTAAACTATTCATCTCCCAGCCGGACGAATCCGGCAATATGGAAATGCTGTTCTATTACAAGAGCAATGAAGGACTCGAGATCTGGGCGCGTATGCGAGCGACCATAGAGACCATGGAGTAGAAGGCTTATTTCTTCGGAAGGGCGAAAGTAACTTTCAGTTTCGGTTTGGCGGCGGAAGAAGTCGGTCCGTTCAGGATCGCTTTGTAGTAGCGCTCCTTGTCCATCACCGGTGTGGTGGTGGTCGTGGTGGCCGCCGCCCTGGCGTACTCGGCCATCATATAGTAGTTGTAGTAATTGCCGTATCCGCCGTAGCTGCCGTAGCCGTACCCGCCATAGCCCCCATATCCACCGTATCCGCCGTAGCCTCCGTATCCACCGTAACCCCCGTATCCGCCTCCGTACAATTGGTTCAGATAACTCATCTGCGCGATTTGTTCGTAGTAATCGCTCATTTGGCTGGCCTCCGCATTGGTCTGGGTGGTTTTCTCGTTCCGGACGATCAGGAACCAGACATCATAGTTGGCGGGCGCGTCTTTGTCGCCGAAATTGAGAATCTGCTGCAGATGGTGCGTAATGTCCGGGGCATAGCGGCAGAGCGAGCGGTTCAAGTCCCCCTGATCTTCCGCGCCGACGCCGGCATCCGCCAGTCCGGCGAAAGTGAGGGAGGTGTCCGTCTTGATGCGCATCGTCGGACTCAGCACCTGGGGATAGTAAGCCATCTGTCTGTAATCTTCCGGGAATTCGAAAGGAAGCTCGAGGGTGGCCTTTGAAATGACCGCGGTGGTCGGATCGCCGCCTCGGCGGCGGATTTCGTCCGTGACCAACCGTTTTATCTCGCCGGCGGGGATCATGGGCTTGAGCCCGCTCCCCCCTTCGACGTAAATCTTGTCCGTGGCAACCCCTGCCATACCATCCGTCTCGTGCGTGTCGACATTGAAGACATACTGATTCGGGGTCGTTTTCGCCTTGATCAGGGAATCGAGATCCTGGAACTTCAGCGGGCTGAAGTAGAACATAAGGACGGAATCTCTTCTCTCGCCGTCGTACTCTCCGCTGTAATAAAGCAGAGCGTAGTTGTTGGTCCGCATCAAGCCGCTCGAGGCGGGTTCAAGGATCGCCATTTTGAAAAGGTTGATTCTGCCTCCCTCTCCGATGGGGTCGTCGGTGGAAATATAGATTCCCGGGAACTTTTTCGTATAGGCGGTCATATCCTCCAAATCGCTTTGCGTGATGCCGAGGTACTGTTTCCCGTATTCTTCCGTAAACTCGAAGGACAGCGAATCCGTGCCATCATAAACCGGGACTCCTTTGGTGACGCGCTTGCCGCCGTGCTTGACTTCCGTCCGCGCGAAATACGCGTTCGGATCCAGGGGTTCAGTCAGGGAGAAGACGTTCACATTCTGAAGGATGTTGAACTGGCTCTCGTCCGCGACGGAGACCGAGTCGCTTTCCGCGCGGAAGATGAAGCGCTGGAATTTCGGGTTTTCCCCGAAGTATACCGTGTCCAGGACAGGCACGAGTGTGACCGCGCATCCTTTCCGGAAGGTTCCGAAGGTGTCGTCGCGGATGGTGCCGAAAGCGATTCTTCGGGCGGAATAGGCTGAAAGGCTGTCCACAGCCCGCATCCGGATATCCGTCAGGTTGAATTCGGCCGTGTAGATGTCGTACTGCTGGTCCGTGGCGATGAAGTCACCGCCCAGATGATAGTCTACTTTTGTGCAGGAGAAGATACCTGCGATCAGGGTTGCCGCTAGCAGAAGCTTTTTCATTTACAGCTGATCATAAAAACTGTCGTATTCGTCGATGTAGCTTCCGTCGCGTATGGATTCCTCATTGAAGGGCAGGATCGGAACACCCAATCCTTCGCAATATTTCACCAATTCCGGATCTACATGCTCGGCACCGAACAGGATGCCGTCAGAATACCGTGCTGCGGTTTCCGCAAGATTTATGCCAGTCGGATGATCCGGCAAGGACAGGTCGGAGGGCTTCATGTCCCCGAGCAGGGCCGTGCTCTTGAACGTGTCGGAAAATGTCTCTCCGGCAATAGCGGTGAGATCGTCGAAGAAAGAAGTCACGATCTTGCTGTTCGAGAAAATAGGATCCCCGTGATAGACCTTCTTGAGATACACCGGAACCAGGGAGGAAATCCAACCCAGACAGTGGATGATATCCGGCGCCCACCGGAGCTTCTTTACGGTTTCCAGTACACCGCGCGCGAAGAAAATGGCGCGTTCGCCGTTGTCTTCGAAGAATTTTCCGTCCTCGTCGAATACAAGCTGCTTGCGCTTGAAGTAATCGTCGTTGTCAATGAAATAGACCTGGATCCGAGCTGCCGGAATGGAGGCGACCTTGATGATAAGCGGCCGGTCGACATCCCGGATGATGATGTTCATTCCCGAAAGCCGGATGACTTCGTGGAGTTGATTCTTTCTTTCATTGATGCAGCCATATCGGGGCATGAAGGCGCGGATTTCCTTCTTCCGCTCCTGGATACCCTGGGGCAGGTAGCGACCCATCTCGGAGACCGGCGTCTCGGGAAGGTACGGCGTGATTTCTGAACTGATGAATAATATTCTTCTTTTAACGGGACGGCGCATAATCTGAAAAGCCTTCTGTATAAGCTCCTATACCTACAAAGATAACATTTTTTTTTCAAAATATCGATATTTCATTATATTTGACTCCAATTTGGTGTATTGTGCAATGAAGTCGGCAGGAGAAAGCAAGTTGATTCGCAGAAGGCTGTGGGGAGCCTGGCTTTCAACCGTCATCAGCATCAGTCTGGTTCTGCTTCTGGTCGGAATCGCAAGTCTCCTGCTTGTGAATGCCAAAGGAGTTTCCGACTACTTCAAGGAAAACATGCAGGTCTCCATCCTGATGAAGCAGGAGGTCGGAGAGGAAGATGCGAGGGCCTTCGAGTCCCGTCTGGGCAATCTGGAATTCATCAAAGAAACCCGCTTCATTTCCAAGGCGCAAGGGACCCGGGAGATGACTGATCTGCTCGGAGAAGACTTTCTGGAAGTCTTCGAGACTTCTCCGATTCCGGTTTCCATCGATGTCACCCTGAAAGCGGACTATGTCTCCCCGGACAGCCTGGCGCTTGTGGAACAGGCGATATCCGCTTCCCCCCTCGTGGACGAGGTGGTGTACCAGCATTCTTTGATCGAAAAGCTCAGCGCCAATCTCCAGAAAATTTCGTTTGTGCTGGGCATCTTCATCGCCTTGCTGCTCTTCATTTCTTTCGTGCTGATCAACAATACGGTCCGGCTGAATGTGTTTTCGAAGCGCTTCACAATCCACACCATGAAACTTGTCGGCGCGACCAAGGCGTTCATCCGGCGCCCCTTCCTTCCCCAAGCCGTGTTCCAGGGTCTTTTTTCCGCATTGCTGGCGATCCTGTTTCTGCTGGGAATTCTTTTCTTCCTCCGGAACGAATTCGTGCAACTGTTCGAAATCTTCCACTTGAACCTGCTTCTGATTGTGATCGGAATCATCGTGGCTTCCGGAATCGTGATCTGTGTCGTCAGCACGTACTTTGTTGTGGGGAAGCTGGTCTCCCTTTCGAAAGATGAATTATATTACTAGATGAATATGGAAAACAATACCAAGATGGCGATCACCCGCAAAGGCCTTTGGCTGATCGTGACGGGAGTGCTGGTCATGGTGGCCGGCTTCATCCTCATGATCGGAGGCGGCAGCAAGGATCCCCAAGTTTTCAACGAGGCGATGTTTAATTTTCGCAGATTGACGCTCGCCCCGCTTGTTATTCTCTGCGGGATCGTCATCATCGTGGTCGCGATCATGAAGCGGCCGAAAGACAACTCTGAAAACGACAAGTGATGAATGCATGGCAGGCCATCTTGCTGGGCATCGTACAGGGATTGACGGAATTTCTTCCGGTCAGTTCCAGCGGACACCTGATGATCTGCAGGGAACTTCTGGGGGCGGCCCCGGAAGGTTTTCTCGATTTTACCGTGACCGTGCATGCCGCGACGGTCTTGAGTACGATTGTGGTTTTCCGGAAGGAGATCGCCGCCTTGTTCAAAGGACTTTTCAAGTTTCGGTATAATGATGAGACCGACTACGTCTTCAAGTTGATCGTGTCGATGATCCCGGTTGCCATCGTTGGCTTTTTTTTCAGGGACCGGGTGGAGGACCTCTTCGGGGACAATTTGTTCAGTGTGGCCGTCTGCTTGATCATAACCGCTATACTGCTTTGGCTTTCGGACTCATTCGGACATCGCCGCCGCAAGGCGCTTTTTCCGGAAACCCGGGCGCGGAACGGGATATCCTGGTGGCAAGCCCTCGTGGTCGGAGTCGGGCAGGCCTTTGCTGTCGCGCCCGGTCTTTCGCGTTCCGGAACCACCATTTCCACCGGGCTCATCTGCGGAGTCAAGCGGGAAGTCATTGCGCAGTTCTCTTTCCTGATGGTGCTGATTCCGATCTTGGGAGAACAGTTTCTGGATGTGGCCAAGAGCCTTTCCGGGGAAGCGGTCGCGGGCGCCGGAGTCTCTTCCGTCTGTCTGCTGCTGGGTTTTTCGGCGGCCTTCCTGTCCGGCCTTTTCGCCTGCAAGGTGATGATCGCCATCGTCAAGAAAGCACGCTTGAGCTGGTTCGCGCTGTACTGCTTGGTCGTTTCTCTCCTGTTGTTGCTATTCACCTAGGACCATGGACAAAAGAAACCTGACATACTTCGTCTCCGACGTCCATCTGGGGCTGGATGTAAAGAACCCGAAGGACCGGGAGGCCCGTTTTCTCGGATTCCTGCGCTCGATTCCCCCGGACAAGACCGAGGCCTTGTACCTGCTGGGGGACATCTGGGACTTCTGGTATGAATATCATGACGTGGTGCCGAAGGGCAGCATCCGGATCTTCGCGACCCTGCTGGATCTGATGGATGCCGGGGTGAAGGTGTATTTCTTTCGAGGCAACCACGACATCTGGACCTACCACTATTTCACCGACCTGGGGATAACGATCTTGGAGCAGCCGTATGTGGTGGACATCGGCGGCAAGAAATTCTGCCTGGGACATGGCGACGGTCTCGGTCCGGGCCATTTCTGGTACAAGGTAATGCGCTGGTGTTTCCGCAACTACGTGCTTCAAGCGCTGTTCAACTTGGTTCATCCGTACATCGCCTTCCGGATCGGAAAGGGATGGTCGAAACAGAGTCGGGTTGCCAAGAGCGTAAATTATATATTCCGCGGGGAGGATGAGGCGCTCTACAAGTTCGCGGTGGATTTTTCCACCGCGCAGCCGGTGGACTACTTCATCTTCGGACACTTCCACGTCGCCGTGGAGCTTGAGCTCCCGACGGGCGCGAAACTTTTCGTGCTGAAGGATTGGATGGATGCTGAAACAGCGGGCTATCTGGTGTTCGACGCGTCCCGCTCGACCCTGGCCGCGGCCCTGGCGAACGCTTCTTCTGTGGAAGGGACCTGAATACGGGCGGGGGCCTGCATGAACACCGAATAATACAGGGCATCGAAATGGCCGCTTTCCCAAGTCTGCACCAGATGTTCCGTAACCTGGTCGGCGCCCTTCGGGTCGTAATGGTCCTTCAGATTCTGTCCGAATAGTTTGGCGACTCCCTGCCAGAAGCCTGCGGTAATCCCGCTCTTGTAGTCCTTGATGATAGAGTAAGAAGACTGTCCGAATTCGCGGTCCACCAACTTGATGAGCAATCTCCCCTGCGAAATGGACATGCTCCGGAGCGGTTTTTCGAAGATGTTGAACAGCTCCTTCTGCATGGAATTGATGTATTGTTCCTTGTTACGCCGGCGCAGTTCGTTGTCGGCGATGTAGGTGTCCACTCGCTTTGAAAGTTGCCTGGCCGCCAACGCATAGGGATAGACCTTGTTGAAATTGTACACGAGCCGGTAGTATTGCCGCATGTCGTTCTTGGAGGCGCGGAATCCTTTGGGGAAGACCCAGACCGGATCCAGGGTGTCGTAATAGACGGTGTCCCTGTTCTCGATGCGGTAGCCCAGATAGCCGGAGTTGGGGTGCAGGCTGACGCCGGGGTCTTCCCGGACGATCTCTCCTGCCAACTGCGCTTGTTCCCGCGCTTCCTCCGCCTTTTTCCGGGAGCGGAACAGTTGCGCGTCCGCCGCGGGTGCCGCGGCCAGCATCGTCAGGAGGACGACCCAAGCGTATTTCCAAATGCGTCCCATCGTTTCAAACAATTACCGGTATCTTACAAAATTACGGAATTCCAGCCAATTTCGTGCCGATTCCAGTCCCTCCCTTCTTTTGCCTCGGGCGGGACAAATGTGTGAATTAAGGAGAAGTTGATGTCTAAAATGCGAGATAAAATTTTTCAACACGGATCATAAATGATTTAAAAATAGCAAGTTAAGCATCAAGGAACCGTGTCGAAAAAGATGAAATATTTTTTAAAAATAGTTTGAAATCCAAGAATTTTTACTAAATTTGCAGTCCCAAAAACTGAGGATGAAAGCATAACTTGCTGAAATTCAAAGTATTTAAAAAATTGGATATTATTTTAAAAGTAATACGGCAATGTTACAACCAAAGAAAACCAAGTTCAGAAGGGAACAGAAGAATGTGATGAAGGGTATGGCCCAGCGGGGCAATCAGCTTGCGTTCGGTTCCTTCGGACTCAAGACCCTTGAGAACTGCTGGATCACTGCGCAACAGATAGAGGCTGCGCGTCAGGCTGCCACACGCTATATGAGCCGTGAAGGGCAGATTTGGATCAGAATTTTCCCTGTCAAGCCGTTTACCAAGAAACCGCTTGACACCCGTATGGGTAAAGGAAAAGGTGATCCCCAAGGCTTCGTAGCCCCCGTCACCCCGGGACGTATCCTCATGGAGGCGGACGGAGTTCCCCTCGTCATTGCGAAAGAGGCGTTGCGTCTGGCTTCCCACAAGTTCCCCGTCGCTACCAAGTTTGTGGTTCGCAGGGATTATGTTGAATAATTAGGTGAATGAATATGAAAACAACTGAAGTTCGCGAAATGTCCATTGCTGACCTCAAGGACCGCATCCAGGTCGAAAAGAAGAATCTGGACACCATGAGGCTCAACCATGCCGTTTCTCCCTTGGAAGACACCTCCAAGTTCAAGAAAATCAGAAAGGATATCGCTCGCATGATCACAATCCTCGCTGAGAAAGAAAAAGCGGAACAAAATTAATTTGATGTCTTATGGAAAGAAATCTTCGTAAGGAAAGAACAGGAGTCGTGGTCAGCGACAAAATGGACAAAACCATCGTCGTTGCGGTCGAAACCAAGAAAAAGCACCCGCTATACGGGAAGTTCATCAAGCAGACCACCAAGCTCGTCGCGCATGACGAGAAGAACGAATGCAGCGAGGGAGACACCGTGCACATCATGGAGACCCGTCCGCTCAGCAAGACCAAGAGGTGGAGGTTAGTCAAAATCGTAGAAAAAGTTAAGTAGTACCATGATACAGCAGGAAACACGTTTACTGGTGGCCGACAACAGCGGTGCGAAGGAGGTCCTCTGCATCCGCGTGCTTGGCGGCACAAACCATAGATATGCGACAGTAGGCGACCAGATCGTCGTCTCGGTGAAAAGCGCCATTTCCGGCGGTGACGCCAAGAAGGGCACGGTCTCCAAGGCTGTCGTGGTTCGGACCAAGAAGGAAATCCGCAGACAGGATGGATCCTACATCCGTTTTGACGACAATGCATGCGTCCTTCTGAACAATGCGGGTGAAATCCGCGGAACGCGCATCTTCGGCCCCGTGGCCAGAGAACTGCGCGAGCACTATATGAAGATTGTTTCACTTGCCCCTGAGGTCCTTTAATCAACGAGAATCATGAAAAAGTTACATGTCAAAAAAGGTGACACCGTGTATGTCAATGCGGGGAACGACAAAGGTAAGACCGGAAAAGTCTTGACTGTTTTTCCCGCCAAGGACCGTGTCATTGTCGAAGGGGTCAATGTGATCAGCAGGCACACCAAGCCGAACGCGAAGCATCCTCAGGGCGGCATCCTCAAGCGGGAGGCCGGAATTCATATTTCCAACGTTCAGCTCATCGATCCCGCGTCCAATAAACCGACGCGCGTCGGCTACAGGTTCGAGGGTGGAAAGAAGATCCGTTACGCTAAGAAATCAGGGGAGGAGATCAAGTAATCATGGCAAAGAAAGCTACAAATAAGCCCGCAGAGGCCCAGGCGCTTCCCACAGGCTATGTGCCTTCTCTCAAGAAGGTATTCAACGAGGAGATCGTAGGTAAGCTCATGAAGCAGTTCTCCTACACATCCGTTATGCAGGTCCCCAGACTTGTGAAGATTACCATCAACGAAGGTATCGGTGAGGGAACCCAGGACAGGAAAATGGTCGAGGAGTCCGCCGAGGAGCTCACGAAGATCGTGGGGCAGAAGGCGGTGCTCACTTTTTCCCGGAAGGACGTTTCCAACTTCCGCCTCCGCAAGGGCATGCCGATCGGTGTCAAAGTAACGTTGCGCGCTACCAAGATGTATGAATTCCTGGAGCGTCTCATCCGTGTTTCCCTCCCCCGTATCCGTGATTTCAACGGGATCAGCGGGAAGATGGACGGCAGGGGCAACTACACCCTCGGCATCAAGGAACAAATCATCTTCCCTGAGGTCGACATCGACAAGAGCCCGCGGATTCACGGACTGGAAATCACCTTTGTCACGACGGCAAAGACAGACGAAGAAGGCCACGCGCTTCTCGCCGNGTTNGGCCTACCCTTCAAGAAACATAACAATTAAGGAATATGGCAAAAGAATCAATGAAAGCTCGCGAAGTGAAACGCGCGAAACTGGTTGCAAAGTANGCCGAGAAAAGAAAGGCGCTGAAGGAGGCAGGTGACTGGGCGGCTCTCGACAAGCTCCCCAAGAATTCTTCACCTGTCCGTCTTCACAACCGCTGCTCCCTCACCGGACGTCCGAAGGGTTACATGCGGGCCTTCGGCCTGAGCAGAATCCAGTTCCGTGAGATGGCCAGCCAGGGCCTGATCCCGGGCGTTAAGAAAGCGAGCTGGTAACATAATTTTATTAACAATCGGATATCGGGCGTTCCCGGCAGGGACGTCGGTTTAAAAACAAAAAAAAATGACTGATCCAATTGCAGACTATCTGACAAGAATTCGCAATGCTTATCTTGCAGGTAAGAAGGTCGTAGAGATCCCTTCCTCCAAGATGAAGGAAGCGATCACCAAGATCTTGTGCGAAAAAGGGTACATCCTCACCTGGAAAGTGGTGGAGGGTACACCCTACAACACCGTCAAGATTGCCTTGAAGTACCATCCGCAGACCAAGATGGCCGCGATCAAGAAGATTGAGCGCGTTTCCACTCCGGGACTTCGGGTGTATGCGGACGTCAAGAACATGCCGAGGGTCCTCAACGGGCTGGGCATTGCCGTCCTGTCCACTTCCAAGGGCGTTATCACCGACAAGGAGGCGAAGGACCTGAATGTCGGAGGCGAGGTTGTGTGCTATGTCTATTAACATCAAAAGAATAGAGTAATGTCAAGAATCGGAAAAATGCCTGTAAGCCTTCCGGACAAGGTGAGCGTCGAGCTTCTCCCTGGCAACGTGTTGAAGGTTAAAGGACCTCTCGGTGAACTGAGCCAGAAAGTTGATCCGGACATCAAGGTCACCATCGAGGATAATCAAATCAAGTTCGAGCGTCCGACCAATCAGCCGAGACATCGATCTATGCACGGCCTGTACCGCGCCCTCGTGAACAACATGGTTACGGGTGTGTCGGAGGGATTTGAAGTCCGGCTGGTATTAGTCGGCGTCGGTTATCGTGTCTCCGTTCAAGGCCAGATCTTGTCCATGTCGCTTGGCTATTCCCACGACATCCGGCTCATGCTTTCTCCTGAGATCAAAGCGGAAGTCCCGGACGTGAAAAAAGGCGAGAATCCCGTGCTTGTACTCAAGAGCATTGACAAGCAGTTGCTCGGAGAGGTCGCGGCCAAGATTCGTTCATTCCGCAGGCCTGAACCTTATAAGGGCAAGGGTATCAAGTTCGCCGGGGAGCAGATTCGTCGCAAGGCCGGCAAGACCGCTGCGGCTAAATAATCATGGAGGAACCATATTATGGCATTGAATAAAATAGAAAGAAGAAAAAGAATCCATTTTCGCATCCGCAAGCGTGTGAGTGGAACCGCTCAGCGGCCCAGGCTGGTCGTGTTCAGGAGCAACAAGCAGATCTATGCGCAGGTGATCGACGATGACCGGCGCGTGACGCTCGTTGCCGCTGCTTCCAACGACAAGGAACTCGCTGCCGAGTGCAAAGGAAAGAACGGCGTTGACGCGGCCGCCCTTGTCGGCAAGGCGCTTGCCGAGCGTGCCAAGGAGAAGGGAATTACCACGGTCGCTTTCGACCGCGGAGGGTATCTCTACCATGGCAGAGTGAAAAGTTTGGCGGAAGCTGCCCGCGAAGGCGGCCTCGTGTTCTAATTGAAGAGAGACTATGGCAAATACAAATGTTAAAAGAGTAAAGACTTCTGATCTTGAATTGAAAGACAGACTGGTCGCCATCAAGCGCGTGACAAAGGTCACGAAGGGCGGGCGTCATTTCCGCTTCGCCGCGATCGTGGTGGTGGGAGACGAAAACGGTGTTGTGGGTTATGGTCTTGGGAAAGCCAATGAAGTAACTTCCGCCATTGCGAAAGGAGTGGAGGATGCCAAGAAGAATCTGGTCAAGATTCCGGTCATCAACACCACCATTCCGCACGAGCAGGAATCCAAATTCGGAGGTTCCGTGGTGTTNATGAAGCCGGCCGCCCCCGGAACGGGCGTGAAGGCCGGCGGCGCCATGCGCGCNGTGTTCGAGTCTGCCGGCATTCAGAATGTCCTGGCGAAATCCAAGGGCTCGTCCAACCCTCACAACCTTGTGAAGGCTACGATTGAAGCTTTGACGCAGATGCGGGACGCCTACACTGTCGCCGGCCTCCGTGGAATTCCGATGAGTAGAGTGTTTAACGGATAGGAGACAGTTGTCATGGCAAAAATCAAGATAACCCAAGTGAGAAGCAAAATTGGTGCGACCAAGCGGCAGATCGCGAATCTGAGAACCCTCGGGCTCCGGAGGATGCACCAGACTGTCGAGGTTGAGAAGACACCCGAAGTTGAAGGCCAGTTGGCAAAGATTCGTCATCTGGTGGAAGTTGAAGAAACCAAATAGGAGGACGAGCAAGATGAAATTACATGAATTGAAGCCTGCGAAAGGCGCGACGCGCCGCAGAAAGAGAGTCGGACGCGGACAAGGATCCGGCAAGGGAGGCACAGCCACCCGTGGAACGAAAGGAGCCCAGTCCCGCTCCGGATACGCGCGCAAACTCGGATTTGAAGGCGGCCAGATGCCGATTCAGAGACGTGTCCCGAAGTTCGGATTCAAGAATCCCAACCGGATCGAATACCAGCCGGTCAATATCGCCTCCCTGCAGGCGCTTTCCGAGAAGATCGGAAAGAACGAGCTCGGGCTTGCTGAAATCAAGGCTGCAGGACTCGCCGACACGAAGGATCTCGTGAAGGTGCTCGGCAACGGTGAACTCACCGCGGCCCTCACCGTTACGGCGGATGCGTTTTCCAAGACGGCTGTCTCCAAGATCGAGGCGGCCGGAGGTCAGGCTATCCTAATCGGCAAGTAGCGATGAAGAAGTTCATAGAAACCATAAAGAACATCTTCAAGATCGAAGAACTGAGGAAGAGACTGGGTTACACCCTTCTCCTCGTCCTGGTGTACAGGCTCGGGTGCTTCATTGTGTTGCCCGGTATCGACACCACGATGCTTGCGCAGCTGCAGAGCAAAACGCAGGAAGGTCTCGTCGGTCTGTTGAACATGTTCTCCGGCGGTGCCTTCGGCAACGCTTCCATCTTCGCGTTGGGAGTGATGCCGTACATCTCCGCATCCATTGTTGTGCAGTTGCTCGGTGTTTTCGTCCCTGCTTTCCGCAAGATGCAGATGGAAGGCGAAAGCGGCCGGAAAAAAATGAACCAGATCACCCGCTACCTGACCATCGGTATTCTTTGCGTGCAGGGTCCTGCCTACATCGCTTCGATCCACGGTCAGATTCCGAGCGCCGCTTTCATCGCGGAGACCCAGCTCGGCTGGTCCCGGTTCATCTTCAACCTCGTGTCCACCCTCATTTTGATGTCGGGCTCGATGTTCGTGATGTGGCTCGGCGAGCGGATTACGGACCGCGGAATCGGCAACGGTATTTCCCTCATCATCATGATCGGTATCGTGGCCAGACTTCCCTTCGCTTTCGTCGCGGAGGCCGGAACGAAACTCACGACCACCAACGGAGGCCTCCTCCTGTTGATTGTCGAACTGATCATCTGGTTCTTTGTGATCATCGCCACAATCGCGTTGGTGCAGGGAGTCAGAAAGGTTCCCGTCCAGTATGCGAAGCGGATCGTCGGAAACCGGCAGTACGGCGGAGCTCGTCAGTACATCCCCCTGAAGATCAATGCCGCGGGTGTGATGCCGATCATCTTCGCCCAGGCTTTGATGATGTTCCCGATCCTCTTCTCGCGCTTTGACGCGACCCGGGGACTTGCCGCTACGCTCGGCAACTACACCGGGTTCTGGTATAACTTCATCTTCGGTTCGCTTGTAATCATATTCACGTATTTTTATACGGCCGTTACGATCAACCCGCAACAGATGGCCGAGCAGATGAAGCAGAACGGAGGTTTCATCCCGGGCGTAAAACCCGGCAAGAAAACGATGGAATATCTCGATTCGATTATGGACAAGGTAACGCTGCCCGGAGCCATCTTCCTGGCGCTTATCGCCATTCTTCCGGCGTTTGCCCGGATCGCCGGCGTCAACGACCAATTCGCGAGTTTCTACGGAGGTACCTCCTTGTTGATTCTTGTCGGGGTGGTTCTGGACACGCTCCAGCAAATCGAGAGCTACCTGTTGATGCGCCATTACGATGGCCTGATGAAGACCGGCCGTCTCAGCGGTCGTTCGGGAATGTAACTTTGATATTTTTAGATCGATGGTCAAGCCCAAAACAGAAGAAGAGATAGCACTGCTGCGCGAGAATGCCATTCTCGTCTCCAAGGCGTTGGCGGAAGTCGGCAAAGCGGTCGCCCCTGGTGTGACAACTGCAAAGTTGAACGAGGTGGCCGAGACTTTCATCCGCGACAACGGTGCCGTACCCAGCTTCCTCGGTTTTGAAGGCTTCCCCGCAGCCATCTGCACTTCCGTCAACGATGTAGTCGTCCACGGATTTCCGTCGGACTATGTCTTGAAGGAAGGTGACATCGTTACAGCGGACATCGGCACGTTCTACAAAGGGTACAACGGGGATTCGGCCTACACCTTCCCGGTCGGGGAGGTGGATCCCGAAACCCGCAGGCTCCTGGATGTGACCAAGCAGGCCCTGTACGAGGGAATCAAGGCGGCGGTGGCGGGGAACAGGACCGGCGATATCGGATATGCGGTGCAATCGTACGCGGAGTCCTTCGGATTTTCCGTCGTCCGTGAGCTGGAAGGTCACGGGCTGGGCAAGAAAATGCACGAAGCCCCCGGCGTCCCCAATTATGGACGTCCGGGACAGGGATGCAAGCTTGTCGATGGAATGGTGATCTGCATTGAGCCGATGATCAATGCGGGAGGCAGGGGGGTCTATGTGGCCAAAAATGGCTGGGCCGTCCACACCGCCGACCACAGGAACGCGGCGCATTACGAGCTTACGGTTGTTGTCCGGAAGGGCAAGGCTGAACAGTTGTCGACTTACGATTATATAGATAGCAATAAATTTTAAAGTGTTTTTTCAATGGCCAAACAAGTAGCGATAGAACAAGACGGAGAAGTGATCGAGACGCTTCCCAACGCAATGTTTAAGGTGGAACTTGAGAATGGTCACGTCATTCTCTGCAACATCTCCGGAAAAATGAGAATGAACTTCATCCGCATCCTCCTCGGGGACCGGGTGAGGGTTGAAATTTCACCTTACGATTTGACAAAAGGAAGAATTTCTTTTAGGTACAAATAAAATTATTCACGATATGAAAGTCAAAGCATCCATCAAGAAACGCAGCGATGATTGCAAGATCGTTCGCCGAAAAGGCCGTCTTTACGTCATCTGCAAGAAGACCCCCAAGTTCAAGATGCGCCAGGGATAATAGTCTGTTGTATAACAAATAAAAAATAAAGTCAAAGATAAATTATGGCAAGAATAGCCGGTGTTGATTTACCGAACAACAAAAGAGGAGAGATAGGTCTTACCTATATCTTCGGTATTGGCCGCAGTTCCGCGAGGCAGATCCTCGATAATTGCGGAATCGATTACGACATCAAGGTCGGAGAGTGGGATGACGAGCAGATCGCTGCCATCCGTACCCTCATCACCGACAAGTACAAGATTGAAGGCGAACTCCGTTCCAGCGTCCAGATGAACATCAAACGTCTCATGGATATCGGTTGCTACAGAGGAATCCGTCACCGTATCGGTCTTCCTGTCCGCGGTCAGAGCACGAAGAACAACGCGCGCACCCGGAAAGGCAAGAAGAAGACGGTCGCGAACAAGAAGAAGGCAACCAAGTAAAATCGGATGAATTATGGCAAAGAAATCATCATCATCAAAAAAACGAGTTGTCAAGGTTGAGGCAACGGGTCAGGCCCATATTTCATCAACCTTCAATAATGTGATCATCGCGCTTACCAACAACCAAGGGCAGGTGATCAGCTGGTCGTCCGCAGGCAAGAGCGGTTTCAGGGGCTCCAAGAAGAACACCCCGTATGCCGCCCAGGTTGCGGCGGAAGACGCTGCGAAGACGGCTTTCGATGCGGGACTCCGCAAGGTGAAGGTCTTCGTGAAGGGGCCCGGCGCCGGCCGTGAGTCCGCCATCCGGACCATCAACAACGCGGGGATCATCGTAACCGAGATCATTGACGTGACACCGATGCCCCACAATGGATGCAGACCGAAGGCCCGCCGTAAAGTTTAACCTTTTAAAGTAGAATCACCATGGCAAGATACACTGGTCCCAGGACAAAGATCGCCCGCAAGTTCGGCGAACCCATATTCGGAAGTGACAAGGCCTTCGAAAAGAGAAATTATCCTCCCGGACAGCATGGGCTGGCTTCAAAACGCAAGAAACAGCGTGAATACGGCTTGCAGCTCAAGGAGAAACAGAAGGTGAGATACATGTACGGACTGCTCGAGAGACAGTTCCACAACACGTATCTGAAGGCGACGCGTATGCCCGGCCTGAGAGGTGAAAACCTGCTTTTCCTCCTTGAATCCAGACTTGACAACGTTGTTTACAGGATGGGCGTCGCCCCTACCCGCGCCGCTGCGAGACAGCTCGTGAGCCATGCGCACATCACCCTCAACGGCGAGGTCTGCAACATCCCTTCCGCGCTCGTCAAGCCGGGAGATGTCGTGGCCGTCAGAGAGCGCTCCAAGAGTTTGGAAGTCATCCAGAAGAACGCTGCCTCCGCAGTGAGATATTCTTGGATCGAGTTCGACCCGAAAGCCCTGACCGCCAAGTTCCTGAATGTCCCTACAAGGGCGGATATTCCTGAAAACATCAACGAACAGCTCATCGTTGACCTGTACTCCAAGTAATTGTAACACCTAATATAGAACAAATCATGGCAATCTTAGCATTTCAGAAACCGGACAAGGTGATCATGCTCGAAGGATCCGATACCGTCGGACGTTTCGAATTCAGGCCGTTGGAGCCTGGATACGGACAGACGATCGGCAACTCCCTCCGCCGCATCCTGCTCGCCTCTCTGGAAGGTTTTGCTATCAGTCAGATCAAGGTCGCAGGCGTGGATCAAGAATTCGCTACGATCCCCGGCGTGATCGAAGGTATGCAGGATATCATCCTGAACCTCAAGCAAGTGCGGTTCAAGAGGATGGTCGACACCATCGACTCTGAGATGGTGAACATCGTAATCAGCGGTAAGAATGAGTTTACCGCGGAGGATATTTCCAAAGGATTGTCTTCTTTCAAGGTGTTGAACCCGGAACAGCATATTTGCAGTCTCGAACCCTCCGTTACCCTCGAGCTTTCCCTGACCATCACCAAAGGCCGCGGTTTCGTCCCGGCCGAAGAGATGCGGGTTGAGGATGCCCCGATCGGAACCATTTCCGTCGACGCGATCTACACACCGATCCGGAAAGTGAATTGGACCGTGGAGAACTGGCGCGTCGAGCAGAAGACCGATTACGAGAAACTCAATCTCGAAATCGTCACAGACGGATCGATTCTCCCGAACGTGGCGCTCCAGGAGGCTGCCAACATCCTGATCTATCACTTCAAGCTTTTCACTGACGACAAGAAGATTGCTCTCGAAAGCGCTGTGGAATCCGATTCCAAGGAATTGGATGAGGAGTCGCTGCGGATGAGGCATCTCCTGCTCACCAAGCTTTCCGACATCGGGCTCTCCGTGAGGGCCTACAACTGCCTGAAAGCGGCCGACATCGACACGTTCGCCGACCTGGTTTCCCATTCGAGGAACGAACTCATGAAGTTCCGCAACTTCGGTAAGAAATCGCTCAACGAAATCGATCAGATTGTCGAAAAAATGAAGCTCGAGTTTGGTATGGATGTTACCAAGTATAATATAGAACCCAAGAAAAAGAACGCATAGCAATGAGGCACAATAAGGCAATCAATCACCTTGGCCGCAAGAGCGGCCACCGTAAGGCAATGTTGGCCAACATGGCGTCCTCCCTGATCCAGCACAAGCGCATTACGACTACTCTCGCGAAGGCGAAAGCCCTCAAGATGTACATGGAACCGCTTATCACCAAATCAAAAGAGGACACGACCCATTCCCGCAGAATCGTATTCAGCTACCTCAAGAACAAGGAAGCGATCAAAGAATTGTTCGGCACCATCGCCCCGAAGATCTCGGATCGTCCGGGCGGATACCTCCGTGTTCTCCATTCCGGTTTCCGGAAGGGTGACGCAGCCGATATGGCGCTGGTAGAATTTGTCGACTTCAACGAAGCGGCGCTGGAAGCCGCTTCCAAGAAGGAAGAGAAGAAAGCAACTCGCCGCAGCCGTGCCAAGAAGGCCGCAGCCGCGAAAGAAGAAGCTCCCGAGGCTCAGGAAACGAAGGCCGAGGAAGAATAGGGACCTAGGCAATGCTGCCGGAAACCTTCCGGCAGCATTGCTTTACCATTGTATTATAATCATTACAATCGTAGTTATGTTGGATTACTTGTTCTATCTGGTGCCCGTGGCATCAATCATCGCATTGTTCTTCGCTTGGCTCTTCTACCATCGCATGATGAAAGAAAGCGAAGGAACCGTGACCATGAAGGAAATCGCTCAATACGTTCGTGAAGGAGCGATTGCCTATCTAAAGCAACAGTACAAAGTCGTCGGAATCGTCTTCATCGTACTGTCCTTATTTTTTGTCTTCCTCGCCTACGGGCTCGGAGTTCAGAACCCCTGGGTTCCGTTCGCGTTTCTTACGGGAGGATTTTTCTCCGCCCTGGCGGGGTACATCGGGATGAGGACGGCGACCTACGCTTCCGCCCGCACGGCCAATGCCGTCAGCAGGTCTTTGAACGCGGGTTTGAAGATCGCATTCCGTTCCGGTGCCGTCATGGGACTGACCGTGGTCGGCCTCGGCCTGCTTGATATCTCCCTGTGGTGGCTGATCCTGAGAGCCTTCGTTCAAGAGGCCACGGAGTCCCAGAGCCTGGTGGTCATCACCACTACGATGCTGACCTTCGGAATGGGCGCTTCCACGCAGGCCTTGTTCGCCCGTGTCGGCGGAGGTATCTACACCAAGGCCGCCGATGTGGGCGCGGACATTGTCGGAAAGGTGGAACAGGATATTCCGGAGGATGATCCTCGCAACCCCGCCACCATCGCCGACAACGTGGGTGACAACGTGGGCGATGTTGCCGGGATGGGGGCCGATCTCTATGAATCCTACTGCGGCTCGATTCTGGCCACAATGGCGCTGGGTGCCTCGGCTTATTTCGGGAATGTCGATGCTCAGATGAAGGCCATCTTCGCCCCTATGCTCATAGCGGCCGTCGGGGTGGTCCTGTCGGTTCTGGGAATATTCGCTGTCCGTACCAAGGACGGAGCCGGGCTGAAGCAGCTCCTGGGATCCCTGAGTTTGGGTACGAATCTTAGCGCCTCCCTCATCGCGGTGTTTACATTCTTGGTCTTCTATTTGCTCGGCTTCGAGAACTGGTGGCAACTGAGCCTGTCCGTGATCGCCGGCTTGCTGGCTGGTGTGATCATCGGCAAATCCGCAGAGTATTACACCTCCCATTCTTACAAGCCTACGCAGAAGATTGCAGAGAGTTCCAAGACAGGTCCGGCAACCCTGATCATCCGGGGGATCGGTGTGGGGATGATTTCGACGGCCATCCCTGTGGTGACGGTCGGGGTCGCGATCCTGCTTGCCTACGGTTTCGCGACGGGCTTCCGTTTTTCCGCCGACCAGCTGAGTTACGGGCTCTACGGCATCAGCATCGCTGCTGTCGGAATGCTTTCCACCCTCGGCATTACTTTGGCTACCGACTCCTACGGTCCCATCGCCGACAATGCCGGCGGAAACGCCCAGATGAGCAATTTGGATCCGATCGTCCGGGAACGGACCGATGTGCTGGACGCATTGGGGAATACGACGGCTGCCACGGGCAAGGGCTTTGCCATCGGTTCTGCCGCCTTGACCGCCTTGGCTTTGCTGGCTTCGTATATTGAAGAAATCAAGATCGGCTTCAAGCATCTGGGCGAGACCATCGAAGGTGTCGCGGACATTTCCGCCGCGACCATCCCCCAGATCGTTGCCCATTATGACATCAATCTCATGAATCCGATCGTGCTGACGGGGATTTTCATCGGGGCCATGCTGGCCTTCCTGTTCTGCGGACTTACCATGAACGCAGTGGGCCGCGCTGCCCAGAAGATGGTCATGGAAGTACGCCGGCAGTTCAGGGAGATAGCAGGCATTCTTGAAGGAAAGCAGCGCCCTGACTACACCAGCTGCGTCCGCATCTCCACGAAGGCCGCCCAACAGGAAATGATCTTCCCGAGTCTGCTGGCGATCGCCGCCCCTATTCTGATCGGCATATTCCTCGGCCCTGCCGGTGTGGTGGGTCTGCTGGTCGGCGCGCTGTCCGCGGGATTCATTTTGGCCATATTCCTCGCGAACTCCGGGGGAGCCTGGGACAATGCGAAGAAATACGTCGAAGAGGGTCATTTAGGCGGCAAGCATTCGGAATGCCACAAGGCAACCATTGTCGGCGACACCGTCGGGGATCCTTTCAAGGATACCTCCGGCCCCTCGCTGAACATTCTCATCAAACTGATGAGCATGGTCTCCATCGTGATGGCCGGGTTGACCGTGATGCTGCACTTGTAAAGGCCTTGTCCTCTTTCTGAAAGCGGGATGAGTCAAAACTTTGGCTCACCCCGCTTTTTGATTTGTCAGTTCTTTCGATTAAATTTGTTGAATACAATAAGGATTCCGCGCTATGAAAAAGGTTACCATTCGAGATGTTGCCCGCGAAGCGGGTGTGTCGGTTACGCTTGTGTCTTTTGTGATGAATGCAAAAGTCGGCAAAGACGGCCGGCTGGACTGCCCCGTCAATCCGGTGACGGCAGAACGTGTTTTGAAGGTTGCCAAGAAGCTGGGTTATCGCAGGAACCATGCCGCCGCTTCATTGCGGAGCGGCAGATCCCATACCATCGCGGTGATCGTTTCGGACATCGCCAATCCTTTCTTCGCGGAAATCTGCCGTTCTCTCGAGAACATTTCCTATAAGGCCGGATACACGGTGATCTTTGCCAGTTCCGACGAGAATCCGGAGAAACTTTCCCGTCTTGTGGAGACCGTGATCGGCTACAATGTAGAGGGTCTGATCGTCGCTCCCTGCCTGGGCGGGGAGGTCGCCTTGAAGAAGGTTGTGGATCTGGGCATCCCGACCGTTCTGATCGACCGGGACATCCCCGGGAAGGAGTTCGGCAGGGTTCTGGTGGACAATTTGGACGCCGGCTACATGGCGGCCAAGTACCTGATCCATCAAGGATTCGGGAAGATCGAAATGATTTCCTACCAGTCCGGCGTGACGAGCCTCCTTGACCGGGAAGCCGGGTATCAGAAGGCTATGGAAGAGTCCGGATTGCACGACGATATCTATCTCCACCGGATTGCTTACGAGGCGGAAGAGGCCAAGAAAAACGTCATCGAAATCTTCCGTTCAGCTTCCAAGCGGGGCTGCGAGGCCTTCGTTCTCCCGACGAAGAAGATTTCCATGTACGCCTTCAATGCATTGAACGTGCTCCGGCTCAATCTTCCGAAAGATTTTTCCTTCGTCTGCTTCGACGACAGCGATATCTACGACCTGAACAAGCCGGTGGTTCCCCACATCGTACAGCCCATCGGCGACATCGCGGACAATGCATTCAACCTGCTCCGGAAGATGATCGACAAAAAAGCCACCGAGGCTGAGAAGCACGTGTCCTTGCATGCGCAACTGGTTCTCGGCGGGTCCTTCGGTTCCGAACCCACCGTCGCGACTTTCTAACGGATCCGTTTATTCAATTGTCCATTCCGCCCCGTCCTTGGTATCTTTGACTGAGATGCCGAGGGCTTTGAGATGGTCGCGGATGGCATCGCTGCGCGCCCAGTCCTTGGCCGCCTTGGCCTCCGCGCGCGCTTCCAGCACCATGTCCATGAGCCCTCCGATCACCTCTTGTCCTTTTCCCGCGCCGGCTGTTTCGGCCGCCTCGTCCTTGAGTCCGAGCACGCCCGATACGATGGCGTCGAAGAGTTGGACCAGCGCCTGCAGATCGGCTTTCGTCACGTCCATCGCACCGTCTTTGACGCAATTGATGATCCGGACCGCCTCGAAGATGTGCGAAAGCGCGACCGGGGTATTGAGGTCGTCGCAGAGCGCGTCGTAAGCCCCCTGAAAGATTTCTTTCACCGCGTCATGGTCCGCCGGACAGGTGTCGGGAGCCGTTGTGGCCAGGAATTCACCGTATTGCATGGAATATGCGGGGCTGCCCTCCGTTCCGATGGCTGTCGACTCCACCCCCGCAGCCTTTGCAAGCGCGCGAAGATCCTTGCCGGCCTGCAAGATCCGCTTGAGGCCTTTTTCGGCCGCCTGCAGCGCTTCGTTGCTGAAGTCCAGCGTCCCGCGGTAGTGGGCCTGGAGGATGAAGAAGCGGATGGTCATCGGGGAATAGGCCTGCGCGAGTTTCGGGTGGTTTCCGCTGAACAGTTCCGGGAGAGTAATGAAGTTCCCCAGGGATTTGCCCATCTTCTGCCCGTTGATCGTGATCATGTTGTTGTGCACCCAGTAGCGCACGCCCTGCGTATGGCGGGAGGCCACGTTCTGGGCGATTTCACATTCATGATGGGGGAACACCAGATCCATTCCGCCCCCGTGGATGTCGAATTCCCGACCGAGGTATTTCTCCCCCATCACCGAGCACTCCAGATGCCAGCCCGGGAAACCTTCGCTCCAAGGACTCGGCCAGTGCATGATGTGCTGCGGTTCGGCCTTCTTCCAGAGGGCGAAGTCGAAAGGAGCCCGCTTGTCGCCCTGCCCGTCCAGGACCCGTGTTCCCTCCATCGTGTCGTCCAGATTGCGGCCGGACAGGATACCGTAGGGATGGGCGCGGTTGTATTTCTCGACATCGAAATAGACGCTTCCGTTGCTGATGTAGGCGTAACCCGCATCCAGAATCTTCTTCACGGTCTCGATCTGTTCGATGATGTGGCCGGAAGCCCGGGGTTCGATGGACGGCGGCGCCACATTCAGCAGCCGCATGGCCTCGTGATACCGGAAGGTGTAGGTCTGGACGACCTCCATCGGCTCGACCTGTTCCAGCCGCGCCCTCTTGGCGATCTTGTCCTCTCCTTCGTCCGCATCGTGCTCCAGATGGCCGACATCGGTAATGTTCCGGACATAGCGGACCTGATAGCCCAGATGCTTCAGCAGCCGGAACAGCACATCGTAAGTCACGCCCGGTCGAGCATGACCCAGGTGCGCGTCCCCGTAGACGGTCGGACCGCACACGTACATCCCCGCATGTCCCGGCTGGATCGGGACAAACAGTTCTTTCTTCCTCGAAAGGGTATTGGTCAAGTAAAACGCTCTCATATTCGGATCGATAATCATCAAATATAAGAAATATCTATTTGACCGTACGGCCGAAGCCGTTCAGCGCGATGCCGAAGTTAAGGCTGTAGGTTTGGCAGGGGGAGCGGAAGTTGGTCTTGGCGACATAGAGCCGGAAGCGCAGGCTGGTTTCCGCGTAGGTTCGTCCGTACCAGAGTAAAGAATACCTCCGGCGCAGTTTCCAGTCGCCCTGCACCCCGGCCAGCGTCCGGAAGCCGCCCAATTCTTCGTTGATGAACTTATCGTCTCCGTCCTTCTGCAGATACTTGTTCGTCCTGTCGATGAAGCCGGCGCCGATACCCGCGAACGGTGTCAACGTAAAGCGCGTGTTGTTCAGCACATCGAAACCGGCGCTCAGTTCGACCGCGCCCCCGCTGATCCGCTCGCCCGCGCCCCAGTCATGCACAAGCTCCGAATTGTCGCGATGCCAGAAGGGAACGTTCCGGCGCAGGGATCCGAAAGCCAAGATCATATTCACGTCGATCCGCAATCGGCCATACACGGATTCAAATCCGAAATCCAAGCCGTAACGTGGTGAGAAAAAGTCGGAACCTTCGCCGAGGAAATATTCACCGGCAGCCCCAAGATGCCATCCGAACCCCCATTTCCCCAGCGGGATCACCGGTTCGAACCATTCGTTTTGGGTCGTCTCTGTCAGTGTTTGCTCCAGCCGGGTCCTATATTTTCGCACGACGGCCGTGTCGGTACCGTATTGGGAGGAAGCGATGAACTCATTGATGGCATTGTCGCAGACGGTCGAGTAGAAATTGGCGATGGCGTCAACGCGGTTGGTCCGGTTCGTGTCCAGTTCGTTTTGCAGTTTCCGGCGCGTGACTTCCACCAGATCGAAGATGACCTGGTTAAACTCGATCGCTTCGTGCACATCGAAGCCGGACTTGATCCAGGAATTCACTTTGTCCATATAGGTCCGGGTGACCGGCCGGTCGTAGCGGAGGTTGCCGAATCGGAGGGTTTTATCTTCTTGAAGCCAGCCGTGCGCCAGCAGGGAGGTGGCCTTGTCATCAATCGACCACATGTTGCGGACAACGAAATCCTCAAGGGTCAGTTTTCCCTCGTCCCAGTACCGGATGCTGGATTGGTAGTCCTGCGGTTGCGCCGTCAGCGCGAACGCGACCAGACAAAGAAGCGCGGCGGCAAGTTGTTTTTTCATATTCATGAATAAAGGTTCAAAATTCAAATGTACGTCTTTTTTTTGAAGCGATGGCCGTAATGTCAAATATTTTTCCTATATTTATTGGAATCAACTAATCCATAAAAGACAACTATGAATAAAAACAACATGAAAATGGCTGCATTGCTGGTGACTTTTGCGGCCTGCTTTGCGATTTTTTCTTCCTGCAAGAAGGACAATCCGGAACCGGATTCCCTGGTTTACATCGAGAACGGCCAGAATTGCGGCAAGGGTATCGCGATCGGCAATGTAGTCTGGGCGCCCGTGAATTGCGGCTACGATGCGGATCATCTGTTCGGAAAACTCTACCAATGGGGCCGCAAGGACGGCCAGGGCTATGACGGGGAGCCGAGCGAACCGACAATCGAGGAAGGTGCCCCTGCCTCTCTGGGAGACGCGAAGGCGGACACCTTCTACAAAGGATGGCCGACCTATGACAAAGATATTTGGGGTCCTTCCGGTTCCGGAAATCCCTGTCCTGCCGGCTGGCGGGTTCCGACATATTCCGAACTGGAAACCCTGCGTGTTCTCGCGGAGGCGCAGGGCGAATGGGTGATCGAAAAAGGAATCCAATGCTACAAGATTCCCGTCGGAGACGCCGCCCTGTTTATCCCGTCCGCCGGATACCGAGATATTCAGGGGAAAGCAGTGAAGCGTCAGCAGAAGAGCGCTTCCCTCTGGTCTTGTTCTCATATTGAAAGCGGCAATCCGTATTCCAACCTCTATCTGGATAACACCACTGTCAGCATCGATTACGATGTGCAGTCCTTGGGTCTCTCCGTGCGCTGCGTGAAGACGCTGGAATAGACGACTCGGTTTTTTGAATACAGCAGCCTCCGGAAGCGGATTCCCGCTTCCGGAGGCTGCTGGCGTGAAAGGGGACTATAGAAGGAATTCGGAGAAATTGTCCGGGGTGATGACGCGGAAGCCTGCGTCCGGGTAGGCATTCGTAAAAGAGGCCGGAGCTTTTACCGGCTTGACTGCATGCCATTTGAACTCGAATGTTTCCAGCCGCCCATCCTGTTCCTCCACAAGATCGATTTCTTTTTGTTGCAGGGTCCGCCAGAACCAGGAACGGACAAGGCTTCCGGCATATTCTTGATACTTCATTCGCTCTGTCATGAGGAAGTTTTCCCAAAGATGTCCGATTTCTTCAGGACTGCGGGCTTCAAACGGGGCGAGGTTTCCGATCACGGCGTTCCGTATGCCGAGATCCCGAAAATAGACTTTTCGGCTGGATTTCAATTCATTCCGATGATTTCGGGAAAAGGAGGGAAGCCGGAACAGGATGAAACTCTTTTCCAATACATCAATATATTTCTCCACGGTTTTGGCATCCAGCCCCACAAGTTGCCCCAATTCGTTGTACGAGACCTGAGAGCCGACCTGCAAGGCGAGCGCTTGCACGAGCCGCACCAGCTTGTCGGGCTTCCCGACCTGTTCCAAGAAAAGAATATCCTTGTACAGATAGCTGTCCGCCAACTCCTTCAGAATCGCTTTCTCTTCTCCGGGATGCGTTACCACTTCCGGATAGTAGCCGAACACCATACGATGTTTCAACATCCTGCGTTCGGAAAGCAGATCGGTGTGCCGGACCATTTCTTGGAAAGAAACGGGATAAAGCCGATATTCTCGTTTTCGGCCTGTTAAGGATTCGTTCACCCCTTTCGCGAGTTCGAATGAGGAACTTCCAGTCACGACCAGACCGACATCCTTGATTTGATCGGTAATCAATTTAAGTTTATTTCCGATGTCGGGAATTTTCTGCGCCTCGTCCACGACAACGATCTTGTTCTTCCCGATCACGGCCTTCAGCCTTGTCGATGAGATCTCCGTGAAAAGGCTGCGCACATCGTATTCATCACCGTTGAGCCACAAGACGTCTTCCCTTTCCCTGAACATCGTGTCCAGCAGGGTGGACTTGCCGACTTGCCTTGCGCCCAGAATGACCACGGCTTTTCCTTGGTTCAAAGCCTTCCGGATCGGTTCTTCGAGCAATCGTTTGATCATCTGAATTGATTTTTTACTTGCCCAAATATAGATATTTCCGGAACGTATTCCAAAAATATCTACATATTTCCGGAATGTATTCCAAAAATATTAAAAATTGGCAGTTAGAACACGGACTTTAATCGATCGTAAACGGTCTTATAGGCTTCGCCGACATGGCCCCTGTCGTGGCGGAAGCGATCCTTGTCAAGTTTGTTGCCGGTTTCGATGTCCCAGAAGCGGGCAGTGTCGGGCGTGATGTCGTCGCTCATTACCAACCTGCCGTCGGCGAGGTGGCCGAACTCGATCTTGAAGTCCACCAGCGTGATCCCCACTTTCCGGAAGATCGGGAACAGGATGGCATTCACCTGTTTCGTCATGGTGTAGATCGTCTCCAGGTCCGTCCGGTTCACGAGTCCCAGCGCAAGGGCATGGTAGTCGTTGATGATCGGATCGCAGAGATCGTCCGACTTGTAGCAGAGGTCGTAGATCGGTTCTTTGGGGATCAGTCCTTCCGGGATCCCCAGCCGCTGCGCCAGAGAACCGGCGACCACATTCCGCACGATCACCTCCATCGGAATGACGCTCGCCCTCCAGCAGAGTTGGTCCCGGGGGGAGATCTGCCGGATGAAATGCGTCGGAACTCCTCCATCCTGCAGCAGCCGGGAAATCATACAGGAAACCCCGTTGCAGTAGATCCCCTTGTCGGTGATCACCGCTTTTTTGATCTTGTTGTAGGCCGTGATCTCATCCGTGAAATGGATGATTACCTGCTCCGGATTCTCCGTCCCGTAGATCTTGATCGACACCCCGTCGTGGATGATAACTCGCTTGTCCATATTCTCGTTGAAATAACTTTTCGAAGTTACGAATATTTGTGTCTTCCTGCAATCGCTGCTTTGATTTTGCGGCCGGTTGCCGATTTTGCGATCGGTTGCCGTGGAGGGTAACGAGCCGAGGCTATGGACTTTCCGCCCTGCTGCCTCGGGCAAAAATCACCGAGGCCTAGTCTATTAATATATTCATCATCAATCAGTTGCCCTCCACGAAGAAATATGTTGGGCGGGTCACGGGGCAGATTTTCAAACCACGGCAACAGGATTATGCTCTGTACATGGCTGTAAGCACGATCCGCGTGGCAACATGGCCATTTAAAAGGGGTACTTGCCACAGGAATATGCCTTCCAGCCATCTGTAGGCCGGGTTGGTGTGGCCGTGGTTTGTAGAAAACAGCGGCTTCCGGACCGGAACCGTGTCTTGTGACATCCGGGTTCATGTTGCCGTGGTTTGTAGAAACCCTCCAACACGTTCCGGACCGGGAGTTGCGGAATCTCTGTCTGCGACAAAGCGGAGCCTCCGTCTGCGACAAAACAAATATGACGAAAAACCGGTCATTCGGAGGGTACCGATCCGCTGCCGTGCGCGAGGGAGAAGAAAAGGGAGAGGGTGCGCGTGAAGGTGAACCGCATGGCCGATCCGCTGCCGCGCGCGAGGGAAAAGAAAACGCGCGAGGGAGAAGAAAACATTTTGCTCCGCCACAAGGTCTAGCGCATGCGAGGCAAAGATTTTGAGGAGAAATGTTTATATTTGTCAAATTAATCTGATTTCAATGGCTAAGTTCGTAAACCGAGAGATTTCCGAAGGCCTCACCTTCGATGATGTTCTGTTAGTTCCTGCACACTCCGATGTACTCCCCAGAGACGTGGATCTCACGACCTGGTTTACGGAAGCGATCCAGCTCCGTACCCCCATCGTCTCGGCTGCCATGGATACAGTCACCGAATCCGATCTTGCGATCGCCATGGCCCGCGCAGGCGGAATCGGCGTGATCCACAAGAACATGACGATCGAACAGCAGTGCGAACAAGTGCGCCGGGTCAAGCGGGCGGAAAACGGAATGATCTATGATCCCGTGACCATTCACCCCGACGCGACGGTCGGAGATGCTCTGGCCATGATGCAGAAGCATCACATCGGAGGTATTCCGGTGGTCGATGGCAACGATTTCCTCATCGGCATCGTGACCAACCGGGACCTCCGCTTCCTTGTCGACATGGGTCAGCCCGTCTCGGAAGTCATGACCAGCGACAATCTGGTTACCGCCAAGAAGGGGACCACCTTGGCCGAGGCCACCCGGATCCTCCAGAAAAGAAAAGTAGAAAAACTGCCTGTCATCGATGATAACGGCAAGCTGGTCGGGCTGATTACCTACAAGGACCTCATGAAGATCAAGGACAACCCGATTGCTTCCAAGGATAGCAAGGGACGTCTGTTGGTCGCCGCCGCTACGGGAATCAAGTCCGANACCNTNGAACGGATCGGTCTGCTGGTCGATGCAGGGGCCGATGCCGTCGTGCTCGATACCGCGCACGGACATTCCGCGGGCGTGCTGAAGATGGTGAAGCGCGCCTGTGACGCCTTCAANGACTTCCAGATCATCGCCGGAAACGTGGCCACCGCCGAAGGAGCCAAGGCACTGGCAAAGGCCGGTGTGAAAGCGGTCAAGGTCGGCATCGGGCCCGGCTCGATCTGCACCACCCGTATCATCGCGGGAATCGGAGTCCCCCAGCTGACGGCCGTGCTGGAAGCAGCCGAAGCCCTCAAAGGCACGGGTATCCCCGTCATCGCCGATGGCGGAATCCGCTATTCCGGTGACATCGTCAAGGCGCTGGCAGCCGGGGCGAGCACCATCATGGCCGGTTCTCTTTTCGCCGGCACCGAAGAGTCTCCCGGGGAGACCATCATCATGAGCGGTCGCCGTTTCAAATCCTACCGGGGAATGGGCTCGCTGGAAGCGATGGAACATGGCTCCAGGGATCGGTATTTCCAGGACATGGAAGAAGACATCAAGAAGCTCGTTCCGGAAGGAATCGTGGCGCAGGTTCCTTACAAGGGGACGGTCTCCGAAGTGGTCTACCAGCTGGTCGGTGGTTTGCGGGCCGGCATGGGTTACTGCGGAGCGGGAAACCTCGAACAACTTCGCAAGGCAGAATTCGTGCGCATCACGCAGGCCGGTTTTCTGGAAAGCCACCCGCATGACGTGACCATTACCAAAGAAGCTCCGAACTACTCCCGCTGATCCTGCCCCGTCCCGTGAAACATTCCGTTACCATATTCCTTTTGTCGGTTCTTGCCCTCCTGTCCTCATGCAAGGCCATCCAGAACCTCGTCCACGACGGGGAGGTGGTGGCCAAACTGGGGGAGCACAAACTGTATCGCTCCGATGTCGAGCGCATGATCCCCAGCGGGACATCCGCCGAAGACAGCGCCAACCTTGCGATGTTGTACATCAACTCCTGGGCGACAGACAAGGCCTTTTTGGATGTCGCGGAAGCGCAACTTTCCAAAGAGGAAAAGGATGTGTCGCAAGAATTGGAAATTTACCGGGAGACCTTGCTCCGTTATCGGTACGAGCAACAGTTCGTCAACGATCGTCTTGACACTGCGGTAAGCCGAAAGCAGATCGAAACCTACTATGCGGAACACCTTGAGAGCTTCAAGCTCCAACGGCCGATCTTCAAGTCCCGTTTTCTGAGCATCGACAAAGATTCTCCCAACCTGCCCGTCATCCGGAAACTGATGTCTTCCGACCTGCTGGAGGATGTCGTCGCAGCCGACAGCATGGCTTTCAACTCCGCGAAACGGTACCGCGACCATTCCCAGCAATGGATGGACGCGGTGACGCTGGCCTCCGAATTTGATGTCGATTATGCGGAGATGCTCCGTCACAGGCAAGGCTCTTTCATTGAAATCATCAAGGAAGACGGAACCCTGAACCTGGCCTACCTCGTCGAGACGGTTGAGGCCGGACAGACGGAACCGATCGAATATTGCCGGGACCGGATCCGGGATGTCATCCTCAGCGTACGAAAGCACGATCTCCTCATCACTTTGGAACGAGACTTGATAGAAGACGCCAAGAACAAGGAGATTTTTGTAATATATTCAAAATGAGAAGAAGATTCATAGTCGCGGTCTTCGCCTTCGCTGCGGTTTGCGCGACGGCCGCCGCGCAGAAATACAATGTTGTCGACAAGACCGTCGCAGTGGTCGGAAACGAAGCGATTCTGATTTCTACCATTGAGAACGAGGTGAAGACACAGCAGTCCCAGGGCATGGCTTCCGACCGGAACATGCGTTGCGAACTGCTCGAAAGCATCCTGGAATCCAAATTGTTCCTGATGCAGGCTCGCGTCGACTCGCTGACCGTCAACCAGGACATGGTCGAAGGTAATCTCACCCAACAACTGGACCGCGCCTTGACCTACCTCGGAGGAGAGGATCAGGTTGAGGAATATTTCGGAAAGCCTCTTTACCGGCTTCGCCAGGAATGGAGATCCCAGTTCGAGGAGATGAGCCTGACGCAGCAGGAACAGCAGAAAATCATCGAAAAAGTTCCGGAAATCACGCCTTATGACGTGAGACATTACCTGGACACGGTGGACCAACAGTCCCTGCCGATTGTCCCCATCAAATACCAGCTCAGCCAGATCTGCATCTATCCCGACCGGGAAGCCGCGAATCTTGCCGTCCGCGAAAAGTTGCTCGAACTCCGGGAACGGATTCTCAACGGCGAGAAATTCGCGACGCTCGCGCGCATCTATTCGGAAGATCCGGGCAGTGCCCGACGGGGCGGTGAACTGGGCATGGCGTCCAAATCGATCTTCTGGCCGGCCTTTTCAGACGTGGCGATGTCCCTCAAGCCGGGCGTCATCTCGCAAATCGTCGAGACACCGGACGGCTTCCACATCATCGAGGTGATCGAGAAGAGCGGAGACATGTTCAATGCCCGGCACATTCTCATGAGGCCGCAGTACACAGATTCGGATCGCAACAAGGCCTTCCGGACGCTGGACAGTCTCCGGACCGAGATCCTCGCGCAGGCCGTGACTTTCCAGATGGCGGCGAATTTCTATTCGCAGGATCCCGCGACCAGGACCAACGGGGGCCAGATGGTCGATCCGACCACGGGTTCCGCCTATTTCGAAATCGACCAACTCAAGGCCGAGGACTACAACGCCATCAAAGATCTGAAGGTCGGCGAGATCTCCCAGCCTGTTCAATCGCTGGACAACGAAGGGCGCAGCGGGAACACCGTTTACAAGATCATCCGAGTGGATAAAATCGTTCCCTCTCACACGGCCACGTTTGAAGAAGATTTCAGCCTGCTGCAGGAAGAGGTGAGTCTGGGGCTTCAACTGAAGGTAATCGACGATTTTCTCAATGAGAAGATCGAACAGACCCACATTGTCATTGACCCCATGTTCAAGGATTGCGATTTCCGTCGTCCCGGATGGCGTGACAAGTTCATCGAGGCAGATTGATGTTCCGCCGTTTGGCATATTCATTGGCACTGCTGCCGGTCGCGCTGCATGCGGCCGCCCAGGCGAAAGGGCAGACGGACAGTCTCGTGCGTCTGCTGGGTTGTGACGAACTCCAGCAGATCGAGGAATTCGGGCGGAACTATCGCAAGGCCCTCGGGAACGCCCGTTTCGAGCACAACTCCACCCTGCTCATCTGTGACACGGCGATTTGGGATGTGGGTCTCAGCATCATCAATGCCTATGGGAATGTGCGGGTCATTCAGAACGAAACCGTTCTCACCAGTGACAATCTGGACTATTACATTGACCGAGATCTGGCGCAGTTCCGGGGAACCCTCGTGCAGTTGCAGGACAAGAAGAACAATACGCTTCGGACGCAGTTCCTGGACTACAATACCAAAGACAGCGTGGCCGTGTTTCAGAACGGGGCTGCCTTTCGCGACGAAGACGGGCAAGTCATCGAAAGCGACAACGGCTCCTACGACTCGAAGATCAAACTGTTCAAGTTCAACGGCAGGGTGAACATGTACACGGACACGATTTTCGTCAAGACGGACAACCTGGACTATAACACCGACGACCAGATGGCCTTCTTCGGTCACGGGACCCATGCCTGGAGGGACGACAATATGCTCTCCGCAAGCGCGGGCTGGTACGATCGGCGGAATGAAATCTTCCTGTTCTATGACCAGGTTCATGTTTTGACGGAGACCCAGGAGGCTTGGGCGGATTCCTTGAAGTACTACCGGAACACCCGCAATGCCGAAATGTTCGGCAATGCGCAGCTCATCGACACCACCCGCGACATTTCGGCGGTCGCAGGTTACCTGTATTATAACGACTCGCTGTCGCTCATCAAGATGACGCGGGATCCCGCGGTCATCGCCGTGAGCGTGCAAAAAGAAAAAAGGGATACGGCTTACGTCGGGGCGGATACCCTTCTGTACTGGACGGTCCCGCGATGCGATGTGGATTCCACTCAGATCCGGGCCGCGGAGTCCCGGATGAAGTCATTCCAGGTGGATCCGATCTTTGAATATCGTCGCAAGGCCGCGGAAGACGCCCGCGCGGCGGCGGCCGAGGCGCTGAAGAAAATGGAAGAAGGAGATCCGGATGCAGCGGGGGCCATCGACCGAGGGCGGGAAGGCGCCCGGACCGGGGCGGCGACGCAGGGCGCCCGGCAGCAGGGCGGCACTACCGTAGAAGCTCCTCCTGCCCAGCAGGGCAGTCCGCCGAGACGGAGAGCCACGACGAATCTCCCTGCACAGTTCGACGAGATGCCGGCCCCGTATTTCCCGAAATATTCCTTTTGGACCCAGTCTCCCGACAGTCTCGCGCAGCAGGCTGCGACAGCCGCCCTTGACAGCCTCGCGACCCCTCCTGACAGTCTTTTGACCCCTCCGGACAGCCTTCTGTCCCCTCTGGATTCCGCTATGACTCCGCGGGACAGTCTTGCTGCCGCGGATTCCCTCGCCGGCCCCCGAGATTCTACGAAGATCGGCTTCCTGCTCGGCTTGAACAACGTCAAAGTCTTCCGCCGCGATATGCAGGTCGTTTGTGATTCGTTGGCTTACACCGACTTGGACTCACTCGTGCGGCTCTACCGCTCCCCGATCGTCTGGAATGAAATCCGCCACCAATATTCCGCGGACAGCATCACCGTCATCATCAAGGACCAGATTCTGGAACGTGCCAGCCTCATGTCCAATGCCTTCATCATCGTGCAAGAAGACAGTTCCATCTTCGACCAGATTCGCGGCGCGGAGATGATGGCCTTTTTCGACAGTACCGGCACCCTGACCCGTTTTGATTCGATGGGCGGCGCGTCCGGCCTCTTCTTCATTAAGGAAAACGATGCCTTCGCCACCGTCAACAAGTTCGAAGCCAAGATGTTGACCGCTTCTTTCCGGGATGGGAACCTCTACGATATGCATTATTTCGAGGATGTGAAGAGCGATGCCTATCCGGTCGTGCAGGTGAAAAAGGAGGACAAAACGCTGAAAGGGTATGACTGGCAGCCGGAACTGCGTCCCAAGGATCCGACTGCCATCACCACGTTGCAGCAACGTCCCTCGGAGCGGGCTTACTACGAGGCCATTCCCCTCGCGCGATTCCCCCAGACCGACCTTTACTTTCCCGGGTATATGAAGAGCGTGCACGAGATGCTCGCGCAGCAGGATTCCATTCGGGAAGCTCGTCGGATCGAGCAGCGTCGGCTTGAGGAGTTGCAGCGGGAAACGGAACGAGCCCGGGCGGACAGCCTGGCCGTCGCGGACAGTTTGGTCATCGCGGACAGCCTGGCTGTTTCCGACAGCCTTGGGGTTCTTTCCGGTGAGCGACTCGCCGGACTTGACAGCCTCTCGATGGTCTCCGGGACCGCGTTAGCCCCGGCAGACTCCGTAGGCGCTGCCCGTTCCGACTCCCTGGCCTCACCCGCCATCGCCCTCACCCGGGAACAGATCGACTCCCTGTCCGCGATTTCGTCCTTGTCGGTCTTTGATCGGCAGGAAGCCGAACGAAAAGCCCGCAGGCTGGCCGCGGCGGAGAAGCGGGCGGAAAAAGAGAAAGCCCGACAGTCCAAACTGGATTTGAAGAATGCCCGATGGGCGGAACTGGAAGCCCGGGATTCCTTGAAGGCACAGGCCAAGGCGGAAAAACAGTTGCAGCGGAAACGCGCTCAGACCTTGGAGAAAGTCATCGTACTGAAAAAACGGGAAGCGCGCGAGCAAAAGTTTTTCGAGCGTTACAAGGCTCGCTTCGAAAGAAGGAAGGCGCGCAAGGAAGCCCGCAAGGCCGCCAAAGCTGCCAAGGGCACCGGGACCTAGCGGTCGAGTTTGCTGCGGAGGGCGGCGATCATATCGACCGTCATGGCCTCGAGGTCGTAGGACGGAGCCCATCCCCACTCCTCGCGCGCGCATGAATCATCCAGTTTGTCCGGCCAGGAATCCGCGATCGCCTGCCGTACCGGATCCACCTCGTACCGCATTTTGAATCCGGGAATATGCTCCTCGATTTTCTTGCGCAGGATCTCCGGATCGAAACTCATCGCTGTGATATTGAATGCATTTCGGTGTTTCAGATTGGAAGGATCCGCCAGCATGATGTCGACCGCAGCCTTCAGCGCGTCCGGCATGTACATCATGTCCATGAATGTTCCGGCCGCGATCGGGCAGACGTACTCCTCTCCTCGGACGGCCGCATAATAGATTTCCACCGCATAGTCCGTCGTGCCGCCGCCGGGCAGCGTAACATTCGAAATCAGACCCGGATAGCGCACGGAGCGGGTATCCACCCCGTATTTGCTGAAGTAGTAGTCGCTGAGCAGCTCGGTCGCGACCTTTGTGCATCCGTAGATCGACCGGGGCCGCTGAATGGTGTCCTGGGGCGTGTTCATGCGAGGAGTCTCAGGGCCGAAGGAACCGATGGAGGACGGCGTGAACACCGCGCAGCCGCTCTCTCGCGCTACTTCAAGAACATTGAGGAGGCCGTTGATCTGGATGTCCCACGCCATGAGGGGCCTTCGTTCCGCCACAGCGGAGAGCAGGGCGGCGAGGTTGTAGATCGTGTCGATCTTGTACTTCGCGACAATTTCGGTCAACTTGGCGCCGTTTCGGACATCAGCCTGTTCGGCAGGTCCGGACGCAAGCAGTTCTCCCTTGGGCTCCATGCCTGGAATATAGCCTGCGACGACAGTCCCTTCCGGGAACATCTTCCTGATTTTCATCGTAAGCTCGGAACCGATCTGGCCGGTGGAACCGATAATAAGAACATTTTTCATGGTAAATTGTCACTCATTGGCTATATTTAGCGATGCAAAGTTACAATTTTTCCCGAATAATTAATAGATTTGTATAGCTATCACGGAAACTTTTAAAAAATTATAAGATGTACGGAAAATTCAAGGAACATTTGCAGAACGAACTCGCTTCCATTCGGGAAGCCGGTCTGTACAAAAATGAAAGGAACATCGCTTCCGCCCAGAGCGCTGAAATCACGCTTGAGGATGGATCCCGGACGCTGAACTTCTGCGCCAACAATTATCTGGGCCTGGCGGATTCGCCTCGTCTCATCGAGGCGGCGAAGAAAGCGATGGATGATCGGGGATTCGGCATGTCCTCCGTCCGCTTCATCTGCGGCACACAGGATCTTCACAAGCGGCTGGAAGCAGCCGTGTCCAACTTCTTCCGCACCGAAGACACCATCCTCTACGCTTCCTGCTTCGATGCCAATGCCGGCGTGTTCGAGCCTCTGTTCACCGCGGAGGACGCCATCATTTCCGATTCCTTGAACCATGCCTCCATCATCGACGGTGTGCGCCTCTGCAAGGCGGTTCGCTACCGCTACGCCAACGCCGATATGGCCGACCTTGAGGAGAAACTGAAAGAGGCACAGGCCCAGCGTTACCGGATCATCTGCACCGACGGCGTGTTCTCTATGGACGGCAACGTGGCCCCGATGGACCGGATCTGCGATCTGGCGAAGAAATACGATGCCCTGGTGATGGTGGACGAGAGCCATTCCGCCGGCGTGGTCGGCAAAACCGGTCGCGGCGTCGCTGAGTTGTTCGACTGCTACGGCCGCATCGATCTGTTCACCGGCACCCTCGGCAAAGCCTTCGGCGGAAGCGTCGGCGGTTTCACCACGGGGCGCAAGGAGATCATCGACATGCTGCGCCAGCGCTCCCGTCCCTATCTCTTCTCGAATTCCCTGCCCCCGATGATCGTCGCTGCGGGTATCGAGATGTTCAAGATGCTGGACGAAAGCGACGAACTGCACGACCGCCTGCGGGAGAACGTGCGGTACTTCCGCGACAAGATGCTGGCCGCCGGCTTCGACATCAAGCCGACGCAGAGCGCCATCGTAGCCGTCATGCTTTACGACGCCCCGCTCGCGCAGAAATTCTCCGCGGAGATTGCCGAGGAGGGAATATTCGTGACCGGCTTCTTCTATCCGGTGGTGCCGAAGGGACAGGCGCGTATCCGGGTACAACTGAGCGCCGCCCACGATCGGGAGCACCTTGACCGCGCCGTCGCCGCCTTCGTTAAAGTCGGAAGGGCGCTTGGCGTCATCGAATAGCGCCTATTCCGTCGCGAATTTCGCGATGATGTTCAGAATGACTTCAACGGCCTTTTCCATGCTCTGAACCGGCACGAACTCCATCTTGCCGTGAAAGTTCAGACCGCCGGCGAACAGGTTCGGGCAGGGGAGCCCCTTGAAGCTGAGATTCGCTCCGTCGGTACCGCCGCGGATCGGCTTCACCTTCGGCTTGATGCCCGCCATCTCGATAGCCTGTTCGGCGATTTCGACGATGAACTTGTGGGGTTCCACCTGTTCGCGCATGTTGTAGTACTGGTCCTGGATCTTGGCCGAGCAGGTGCCGGCGCCGTATTTCCGGTTGATAAAATTCACGCACGAACGCAGGAACGTCTTCTTCCGCTCGAATTTCTCCCGGTCGTGGTCGCGGACGATGTAGCGGATGTCCGCCTCTTCGACCGTCCCGTTGAAGGCGATGAGATGATAGAAGCCTTCATAGCCTTCGGTATATTCCGGGCGCTGCTCGACCGGCAGCAGGGCATTGAACTCCTGCGCGATCAGGATGGCATTCTTCATCTTCCCCTTCGCGTATCCGGGGTGCACGTTTCTTCCCTGAATATGAATCCGCGCGGAAGCGGCGTTGAAGTTTTCGTATTCCAGTTCCCCGATCTCGCCTCCGTCGATGGTATAGGCATAGTCTGCCCCGAACTTTCCCACGTCGAATTTCACGACGCCCCGGCCAATCTCCTCGTCCGGGGTGAACCCGATGCGCAGTTCGCCGTGTTTAAACTCCGGATGCGTCATGATGTACTGCACCGCGTCCATGATTTCGGCCACCCCGGCCTTGTCGTCCGCTCCCAGCAAGGTCGTCCCGTCGGTGGTGACGAGGGTCTGCCCCACATAGCGCAGCAGTTCCGGGAATTCGGAAGGCTTGAGCGCCAGGCCCGGCACCCCTTTCAACGGGATGTCTCCGCCGTCATAGTTCCGGATGATCTGGGGCTTGATGTCGGCGCCGGAAGCGTCGGGAGCCGTGTCCACATGGGCGATGAAGCCGATCACGGGCACCTTTGCCGCCCGGGCGGCAGGCAGATTGGACGGGATGCGCCCCATCACGTAGCCATATTCATCCAGCGTGGCCTCGACTCCGAGGTCCTTCAGTTCGTCGCGCAGCAACTCCAGCAGTTTCAACTGTTTCGCCGTGCTCGGCTGCGTTTCCGATTCTTCGTTCGACTGCGTGTCGTAGCTCACGTACCGCAGGAACCGATCGAGTATTTTTTCCATATTATCAACGATTTTTCTTTGCCCGGAGCGAGGCGATGATCATGAAAATCAATATGCCGAGGTAGGGAAGGAGGGCGATGGGTTCGCCGAAGCGAGCGTTCCAGTCCGAGAGGAACCAGTCTATCTTGCCGAATTTGAGCAGCGCGCTCACCACGCCCATCAGCGCCCCGCCGGCGATGAAACCGGAAGCGATCAGGGTACCCTTGCCGTGGCGCGCCTCGTTCACCGCGGCATCCTTGCCGCGCGTCTGCACGAACCAGGCCACAGCGCCCCCGACCAGCAGAGGAAGGTTCAGGTCGATCGGAATGAACATACCCAGGGCGAACGCCAGCGCCGGAACCTTCAGGAAAGTCAGCAGAATCGCGATCGCAGCCCCGATGCCATAGAGCAGCCAGGGAGCCCCGCCGCCGCTCATCATCGGCTGAATCACCGCAGCCATTGCATTGGCCTGCGGAGCGACGAGGGCCTGGTCCCCGACGAAACCGTAAGTCTTGTTCAGCACAAGCATCACCCCGCACACCGTCGCCGCCGCCACGATCACCCCCAGGAACTTCCAGGTTTCCTGCTTCTTCGGTGTCGAACCCACCCAATAGCCGATCTTCAGATCCGTGATGAACGAACCCGCTACGGCCAGCGCCGTGCAGACCACACCGCCGATGATCAGGGCAGCGGCCATTCCGGCATTGCCCTTCAGGCCCACAGCCACCAGAATCAAGGATGCAATGATCAGCGTCATGAGCGTCATTCCGCTCACCGGGTTGGTACCCACGATCGCGATCGCGTTCGCCGCGACCGTCGTGAACAGGAACGAAACCACTGCCACGATCAGCACACCGACCAGCGCCTGCCAGACATTGTTCACCACCCCGCCGAGGGCGAAAAAGGCGAACACGGCCAGAAGCGTGAGCACGACGCCGAACACGATGGTCTTCATCGAAAGGTCCTGATCGGTGCGCTCGGACGCCTGCGACGGAGCGGATCCTTTTCTGAACTCGCCGATCGCCAGTCTCACCGCGGACTTGATCACCTCGAAGGACTTGACGATGCCGATGATGCCCGCCGTCGCGATGCCGCCGATGCCGATGTGGCGCGCGTAATCTTTGAATATTTGGTCGGGACCCATTTCTCCGATGGTCTGGGTGATTCCCGTGTTCATCAGGTCGATGACCTGTCCGCCCCAGAGCAGGTTCATCAAGGGAATGATCACCAGCCACACCAGGAAGCTCCCGCAGCAGATGATGAACGCGTATTTCAGCCCGACGATGTAGCCCAGCCCCAGCACGGCGGCCCCCGTGTTGAGTTTCAGCACCACCTTGGCCTTGTCCGCCAAGACCTGTCCCGCCCTCAATACCGTCGTGCTGACGGTGTCCGCCCAGGCGCCGAACGTGCTCGTGACGAAATCGTAGAGTCCGCCGATCAACCCGCTGATCAGCAGGGTTCCGGCCCCTTTTCCACCCTCGCCGCTCACCAGGATCTGGGTTGTGGCCGTGGCTTCCGGGAACGGATACTTCCCGTGCATTTCTTTCACGAAGTATTTTCGGAACGGGATCAGGAACAGGATTCCCAGCACGCCGCCCAGCAAGGATGACAGGAACATCTGCATGAAGTTTACCTCCAAACCGAGTATGTAGATCGCGGGAAGGGTGAAGATCGCGCCGGCCACCACGGCTCCGGAGCAACCCCCGATGGACTGGATGATCACATTCTGCCCGAGTCCCTCCTTCTTGCCCAGAGCGCTGGTCAAGCCGACCGCGATGATGGCGATCGGGATGGCGGCCTCGAATACCTGGCCCACTCGCAGGCCGAGATAGGCCGCCGCCGCGGAAAACAGGATGACCATAAGCAGACCGACCGTCACCGAATATGGAGTGACTTCAGTCCAGTTTCTTTCCGCGCTGAGCAGAGGCTTGTACGATTCTCCCGGTTTGAGTTCCCTGTGGGCGTTCTCCGGCAATGCGTTTCTTTTCTCTTCCATTGGAATATGCGATTTGACTTTGCAAATATAGTAAAAATGTCTTCCCGCCGATCGTGCTCTGCTTCTCCGTATTTTCCGTGGCTCGTAATGTCTTCTGAACCAACCACTTCCATGAAAGCCCTAGGGCGATTTTTCCCTAGGGGTTTTTCGTACTGCATTGTCGGTCAACTCCCTGGCGATCACGGCTTCCTGCGCCTGACGGCCACCAGCACGTCCCCGGTCGTCTCGACGACCACCACGTCGCTGATTCCGGCCTTCGCCGCGGACTCCGCGTATTCTCTGTCCGGAACGTGCTGGAGGGCATATCCCCGTGCCCGTGCTTTGCAAAAGATGCCCGCCGGCGTTTGGTTTTTGGAAAAAGTTCTCAAAAAATTTGTACGATTGAAAAAAGTATGTATCTTTGCAGTCCCTTTTGCAAAAAAAGGCAGTTCATTGACAATACTGAGAGATTACAACGAGGTTAATTACATTTGAATCAACAACGAGATCAGTCTTTTCATCCGCGTGCCGCGCTTTTTTTTCCGCGCGCCGCGCGTTGATACAAGGGACTGCGATTTCACTAGGCCGAATCCGCCTCCCGTTTTTCCGCCCTTCCGGGGTCGCGCCGCGCGAGCG
>JGI24711J26586_10000106_pt1 | contig 57120 bp, 55 predicted proteins | sample BioPla3DNA1_FD_26586 | JGI IMG/M metagenome (IMG submission 26586)
TACCAATAGAAATTGTTGATGTCGCTGTCGTATCGATGCTATTCCAATTGATATCTGAACTTGNCGAAATTGAAATTTGATTTTGAGTCGCACCATTGCTCAATGTCGGTACAACACCTCCACCAGCANCACTTGTCACGCCGTCAGCTGCACTAATACCAGTGATATCTTTAGCAAATCCATCACCAATACCGTCTGAATCTGCGATCAATTCTGCACCAACTGCACCACCTGCTACAGCTGTCAGTTCTACACCACTTAGATTAAAATCGATATCTGCGTCGACTGCTGTAACGCCTGCGCCCGATTCACCAAGTGTAGTAACGTCTGAAACTACTTCTAACGCTTTAGCGCTCATATTACCGATTGATAAGTTAACATTTTGACCTTTATTTGCGCCGATGTGGAACGTTCCATCAAACTCACCAGTCAAAAGCTTTTGAGTATTGAACTCAGTTGTTTCAGAGATTCTTGTAATTTCTGTAGCTAGTTCATTAATCTCATTTTGAAGCGCATCGCGGTCTACATTTACGTTAGTATCAGTAGCCGACTGAACAGCCAACTCTCTCATACGTTGTAAAATTGCTTGCGTTTCGTTTAAAGCACCTTCAGCTGTTTGTACTAAAGAGATTGCATCTTGAGAGTTTCTAGATGCTTGGTTCAAACCTCTAATCTGGCCTCTCATTTTTTCAGAAATTGCAAGACCAGCAGCGTCATCGCCAGCACGGTTAATTCTGTAACCTGAAGATAGCTTTTCAATTGATTTTGCGCCATTTCCTGAGTTGATACCCAATTGCCTGTGGGCATTCATTGCCATCAAATTGTTATTAATTCTCATAAAAAATTCCTCCTTGATTCTTTTGGTTTTTTGCGTCCATGCGCTCATCACTTGAATAATATTTTAACAACAGGCCTTCTTGAAAAAATATATTCTTAAGTGATCTCATTATATTTATCGACTTAATAAAAAAAATCTTAACACAATTTTTAAGATTTTTTTAAAAATTTTATTCTGTTTTAACACAACTAATTCAACATTTTAACATATTAATAAAAACCACAAAAAAAGTGATTTCACCAATCACTTTTTACTACTTGAGCAAATCTTTCAGATTAATAGACTTCACATTGGCAGCTCTTTTATTCTCTGCCTGAATTTCAAGGAATATTTCCTTCCTATAAATAGAAACGCTCTTAGGTGCGTTAATTCCAATTCGCACCTGATCTCCTTGAACATCCACAATAGTAATCTCAATATTGTCGTTTATAACTATTGATTCATTTTTCTTCCTTGTTAGAACCAGCACCTGTATTTACCTCCTGTCTACGGAGTTCTTCTATAATATAGTGTCGCACACTATACATATCCGTGTCAAGGACAACTTGCATTCCGCTATTATTTTTTGTATTAATAATTACAGGAGCCTTTAGATTCATTGTCATTTTATTAGGTTCTTCTGGTACAACAACTATTGCCAAAACCATCACATCCGTTATGCTTTCAATATTAAGACTCTCAACCGTCTCCTCAGAGATTTCAATATCATAATTTTTTAGAATCATGAAAGGGTTAATTACCGCAAAAGCAAGCTGCCCGTCATCAACACATTGAAGCCATCGGAAGGGTGATGTCTCGTCTCCGTTATACAATACTATATATCTCTTTAAATCCTCAAAACTCGGTATCCCTTCCTTAAATGTTATGATTTTGCTTTCATCAATTTCAATTTCTCCAAAGTGCTTAGTGTTTAGAAACATTTGATCTCCTCCGTTTATACTTCACAGTTTAGCTATTAGATATACACATTAACTTTATTTTCTTTTATGTAGTCAAACTTAATTGACGCATACTGGGATAAAAATATTTTTACCTGTGCTGGGGTATAATTTATGTTTACCTGTGCTGGAATATAATTTACCTCTACACCGTTATTTAATCCTTCGTTATCTCCATTCTCAAATTCAATATTAAGCTCTCCCTCTATTAAGCTAATCTTAGGTCTCTCTTTAGGAATAAAATCAATGTTAAATTCATGGGTAGTATAAGAATCCCTTAGGGCCATTTCGGCTATAGGATTGCCTCCGTTTTCAATAGCCGCTAACATATTTCCATCATCTGCTATTTTTCCTATGTTTTCTAAGTGCTCTTGCTTAGCCCTTTCAACCTCTGACTTTATAAGGTCATAGTTGTTTTTAAATCCCACACTAGCAAAAGCTTCATATTGGTCAATCTCAACCATTGGCGGCGTACTATCTATTTTTAATTTTGCATGCTTTTGTTTCATCTGTAATTGTGCTCTTTGTGTTCGGATTTCAAGCATAGACGGAGTTGTTTCAATACCAATTTTTGCATAGGTTTGAGTTATATTAAGTGCCATATCAACTCACCTTCTTTAAACCTATTTTTATAAAAGCTTTATCGCAAGAAGTCAACTAACGAGGTTTGTATTATTTTTGCACCCCCTGACAGAGATGCCCTATATACATTTTCTTCATTTTTTAGAAGCATAATATTTTCGGCCTGATCCACGTCCTCATTTTCACTCATAAGCTTTGTGAAATTAAGTTTATCACTTTCAAGCCTATCTCTTGTCAACTCAAGGCGGTTATATCTTGCTCCAACACCAGCTCTTATTGCCAACAAATTGTTGAATTCCTCATCAATATCTGCAATAGCTTTGCTGATACCCTCTTTATCCCCTGATTCAAGGGCATCTATATAATCAGTCATCATTTGTATTAGTTGCCCAGTTCCACCTGTTAGTGCTTCACCACCATTATCAAAAAGGTGTCCGCCTAATACATTTATATCTATATTATCACTTATACCTATTTCATACATTATCACTTCAGTATCTTTAACATCTATAGCAAAAGATCCATCATCATTGAGTAGCTTTGTATCTGTCTTAAAACCAGAGAAAATATATCTGCCGGCATAAGTCGCATTACCTATTTGAATTAGTTGCCCCTTAAGCTGCTCCACTTCTTGGGCTATCTTTTGAGTATCTTCATCTGTCGCAGTACCATTATTACTTCCCTGCACAGCCAATTCCCTTGCTCTATGCAGTATTTCTCCAATATTATTTAGAGATGCTTCAGTTATTTCCAACCAAGACATTGCGTCATCCACATTTCTTATATGTTGGTTTATCTGGGAAACGTCAGTCCGCAGCTTTAAAGCTCTTGCTGCCACTATAGGATCATCGGATGGAACCGAAATTTTTTTACCTGTAGCAAGTTTATTTTGATAACTCTCCATTCTTATCATATTTCTTCCTATATGGTTAACCATATTATTTACAAGCATATTATTTGTTATTCTCATATTACCCCTCCAGCTTTATGTTTCTTACCAACTTATATACCTACTCTGTTAATAAGTATATCGTATATTTCTGCCATTGCATTAATCATCTGTGCTGCTGCACTATAAGCTTGCTGGTGTTTTACCATATTTGCCATTTCTTCATCTAATGATACTCCCGACTCAGACAATCTACGGTTTTCTATCTGTTCAATGATAACCGTCTTATTTGCAGCAAATCTTACAGCTTGCTGTGAATTTACACCTAAAGTGGTTACAATGGACTTCATGTAATCTTCTGGGGCTCCTTCAACAAACATTTGAGTATTAGTTCTAAATTTTATAAGCTCCTTTAGATTTACTGTGTTTCCCACCTCATCAGGATCACTGGAAGTTGCTATTTTATTAATGTCGTCTATTATATCACTGCTTACAGCAAAGTTTTTGGCTTTTAAACTATTGTAGCCGCCGTCTAATATAAAATCCTCGCTACTCAGTGCTTGATTCCCAGCTCCGAGCATAGTAAAAAACCTTATTTCTTTGGTTGTACCCGTTCCAACACCATATCCATCTACATGTCCTGCACCATCTTCCCCTGCATCAATAGTTCCGTTATTATTATAATCAATAATCCCCTCATTAAATGCCATTGCAAAGGTTTGTACAAACTGATCTAATTTCCTTATGTAAGAAGGTATTCCACTAAAAACAGGACTACCATTTTCACCTTCATTTCCATCTCTTACATCAAGGTAACCTTTTAATGCTCCACCTTTTACATTTAGAGTATTACCGTCTGCCCAACCAACTTCATAAAGACTAGGAACATCTTCATCGTTTAATTTTTCCTCTCTCTGGGTTACTGCTAATTTACTTATACTAAAATGGTCAACAAATGGCTTTCCACTGATAGTAATAATCATTCGTGAATCAACCTTGCCATTTGGGAGCTTGCCCACAACAATTTCAGTTGCATCAATATTTACCAACTTTGAAAGTTCATCAATAAGCAAAGCTCTTTGATCCCGAAGGCTATTAGCTGTGTTACCATCTAACTCAGCACTGTATATTTGTTTATTCAATTGCTGAATTTGTGTACCTAAACTATTTATATTTTCAACTGTTACCTCAATTCTGTCGTTAACATCTACCTGAAGCTGCTCAAAATGATTTGCTAAGCTATTAAAATATTTGGCTAAAGTTACTCCAGTCTCTTTTACCAAAGTCCTGACCGACTTACTGGTAGGGTCTTTTGAAAGCTCCTGAAGAGAACCAAAAAACTCATCCATTATTGTACTAAAGCCACTTGTCGAAGGTTCATTAAAGGTAACTTCCAACTCCGATAAAAGAGCTTTCTTAACCTCCCATTCTCCATAGGAAGTGTTTTCACTCCAATATTTATAATCAAGATATTCATCCCGAACTCTATTAACCCCAATAACTTCAGAGCCGGTACCAACCATGCCTGTTCCGTCAAGCATAGGTAATGGTCTTGATGCCGTTTGTACGGCTTGTTGTCTTGAATAGCCGGGAGTATTGACATTGTTTATATTGTTATTAATGATGTCTAGATTTCTCTGGGCTGTGTATAATCCTCTAACCGCTACATTAAAACCAAAAAAGCTTTGTCTCATCTTTTATCACCTACCTACCAATCCCATACGGGATATTATTGTATCAAACATATCATCTATAACATTTATAGCCCTTGAGGCAGCACTATATGAAAACTTATATTTCATCATATTTGATACCTCTTCGTCCATTGAGACACCCATTATTGATTGTCTTTGGAAGTCAGCGGACTCCACTAGTTTGCTCTGACTTTCGGTAATTCCTCGTGCTTCAAAGCCACCGGCACCAACCTTTAGAATGATGGATTGATAGTATTCATCAACACTCAGTTTCCCCTTTATGTCGTCTATACACTTCATTCCTCTTATGTTTGCTATCGCTATTGCAATAGTGTTGTCGCCGCTCGCTCCGCTTTTAGAAGCAACAACATTATTTAAATTAATGAGATTGTCATTTAGTTTAATGTTTCCCATCAGAAAATCACGTTCTTCATTAATTCGCACAAAAAAATCTTCTCCTGGTTCTGCTGGAGGTCCGAGAGTTTGTCCACTTTTATGCAAAATATTCACTTCTTCAGTTAACTCGCCAACAAGCAAATTGAACCTTTTTATCAAATCAGGCAATATATCTGTCGTATCATCCGGAATACCTCCCGTAGCATCAAAAACCTCTCCTCTTGATTCGAGCAACCCCTTTAGTATGCCACTCTTAATAGGTACTTCAATTTCTGTACCTGCTAGCTTTGGAACTACAAACATTCCAGAGGTCTCACCCTGATCTGCAACTAAATTTGTCTGTTTTCCCTTAGTAACTAAAAAGTATCCTCCAAGGGTTATATCTAACTGTCCATCCTGCATCTCACTTACTTCAACATTCGCAAGCTTGCACAGCCTATCTAAAAGCAAATTCCTTTGATCCCTATAGTCATTTGCACTGTCTTTTGATATTTCAACCTTTAATATTTCAGTATTAAGCACTGCTATTTGTTTTGTTATATCGTTTATTTCCTCTATTCTAACTATTATCTCTGAGTTAAGATCTTTCTGTAACTTATCGAATTGTGCTCCTAGATGATTTATCTGTTCTACAAGAGCTTCTCCTCTTTTACAAACCAAAGCCCTNACNGTAAGNCTNTCAGGTTCCTTTGATAATTCCTGCCACGAGTCCCAAAATTGGTTCATAACTTCTTGAAGTCCACTTTCCATGGGGTCTCCAAGTATGGCCTGTATATCCTCAAAGGTCTTATTTCTTGTTTCCCAATAACCTAAAGCTGTACTTTCTTTCCTATATATATTATCTAAAAATTGATTTCTAATTTGCCTAAGGTCCTGGATACTTGCACCCAAACCAAATTGATACCCCTGTGATTTGTAGTAAGGACCTGTTGAAGATATTGCTTGTTGTCTAGCATAACCCTTTGTATTGACATTAGCAATATTGTGCCCTGTCACAGACAACGCACGTTCACTATAAGCCATTCCTGATTTTGCAATTTCAAATCCGGCAAAGCCTAACGCCATATTACCGCCTCCAAGTATGAATATTTACAGTTTCACATCAAAATAAGTCTTTTTCTTTCCTTCGTTCGCATGCCCTGTATTCCCATAATTGTTACTTTCTTCTGGGACACTCGATAAAACATTCATTGAGAAATTTATAAAGTCAAGAGAATTATGAATAAGTTTTGAGTTAAGTTCATTCAAAGTCTTAATTTCATTAATGGTATTTAGAAGCTTTGTTTTACACTCTGCAAATCTTTGTGCCTGTTTTTTATCAAGATACTGTATCAGTTCGGAAATTGTTAAATCATCTGGATTCCTCCGAAGTCCAAGTGATAAATCATTTACAATCTTTTCTCTAAAGACTTCAAGTTTTCCCATTTTCAAAACAAGGACATGCTCTTTTTTTGTAATAGCGTCAAGCTCGGTTATCTTTCCCTTAGCAATAATATCTGTTTTACCCTTCGATAGCTTTAGCAATTCCTCATAGATTTCAGTTTCTTGCTCTAATATATCCATTAAATCATTTATTTTTTCACTATTCATAATATTTCCACCCCGGTATTAATAAATTTATTGCGGGAAAACTTGGAACAAAGCCATGCCTCCCGCAAATAGTAGGTGTTTTAAACCTTCTTGTCCATAACTGATTTTAAAATTTTATCAGCTATATCGGATTCTTTTACTTCGTATTCGCCTGCTTCGTATTTGTCTTTCAATTTGTCTACCAACTCGCTCCTTACGTCCGGTGTGTTTTTCAGTGCTTTCATCACTGTTTGAATGTCCTTTGCCTCTTTTGATATGGATACTGCATCTGTCTTTGAGCTTAGTTTATCTGCTTTATCAGCCTTTTCTACGCTCTTCTTCTTACTGTAAACCCCAGATACTTTCGGGATTTCCCCCCAAATTTTCATACCTACCACCACTTTCAAAATTTTTATATGTTAATATTATCTGTATAAACTTTATCATTAGTTTCTCCAAAACTTTCTCTCATTAATAATATCGTCACTCTAAAAAAATAATTAACATATTTTTATAAAAAAATATCTATAACTTTAATGTTATAGATATCTTATAATGGAATCAACCAACATAGCAATAGTATTTCCCAATAAATTCAACTATGTTACCACTTTTTGTGCAAATATCTCATCGCACCACTCTTTCCTCCTGATGCAGGCTCGTTTGGATTACCTTTTATTTTACCTGCCACCGATCTTATATCATCTGTAATTTCTCTTGCACAGCTTTCACAATATCGTCCAGTAGATATTGACTTGCCACATCTTTCACATTCTAAAAACATATTGCCGTCCTCACCAATTATCTCTAGACGACCTTCCTTTAAGAAGGATTTAATTAGCTGAACACTTATTTCAAGTTCTTTGGACACCTCGTACACAGAGGCTTTGGGATTTTCATAAAGATATTCCTTTACTATTTTAAACTTATCTTCATCTTGTTGTTTGCAGTCAAGACAAATTGGTGGACCACTAAGATAATTAAATATTTTATTGCATCTTTTGCAATTTCTCACATCTGGCATAAAAATACCTCCTAGCTTTAATTAGAACTTTCTTCCGGTAGCTATTACAGCCGCTATAACCTTACGTGCCCCTGCATCTTTTAAAGCCTTACAGCATTCATCAAGGGTAGTTCCAGTAGTTAGAATATCGTCTAAAATAAGGATTGATTTGTCCTTTACTAAATTTGAATCGGTCACTAGAAAAGCATCTTTTACATTTCTCAGTCTATCTGCTCTGTTTAGAAGGCTCTGGCTGTCAGTATTTTTAGTTCTTACGAGTATGTTTTTGTTTACTTTAATCTCAAGTAATCTACCTAATTGCTTTGAAATCAGATGTGCCTGGTTGTATCCTCTTTTTTTCTCCTTCTTGCGATGAAGAGGTACACCTATAATTATATCAACTTTTTCCCAATCTGTCATTCCTTTTATCTTATCGTAAATAAGCTTTGCAAAAGTCCTTCCAAATGAAGGTCGGTTAAAAAACTTATACTTTATCAGTGCTTCCTTTATTATACCGGAATATTCACATACACAAATAATATCGTCAAAATAGTTATTTGTTTTAATAAGATTTATATCTCTACCATTCAGAAAAGGAATTTTTAAGTTACAGTTCTCACAAATAGAACTCTTTACACCATAATTCAATATTTTGTTACAGAAAATGCATTTAGGTGGGAATATAATATCAAGAATTTTTTCAAACAATAGTATTCACCTGCCTATCATGTCAAGTGTTCAACTCTTTCAATATGATGCTTTAGTACCTCTATATTTCTTCGCTTGCATAGGTATAACACTACAAATACTAATCTTTCACCATATTAACACCTATTTGTGGGTAAGGTATGGATATATTTTTCTCATCAAAATTCTTTTTAACCTCTTCTATAACATTATAATACACTTCCCAATAGTCCTTAGAGTTGACCCACACCCTCACAGTATAAATCACTGCACTTTCTCCATGTTCCAACATTCTAACAAACGGCTCAGGATCCTTTAACACAAAAGGCTGACTGTTTACTATATCCTTTAAAACACTTATCACCTCAGATTCCTTTGCATCATAGGATACTCTAAATTTGAAGTCAACTCTACGGGTAGCTTTCTTCGAATAGTTTACTATACTCGAATTGGCCAAACTACCATTAGGTATAAATATAACTTTATTGTCTGGAGTAACAATCTCGGTTTGTAAAATCTTTATCGCCTGTACTGTTCCAGAGTAACCATTAACTTCAATAAAATTGCCTACAGCAAAGGGCTTTGTTGTAAGAAGTAACACTCCTCCTGCAAAATTAGAAAGTGAGCCTTGAAAAGCAAGACCAATTGCAAGACCTGCCGATGCTAATACCGCCACAAAAGATGAATTTTCAACTCCCAAAATCCCTACAACAGACACCAACAAAAATATTTTAAGTAAAGCATCTATGAGCGAGATTAAAAAAGGTTTTAAACTAACATCCATTTTAGATTTATCGACCAAAACTTTTATTTTCTTAACACCCCATTTTATAAGCACAATCCCAACTACAAACACTATGGCAGCAAAGGCTAGTTTACTGAGCCCTGGTATAATCACTGAATTTGCAAAATCGCGAAAAAAATTCTTCACAAAATCATCTCCTAGCTTGATACTGGTTAATATTATATAAACATAAATCGATTAGATTCTACCATAAAGCCAAAGGTTTTTCCACCTGCATATTAAACTTTATCGATTCTCTAAGCTAAAAACTCGTAAGTTTGCAGCTTATAAGTTTATTCAAAAAGACCCTTTTCTAAGGCATCAAAAAAGCACCTCTATTAAAGGTGCTTATCTAAGTTTAAATAAAAACAATGTACAACCTACAATTCTATATATATGTTGTAATGTTGAACAATTAGATGTTATTTATGTAGGGTTTTTGGTGCTTTAGGCTGATAAAATATTAACCAACTTGCAGTACTCGCTGACACCATTGATACAACTACCAAAACCGCTGATACTACCCCTAGCATTTTTCCTTTCATAATAACATCTCCCCGTTTTTATTTAATAGAGAGAATCTATCCTTGATCAGATATATGCTCCCTATCAGTGCTTTTTTCACTCTTGATTATTCCCGTCTCTATATCTTTCTTTATCCCTTGTAGTACCCTTTTCAACTCACCGTATTGTTTTTCATCAATCAAAGCACATAAGTAATCTATATTTTGAACAAATTCTCTTCCGTCCATTTGCCTTTTTATCTCTTCTTCTTTTTGAATTGTTTGTCCAATTTTGAACACGCTTCTTATCAGAAGCATTGTAAACACTATTGTAATAACAAAACTAGTAACTATTAGAACTCTGTCTTTCAATTCTTGAAAAATATCGTTATTAACAATAAACATCGTGTAAATTAATATAAGTATAAAAAGCCCAAATGCCAACTGTAAAACCAAAACCCCAAGCCTACTTTTCTGAGACTTGTCCAACTTAGTTTGTCTTAGGTAGTATATATTAATATCTTTCTTGTACATAAATACAAGAACTGCAATTACTATAAGAAATTCTGATATTAAACACACTGTCCTAATTATTGAATTATTAAAAATCTCATCTTGTGATACATTCATAAAAACACGAAGGAGAACAACCATTATTCCCTGTGCTAATGTAAAACTCACAAGAGTAACTAAACACCCTAATGCTGCTTCTAATACACTTAATTTATATCCAAAGTAAATCAAAATTGCAAAACATAGTAATTGTAAGAAAGAAACAAAAATATCTTGGTAAGGTATATATTTAGCAAAATAGAATATAATCGCAGTAGCAAAACCTACAACAAATACATTACGAACTCGTACTATTTCTTTTCTTCCTAATAGCACCCAAGCAAACAAGGCCATCAGGAACTGCTCTGGAACTGATAAAGCAATAAAATCTATGATGTCTATGAAACCCATAAGATTTTCCTCTCCTGTTGATTAATAATTTATCACATTGCTTTAATACTTTCAACACTTCTTTAATATTCGTGATTATTCGACAGTTTTTCTGCAAATAAGGTGTTTCAAAAAATCTTTTGTCGATATATGAATTAAAACCCACTTAATTCTATTTTTCGAAACACCTGCTGACTAGTTATTTTAGTAGTTACCCAAATCTATTATTTGCAATAAGACACAAATTTCGCGAAAATTTTCAAATGAGTGTTATCTTTCTCCCACATAACTTCCGGATGCCACTGAACACCTACTGCAAACTTACAATTTGTGTGCTCTATTGATTCTATAATACCATCTCCACACCTCGAAGAAACAATAAACCCAGGTGCAACATCCTTTACCGCCTGATGATGGAATGAATTAACTCGTATAACTTTCTCCTGCTGTACTTTAAACATTTTAGTATCCTTATCTATGTAAACTTCATGAGTTGGATACCATTTAGGAGCACTCTGGGAATGCTTATAAAGGGTCTTGCCCTTTTGTTGTGAGTAAATATCTTGATATATAGTTCCACCTAGGGCAATGTTCATTACCTGACAACCTCTGCATATTCCCAAAATAGGTTTGTTGATTGCAATTGCCTCTCTAGCTACAAACAGCTCCATTTCATCTCTTAGCGGGGAAATTTCACCACCAAAAGTATAATTTGGCTCTCCCCAGTGTCTTGCATCTACATCACTTCCACCAGAAAGTAATATGCCATCGAAACGACCTATTGTACTCTTTAGAAATTCAACATCTTCAGTTAGAGGTAAAAGAACTGGTAATCCTCCAACTAATCGAATTGCTTCAACATAACCGTTATTGATATAAAGCTTATTTTCACTATAGTCAAATCCAGCGGTCAATCCAATTATCGGTCTAATATTTGGCATTTTGCCCACCCCTTATTGTTTGATATATAGTAAATATATTCAAAACAGGCTATTTTGTTGTGACTTATTTTTTAGGAATCAACTAAAACAAAAAAGCGTACTCAAAACAGGTCAATCTTAGATTTGAGTACGCACTCCACAGCTATAAAAATCACTACAAATTGCTCAATGCTTCCGATTCTGTAGCATAAATTTCTATAAAACGATTTAGTCTTGTCACTTCAAAAAGCTTCTCAATATCAGGCAGTAAATTACAAAGAACCATTTTACCTTTTTTCTCTTTAAACTTTTTATATGTGTCAATAATAATACCCAAACCTGCACTATTCATATATATAACGCCATCCATGCTTATAACAACCGTCTTGCCCTCATTATCCCTTGCTAAACCATCAAGCAAATCCTTAAACTCGTTTTGAGTAGATATTCTTATTTGCCCTGTTAGTTTAATTATCTTAACACCATCCACTTCTTTTGTTTCAAATTTCATCTGGCAAACCCCCCTATGGTTTATTTAAAAGCAGCAATATTTATTAAGACTTGATATTAATGTACTCTCCCTATACTCAATAGTCAAATCAAAATTTTAACAAGTCTATTAGAACTATGCGAAGCTTCCTACTCAAACAATAGCCAAAAACGGGTTTGACATTTTTATATTTCAAATGCCTTAACCTATTATATATTAACAAAACAGTTATTTCAATAATTTTCTATATAATAAAGAATTTAATAAGCAAAAGTGCTAAAGTATATCAAATTTTGACCGATATAAAAAATAAGAAAAAAGTACTATATTAGTAAGTATAATGTACCCTACTAAAGAGGAGGAATATTATATGCTTTATACCGGCAAAATAGTAAAATATTTTGATAATGAAGCAATAATCCTTAATTGGCTAGATAATGAAGTACTTTTATTCATCGAAGATAATTATGTTAAATGGGTAGATATGTGTATGTTGGAGATACCTCAATAACTCTTACTATTAATAGTGCCTCGTAACTTGATTAATTTCACTGTTACGAGGCTCTAAACGCAATAGTAGATTTAACTTTAATAAGTATTGAACCTTTACGAAGCTAAAACATACTAAGCCTTTTCAAACATATCCTTTCCAACACCACAAACAGGGCAAACCCAATCTTCCGGTATATCCTCAAAGGAAGTTCCCGGAGCAATGCCACCATCTGGATCCCCTTCAGCCGGGTCATATATATACCCGCATACAGTACACAAGTATTTGTCCATTAAGTATCATCTCCTATTTATTATTTTATTACATGATAATAATAATACCATATTTCTCCCTAATTGAAACATAATATTTAAACATTGATAGAAGAAAAAGGCTCTAAGAAAAAACTTCTTAAAACCTTCCTCTTTTGCCTACAATTTATGCTTTCGAACTGCAAAACATGGAAGATAGTGCAGGATCATTGCTTATTTTCCACAAAACATATTTAATACTCATGGAAATAGTATCTGCCATTTTCATAACCAGATTTAATCTTGTATTCTGAAGAATAAGGTAATCCATAAAACCACCAAAATTAACAATCCCGGTTATGTACATATCACCCACTGGAGCAAGGTCTTTCTTAACTCCAGAACCTGGTTTTATAGATCCTTCACCTATTGTAATATATCCTACATGATCCATTTTCCCAAGACACGCATCAATTGCAATTACAAAGGGTTTATCATAGAAATTGTGTATATGTTCCATTACCTTGTCAATATTCTTTGCATGAACAGGGTTATCTAGACTTCCATGTATATATATATTCCTATATTCTAAATTGCTCATTTTATAACCGATGAGAGGTCCTAAACTATCTCCCGTAGATCGGTCCGTTCCTATACACACAAATACTATTGACTTATATCCGCATTTTAGCGAATTTCCGATAAGAGCATACATTGTATCCGTAAGTGTCTTAAATGCCGACCTGCTGTTCATATCAATATAAATCTGCTTACTTGATGTTTTAAGAAACATATCTCTGCTCCTGTGAAGTCATTTTCAAAAACTCCAGTTTTCATCTATTTAGATGTTTCAAAGAAATCCGTTAGCTAATATATCACTACAACCTAATAAAATCGTCTTTTTTTAAAACACCCATTTGCCAATTATTCTTTAAATATCACCTTATTTGATTTTGCCTAATTGTCGCATAATGCTCTTTAAATCAAAGTTATTAGAAATTACATTATTTATATCTATCTATAAATATTATTCCCCTATATTGTAGTTTTATTACTCATTTTAGTAATTTCCCCATTTCATTTCTATTGCTATTAAATTTTCTCTTTGTTATTATCAATGTAGATATTCTTCTTATAGACGTATGCTTTATTTATCAGACTTTTTTCTAGGTACTTTATTTAAGTGCTAAAGTTGCTATAAGGAATTTTTGAAAGGATAGTATTATGAACAAAAATAAAAGCGAGTTTGGCTCGAATATTAATTTAAATATAAATAGCATGATTGAGCATATAATAAACGGAATGACGGATTGGGTGAGAGTAATCGACTTAGACGACAACCTTATATATGTGAACAAATCAATGTCTAATTTCCTAAAAGGCGATTATATAGGTAAGAAGTGCTATAAAGCAATCGGAAGGAATGCACCTTGTGAGAACTGTGTATCTAGAACTGCTGTTATTAGTGGTCAACCTCAACATAAGGAAGAAATTATTTTTGATCGTATTTATTCTGTAATGAGCTCTCCAATTAAAGATAATGATGGAAACACCATTGCAATTGTTGAAGTATTACGAGATATAACAGATATGAAAAAACTTCAGAAAGAGATGTTGCTTCAAAACAAAAAACTAAAAAGTGAGCTTAATATGGCTAGAAGGCTTCAATGCAGTCTACTACCTAAAAACATCCCCGAAGATAAAATTGAATTTTCCTACATCTACAAACCTTGTGACACCTTAGGTGGGGATTTCCTTGACATTTTTGAAATTGACACCGACCATATAGGGGTATATATTGCTGACGTCTCTGGTCATGGTGTTGCTGCTTCCATGCTTACAGTATTTTTGAGTTCTTCAATTGATAAAAATCTATTATCACCAGCTGCGGCATTGAAAAAGCTTTACAAAGAGTTTAACCGTGACTATTCCGATCAGGATCTATACATTACCGTTTTTTATGCTATTATAAACACACAAAATAATTCCCTTGTGTATTCAAATGCAGGTCACAACGTCCCTCCTATAGTATTAAACCCAAATAGTAAAAGGTTTGAGCTTTTAAGACTTCCAGGTATACCTATAAGCAATTGGGTTGAAGCTCCGTCCTATAAGGATAGAAATTTATCGCTCAACAAGGGAGACAAACTTTTTTTGTATACTGATGGAATCGTTGAATTAAAGAATAATAATAGTGAACAATTTGGAGAAGATAGACTTGTCTGTGCATTGCAAAACAATTTTAATAGTCCTAGCATTATTCTCAATCAAATAATAGAAGCTGCATCGAAATTTAGCGGCACTGAACAATACAGCCATGTTGCCGATGATATAACCATGGCACTTATAGAAATAAAAACCTCAGGTCTACTATAGTAATATAAATCCCACTATTTTAAAAAAAACTTTTTTATTTTTTGTTTTTTAGCCCCCTCAAAAAACCCACACTTTCTGAATAACTATACCGTAAGGCAGCAAAGGCAGTTTGACGGTTTAGAATTTCTACCAACTATGGTTGGTAAATAATTATGCTAATCCTCAAATAATATAAATTCCATACTTTTTAAGTTGGATACTCCTGCTCTGCTTGAGCACATTAAGCAGGGCCATTTTCTTTTTTGAGATTTTTTAATCAATTCATAAAAATCAGTTGATCTAAAAAAAACTTATCAAGTTTTAACTTTTTCGTAACCTATGATTAATAAAATTATTATATTATTTATTCCAGAGAGAGAATTTGAATTATAAATCGAAATCAAATACTTTCTGTAAGAAGTAGAAAGTATTTTATATAAATTTAACAATCTTCTTGACCAAAGGGGGAGTATAAGTTTAGTAAAATCACTTTGACGCTTAAGGGGAACTCGCATTTTAATTTATCTGTAGTACTATCCACAACATTATTTATTGTTTTACAGACTTAATTTATTTTATTCAATTTATCTACAATTAAACTAATCGCTTAAACACATTATCATCATGCTATTTGTCAATATACTTTATGAGATCTATTATACTTTGCAGCACCGAACCACTATTCACTCACTATATTATTACCAACGATATGGCACACTACTTGATTGGACATCCTTTGGAATTCATTACTCCCCCCACTCTTTTAAAGAACTCTTTTATAGAAAAATTAATATTGAGAATGTTTACATTTTTGTAATGACATCCTCCCTAAATTTTAGTCGGTTAGTTACCATACAAGCTAACCGTTTTTGTTTTCTAAAAAAGACTAGTTTTTTGATATGAGCTAATGTAATATTTCAGTTGCGTTCAGGCATATACTCTTATATAATTCCAAAAAACAATTTTTTAAAAAAGCTTTAACAACAATGCTTAAATGGAATTATAGATTCAGGATAAGTAATAAATTTAGTATTTTGAATGCTAGGTTTCGAATGCTTGCAGCTATGCTGTGCTATGAAATAATATGTAAGGGGTAGAAGAATGCTTTTCCTATTATCTATAAAAAAAACACACTTAATATTGATTATTTTTATGCTATCGACACTTATACTAAGCGTATCTTTTTATAACGCCTCACCCTTAATGACAAGTACACCTATAGATGAAAACCATAATCAAATAATAGAAGAAATCCTCTCTACTAGAAATAAGGCTTTTCTTGATGGTAATTCAGAAGTTATTGAAGCAATGTATGACAAAAATAGCAAACTAGGTACCTGGGCATTTGAACATGAAATGAAAAAAATGAAATACCTTCACAATTGGGCTGAAAAACAGGGTATAGTGTTTTCTGACATAAAATCAAAATACAAAATACGATCTGCAAAAGAAAGCAGCGATACAGTTTCTTTTAATTATATAGCTTCTACTGAATATAGCTACTATTACGAAAACGAACCTCAAACGGAAAATATCTTTAGAATAGGTACATATCATTCCTTAAAGTTAATAAAATATGACAATAGTTGGTTGATTGCAAAAGAGTGGTATACCGATCCCTTTGCCGATTCTCTAGATCTAGAAAATTTGAAAACAGAAGAATTTGAGGAATATATACTTTCATCAAACCCAAGAAACTTTTCAAGCTTGAATAAAAGAAGAATTGACGCTATTGAATATGCAGACCGTTATTGCGGTGCTGCTACCGAAGAAGAGTTTGGATTCAGTTATAACAAAAAATACAGAGATTACAATGCTTTAGGAGGTGATTGTGCAAATTTCGCATCACAAATACTTTTTGAAGGCGGCAAATTCAAAAAAAACGGCACATGGAATTACACAAAAGACGGTAGCAAAGCATGGGTAAATGCTCAAGCTTTTAAGGATTATATGATAAACAGCAAGCGAGCATCATTAATAGCTAAAGGTACATATAATCAAGTCTTTAAGGCATCCTTTAAGTTGTTACCCGGTGATTTTATTGCTTATGAAAAAAAGGGAAAGATAACCCATATTTCAGTAGTTACAGGAGCCGATTCAAAAGGTTATTCCCTTGTTAACTGCCATAATACTGATAGATATAGAGTTCCATGGGATCTTGGTTGGAGTAATAAGAATATCAAATTTTGGCTTGTAAGAGTCCATTATTAAGACAATTCATAAATCATCTCTATATTCCTATATAAAACAAAAGACCGACATTGTCGACCTTTTATTTTATAAGTTAAATGATATAAAATTTATATGGTTTTCATAGATACTATTCTTTATCAACGATACCAAATCTCTTTTTGAACTTATCAACACGTCCACCTGCATCTACTAACTTTTGCTTACCTGTAAAGAAAGGGTGGCAATTTGAACATATTTCAACGCGTACGTCCTTTTTTGTTGAACCAGTATCATACGTTGCACCACAAGCACACTTTATTACAGTTTGCTGATAATTTGGATGTATACCTTCTCTCACTCTATTCACCTTCTTTCAATAAACCTCTGTAAGTAAAGCCCAAATACGAGGGCATTCTATTATAAGTAATGATTAAAAACAACTTTTCGACGCAAAAAATATTTTAACACAAATATACAATATAAGCAAGAACTATTTTTCACCGAAAGCAACATTAATACTTCCTACAAAATCTATATTTGTCTTTGTCTGCATTAATCTACTGATAATCATTTCGGTTACCTGTGCGGTTCCCATGTTACTCATTGCTTTTCTGACAGCCCATACGCTTTCAAGTTCCTTTTGATCAAGAAGCAATTCCTCTCTACGAGTTCCAGATTTGTTAATATCTATCGCAGGGAATATTCTCATTTCGGATAATCTTCTATCTAAGTGAAGCTCCATATTACCAGTTCCCTTAAATTCTTCAAATATAACGTCATCCATTCTGCTTCCTGTTTCAATGAGAGCTGTTGCCATTATTGTAAGACTTCCACCATTTTCAATATTTCTTGCTGCTCCGAAAAATCTTTTTGGTTTGTGAAGAGCACCAGGATCAAGACCTCCCGACAAAGTCCTTCCAGTAGGCGGTATTGTAAGGTTGTACGCTCTTGCAAGCCTTGTTATACTATCTAGTAGTATTACAACATCCTTCTTTTGCTCAACAAGTCTTTGAGCCCTTTCAAGAACCATTTCTGCAACTTTTATATGGTGTTCGGGAACTTCATCGAAAGTAGAATATATTACCTCTCCCTTTATAGAACGCTGCATGTCAGTAACTTCTTCTGGTCGCTCATCTATAAGAAGAACAATAAGCTCCATTTCAGGATAATTTGTGGTTATGGAATTTGCCACTTTCTTTAAAAGTATGGTCTTACCAGCTTTCGGAGGTGAAACAATCATTCCACGTTGTCCTTTACCTATAGGTGCTATCAAATCAATCAACCTTGTTGATAACTCTCTTGGTGCTGTTTCAAGAGTTATTCTTTGATCGGGATATATTGGTGTCAGATATTCAAATGCAACCCTCTTTGTCGCAACCTCAGGCGGATCTCCATTGACTGTCTGTACATAAAGCAGTGCTTGGAATTTTTCACCTTCTTTAGGTATACGACCTTTCCCCTTTATTTTATCTCCTGTTTTGAGATTAAACCTTCTTATCTGTGATGGTGAAACATAAACATCTTTAGGACCTGAAAGATAATTATCGCTTCTTAAAAAGCCGTACCCATCGGGCAAAACTTCTAATACTCCTTCGACAGGATCATCACTTTCAATTTTCTCAAACCCATTTGGGTGAGGAGCATTTTCACTTCTTTGTTCGGTACTTTTAAAGAACGGTTTGTTAGGTTTGCCACTTTCATTTTCAGTGTTAGTTTCTTTAGCAGGTCTAAATTCAGCATCAGCTTTTTGCTGCACTATAGTTTTTTCTTCTTTTTTGACGTTGTCATTAATAACAGTTTCATATTCTGATGGAGTATCTAGTTTGGCAGTTTCTTTCTTAACAAGCTCTTCTTCTACAGCTGTTTCTTCTTTTTTTGCACTAACTTCTTTTTTTGCGATATCATTTTGTTTTTCGTTTTTCACTAAATTAGTTTGTTTGACGTATGTTGCTTCTTTATTTGCTTCGGCTTTTTTGTCTTCGGCTTTTTTGTCTTCGAGTTTCTTATCTGCAACTTTTTTTTCTTCAGCTTTGTTTTCTTCAACTTTCTTATCTTCTTTTACTTTTTTCTCAGCTTTCTCTTCACTTTTCAATTCAGAGGTCTTATTAGCCTTTGGTCTCCCACGCTTTGACTTTCTAAGCACTACAGGAGCCTCACTTGTATCTGTTGAATCTTGCTTGTCAACAGCTTCACTTTTTTTGTCTTTTGATTTTGCGTCTTTTGATTTCGTTTCTTTCTTCTCCGCTAATCTTGGAATAGAGGAATTGCCAGCTTTATCTTCCTCACCTAAATCCTGCACATTCGAAACTAATCCTTCGACTACACCATTACCGGATTTATATATCACTTCAATAAGTTCGCTCTTTTTATATTTGGATATATTCTTAATACCCATCATTTTCGCTATATACCGTAGATCCTCAAGTGTTTTACCCTTAAGATTAATACCTTCCATGTCACACCACCTTAAAAAATAGATTATATATAATTCCACATTTGGGAGTTCATTCGTTTAGATAACAATCAGTAAAACCTTTATTTTGGGAAAGGTTAATACTTCGAGGAGATTCATAGAGTAACTCATAAACAATAGATATTATATCAATACCTCAAACCCTTGTCAATCATATTTTTTACAAATTAGTAATATTTTATGAAATAAAAACATTTATTCTGCATATAATTTAAAAAAACCTAAAAAATATGTTCAAAATTACTACTCCCGTTTAAAATATCTATATATTTTGTTGTCTTATAAATAGCATTCTGACCATTTCGAAAAACAACCTCCACGATGATTAATTCACAAGGTTTACTAAATAAGAGCTATTAAAAGGGAAATTGAGCAATTATATTTAGAATTATCTAAACGACATTTTTTTAAACAGTTTTAAAATAACTACGATGTGAATTCATAAGTTCATTAAAATAATAGTGCTCCCCAAAATTGTTTCTCTAAAGAATATTACAAATTCTATAAATACTTTTTTCTCCTAATAAATTATTCATTAGGAACGTTTTTTAATTCATGCCCTTCATCCAACAGTAAAATTTGATTTAATTTTAAGTTCTCTCTAAAATGTTCATTAGTAGATGCATATATAATTTTAGTAGCAGGGCATTTACCACATCTTAAATAAATCTTATCAGAAAACAGCAATAATTCAATATCTTCATTACCACATCCACAGAATAAATTACCTTTTGCTGCAATATCATGGATTATATTAAGCGAATCGTATATAACCTGTGTATTGCTGAAATAACTGTCATAGCCAAATAGATTTATGAGTTCGTCAAATTCTTTTTCTAAGAGGTCAATCCTTTTCCTAACTTCCTTGTCATTTCCTGCGAAACACTGTTGTATTCCTGTCTTTGGGCAGTTAAATATACGGATATCTTGTTTGACGAAGTCCTTCCTCTCTAAAACATAATCATGCCTAGTCCCACATCCTATGCATGGAATAGCCAACTTATAGCAATGAGCATTTTCCTTGGTAATAACCAGTTTTGAACTATTGCAGCGACAATTAAATACTGTTTCTCTTCTAGAGGATATTTCAAAAAGTGTTATATTAACGAACTCAAATGTACCACAAGATGAGCACTTATAGGCAATAGTCATACCGGCATCAATTATCATTATTCCCACCTCTATATAATATAATTCGTGCAGGAAATAATAAAATCCTTCTTTTCCCTAATAATTTTGTTAATTTAAATTCAAAAAATAAAACACCCTCCACCATGTAAATGCATATTATTCTAACAAAAAAATATAGATGACTTTTATTGATTACTCAAAGTCATCTATATTTGGAGCTGGTGGACGGAATCGAACCCCCGACCTATTGATTACAAGTCAATTGCTCTACCTGCTGAGCTACACCAGCACTTCTATGAACTTAGCACCCTTCGGGCGAACTTTCAAAATGCAAATTCCTATACTATTAAATTAATTATAACCTAGGGCTGTCTAAGTAACCCTAACACTATAATAATATAGCAGCACAATCGCATCATGTCAACACTTTTTGTAAAGAAATTTATGGTGGGCACTATAGGGCTCGAACCTATGACCCCCTGCTTGTAAGGCAGGTGCTCTCCCAGCTGAGCTAAGCGCCCATATCTTTCTCGCCTGACAGGCAAATATTATTATAGACTAAATAATTAAGCAAGTCAATTATTTTTTTAATCAAATTAATTCCATTAATCTTGTATTGATAAAGCTATACAAAAATATTATAATTTAGGAAAAGAACTAGGGAGAATGCAGAATTGATATCAAAAAAGAACACTACATTCGTTTTGCTGACTTTCATTGTTATTACCATTAGCCTTTATACTGTTGAAAAGAGACTTGTGTTTTACAATAATAAGTCTTTTGGTATGATATCTTACAAAGTCGACAAAGACAAGTATTTATCGAAGTTTACCGGCAATACAATAAATATATATTTAGAAAACGGAAAACTTTATTCTCAATACGAACTAAAAGATGAATTGATATTAAGCAATGCTGTAGCAGATCTTGATAATGACGGAAAAGATGAAATAATCCTTCTTACTTGTAAAGATACTAGTCAGTATGCGGAATACCTGTTAGTTCTCTCTTTTAACGCATATAATGAAAGCAAAGATACTATAACATTTAAGGAGATATATCGGCATAACTTCAAAGACCTAAATCCTTGGAAAGTTCAAACTTCAGATGTAGACGGAGATGGAAAAACAGAAATATCCATCGGGGTTTATAAGACTTCCCCTCTCCATCCTGTAATGGCAAAAAGACCCTTTATATATGATTGGATAAATAGTAGCATATTTCCAAAGTGGAGAGGTTCAAGACTTTCAAGACCTTTTGATGATTATGTTTTTCTAGACCTAGATTCGGACGAAAGAGATGAAATAGTATCAATAGAACACACAGCCGAGGGTAAAAAGGTGCTCACAGCTTATTCATGGAAGGGCTTTGGCTTTGAAAAAACTGGTGAAAGTATAAGCTTCCTAGATATATCTTCCATTAGTGTTAAATTAGATCAAGGGGAAAAGACCTCTTTAGTCAAAGCAAAAGTTAAACAAAATTCAAAATGGCTGGAGAAAACTTTTTATTACTTAGATGGCGAAATTTTAACCAAATAAAAGAGGCAAAATTAAAACAACTCAATTTAAATAATGAGAGGATGAAATAACAATGAAAAAAAGCAAACCAACTCAAATTATCATTATCGGCCTTATCCTAACACTACTATTCAGTTTTTCTGGATGCGATAACTCCAAGCAAAGCAACAACCAACCCGAAAACACACCTATTCCTACTCAAACAAGTCCAGTTGAGATAAGTCCAACAAATAATAGCAGTTTTTCCCTAAATCCTGTTTTTAAAGATGAAAGGGATAGACAATTTAGTTCTCTTGATTGGAAACCCATCAGTTATGAAGCAAAGGTTAAGCCCTATAAGGTTAATGCTGATCTAACTAATATTGAAAATATCGATCAATTCGGTGAATTCACACAAGAACAAAAGGAAATGCTTTCAAAGAATGGTTTTGTAGTAATGCCTACAAGTGAGGAACAGTTATTTTACATATACGAGCAGAATGAATATCTGAAAGTTCCCAGTTTTATTACAACAGACTCGGTACTTCAAGTATATCACATATTTTTTGACTACTCTTTGAGGACTCTTGAAGCCGAAAAATTGATGAACCCCTTACAAAACCTTACTAGTAGTATGCTAAATAAATCCATTACTCTCTATAACGAAATAAAAAATCAGGAAGTCAAAGAAGCTGCTTTAAAAAACATAGCATTCTTTGCTATTTCTCAAAAATTACTGGAAAACGCCCTTCCTGAAAATATCCCAGTCGAAGCACAAGTTCTTATAAACAGCGAACTAGAGCTTATAAAAAATTCGGGAGGATTTATAAAATCTCCAATTTTCGGTTTTGATGTTGATTACTCACAATTTGTACCACGTGGACATTATACTAGAAGCAATGATCTTGAAAAATATTTCAGAGTAATGATGTGGTACGGACTAATCCCTATGCCCCTTATTAAAAACGAAGAAATTGTAAAAGACACTACAGCTCAAGCATTGCTCATAACCTACAGCATTTTTTCAGACGTCAATGGAAAATCTGATATCGACCTATGGGAAACCTTGTATGAACCTACAACCTTCTATGTAGGAAGTGCGGACGATTTTACCATTTATGACTACAAAGATCTTTTAGTTACTGTATACGGCGAAAAACCAAACTTAGAAACTCTTTTAGAACAACAGAATATTGATAAACTTCTTGATGAAGCAAAGAAACTACCAGAACCAAAAATACAGCAAGATTTTACTTCTGTAAATACTCCTATAGGCAAGCAGTTCAGGTTTATGGGACAAAGATATATTCCCGATTCGGAAATTCTTCAAAAACTAGTTGACTCTCAGAAACGTCCTTTCCCAAAGGGCCTTGATGTTATGGGAGTCTTAGGATCGGACAGAGCTTATGATCTCTTGATAAATAAATACAAAGAAAACCAAGCTTGGGATAAGTATGAAGAGAAGTTTTCTTCTCTAAAGCAACAATTTTCTAAACTGCCTGAATCGACTTGGCAATCAAACATGTATTACGGTTGGTTATGGACACTAAAAAGTCTCTTAGGCAATTATAAGGAAGGTTATCCATCTTTTATGACCAATACTGCATGGGAAGACAAATCCTTAAGCACCGCCCTCAGCAGTTGGGCAGAGTTACGTCATGATACAATACTTTATGCAAAACAAAGCGGTGCAGAATGCGGTGGAGATGGTGAACCCCCCATTATAAAAGGCTATGTAGAACCCAACGTGGAAGTATATAGCAAACTTCTTTGGCTTACAAGGTTCTCACGACAGAATCTTGAAAAAAAGGGTATATTACCTCAAGCAATGGCTGAAAAGATGTCAAGGTTTGAAGATTTGCTACAATTCCTTGCGGACTGTTCAGTTAAGGAATTAAGAAACGAAGAACTCACAGCTGAGGAGTATGACCAACTGTTAATATATGGCGGTCTATTAGAAGCTCTTACCGCTTCCCTTGCTGGAGACGGTATTAGGTGGTTTGAAATTACTTCTGAAACTGACAAAAACATGGCTGTTATAGCTGATATACATACTGTTCTTTCTTCATACCTTGAAGTGGGTGTTGGACCCGCCTCACAGATATATGTTGCAGTTCCAATCGGAGGCAAAATTTACCTAACAAGGGGAGCAGTATTCAGCTATTATGAGTTTATTAGCGATACTAGATTGACCGATGAGGAATGGCAAAAAATGTTCAAGGACAACAACCAGCCAGCACAACCTGATTGGACAGATTCCTTTACTAACGGACAGAAGGAAGAAATCCCTGTTCCTGCTGAACCTTACTTTTCGGGTTGTTAGCTTATGAAAAAGTTATTTCTTGCTTTATTATTCTTTTTTGCACTCTTGTTTTTTACGCTCCGAGTAGCCAAAACGGATAGCATGACTATATTTATTGTAGGGGACATCTTGTTAGACAGAGGTGTTGGTGAAAAAATAGAAGCACACGGACCCGATTACCCCTACCTAAAAGTAAAAAATATATTGCCAAAGGCTGACATAGTCTTTGGCAATCTTGAGTGCCCTATAACTTCTACAGGTATACCCGCTCTTAAGAAGCCGTATTATTTGTTTAAAGCCCATCCCAATAATTCGGATGCACTCAGTAACAGTGGTTTTACTGTTTTAAATCTTGCAAACAACCATACTATGGATTATGGAAGAGAAGGTATCATGAACACTATAGCCTTCTTAGAAAAAAGCGGTATTAAGACAGTTGGTGCCGGAAAAGACAAAAATATTGCACATAAGCCTTTATATATGGAAGTATCGGGTACAACCATCGGTTTTTTAAGCTTGTCGGCATTTCCAACCGAAGGATATGTCTTTTCGGCTAAAAAACCCGATGTAGCTCAACTGGATATAGAAGCCCTTGCCGATGAGGTAAAAAGTGCAAAAGTAAATTGTGATGTTTTAATTGTATCCTTTCACTGGGGAACAGAATTTGAAAATCACCCTACCCAAAATCAGAAACAAGCTGCCTATATATCCGTCGAAAATGGTGCTGATTTAGTTATTGGTCATCACCCTCATGTGCTCCAAGGAATGGAGTATTATACGGGCACACCTATATTCTATAGCCTTGGAAATTTTGTATTTGATAATCAAGAACCTATCGGAACGGATGAGACAATAATCCTAAAAGTTGTTATTAATGATAAGTCTATAAAAAATCTACAAATCGCTCCAATTAAAATAGTCAAATGCCAACCTACAATACCCGAAAACACCAATGAGGCAACGGAAATATTCAGCAACTTTGAAAAGTATTCAAATTTCGCAAATTCTAAAATAGAAATAGATAAAGAGAACTACAACTCTAAAAAAAGTATTTTCAGAAGCGTGAATATTATACCATAACCCTATCACAGCCCCAAGAACTCATATCCATCGAACTGAGCCTTTAGAATGTCAGTTTTAAGAAAATTCTCTTCACTCATGAAATAAGACAGACTAAAAGACATTATTCCACATTTTCAATGAATTTTGCATATAACCCTTTATGTCCATATGATAAACTTTTTCTAGCAATTTTCCGTCAACAAAATCACTTTTCTCACCATATTTAACAATCTGACCATCAGAGAGTAGCATAATCTTATCCGCAAAATACATAACCAAATTTATATCATGCAATACACCAATCACTGTGTTTCCATCTGTATTTGCCCACTGCTTTAAATATTCTATAAGCTCAAGCTGAAACTTTAAATCCAAGTGATTTGTCGGCTCATCGAGCAAAATCAAACGAGGCTCCTGGGCTAAAGCTTTAGCTAAAAACACTCTCTGAAGCTGCCCCCCTGATAGGGTTTTTATCTGCCTATCCTTTACATCTGTAAGTCCTACTTTATCAAGGCAGTCCATTACAAAATCCTTATCATGTTTTGTAGGACCTCCTAATATTCCACCCTTTATATGAAGATATCTCCCTAATAAAACAGTCTCATATACGGTATAAGAAAAATAAACAGTCTCATTTTGCATTAAAATTGCCACTTTCGAAGCAATTTCGGTTCTTTTCATTCTCTTTATGGGAATACCATCTAAGTTAATGTCTCCTTCACTCTTTAGAAGCCCTGCAATAGCTTTAAGAAGTGTCGTTTTACCACATCCGTTAGGACCAATAATGCAAACCTTCTCCCCTTTCTTTACATGAAAAGAAACGTCCTTTAGCACTTCAGATTCATTATATCCGCATCTAACGTTCTCAACTTTTAACATTTTTATCTCCTCTTTCTCCCCGAGAAATATATGTACCCGAAAAATGGTGCTCCGATAAGTGCAGTAACCGCACCAACAGGAAGCTCCGACGGAGAGATTATTGTTCTTGCTATCAAGTCGGCAATCACCATAAAAGTCCCCCCAAGTAAAGCGGAAATAGGAATGACAAGGCGATGGCTCGAGCCAAACAATTTTCTGACAATATGAGGGGCAACAAGATCTACAAATCCAATTACTCCTGTAAAGGCTACAGCACAACCGGTAAGTCCCGATGAAATACTCAGTAAAATCCATTTTACTTTATTTGCATCAACACCGGCAGCTTTTGCATGTTCCTCACCAAAAGTCAAAAGATCTAGTTCTCTTACAAAAAACATTGTCAAAAATATTAAACTTAAAGCTATTGGTAAAAATATTATAACAATAGTCCAGTTCTTTTGAGAAAAACTCCCCATCTGCCACATTAAAATCCTCTGGGCATCTTCCCTTTTCAAAGAAGATACCAGTGTAAGTATGGCATTGATAAATAATGAAAACACCATTCCGGCAAGAATAATAGTGTTGGTATCCATATTTCTATCCATACTTGCAGCAAATCCAACTGCTCCAAAAACTGTAATCAATCCAAAAACAAGTCCCACTAAAGGTAGTGTAAAAAAACCCAGTATTGGAATTGTAAATCCAGTTACTATAACAATACCTGCACCAAAGGCCGCACCGGATGAAACACCTAAAGTATATGATGAAGCCAAAGGGTTTTTCAATGTAGATTGCATTATAGCACCGCTAACTGATAAAGCCGCACCTACAAAAAACGCCATAAGAACCCTAGGAATACGCATGTCCCAGATAATTGATGTTGTTATCGCATCTATATTCCCAGTCTTAGCTACACCAAATAATTTGTTTCCAACTACTATAATAATATCGCTGAAAGGTATCATTACGCTACCTATCACAATACCCAATATACAGACTACAAAACTCATTAATAAAGCAAAAATAATCTTTAATTTCATATTCTCAATACTTGTCAGGATACACTGCCTTGGCAATTTCCTTCATAACCTTTACAATATTGTGGTTTGGCAACGAACTTGCATTATTGTCAATATAATAAACTTCATTGTTTTTAACTGCCTTTATATTTTCCCATCCTTTTCTTGACTTTATTTCGTTCACAGGTTCCTGAATATAATTCACATTAGTTAAAATAACATCTGGATTAGTTAAAACAACTGCTTCATCGTTTACGCTCATCCAACTTTCCCTGTCCGAAAACACATTTATCGCTCCAACTAACTCGATTAATTCATTAAGAAAAACGCCGGAACCAAAGCTATACATACTTGGAGCTGCTGCTATTTCAAAATAAACGGTCTTTTTTTCTTTGATATTCCCTCCAATCAACGCAACCTTTTCTATCTCACTATCTAAATTTTCAACCATCTTACTGCCCTCTTTAGATTTTCCTGTCAAATTCGCAATAAAAATAATATCCTCTTTAATGTCTTTGATTGAGCTACTTGTGGGAATATCTGCAACACAAACACCTAACCCCCTCAAAGGTTTATACGGTTCTGCCGCCCCCTCTAGATTGCTCATTCCCGAAGTAAATACTATATCTGGTTTTAGGTTTGCCAATTTTTCTATATCTGGTGACATCATGTCAAATTGTGGAATACCTTCTTTAAGACCTTTTATTCCTTTTGCATTCTGATCAATTGCGACAAGCTTATCGCCAAGCCCCAGATCTATAAGAATTTCTGTAGTTGACGGTGCCATCGATATAATCCTGTTTATGTTTTTTGGAACTTCTATTTCATTGCCAGCACGATCAGATATCTTTAGAGTACCCAAAGAGCTCTCTACACTACTTAAGGGCTCTTCTATACTACCCTCGGAATAATTCCCAGTTTCCTTGCAGGATATAAAGCTAAAGAAAAACACAACTATAATTACCAATAGCAAATTTTTTTTCATTTTACTTACTTCCTTTCAATATACTAAAACAGTCAAAACAAAAACCTCCTGACAAAATCTCAAGAGGTTATGGATATCTAAACATAGAAATATACCGGCACCCCCTATCGCTCGTAGAGAAAATTGTGCAATGAAATAGGCAGGTCTTCTGACTTAGGTTCAACAATACTAAAAGCCTTCCCAGTTCTCCTAGTGGCATATTTTTAGCATCTCCCCCTTACAGCGGCGGGACCGTACAGGACTTTCACCTGTTTCCCTTTTAATTCGATTATAAGGTTATTTCAAATAGCAACCAGTCAATTGTCCTTTCAAATAGCTTATTTGATTGGCTTTATTGCTGTATATTCTATTATTTGAAATGGCCTATACCGAAACCATAGCTCATCTATATTTATTAATTTATGTTTTTCTCACTTCAAAATCATTGTAGCGAATATAGCAATAGCATAACATTTTGTTAAAAACATTTCAATTCATAATTTTTATAATGGCTAAATTTCTGAAGAAAATACCATATACAAGCTATTATGATAAAACCAACGCACTTTCTTAGGAACATAAAGATAGTCATATAGAATGTATACATTCTATATGACTATCTTTTGGTCGGGGTGAGAGGACTTGAACCCCCGGCATCTTGGTCCCAAACCAAGCGCGCTACCAGCTGCGCTACACCCCGTTATTTTCGGCGACAAAAGAAATTTTACTATATACAGAGTATATAATCAACTCAATTCTAGAGCCATTTTTACGATTTATATGAACAATACTAAATATATCTCTTATTATTTACATTTATCTCACCCAATTCAACTCTGTGCTACTTTTTGTTCGGCCATAATTTGTAACATAACGTTAACTTGATACTGCACATAAGTTATTTTATAATTAACCTATAGAGCTATATCACTTTATGTAAACTATAAGGGAACAATTTTATACAAGAGGTGTCTAATATTAAGAAGCTATTAGGACAAACTAAAAAGGCCATTGAAGATTATAATATGATACAGGAAGGTGATAGGATAGTTGTAGGCGTATCCGGTGGGAAAGACAGCCTTACCCTTTTGGTTCTGCTAAAGCAATTACAAAATTACTTTCCCGCCAAATTTGAGCTTGAGGCTGTCACACTGACAATGGGTATTGGAGAATTTAACTTGAGTCCAGTCATGGAACTTTGTAACAGAATCAATGTTAATTATACTATTGAGGAAACAGTTATTGGAAAAATTGTCTTTGAAGAACGCGATGAAAGTCATCCCTGCTCATTATGTGCCAATCTCAAAAGAGGTGCACTTCATAATATTGCTAAAAGACTTAATTGCAATAAAGTTGCTCTAGCTCATCATAGGGATGATGTAGTTGAAACTTTTTTATTAAATACATTATATGCAGGTAAAATACAGACCTTTTCGCCAGTTACTTATTTAAAGCGAAAGGAACTGTATTTAATTCGCCCTATGATATATGTAGAAGAAAAGCATATAAAAGAGTATATAAAAACCAATAGACTAATAACAGTTCCTAGTCCTTGCCATGTTGATGGCAAAACAAAAAGGCAGTATGTTAAAGAGCTTTTAATGGATATGCACAAAAAAAACAAAAACATTAAGAATAACATTTTTGGGGCTATAACACGTTCAGGAATAAATGATTGGTAGTATTCCTTAATATTAGATAAGGTTATTTCAAAAAATGTACATCTTGTCTTGAAATAACGATTGATCAGTTACTTTTTAGAAACAAATTAATTCTAATAAAACAATACATATATGGAGGAAAATCAGATGAAACACATAAGAAAAAAGCTGTCAATGCTAGTTATCGTAACAATTCTTCTTTGTATTTCCTTTAGTACTGCTAATGGCAATACAAATAGTATCATTTACGATATAATCACTAAAGAAATTGTTACATCGGGCGTAACCTATGAGAAAATATCCCGATTCACCGATGCCGGTTGGCGTAATATTAATGTCTTGAGAGTTGATTTAGATAATCAAAATGTGCGAGTAGATACATTATCTAATACCGAGTCAATTCAAAAACTAGCCAACGTTAAAACCCTTGCAGAGACAAATGGTGCCATTGCTGCTATAAATGCAAGCTTCTTCAATTGGATGACTGAAGCCGGTTATGGATATGCTGATGGACCAGTAGTTCAATCTGGAAAGATTATTTCTTCCGATAGGGAGTACAACAGATATAATGACTCAATGGGTACTTTTTCAATAAGCAATCTCAACGAAGCCATGTACAACTTCTGGAAAACCGATATGGAAATAATTGCACCTAATGGGGCTTCTTCTATAGTTTTTAAATATAATAAGCCTAATCTTGACAACTACAATACCATAGCCATTTACGACAGAAAGTGGATGCTAAATTCGCCGGGTTCTTCGCCTGAGAGTCCAAATATTGTTGAAATGCTAGTTAATGAAAACAAAGTAGTAGAAATTCGTCGTGGACTTCCCTCCACTGAAATACCTGAAAACGGATATGTTGTTGTTGGTAATGGAGACAATGCAAATTTCCTTGCACATAACTTTAATAGGGGAGACTTAGTAACATTTAACATATCCACAACTCCTGATTGGAGCGAAACAAAAATGGCTGTAACAGGAAGTGCAATACTAGTAAAAGACGGAAGCATTCCATCTAAATTCTCCTATGTTTCTGGTGATACCAACGGGAAACGTGCAAGAACAGCTATAGGTAGTTCCCGCTCGGGCAAGGAGTTAATAATGGTTACTGTAGACGAAAGGCAAAGTTTAGGTATGCCACTTACAGAGCTTGCCGATCTCATGATAAGCCTTGGAGCTTATAACGCTTTAAATCTTGATGGAGGCGGCTCAACAACAATGGCTGTTAGAGAACGCGGTAAAAGTAATATAAACATCGTCAACAGACCGTCTGATGGTTCACCTAGAAGGGTATCCACTGCTATTGGTGTATTCTCGGTATTTCCCACAGGAGCTCTAGATGGATTTGATATTGATACCGTTGATACAAATATATTTGTAAATACATCGAGAGAATTCTCCCTAATTGGTTATGACAAATACTTTAACCCAGTTCAAATAAAAGATGCTGAAATCAAATGGAGTGTTGAGGGCTTAGAAGGGGATTTTGAAAATAATACCTTCTATCCTACAAGTGAAGGTGAAGGTACTATTACAGCAACAATCGGCAATATTTCATCTTCAATCGATATCAGAGTTTTAGGTAATCCAAGCAAACTCATTTTAAACACTAGAACCTTAAACATAACAAAAGGCAGCACCTATTCCTTTATGGTTAAAGGTACCGACAAAAACGGCTACACCGCACCCATCAATCCTGAGGATGTTAATTGGTCAGTGAGTGGCAGTATAGGTGACGTGGTCGACAGCGTTTTTGCTGCTAAAAATACCGGTGTAGGGACAATTGATGCCTTTATAGAAGATGTTCACACTTACTGTGCTGTTTCTGTAGGAGAGGAATACTCTGTTGTGATTGATGAATTTGAAAATCAAAATGGGACCTTTGCTTCCTCACCATCTGAAACTCCCGGTTCTTACGAAATATCCAATAAAGTAAAAAAAGAAGGTAATAGTTCAGGAAAACTGACTTACGATTTTACAAACCTTGAGGGTACAAGAGCCGCTTATCTTGTGTTTAATGACAATGGCTTATTAATAGATGAGAGTTCTACAAGAATAGGTTTGTGGGTTTACAATCCTAGAGAAAACAGCAACTGGCTCCGTGCTGAGATGCTCGACGCAAAGGGTCAAAAGAAACTATTGGATTTAGCTAGCACTATGAACTGGAGTGGTTGGAACTATGTTGAAACTCCGCTCTCTAATATCAGTCTGCCCGCACAATTAACTAGAATTTATGCGGTACAGGTTAATCCGGTTCCAGAATCAGGAGACATTTACTTGGACAATTTAACATTAACATCCTCTCAATATCCAGAAATTGATAAAGATAACATACCGCAGGATATAGTTGCTATGGACGAAGCAAATACTCAAGTAGAATTAACACCAGAGGATAATGCATATAAATTTAATATATTTAGTTTAGAGGGCGAACCCACCAATCTCCTTGGTAAAATACTACACACAAGATTAGCAGATAAATCCGGTCCGGAGGTTGAAACCTTGATATCTTTAGGAGAGGTAAGTAAGTCTTTCTCAAATACAGTTAACAAACAAATACTAAAATTTGATTCCCAATATAGAAGCATCGATAAACCCAACTTAAAAATTCTCCAGCTTAATACTTCAGATAAAAGCCTTCGAACAAGTGCCTCAGGACAGTGGCAATGGTTTTTAGATCAACTTAACAATTTTAACGGTGAAAATCTATTCATTATTATGAAAGATTCACCAAAGAGCTTTAAAGACAATCTAGAAGCAGACTTGTTTATCAAGCTTCTTAGAGAACATAAGGAAAAGACAGGCTGCAACATTTGGTTGTTCTATAATGGAACGTCAAATGAAAGCTACATGGAAAACGGTATAAGATACTCTAGTCTGAGTACAGTAACCTTAAACTCATTAAGTCCAGAGGATGCTGGAAATTCTGAATATATTGAAGTAATTGTTAATAACGATGTTCCTACTTATTTATATAAAGCTATAACCCAATAAAGTTAAATCCTCAAAAAACATAAAACAATTTAATTTCCTTAGCATAGAACAAAGGGGGCTACGCCCCGTTTAAACCCCGCATGGTACACTTTTACATTTCTTTTGAAAGCCTTGCGTCTTCTGCAACTCAAGGTTTTATTTTTTTAGAAATCAATGCACTTTCTTAGAAAATTAAAAAAGCGGAACCGATATGGCTCCGCTTTTTAATATGCATAATCACTTTATAGAATTTGTTTAAGCCCTCTATATTGAGGTACTATCATTGACCCTAATATCCTTTTATAACATTAGACTTATTTAATATCACAAATTTTTTCCCTCAAATACTTGGTAAACTCTTCATTAATATCGTCTCTTTTTAGAGCAAACTCTACTGTTGCCTGTAAAAAGCCCAGCTTATTACCTACGTCATACCTTTTTCCTATGAAATCATAAGCATACATAGCTTCCTGACCAATTAAGGTTTTTAGTGCATCAGTTAATTGTATTTCTCCACCTTTTCCTGGTTGTACATTTTCAAGGCAATCAAATATTAGTGGTGTAATTATATATCTGCCTAGTATAGCTATATTTGAAGGTGCATTATCTTTGTCTGGTTTTTCAACAAGATCTTTAACTTTATATACTCTATTGTCCACTTGCTTACAGCTTACAATTCCATACTTTGAAACATCTTCATCACTAACAGACTGCACACCAAGTACAGTTGTTTTATACTCATTATATATGTCTATCATTTGCTTTAGACATGGAACCTCTGAATCTACCACATCATCACCCAGTAACACAGCAAAGGGTTCTTGTCCAACGAAGGATTTCGCACAATATATAGCATGTCCTAAGCCTTTTGCTTCCTTCTGACGTATATAATGAATATTTGCAAGGTTTGATATACTCCTTACCAGTTCGAGAAGTTCTTCATCTCCCTTTCTTGCAAGTTCCTGTTCTAGCTCATAGGATTTGTCAAAGTGATCCTCAATTGCCCTTTTATTTCTTCCGGAAATTATTATTATATCTTCAATACCGGAATTAATTGCCTCCTCCACAATGTATTGAATAGTCGGCTTATCAACTATAGGTAACATTTCCTTTGGCTGAGCTTTAGTTGCAGGTAAAAATCTTGTACCCAGGCCTGCTGCTGGTATTATTGCCTTACGTACTTTCAAGTTGCTACACCCCTTTTCTTTTTATGAAAAAACGCCAAGCTACAATATCAATTCTATCAGAACTATGTAATTTTTCCAACATCTTTTCCCATATTTATTATTCTATCAACATCAGGCAAGGTCTAAAATGCCTTGTGAATATATTTGCTTTAGATAAATAATAATAGTTAATATTCGATATATTTTCTCAGATAGTAGCCAAAAAGGGGATGAAATCATGCACATAACCAAGAAGGATAGTAGGATAATAGACTTAGTTAAAGATCTATATTTCCGATTTAATGATGATGACGTACCAGCCTTAGCTTCTCAACTTGCCTATTATTTTATCCTTGCTATTTTCCCATTTTTGATTTTTCTTATTAATCTTATAAGCTTAACCCCTGTAACAAGCGAACAAGCTCTATATATTCTGTCAAAAGTAATTCCAACAGCTGCATATGATATTATTAAAGGCGTCATAAGTCATGTATCCTACAGTAATAGACAGACTTTCCTCTCTTTTAGTATGGTCGCATCAATTTGGGCAGCTTCAAACGGTATGAATGCGGTCATAAAGAGTCTTAATAAAGCATATGATCAACATGAAAGCAGATCACTTTGGAAAGTACGAGGTCTTGCAATAATAGCAACTATAGCTTTTGCATTTACCATTATTTTATCCTTCATTCTTTTAATTTTAGGTGAAATAATCGGAAGGAATGTCCTTGTATTCTTAGGCTTTTCAAGTAGCTTCAAACCCCTTTGGTCACTCATACGTTTTATAAGTCCAGTTGTAATAATGATTATTGTTTTCGCGTTGCTATACCGATATATGCCTAACAAACGTATGAAATATACGGAAGTACTTGCAGGCTCTATTTTTTCTTCAATCGGTTGGTTTATCACATCAATTTTATTTTCAATATATGTTAATAATTTTTCAAACTATGCTAATACTTATGGAAGCATTGGAGGTATAATCTTATTAATAATATGGCTCTATTGGATAAGCATAATAATACTCTTAGGGGGTGAATTAAACGCCTCATTAGCTTATAACCGACAAAAATACAGTAAAAAATTTGGCTAACGATTGGTTACGTGTAGGGATTGCATGAACGGCGAGCCTTCAAAATACAACTTCCTATACTATGAACTTAGCACCCTTCGGGCGAACTTTCAAAATGCAAATTCCTATACTATGAACTTATCGCCCTATCGGGCGAGCATCCGAAATGCAACTTCCTATACTATTAATTAGCGAAGTTTGAGAAGGGGCTGGTTAGTTGCACTTTTATTTGAAAGTTATACATAATCAATGCAGTTTCTTTGGAAATAAAAACGAAGGGGTATCGAAGCCCTTCGTTTTTGCTCCTTTAATTTCATTCTAAGGAGCATAATAAATAAGCTATGGCAAAAAGCCATAGCTCGTTTATTATAGAAATTATTAATCAGAAGTATATGGAAGTAATGCAATGTGTCTTGCTCTTTTTATAGCAACAGTCATTTGACGTTGATGTTTTGCACAATTTCCTGATATTCTTCTAGGTAAAATTTTACCTCTTTCTGAAACATACTTCTTAAGCTTTGATATATCTTTATAATCTATATCAGTTACTTTATCTACACAAAAAGCACAAATCTTTTTCTTTGCCCTTCTCATCCTTGAAGGTCCTTTTGCGTCGCCCTTATCGTAATTATCTCTGCTGTTTCTATCTTTCTTTGGATTTGGCATAAAGTATACGCCTCCTTTCTTGAAAAATCAACTATATACATATTTAACTAATCGCAAATTTAGAAAACACTTACACCACTAAAACGGTAATTCGTCATCTTCTTCTAAAGGATAAAATCCGTCAGATGACTGAGCCGGTTGCTGCTCATGTGGTCTACCAGAAGNATCACTTCTTTTGCTATCAGCAAAAAACGTTTCACTGGCAACAACCTCTGTTGTGTAACGCTTTTTACCTTCATTATCATCCCAAGATCTGACTTGAATTCTTCCTACCACTGCAACTTGTTGGCCTTTTGTAAAATATTTTGAGCAAAACTCAGCTTGTTTGTCCCATACAACAATAGGAATAAAATCAGCCTGTCTTTCCTCTCCCTGTTTTGCATAAGCCCTGTTAACTGCAAGCGTAAAACTGCACACAGCCAAGTTATTATTGGTATACCTCAATTCAGGATCTCTAGTTAGTCTTCCCATCAAAATAACCTTATTCATATAACCACCTTAATTATCCTTTTTTATTATGATATCTTTAATAATTCCGTCGGTTATCTTATACATTCTTTCAAGTTCATGCGGGAAATTTGGTTCAGAACTGAAGTTTATCAACACGTAATACCCTTCATTAAAATCGTTTATAGGATATGCAAGTTTCCTTTTACCCCACTCGTCAATACTTTCTAATTGACCTGAAGACTCAACCAAACTCTTCATCTTTTCAACAAGAACTTTTGTATCATCTTCACTCACTTCTGGACTAACGATAAAAATAGTTTCATATTTATTCATCATAATTACTTCACCTCCTCCCGGACTATGGCCCTGTTTCATGAACAGAGCAAGGATTACAATGAAGTATTTTATCACATATCTTTTATATTTACAAGTATATTTTAAATTTTTTGCACGGTAAAAGCATCTTCTTAAAGTTACATCAGCTTCAAAAATACAAGTTTCATCATGCTATCTATAGAATACTTGCAGAGTATACGTTACAGCTTTACACCTATAGCCTTTTTTGCATTAATAATTTATTACATATTAACGAAATGGTTTTCAAAAATAAAAATCTATGTTATTATATATATATATATGCAAGTTGCTCAGATAAAGGCCAGTGGACATATGTTAACTAATCATCGATAAATTGCTATTTATGTATAATTGCACTTATATTTCTTGTGTAGACTTATTGGTTAAATCTAAACTACCAAGTCATAGTTTACCGAAATGTGCAATTTCAGTATTGTTATGGACTTTAATCCCACTAAACTTTACATCCTTTGGAAAGGGTGAAGATATTGTTTAAAAGATCCCCTATTAAAAAGAACATAAATCCATTTTGGCTAATACTTATATCACTTACTTGTAGTATAGCTTTGGCTTTGCCTACCTATACTGTTTTTTATTGGTACAGTACTCTCGAGCATCCAATCAAGGATACGGTAAGTACTGTTATGTTTGCTACTGCATTTACAGTAGTTTTATATATTGTTATTTTCGTTGTGTCTGGAATTTTATACAACAAACTTTCTCAGCAGCATTCTCAAACGAAAGAACTAAAAAACTTTAAAACCTTTACAGACGTTCTTCACCGTGCCACTTCTGAGATAGAAGTTTATGAAACTTTATACAATTACATGCGAAACATGCATATAGCTAATCAAATAACTCTATTTTACAGGAATGACCGTTCTTCTACGGATTTTTTATGGCAACGAATCACCAATGAGAGAATGCCTCTTTGTACAATGGAACCACGGAATTGTCCTTTAATAAAATATGGTCGTGAATGTAATGTCAGAAATATAGCTACAGATATAACCTGTGCCTATCAACTTACCGAACATAAGAATGGGAGTTATGTCTGCTTGCCTATAACTATCGACAACCAGACACTAGGAATTTTGCAACTTTATTCCAAAACAAAATGCTTTTTTGATGATACTATATTATCAAAGGCAAGATCTTATATAGAAGTAGCAAAACCAGTAATCAGCAGTAAACGTGCTATGCAACAACTCAATAAGAAAGCTTACACAGACAAGCTTACCAAGCTGTACAACCGAAATTTCCTTGAAACATACTTAGAGAATCAAATAAAAGCTACAAATTTAGCGAAGGACACTTTAAGTGTTATCATGATGGACATCGACCACTTTAAAAATGTAAACGACAAATACGGTCATACTACGGGAGATGCTGTACTAGTATTATTTGCCCAAGTTATATTACGCTGTATTAGAAAAACTGACCTTGTTGCAAGGTATGGTGGAGAAGAATTCATTGCAATTCTACCTGCCACAGATACTACTACAGCTGTAGGAATAGCTGAACGTATACGAGAATCTATCTCAATTGAACCTATGCCTAGATTTAACGATACTGTAATACCTCATATAACTTGCAGCCTTGGTGTTGCAACATATCCAATTCATGCAGATAATAAAAACAATATTATTAAAGTTGCAGACATCGCTTTGTACAAGGCAAAGCAGGGTGGAAGAAACCGTGTGGAAATTTATAATAGTGACTTAGACTTTAATATTCATATAAATAAATAACATCACATATGGAATTTTAAAGAGTCTAAATAACATTGTATTTTTCGACGTTATGTAAAATTACCATAAGCAACATAAGAACCATGTATTTTTGAGGTCCGCTTTTCTTTTCTTATTTCTTTTCTCGTGAAAAGAAGAAGGGTATTAATATACATAACTTACTGGCATAAAACCTATCCCTAAAAGTTTACACAAAAGGATTTGCATCCTCTTTTTTTTAAGAAATAATAAAAATAATTTGATAGGAATTGTGTTTCCTATCAAATTAATAATAAAAGCTATTTTTACTTTTTACCATCTCTAATAATCAAGTGTATTCTTGTCATCTTTTTCCTTGTTTTTCTTTAATGTTTCGGCAGACTCCTTTTCATCTACACCTTCAATCTCCAAATCTGTCGTTGTTTCGCTCTCTTGCGTACCATCTTGTAATTCGGTGTTTTCCTGGTCTTGCTTTTCGGTTTTGTCAATTTTCTCTTCGTGCTTTTTGGGTGCATCATCTATATATTGTATGTCCTTTTTCAGCTCATCACCTTTTAATTCGTTGTCTTTTGGTTTATTATCTTTTGGCTCATTACCTTTTTGCTTGTTGTCTTTTGGTTCGTTATCTTTTGATTCGTTGTCTCTTGGTTTATTATCTTTCTGTTCATTATCTTTCGGTCCATTATCTTTTGTTTCATTGTCTTTTAGTTTGTTATCTTTTGGTTCGTTGTCTTTTGGTTTATTATCTTTTGGTCCATTGTCTTTTGGTTCATTGTTCTTTTGTTTGTCGTCTTTTGGTTCGTTATGTTTTGAATCGTTACTTTTTATTTCTTTATCTTTTGGTTTTTTGTCATCTGGAGTTTTGCCTTTTTCTTCTCTATCTTGCTTTTCCTTATCTTTCAAGTTATTACTTGGTGGATTACTTACTTTGTTTGGTAACTCTTTAGATATATCCTCTTTTATCTTTTTATCAGTATTAGCTTTGTTGTCTTTTTCATGATCTTTCAGCTTATCAAAAGCTTTATTCTCCTTATCCGGCAAGGTTTTGGTTTGATCTTTTGGTTTCTTAGGTGCTTCTTTTTTAACATGCTTAATTGAAGCAAGAATATCCTTAACAGGCTTTTCCTTATATTCTTCAATTTTCACTTCAGGTTTTTCCTTTTGTAGCTTCTCAATGAGGACTAGTTTACCTGGCGATATACCTAATTCTTTTGCGTTATCACGTTTATTAAGAGTTACCTTCTCCGCCACAACTTCTGATTGAACTTTACTGTGTTCTAAAGTATCGTTAGTAACTTTTACTAATTCTTCCTGAATATCTGATAATTTTTCTTCATTTTTCCCAGATACAGTTATCATTACAGTGTTTTTATCCACATCTTCTAAAAAACCTTTATCAAGTGCTGCCTCTATAAATCCTTCAACAGCTCTATCAATCTTCATACGATTGTATCTAGTATTCTTTATTAGATCTTCTCCATCACTATTAAGACCTTTTACGTCTAATACCACTCCAAATACATTAACTGTAAATTCTAAACTAGGGTTTATATCGACATTAATATAGTTATAAGGCATACTATACGCGTATCCCCCAATACCGATACCAAAAAGTAATAGGAGCCCAGCCGCTACTGATGTAATCTTTGATAATGTTTTGAAATTATGGTTGGTTGCTCTCAATCCAATATCAATTTCATTACCTATAGTAAACTTTCCGTTATTTTTAACTTTTATAAAACCACCTTTTTTATCCAACACAACAGCATATTTATCATTTAAATCAACCACTATGCCTTTCATACTATCACCCCCAGTTTATATAGTCTTTAATAAATTCGTAATCACCAGTACATATAATTAACACTGCTATTATATATTTTCGTCCCCTATCTATTTTTTTCCGGGGTATTTTTAGACTTTTCTCAATTTGAATTATCGGTAAAGTCTTTTTATTCTTTATATGCCTTATTAACTCAACATCAGAAAGCAAAAACTTTATAACTTCGGAATATGTTCGTCGTGTTCTTTCGTGCTTAGGCGATACATCAGAGAGCTCAAAAAAGGATATTCCCCATTCTGCTAATTCCTTTTTTAGTTGCTCTATCTCAAGTCTTCTGTATTGGCTGCTTTCTTCTCTTGAGTAATCATCAATAGCCTTGTCCGTAGTATAATCATACTCATCATCATCAACTTCTTTAAAGTACTCATTCATAAAAACAACTTTACTATGTTTGCTCTCTTTTCTATAATAATCGATTATTCTCCTCTTAATTACATTCTGAGCAAAGGACAGGAAATTACCCCGCGAACTGTCAAAGGCATTAATTGCTTCTGAAAATGCGATTAATGCAATGCTCAACTCGTCATCTTGACCATACACAACATAACGCCCTACAGTCTTCTCCACGCATGAGGCAATAAAAGGCTTATACTCCTCAATAAATTTATTGATACCGTATTCATCATTCTTGATACTTTCAACTCTTTCATTGATAGTAAGCGAATGCATTATTTACCTCCAGCAATAAAACTTTTTAGAAACCATCTTATTATTATAGCACAAATTCTCGGCTAGACAAATTCTATTTTACATAATATGGTTGATTTCTTATTCTTTCCAATAATCTTAGAAATAATGGAAAAGACACTTAATACTATTATCTCGAACTGTTAGCTAACTTGCTTTACATGCTATAATACATATGCTATAATTACCCAGTACTAGTTTTTTATTTATTAAACTTTAGAAAGAGAGGACTACATCTTTTTGAGGTGTAATTTTTATGCTATGGATAAAGAAAAGAATTTTAAGAACACTTTTTTAGTTATGCTAAAAGGGTTTATCATAGGTTCATCAATGAGTGTTCCAGGCGTGAGTGGTGGGACTATGGCCATACTATTAGGCATTTATGACAAACTTATAGGTTCAATTAGCCGTTTTACAAAAGACTTAAAAGGAAATATTATATTTCTCATGAAATTCTGTATTGGTGCAGGAATCGGTATTTTCACACTATCTATATTAATTGGCTGGTTGTTGGAAGTGGTACCTATACCTATATCATTTTTCTTTTTAGGAGCAGTAATAGGTGGCGTTCCTGCTTTATTTAAGAAAGCCAATTCTAATAATTCAAGCTTTAAAATTTCTTCAATAATATATTTTCTTATTGGCTTAGGTATAGTAATTTCATTTGGACTTATTCCCACAGGAACGATTAGTGTTACTTCAGGATCAGGAATTGGTCATTATTTGATGCTATTTGTAACTGGAATAATTATTGCATTAGCATTAGTACTTCCTGGCATAAGTACATCGCATATGTTACTAGTTCTTGGTATGTATGATTCAATGCTTGTGGCTATAAAAAGTTTTGACCTTATTTATGTTGGAATAATAGGAGTAATGACCCTTATCGGAATTTTCTTAATCACAAGACCTATTGAGTGGACGATGAACAAATTTCCACATCAGACTTATTTCGTTATCATTGGTTTTGTTATTGGATCTACTCGGGAGATATTCCTTGATAAAATTATTCCCGCAATTCCAAGCATCACAAATTATTCATGGTGGATCGCAACAATTATTATTTCTATTATAACTTTTGTTCTTGGAATGAAATCAATTATGACATTGTCCAAATTTTCAAATGATTAATATATTAAGATGTATCAAAAAAGATTGCCTAGACCATTCGTCGGGCAATCTTTTTTAGTATTCATTGCTCTAGCTTAATCTCAAGCCTGTCAAACTTCACACTTTCAATAAACTGTTCCTTTGTAAAGGAAGTCCTACGGAATCTCACAAACTCAGTAGTATTCCTTTTTAGCCAAAGGGGAACAGAAACATCAAGTTCTTTGCAAAGAGCTATAAAACTTGTTTCTAAAAGCTCTCTAAAAGAAGCATTTTCATCATCTTTTTCAACTAATTTTTCACTGACAATAGTGGTACCCTTTATTAGTTTTCCGAGTATTCTCAATTTAATCTTCCCTTAGTTTAATTTTTCAGTTTCCTTATCCTTTAAAAGCTTATACTCTATAGAATCTATAAGTGCATGCCAACTCGCTTCAATGATGTCTGAAGAAACTCCTATTGTTGTCCAAACTTCTTCTGAATCTGTTGATTCAATTAGTACCCTAACTTTAGCAGCAGTTGCAGACTTTGAATCAAGAACCCTAACCTTGTAGTCTGTAAGTTTCATATCCATAACCTGAGGATAAAACCTTACTAAAGCTTTTCTTAGTGCCTTGTCAAGAGCATTTACAGGACCAGTACCTTCATCAGCTGTAATTTCCTCCTGCTCTCCTACTTTAATTTTAATCATTGCCGAAGAATTAGCAGTAGTAACGGAAGGCTCATTAACAACGACTTTAAACTCACCAAGTTCAAAGAAAGATTCATACTTACCTAATATTTTTCTTATTATAAGTTCAAAAGAGCTTTCAGCTGCTTCATATTGGTAGCCTTTGAATTCCATTTCCTTGAGTTTCTCAAGGATTAGCTTTGTCTCAGGTGAATCCTTTGTAATAGTGTCATCAATGTGGTTTATCAAATTTAGCACAGCACTTCTACCGGCCACCTCGGACATCAAAAATACTCTCTCGTTTCCGACCATCTCCGGTCTTATATGCTCATAAGCCGTCGTATTCTTATTTACCGCGTCAGCATGCATACCGGCTTTGTGGGCGAAGGAGTTTTTTCCTACATAAGGTGCACTTTCATCATGCACAACGTTTGCTATTTCACTTGCATATCTAGCAATTGAAGTAAGTTGTATCATGTTCTCTTCGAGAATACACGAATACCCTAGTTTTAGCTGAAGATTAGGTATAATTGTACAAATATTAGCGTTCCCACTTCTCTCTCCAAATCCATTTAACGTTCCCTGTACTTGCTTAGCTCCCGCCTGTACCGCCATTATAGAATTGGCTACCGCCATTCCAGTGTCATTATGGCAGTGTATTCCAACATCAACATTAAACTCTTTCACAACTTTCTGAGTTATCTCAAACACTTCATTTGGAAAACTTCCACCATTAGTATCACATAGACAAATGCTGTCAGCACCTGCGTCACATGCTGCTTTTAGCGACTTCATTGCATATTCAGGATTTGCTTTATATCCATCAAAGAAGTGTTCTGCGTCAAATACTACTTCTTTATTTTTACTCTTAAAAAATAATATCGTATCATAAATCATTTTTAGATTTTCATCAAGAGTGGTCTTTAGAATATCAACAACATGAAAATCCCAACTTTTTCCAAAAATTGCAACTGCGGGAGTATCAGCTCTAAGCAACGAATTAACATTAGCATCTTCTTCTACAGAAATATTAACTCTTCTTGTGCTTCCAAATGCAATTACCTTTGCATTTGTAAAATTCATATTTTTTATTCGTTCAAAAAATTCCAGATCTTTAGGGTTTGAACCGGGATTTCCCGCTTCTATATAATTCACTCCAAGTTTATCAAGTCTATCTACAATCTTAATTTTGTCTTCAACGCTAAAAGAAATACCTTGTGCTTGAGCTCCGTCCCTTAATGTTGAATCATAAATTTGTATTTTTTTCATAGTTTGCATCTCCCCCCGCAAGAATCTTAAATCTATACAGAACTAAGATTTAGTCAATTTACAAAAACTCTTCTTAGGTGATTTTAGTAAATAATATAGACCGCTATTATTCACCAATTTCACTTACTGCTCTATTAATAGCATTTAAATATGCTCTAACACCCGACTCAATAATGTCAGTACTTACTCCTCTTCCTACAAAAAGCTTGCCGTCCTTTGAAATTCTAACTGTAACTTCCCCTAGAGCATCCTTTCCTTCTGTTACAGCCCTCAAACTATAATCTTCAAGAGAAAAGCTTATTCCCACAGCTCTTTCTATTGCATTAAAGGCTGCAGCAACCGGACCATCACCGGTAGCGGCTTCTGTAATAATGTTATCCTTTCTCTTAAGGCTTATTGTTGAAGTTGCCACACTTTTGTTACCACTTGTAATTTGGAAGCTATCAAGTTCAAATATTTCAGGAACCTCAGAAACTTTCTCCTCAATAAGAGCCTCTATGTCTCTGTCTAAAACCACCTTTTTCTTATCTGCCAAACTCTTAAACTTTTCAAAGGCCTGTTGAATTGCTTCCGGTGTAAGAGTTGTGTAGCCCATTTCCTTTAACCTTTCTTCAAAGGCATGACGTCCAGAGAGCTTCCCTAACACCATTCTGTTTTGCCCTAATCCTATAGATTCAGGTTTCATTATCTCATAAGTGCTCTTTTCAGACAATACTCCATGTTGGTGAATTCCTGACTCGTGAGCAAAAGCATTTGCACCTACAATTGCTTTATTAGGCTGGACAGTAATACCTGTAAGACTACTAACAAGTTTACTTGTTCTATATATTTGCTTTGTATTAATATTATGTTCAATTTTATAAAAGTCTTTTCTAGTGTCAAGACCCATAATTAGTTCTTCCACAGCAGCGTTTCCTGCCCTCTCACCTAATCCATTTATGGTACACTCAACTTGTGTTGCACCGTTTAATATCGCAGCAAGAGAATTTGCTACCGCCAAGCCTAAATCGTTGTGGCAATGAACACTTATATCAGCTTTGTCTATATTGCTAACATTCTCCTTAATAGCACGAATTATTTTTCCATATTCTGCTGGCGTAGTGTATCCCACAGTGTCTGGAATATTTACTACTGTTGCACCAGCTTTTATTACCTCTTCAATTACTTTTACCAAAAACTCTACTCTTGTTCTGCTCGCATCTTCTGCAGAGAATTCCACATCAGAACAGTATTTCTTGGCGTATTTCACCATTGCAACTGCTCTTTCCAATACTTCATCCTCAGTCATCTTAAGTTTATGTTTTAAATGAATATCCGATGTGGCAATAAATGTATGGATTCTAGGACTCTGAGCCCCCTTTACTGCTTCCCATGCTCTATCTATATCTTTTTCGACTGCTCTGCAAAGACTTGCAATTGTAACATTTTTTATGTTTTCCGAGACAGCCTTAACAGCTTCAAAATCTCCTGGTGATGCAATGGCAAAGCCCGCCTCAATAACGTCAACTCCTAATTTTTCAAGCTGACGTGCAATTTCCAATTTCTCTTGAATATTTAAATTGACCCCTGGAGTTTGTTCTCCATCCCTTAAGGTTGTATCAAATATCTTAATTCTATTTGTCATAACATTTACCTCCTATTTCCTAGACCATTCTCATATTTATAATTTAACTTCTATATTTATCTCTATATTTTTCAGATGTGGTAATTTCAAATGTTTTAAATACTCCTGCAGTAAACGGCAATTAGCAATCATAACTAATAGGTGGTTGGAAAAAGGGGACAACCCCATCTTTTCCATAACCCTTAGCCTATTACATTAAGGAGTTTCAAAAAATACATATTCAATATTTTAGATATAAAACCCATTAAATCAAGTTTTAACTTCAATTGATCAGTTATTTATTGGGACTCGCATAGATTCTGTTTTGTGCAATTACTTCTTAAGCCAGCTCATCATTTTCCTAAGTTCTGCACCAACTTTTTCTACTTGATGTTCAGATTCATTGCTTCTCATTGCAAGCAAATTAGCTCTTCCACCGGATTTGTTCTCAGAAATCCAGTTTGATGCAAATTTGCCATCTTGAATCTCCTGTAATACTTTTTTCATTTCTTTTCTTGTTTCTTCAGTTATAACTCTTCTACCTGTAACATAATCACCATACTCGGCAGTATCACTTATAGAATACCTCATGTATGAGAATCCGCCTTGGTTTATAAGGTCAACAATAAGCTTCATTTCATGTACACACTCAAAGTATGCAATCTCTGGTTGGTATCCTGCATTTACAAGAGTTTCAAAACCTGCTTTCATAAGCTCTGTAACTCCTCCACACAGAACTGCCTGCTCACCGAAAAGATCTGTTTCTGTTTCTTCCTTGAAAGTAGTTTCAAGAATTCCAGCTCTCCCTGCACCTACTCCGGCTGCATATGCTAAAGCATACTCCTTAGCTTTTCCTGTCTCATTTTGATGTACTGCTATTAATGCTGGTACACCTCTTCCTTCTTTATACTGGCTTCTAACTGTGTGACCTGGTCCTTTTGGAGCAACCATTATAACATCTACACCCTTAGGCGCAACAATCTGATTAAAATGAATATTGAACCCGTGTGCAAACATTAATACATTTCCCTCTTTTAAGTTTGCTTTTATACTTTGATCATATATATCCTTTTGAACCTGATCAGGAGCTAATATCATTATTAAATCTCCCATTTTTGCTGCCTCATCAGTATCGACAACTTTCAAACCATCATCAATTACCTGTTGCCTTCTTGCTGAAGTAGGTTGAAGACCTACAACTACGTTTACTCCACTATCCTGCAAATTTTGTGCATGAGCGTGACCCTGACTTCCATAACCTATAATAGCTACCGTCTTACCTCTCAATAATCCCAAATCACAATCACTGTCATAATACATTTTAGCCATTTAAAAAATCACTCCTTATCATTATTTTTAGCTTTTATATATTTATTACCTCTTTCGATGGCAATGGTGCCTGTTCTAACAATTTCCTTTATTCCATATTGCTTGAGCATATCTTCAAGGGCTGCAACCTTATCTGTTCCTCCAGATATTTCTATCGTCAATGTGTTTTTTGAAACGTCGACGATATTTGCTCTAAATATCCCAACAACCTGAATAATCTCTGATCTTGTAGCAGTATCTGCATTCACTTTAATAAGAGCAAGTTCTCTACTTACAGAATCAAAACTTTCAAGCTGCTTTATCTTTATAACATCAATAAGCTTGTTGAGCTGCTTGCTCACCTGTTCAACAACGTATTCGTCTCCATCTACAACAATGGTTATCCTTGATACTTCAGGGTCTTCAGTCACTCCTACCGCTAAACTATCAATATTAAATCCTCTTCTGCTAAACAATCCTGCCACCCTTGATAAAACTCCAGGTTGGTTTTCAACCAATACCGATAAAGTGTGCTTTCCCATGTCTATACCTCCCTTAACATCATTTCCATAAAATTTGGATTAATGATCTCTATGACTTAAATATTGTATATATTGTTTACTAAAATAACTAAAGTGTTGACTCTTCAGGATCAACTATGCATTCAAGCAAGTAAGGTTTATCGTCTTCTAACATCTTCTTAAGTGCCTTTTTAATATCCTTGTTGTTAGTAATTGTTTGCCCCTCAAAGCCATATGCTTTGAATATTCCTACAAAGTCAGGGTTTTCATCAAGGAAAACTTGAGTATATCGGCTACAATGCCTGACCTTTTGAAGTTCCCGTACCATTCCAAGCCTATAGTTGTTAAAAATCAATACCTTAACGCCAATTTTATTTTGTTTCATAGTTCCTAGTTCCTGCATTGACATTTGGAAACTTCCGTCACCACTAATACATATAACCTTAGAATCCGGGCAAGCAGTTTTTGCACCTATTGCTGCCGGAAGTCCGTATCCCATAGTTCCCATTCCGCCTGATGTTATAAAACTTCCAGGTCTTCTAGCAACAAAATTATTTGCAGCCCATATTTGATTCTGCCCAACCTCCGTTGTAACAATAGTATCTTTATCAACCATTTCAGCTAATATAGACAATAGATATTTAGGATTAACATAATCCGAAGTACCCTTGGGATTTATCTTTACTGAATGCTCTTTTTTCTTTCTTTTTAGTTCTTCAACCCACTCATTCGCTTCTGACTTATTCACAAACGTATTGAGTTCTTTTAATATTTGCTTCAAATCTCCTACCACAGGTATAGAAACTTCTATGTTTTTGCCTATTTCAGCAGGGTCAATGTCAATATGAACGATTTTTGCCTTTTTTGCAACTTGATTTGGCTTACTCATAGCTCTATCGCCAACTCTAGCTCCTAAGATAATAACCAGGTCTGCATTATTTATTGCATAGTTGGCGGCATATACTCCATGGGATCCGAGCATTCCTAGATTCAATTCATGATCCGATGGCAAAACACCTATGCCCATTAGTGTAGGCGTAACCGGTATATTGCACTTCTCTACCAATTCTAGAAACTCCTCTGTCGCATCCGATCGCAACATTCCTCCACCTGCACAAATTACAGGTCTTTTAGCTTTCATTATAGCATCGGCAACCCTCTTAATCTGAAGAGAATGCCCTTTCAAGTTGGGTTTGTATCCTCTAATATCAACATTATCTTTATACTCAAACTTTATTTCACAATTCTGAATGTCTACAGGTATATCTATTAGCACCGGTCCCGGTCTTCCAGTAGAGGCTATATAGAAAGCTTCTTTTACTATCCGTGGCAAATCCTTTGCACTTTTAACAAGATAACTATGCTTTACAAATGGTGCTGTAGCACCTGTTATATCAGCTTCTTGGAACACATCACGACCAATCAGATCAGATGATACCTGCCCTGTAATTACCACCATAGGAATGGAATCCATATAGGCCGTCGCAATCCCAGTAATAGTATTTGTAGCACCAGGACCTGAAGTTACAACACAAACCCCAACTCTTCCTGATGCACGGGCATATCCGTTTGCAGCATGAGCAGCACCCTGTTCATGTCTTGTCAGTATATGACGTATTTGAGAATCTATTAAAGCATCATAAAACGGACAAATAGTAGCTCCAGGATAACCAAATATAGTATCTACGTTTTCATGTTCCAAAGCTTTCACAATAGCTTGTGCTCCAGTAATCTTCATATCAATACACCCCTTTGCTATATTCTTTCCCAAATAGTCATGCTCAAAAAATATAAAAACCCTTCGACTCTGCAAATTAACTTTGCAGGGACGAAGGGTACAAATCCTACGTGGTACCACCCTGATTCGACATATAAACTATATATCCTCATGTACATATAGATAATATGTACAGATTATAACGTAATCAACGTCATTGCTTACTCACGCTTCAGCAACAAAGCTCCGGAACGAGTTATACATGCAAATCCTACGCTGATTCTCACCACCCATCAGCTCTCTTGTGTAATCATATGCATCTTCATTTCCATCACAGCGTTTACTTATTAAAGTATAGTTATTGAATAGTTTATCAGCACAATTATCCATTGTCAAGAGTTTTTTATAATAAAATTTTATAAAGAATGTAAATATCATAATTACTATTGACAAAACTGATAGGATACCAAAGACCCTAACAAATTCGGGTGTAAAACTATCACTATTAATAAGAAGACTATACATGATAGCAAAAACCACTGTTAGTATACCATTTGTATACGCGAGCTGTGCTTTAGATTTTAATAATTTTCCTTTTTTCCAAAACATAATGGACAAATTAAAGCCTGTAGCAATAAGAAAAAACAAGACATACAAAACGCCTTCCACTTATCACCATCCCCCTTACTAAAAAACACTAATATTGAACTTTATTTTCTTTAGCTTTCCATTCTCTAAATGCTTCAAGGCAAGTGTCACGATCCTTTTGTTCAAGATGAACTTTTTGATGATCTGCTGTACCTTTTATAACATCATATATGTATTTATCATCGAATCCTATTTCAGCAGCATCATCCCGAGTGCAACCAAAATAGACCTTTTCAATTTTAGCCCAATGAATGGCCGAAAGACACATAGGGCATGGCTCGCATGAAGTGTATAATTCACAGTCTGAAAGATCAAACCTGCCAAGCTCTTTTGCTGCATGTCTTATCGCAATCATTTCTGCATGATCGGTAGGATCATTATTCTTAATGACTTCATTATGTGCTTGTGCAATAATGTTATTATCCTTAACTATTACTGCCCCAAAAGGACCCCCATGTCCTTTTTTTACACCTTCCATTGCTTCTTTTGAAGCAACTCTCATAAATTGATCGTTTTCTTTCATATCTATAACCTCTGTTGTTTTAGTAAAGAATTTTTTGGAAACCCTCTTATTTAGATTATCATAAATACAAATAAAAATATAGAGTCCTTTTCCAAAAAAGCCTCGTAGCGTGATATTGTACGCACGAGGCTAAACAAATTGCTAATTATCTTGTGATAAGGCCATCCTTTTCTTTCTTAGCTAGTTGAATTGAAACATTTTTAGTTGTGTGACTTTCGCAAGTTATATTTATTGTATCACCGGGTTTTTTAGAATAAATATATGTTCTAAGCTGCATCATTGTATTTATTGGCTTTTCGTCCACATGTGTTATTATACAACCTACACGCAAACCGCTTTTATAAGCAGGTCCATTCTCGTCGATATTAGCAACATAAACACCATTGTCAGCGATTTTAGTGTTATCAATATAGGGTACTACTTCCTTATCATAGGCAAACACCCCTAGGTAGGCTTCTACAAATTCACCATTATCAATAAATTGATTTATAATTGGTATGGCTATATTTATAGGCACCGCAAACCCAATACCTTCTGCACTTGTGACCTTTACCGTATTTATACCTACAACTTGACCCTTTGAATTAAGTAGCGGTCCTCCACTATTTCCCGGGTTTATGCTGGCATCAGTCTGAATTAGATCCTCCATGTAATTTGAACCACCCTCAGTTTCAATTTTAATCGTCCTATTAAGTGCACTTATTATACCAGAAGTCACTGTTCTTTGAAACTGTAGTCCTAATGGATTACCAATAGCTATTGCCGGTTCACCTACCACAAGTTTGTTTGCATCTCCTAAGGGTATGCTATGAAGTCCAGTTGTATTTATTTTAACCACAGCAAGATCCAAAATTGAATCTGACCAAACAGTTGTGCCATCAACATTCCTTCCATCATCCAATGAAACTATAATTCTCTTGTTTTTGCCTCCTGCAACATGATGATTGGTGAGAATATAACCATCATCACTTACAATTACTCCTGAACCCACACCCCAATTTTCCGTACTCCTATCAAAAATTGAACTTTTATCAACTCTTAGAACTGATATGCCTACAACTCCTGACACTGTTGACTTAGCAACGTTTTGTATTGTTTCACCTTGAGCAATATTNCTTTGAGGAATATTTCCTTGTGTAATATCATCTGGTAGCTGAGTTTGATTTAACGAAATCTGTTGAGGTATTACTTTATCTTCCACTGCCCCACTTTGTGGCTTTTGCTCAATATCTCTCACAATATAATTCGAAGCAAATATGAACAATAATACACCAATACCTAAAGAGGTTGCAATCATAGCTAAAATTTTTTTCAAAACTTTGCCTTTTACTCTACGTCTATTCTCAAACATATTATCATCCTTTTAAGTTTATTATTTATTATTTCATAAATCGCTTAAAAGGATTCATATCATAGCTAAAATTGCAAACAAAATAATATGGTCATTACGAAAATAACTTCATACCCCCTGTTCATTTTCTACTGCTTTTATAACTTTTTTAACACTTTTTTCGAACTTAGTCCTCGGAAGCATTACCTGATGCTCACAACCTAAGCATTTTATCTTAAAATCCGCACCAACCCTCGTTACTTTCCACTCCTTGCTACCACAAGGGTGCTGCTTTTTCATTTCAACTATATCTCCAACTGCAAACTTATGTTCCAATTAAAGCACTTCCTCCCATTACTGAAATTGTATGAAAACATAAAGGAAACAACACCTTTTATAATAGTATAAAAGTGTATATTAATTAATTCAAGCAATAGTCATCTATTCCTGCAGTTTTTCTTTCTATTTAACGAAGTAACAAAACCACTCCTAAAACAATTTTGCAATTGCCTTGTATTTATTAACCAACTAGTTCTTACCCTAATACAATATAGTATCTATATAAAAAGAAGGTGATGGTATGAACACCCTTAATCTCGGTTCAAGAGGTCCTGATGTAAAACTCATTCAAAGTCTTCTATCAAAAATCGGTTATTCACCAGGTCCGATAGATGGAGTTTATGGAGCTCAAACCCGACAAGCAGTGCTTAGATTTCAAAGAGATAACGGATTATTAGCTGATGGCATTGTAGGACCAGCTACCTGGCAAGCCTTTGAAGTACTGCTGAACGGTTACAGTTTTTACTATGTCCAACGCGGGGACACCATATATAACATCGCTCGTAAGTTTTACACAACACCCGATGCAATTATTACTGCTAATCCACAAATAAATCCGGATTTAATATACATTGGGCAAAGGCTAACCGTACCCTATGGCATTGATGTAGTATTTACCGATATTGACTATACTTATGAAATCATGGAAAGAAATATCTATGGACTAAAGGCAAGATATCCATTTCTGGAAATAGGAACAATCGGCAGAAGCGTTCTTGGAAAAAACCTATATTATCTACGACTAGGAAACGGAACAAGGGAAGTATCTTATAATGGAGCACATCACTCCCTTGAATGGATAACAACGCCCCTTCTAATGAAATTTACAGAGAATTTTCTTAAAGCTTACTCTAGGGGAACTCTAATGCGAGGTTATAATGTTCGGGATATCTGGAACCAGAGCAGTGTATATATAGTTCCAATGGTAAACCCTGACGGTGTTGATCTGGTTCTGAATGGTTTGAATCGTTCAAACCCGTATTATAATAGTCTTCTTCAATGGAATCAAACAGGAAAACCCTTTTCAGAAGTTTGGAATGCAAATATAAGAGGTGTGGACTTAAACCGCAATTATCCGGCTAGTTGGGAAGAAGCCAAGGCTCAGGAAGCTGCCTTAGGTGTATATGGACCCGGTCCTACAAGATATGGTGGACCTGCCCCACTATCAGAGCCAGAATCCTCTGCGATGACAAATTTTACGAGACAGCATAATTTTAGATTGGTACTAGCCTATCATTCCCAAGGGAGAGTAATATATTGGAACTATCTAAATCTCGCTCCACCAGAATCTTTAAGAATTGCAAATCTATTCTCTAGAGCAAGCGGTTATGCTGTTGCCGATGTTCCCTATGAGGCTGCTTATGCAGGTTATAAAGATTGGTTTATAAAGGAATACAGACGTCCTGGATTTACAATCGAAGTCGGGTTGGGCAGAAATCCCTTGCCTATATCTCAATTCAATACAATATACAATAATAATGAAGAAATATTGCTACTTTCTCCTTTAGTGTGAGTAAAGGATCTAACTTAGAAAGAAAAAACTGTCTTACAAGGGGGACATTGTATTTATTCCTGAAACATTCTTGACTTATAAGACAAATATATTTAATGTTCTCCTTTTCTATTCCTTCAACAAAGCAGCATCTTTAAACAGCCTGATAAGATTGATGCTGTTGCTTTTATTACTTCTTTTAACCTTTTCTATTGTCCTATTAATATAATCACAAAGTTTTTTTTCAAAAATCTCTTGAGTAGTCTCTTTATTTTCAATCATGGCAAGTCCCTTTTCCCAGCTTGCAGTAAGGGACGGACTTAAAAGCTCTTTAGCCGTTCTTCTTACCAATTCAACTATTGCTTCCCCCTTTAGTGTTGGAGTCACAACCTGTGTTTTAGAATTTATATTTATATATCCAATATCTTTGAGTTTCTTAATGATCCCTGCCCTTGTCGCAGAAGTACCAATACCGCTTGTTTTTATCTGTTCTCGCAGTTCTTCATCTTCAATAAACTTTCCTGCCTTTTCCATAGTTATTACTAGAGAACCATCAGTATATCTTGATGGTGGCTTTGTTTCTTTTTCATCAAGCCCAAACTCCTTTGTCTCGCACTTTTCATTCTTTGAAAGCAAATGAATTGGCACTTCCGTCAAATCCTCTTCATCTTTTGACTTGCTTACTTCGTATACTTCTTTCCAACCAGCTTCCTTTAATGTCCTAGAACTTGTAATAAATATCTCCTCGGCAACTTCCGTCTCGACCCTAACTGTGTTATACACTGCAGGAGGATAGAATATTGCCAAAAATCTTTTGACAACGAGGTTATAAATTTTTTTCTCATTCTCGCTCAATTTGTTCAAGTCAGCAGTAACATAAGTCGGAATCAGTGCGTAGTGATCTGTCACTTTCTTATCGTCAACATACCTTTTTGTAGACTTTGTTACCTTTAGTTCACCAAAATCCTTTATCCTTGATACAATATCCTTGTATGCGGGATTCAAAAAAAGCCCATTTAAAACTTTCGGGAATTCACCTACCACATCAGTTGACAATACCCTGCAGTCAGTTCTTGGGTAAGTTATCAATTTCTTTTCATACAAACTTTGTGCAGTCTCTAAGGTTTTATCCACAGGAAGCTTGAATTTCTTGTTTGCTTCTGATTGAAGCTCTGCAAGATTAAACAACAAAGGCGGTTGTTCTTTTTTACTTTTTATTTCAACCTTTTTTACCTTAGCTTCCTTTCCTTTGAGCTTTTCAATTACCGCTTCTGCCTCTTGCTTCTCTATATACCTATCTCCATCTTGAGCTTCTTTATCTACTTTAATACTTTTACCTCTTTCTGGTGCCCATTTGCCTTTATATTCAATTTTATTATCTAAAGACAAAAAATCTGCAGTGATTCCATAATGAGTTTTAGCAACAAAATTTCTTATTTCTAGTTCCCTCTCGGTTACAAGACCTAATACACAGGTCATTACTCTACCTATAGCAATAACAGACGATTTACTTTCCTTCAATAAGGCTGACAAATTCCTTCCATAAAGGCATGTATATATTCTGCTAAAATTCATACCAAACAACCAATCCTCTTTTGCTCTACTATAAGCAGCTTGTGAGAGGTAATCATAATGTGTAATATCCTTTGCACTCCTAATACCTTCTTTTATGGCATCTTCTGTCTGTGACGAAACCCATACTCTTTTGACTGGTTTGGTGCTTCCACTGTGTTCATACACAAGCCTGAAAATATATTCTCCTTCTCGTCCACTGTCCGTACATGAGTATACATAATCAATATCTTCCCTGAGCATAAGAGTTTTAATTGTCTCAAATTGCTTTTTAGTTCCATCATTATCAATCACTATATACTTATACTCCTCGGGAATTATCGGCAAATGATCAACTCTCCATTGTTTATAAGCTTCATTATATGCATCAGGAAATGCCAATGTTATAAGATGCCCAAAACACCAGGTAATAATGGAATCCTTTGATTCCGCATACCCCCTAGCTCTATCACTCTTTGAAACATTTACACCTAGTACTGTAGCAAAACTTACTGCTACGGATGGTTTTTCTGTTATATATAAATTTTTACCCAATATATCTACCTCTTAGTTCATCTTTGTTATCCCTTCTCTAATTATTGTATCCTATTCCCATTAATTCTTCAATGAACTGAGAAAAGAACCCTGTCTTCCATATTCCGTATCTTCAATTAGGTTTCCATGGTCATCAAGAAATACCGAATATGGATTTATTGCTTCTGTTTAGAGTGTTGTTGTAGCTGTACAAACTTTTGGATTTTTTTAATTTTTCGAAGTATATAGGTTAATGCTGCCAGTGCTTGATGGCATCCTCTCTTTTCCCTGAATCCATAAGAAAACTCCATGAATAGTGGTCCCTATATAACCGAAAGTATCTTCGCCATTGCTAGTTACACCAGTTTATCCTCATAGGATGGTATACCTAATGGTCTGAGTTTGTCGCTCCCTGCCTTTGGTATGTACACTCTTTTTATTGGTTGTAGTTTGTAGCTGAAACTTTTGAGCCTGTTCCATAGATTAATAATGTTTTCTTCATATTCCTGTTTTGTAACTTTATCTATACCGAATGCCTTGTTTCCATCTATTTCTTCGTGACACTCTTTGAGCATTTCAGGATTTATCAGACTCTAATGCTGTTTTTCCTTTCTTTTTAGCCCATCTTTGTGTAAGAAACATAAACTATTTATACCTTATAATTATTGAACTGAATCCACCTTTAGGATCAAACAAGGACTCAATTACTCCCCATGAATATTTATAAGCTCCTTTGCCGAATAATGCTTTAAGCCACTCGTCTTGCTTTTTTTCTTGTTCAATTCATTACTTACTGACCAATCCTCAGAATTATCTTCTGCATCCAGGTCTTATGCACTTGATGTAATTTGCTACCAAAAATTTTTTTAAGAAAATGTCGAAAAACACTTGACATTTTTAAAATCGCCCAAAAATCAAAAAGCGTTCCGGTAGTATTGTCTGTATCAGGATTACCATGAACGGGATATATATTGAAGTTTATGAAAGTTTTTTATGGTGTAGGAAAGAACAAAAACGCCCTTCGGGCGACTACTTGGTTCTGTGCCTTTTTGAACTGTCAAAGTAATCTTTATCAATCATAACACCATCACA
>JGI24711J26586_10000112_pt1 | contig 56077 bp, 48 predicted proteins | sample BioPla3DNA1_FD_26586 | JGI IMG/M metagenome (IMG submission 26586)
TCTGGCTTTGATGGTGTTATTTATGGCGGAATAGATATGTCATATCTAAATGAAATTGTTGCTGATATTGATTTTGGTAAAAACAGCACTGGTTATATCATTGATAAGACAGGTACTATTATTGCTCATAGTGACAGCACCCATGTTTCAGAATTTACAAATTACATAAACCTTGCCAAAAGTAATAAAAAATATAAATCCTTTGCTGATATGACAAGCAAGGCTATTACTGGCGAATTTGGCTATGAAGTATATGAAATTGACGGGGAAAAATATGTTTTTGCTCATAACAAAATCGACAATACAGATGGCTGGGTATTGGTTATCTCTCAGCCATATATGAATATAGTAAAGGATTTTTATAACTTTTTTGCGTTTTGTGTAATTTTAACATTATTAGTTATTATATGTAGCATTATTGGTGCTATTTACATTGGAAGGAAAATCTCAAAGCCTATCGTTTATATTACTCGAAGACTTAACAGCCTGTCACTTGGTGATTTAAATAGCGAAGTTCCTCGCATTAACAGCCATGATTAATGCCAGATTTTGGCTGAGGCATTAAATTTAACTATAACCAATCTTAAAAGCTATATTTTTGATATAGATAATGTTTTAAAAAATATTGCTGATGGAAATCTGCTTGTCACCTCCAATGTAAGCTATCAGGGCAATTTTGAGCAGATTAAAACATCTTTGGAAGCAATCCTTGAATCGCTTAATACCACATTTTCTGAAATTGGCAAGGCTGCCACACAAATAAGTGAGGCATCAGCTCAGGTTGCCTCAGGTGCAGCAATGCTTTCAGAAAATGCTACAAGTGAAGCAGCAACCATCGAAGAGCTTTCAGCATCAATTGACGAAATTCTTGAAAACACTAATGAAAATGCAGAAAATGCTAAGAATGCCGCTGATTTAACTAATCAGGCAAAGAATCAAGTTGATATTGGCAGTGACAGAATGAAAGCAATGATGATTGCTGTAGAAAATATAGAAAAGTCATCAAATGAAATTGCTAAAATCATTAAAGTTATTGATGATATCGCATTCCAGACAAATATTCTTGCACTTAATGCTGCCGTAGAAGCTGCAAGAGCAGGCGCTGCCGGCAAAGGCTTTGCAGTTGTTGCTGATGAGGTGCGCAATCTTGCTATCAGAAGCTCAGAGGCTGCAAAAACAACAAATGACTTAATTGTTGCATCAATTTCCGATATTCGTGAGGGATCTACTCATTCTAAGGAAACATCAGAAGCAATTAATTCAATCGCTGAAATGGTTGAAAAAATAAATACTCTTATGGGCAATATTGCACAGTCATCAGCTGAACAAGCCAGTGCAATCTCACAAATTAGCGCCGGAATGGACAATATAACAATTTCTGTTCAGACTACATCAGCAACCGCAGAGGAAAGTGCAGCTACAAGTGAAGAATTGAGTAGTCAGGCAGTTGCAACTCAAAATATGATTAGCAAATTTAAAACAAAATATTAATAATATTTATAAAATACAAGATAATAAACAGATAAGCTGTTAAAAAAGCTTTTATATGTCCTTTATGGCACCAGAATTGAGTGTATATTTTTTCTTGTGGACCATTTAATACCTTAGATATATATAAAATATTAATACTTTACATTTTAGTTTTAATTATTTGAGTTTTTATTAACTTATCCTATAATTTTTTTTAATTCTAACTTTACATAATATTCACTTGATTTAATAGTTCTTTCAATACTGTGTGTTATACTACTTTCTGTTATGTTATTTCCGAACATGACTTTATACTAAAATTAATTGTTAAACAGGAGGATGAAAAAATGAGTATTGCACGCAGATTGAAAGTAGGATTTGCATCAATTACAATTATTTCAATAATAGTAGGCCTTTTAGGTACTATCGGTTTGTTATACACTAATAATAAATCAAGCCAAATGCACAAAGAAAGAACAATGCCTTTGGTTTACGCATTCGATGCAAATATGAATATGTTAAATTTAAGAATTAATGTTACAAATTCAATGCTTAACTCTCATGAATTTGAAACTGTTGAAAAAAACAAAAAGGAATTTGATGCATTATGTAAAGAATATTACCAAAATCGTGAGGAATATCAAAAAACTTTGATTAACAAAGAAGATATAGCTCTTTTTGAAGAGGCAAATGCAATTTTTGACGAGATTTATCTTCCAATGGCAAAAGAGGTTTTTGCTCTTTCATTGGAGGACAGATGGGAAGAGGCTATTGAAGTTTCAGCTAAGGTTACAGAACATGTCGATAAAATGTTTGAAAACTATAATATTTGTATTGACCACCGTCTGGAGGAGGTCGAAAAGTCTAATAAAGACAATACCAACATCTCACTTGCCTTAACAGTAATTCTTGTGATTGCAAATACTTTTGCTATAATTCTCTCACTTAACCTCGCAAAAAATGCTTCAATTAAAATATCAAATCCAATTTTAAAGGTTGTAGAAGCTGCTGAAAAGCTTGCTTTGGGAGATACTGAAATAAATATCAGAATAGACAGTAATGATGAAATCGGAAAACTTGCAAAAGCATTCAACAATATGGTTAACACAATAAAGGAACAGGTGAATGTTATTGAAAATATTAGTAACTCGAACCTTGACATTGACATTACCCCTCGTTCAGATAAGGACATTCTTGGTCATTCAATTAAGAAAATTATTGATGGCTTAAATCACGATTTCTCAAATATTCAAGACTCTGCACAACAGATTTCAGTTGGTTCTGAACAAATAGCAAGCGGTGCTCAAACACTTTCACAGGGTACAACTGAACAAGCAAGCTCAATTGAAGAACTTTCTGCATCACTCAATGAAATTGCAATACAGGTTAAGCAAAATGCTGATAATGTCAATATCGCTACGCAATATGTAAACGAAACTATTGATGTTATAATTAACAGTACTAACGAAATGAATAATATGCTTTCTGCAATGAATGATATTAATGCTTCATCAAATGAAATCGCTAAAATTATTAAGGTTATTGACGATATCGCATTCCAGACAAATATCCTTGCACTTAATGCAGCAGTAGAGGCTGCAAGAGCAGGTTCTGCTGGCAAGGGCTTTGCTGTTGTTGCTGATGAGGTAAGAAACCTTGCTCTTAAGAGTGCTGATGCTGCAAAACAAACAACATCACTAATTGAAAATTCAATCGAAACCGTTCAACATGGCTCAAGTCTGGCTGAAAAAGCTGCAAATACACTTGAAGTGGTTGCAACCAAATCCAATCTTGTAAGCGATACTATTAAAAAGATTCTGATAGCCTCAAATGAGCAAGCACAATCCATCGATCAAATTAATACTGGTGTTGAACAGATTTCCTCTGTTGTTCATACTAACTCAGCAACCGCTGAAGAAAGTGCTGCGGCAAGCGAGGAATTATCAGGACAAGCTAATATGCTTAAGAATCTTGTTGCAAATATTAGACTTAAAAATACAAACAATAGAAAATTCACAAATAACTCAAGCAGTTTTAATGCTCGTAAAATTGATTTAGGCGAAGATGATAAATATTAATTTTATTTGTAAATTTTCTCAATATAATAATATACTAAAATTTGGGTAGGTGAAACTATGGCAAGCTTTGAAGCAGGAATGGAAGGTATGGTGGAGGTTTTTATATACGAAAGCACCACTCTTCTTGAACAACTCGAACAAATTCTGATGAGAACTGAAAGCAATAATAGTTTTGACGATGAGGATATCAACGAAATTTTTCGTATAATGCATACAATCAAGGGTAGCTCCGCTATGATGGGGCTCTCAAATATGTCCGCTCTCGCACACAGCATGGAGGATATGTTCTTTATTATCCGCGAAGAAAAACCCTATATTATATCAATTCAAAATCTGTATGACTTAGTTTTTACAGCATCGGACTTACTAAAAGCAGAGGTTGAAATGATTCAGGAGGATAATTATACTCCAACAGATTTTAGTGAACATATTGGAAAAATAAAAGCATTTGTAGCTATTCTTAAAGATGGTAGCGTGACTGAGCCTGAACAAACAGCAGCTTCATCAGAGGATAACTCTGTCACAGAGCCAATAGCTGATGACTCTGATATGATTGCTGTTAGAGTGTTTTTCGACGATGATTGTGAGATGGAAAACCTTAGGTCACTTCTTCTTATCAAGAAAATAAAGGAAGACTGCCTGAAGCTTGAATATGAGCCTTCAGACATTGAAACAAACGCTGACTCAATAAAAACTATTATTGATAATGGCTTTCTTATTAAATTTAAACCTATTAATGACGAAAAATATATCCTTAAAACTATTGAGGATTCAGTCGGAGTAAAATCCTATGAGGTTATTGAGCATAATAACAATAACGCTGAAAATGCTGAAGCTTTGCCTGGTTTCATTGATTTGGAATCTAACACCGAAAGTTACACTGGCCTTACTGATGCAGAAAGTTCTGAATCTGCTGATGAGCCATTACAAGCTAAAACAGATACAACTGAACAAACTAAACCTATAACAAATGATTCCTCTGAAAATCTTGAATTACCCAAAAGTGCTGAGCAGATTAATAATCTTCTTGCAAAATCACAGGGCTCAAAAGGCAAGCAAAATCTCATAACTGTAAACCTTAACAAGCTAGACCAGCTACTTGATATGGTTGGTGAAATAGTTATTACAGAGGCAATGGTAACCTCAAGTGCCGACTTAAAAGGACTTAAGCTTGATAATTTTAATAAATCAGCAAGACAGCTTCGCAAACTGACTGATGAACTTCAGGATATCGTAATGTCAATACGAATGGTTCCCCTTTCAGGTGTATTTAACAAAATGACACGAGTTGTTCGTGACATGAAGGTTAAACTCAATAAAGATGTAAATCTTGTTTTTGAAGGCGAGGAAACAGAGGTTGATAAGGGTGTTATCGATAATCTGAACGACCCGTTGATGCATATGGTCAGAAATTCTATGGATCATGGCATTGAGGATGACCCACAAGAAAGAATCAAACTTGGAAAGCCCGAAAAGGGTACTGTTACACTATCAGCATATAATGCCTCCGGTGAGGTAATAATCGTTGTTGCTGATGATGGTGCTGGAATAAACACAAAAAAGGTTCTTGAAAAAGCAAAAAGAAATGGGTTGCTTACAAAGCCTGAGTCAGAATATACGGATAAAGAAATTTTCAATATGATTATGCTGCCCGGATTTTCTACAAATGAAGAAGTTACTGAATTCTCTGGTCGTGGTGTTGGAATGGATGTTGTTCGTCAAAATATTGAAAAAATTGGTGGCTCTGTATCCGTTGAAAGTAAGCAGGGTGTTGGCACCAGCTTTATTATTAAAATTCCACTTTCACTTGCTATTGTAGGCGGCATAGAAATTTCTGTCGGTCCATCAATCTTTACAATACCTATCAATTCCGTAAAGGAATCATTTAAATTAAACCAAAAACAACTCATTCGTGATATGTCGGGCAAGGAAATGGTCATGATAAGAGGCAAATGCTATCCTCTCATACGCTTGTATGAATTTTACGACTTAACTCCTAAATCCACTGATGTTTTTGATGGAATGGTTATTCTTGTTGAAGGTGGTGGAAAACAGGCCTGCCTTCTTGCAGATGAACTTATCGGTGAACAGCAGGTTGTTGTCAAGCCATTCTCACCTTTGCTAAACCGCTATAATGTAAAACAAAACGGAATGGCTGGATGCACTATTCTTGGCGATGGAAGTATCACTATTATCCTTGATATCAACAATATCATACAAGAGCAATAATATGGAGGTAATAAAATGAATGAAGATCTTTACAACGAATTGGTAGCACAATTCAACGCTGAGGGTGGAGAAATCCTGATGTTTACTGTTGACCGCATGCTTTACGGCATAGAAATTCATTATATTACTGAAATAATTGGAATACAGCCTATCACTATAATTCCGAAGGTTCCTAGCTTTATTAAAGGCGTTATCAACATCAGGGGAAAGGTTGTTCCCGTTATAAATGTACGAGCAAGGTTTGGTATACCTGAGGTTCCATACGACGACAGAACCTGTATTATTGTTGTTGAACTTGGGGAAATTGTTGTTGGACTTATTGTTGATAGAGTCAGAGAGGTAATTACTGTTAAACCAAACGAGATATGCTCAACTCCCGGCAATCAAAATAAATCTAACCAATTTATTCGCAGTATAATAGAATCCAATGATGAAATAAAACTGCTTCTTGATGTAAGGAAGCTTGTTATGGAGTGACAAAATGGAGCTTAAACTAAAGGATGACGAATTCATTCGTCTAGTAAGCTTTATGCGTGAAAATTATGGCATTAACCTTATAAAAAAGCGTGTGCTAATTGAAGGCAGGCTTTCTCATATTGTCCAGCAGAAGGGCTTTACTGACTATACCTCATATTTGAATAGCGTTTTTAACGATAAAACTGGCAAAGAAATGTCGACACTTGTCAACAGACTTACTACTAATCACACTTATTTTCTAAGAGAGCCCGAGCATTTTGAATTTATGAAGCAGGTCGTTCTACCACATATTGAAGCTACTGTAAAAGATAAGGATGCACGAATCTGGTGTGCTGCATCATCTACCGGTGAAGAGCCATATACAATGGCTATGGTGATTGATGAGTATTTTGGAACCAAAAAGAAGAACTGGGACCTTAGGATTCTTGCAACCGATATTTCTACTGATGTCCTGGAAAAAGCAAGGAATGGTGTTTATTCTGAGGAGTCTGTCAACACTCTGCCCGCTCATTGGCGCAAAAAGTATTTTGTAAAGATTAACAATGATAACTATCGTGTATCTGATGAAATCCGAAAAGAGGTTGTTTTTAAGCAATTTAACCTCATGGATAATATTGTAATCAAAAAGCCCTTTGACCTTATTTCATGCAGAAATGTAATGATTTATTTTGAAGGAGATACAAAAAAAGAGCTTGTAAAAAGGCTTTATGATGCAACAAAAGACGGTGGATATCTGTTTATAGGGCATGCTGAAAGTATCCCCAGAAATTATTTCTATACTTATATTAAACCTGCTATATATCAAAAACAAAATTCTAAAATTAAATGACATAATATAATGACTATGCAGTATAATTAAAGTATCCGTAACTGGTGGTGATAATATGATTGACCAAAAAATAAGAGTACTAATCGTTGATGACTCAATACTTTTTAGGGAAACTCTTGCAAAGCTGCTTTCATACGGAAACACCATTGAAATCGTGGGAAAAGCAGGCGATGCCTTTGAAGCCAGGGATAAAATCCTTGAGCTTCACCCTGATGTAATGACACTTGATGTTGAAATGCCTAAGATGAATGGTATTCATTTTCTAAAAAAACTGATTCCCCAATATCCTATACCAACGGTTATTTGCTCATCAGCTCCAATTATGGCTTTGGACGCTTTGGATGCAGGTGCTGTTGATTATGTAAAAAAACCCGTCACAAAAACTCCCGATGATATGCAGGAGTTTGCTAATGAACTTAAAAATAAAATCATAACAGCCTCACAGGCAAAGGTGCGTAATATTATCAGACCGTCAACACGCTTACCGTCCATTGCTAACTTAGCTCGTGGCAGAAAAATTAATGACAATGTAGTAATTGCAATGGGAACCTCCACTGGCGGAACAGATGCTTTGCAAGTCGTTTTAAAAGATATGCCAGCACATTGCCCACCTATTATTATTGTTCAGCATATGCCTCCTGTTTTTACAAAAATGTTTGCTGAAAGACTTAACAAAATATGCACAATTGAAATAAAAGAGGCTGAAAACGGCGACCGCCTCAAAAATGGTTGCGCACTCCTTGCTCCCGGTGATTTTCAGATGGAGTTAAAAAAGGATTCTCAGGGCTATTATGTTAAAGTCTATCGCGGTGAAAAGGTTTCAGGGCATTGCCCATCTGTTAATGTCCTTTTTGACAGTGTTGCTAATGTTGCTGGCAAGCATGCTATTGGTGTTATTATGACTGGAATGGGCTCTGATGGTGCTACTGGTCTACTTAAAATGCGTAATGCAGGAGCATATACTATCGGGCAGAATAAGGAAACCTGTGTGGTTTATGGAATGCCTATGGTAGCACATAATATCGGTGCTTGCACCGTACAGGCTCCACTTGAAAAAATCAGTGAGGTCATTTGTAAAAAACTTTCTATGTGTGATTAAGCTATACAGAAAAGAGGAATAATATGAGTAGTATTTTAGATAGATTTGAAGAAAAAGAAGGGGATATAAGCTTAGATCCTGAAAAATATCTTACCTTCTTAGTTGACAATCAGTATTATGCCTTTCCGATTAAGGATGTCCGTGAAATTATTGAGATTCAACACATTACGCAAATACCTGAATTTCCATCCTATGCAAAGGGAATTATAGACCTGCGTAATAATGTTGTTCCTGTCATTGATGTCAGACTTCGTTTTTACAAGCCTGAAATAGATTATACAGAGCGAACCTGCATAATAGTTCTTGATATAAAGAATATACAGGTCGGTTTCATCGTGGATACTGTTGATGAAGTCATTGATATTAGCAAGGATAATATTTCATCCGCACCCGCAATAACCACCGACAGAAGTACCAGATTTATTGAGGGAATTGGGCGTGTAAATTCTAAAATAATCATGATACTTAACGCATTAAAAATGCTTAACGAAGAGGATTTAGAAGCATTTGAATTTATGAATAACAAATAAAAGAAGCCGTAAAATCGACATTTTAATGATTTTACGGCTTATATATTTAAATTTATTTTGAAAGGCTAAAGTACAATTAATCTGCTTGATGCAGTCTTAACCTTCATCTCACCTGTCTTTACATCAAAGAATACTGTGCGTCCGAAATTCTGACCCGTATCCTCTGCTACTATTTTTATCCTGTTAGCAGAGAGAACTTTTTTTACTGCCTCAACATTCCTCTCTCCTATATTAAATGTATTAATCTGAGTCTGAAACATCTGTGCCCCACCAGCAATTTTTGCAATAATATTGGCAAGCACCGCACCATTCCTCACCATCATTTGTATCAATTCAACAATTCCTGTGTCCGCATATCTTCTAAGATTTGTAGAAACAGTATCGCCTGCCTCCTTGCTATACGGCAACATTATATGTGCAAGTCCACCAATATCATTATTCTTATCAAGCAAACATATCCCCACACATGAGCCTAAAGCATATGTAACAAGGACATCAGGAGCTTTGGCAATATTAAGGTCAGAGATACCTACATTAATCATTTTACTCATATCAGATGCCTACTCCCAACTTTTTGAATAACAGGTTCAATGAATCCAACTCAGGAACAAGTATCATATTACTGTTAACCATATCATTACCTATTCCAAAAGAGTCCTCAATAAATAAAACCTTATCACCAATGCTTGCAAACTCAATTGCAGGAACACTTAAAATCGCTCCAGCCATATCTACACATATTGAAGGTGTGGATAAGGTTATTTTAAGACCTGTCATGCTTGAGAGTGCTCTTGCATATGCTCCAGCCATAATATTCCCAATTTCATTAAGTGCAGACTTATCCATCTCATTAATTTCTAATGCAGATTTAAATTCCTTACCAAAAAAAGTCTTAAGAACAGTTGCTACAAACTTGTCCTCAAAGATATAAAGTATCATGCCCTCTATTCCTTCTATTAAGCGAATAAGAACTCCTGTAACAATATTTTCAGCTCCGCCAATAAACTGAACTGATTCATTAAAATCAAGAATTCTTACTCTTGGAACATTAATACTTATTTCTTTTCCGACAAGTGTAGCTAATGAAGTAACTGCGTTGCCTGTACCGATATTTCCAAGCTCAGTAAGTACATCAACATGCATGGAGTTTAAATCTCCGATATTATTTAAAGTCATTACAAAGCTCCTTTCTATTTGAAAATACCTATACAGACTATAAATATTATTACTAGCTTAGAATTTTATTTACAATCTGAAGAATTCTTTCAGGCTTAAATGGCTTTACAATAAAGTCCAATGCTCCTAATTTAATTGCCTCAACAACCATTGACTCCTGTCCCATTGCTGAACACATTATTATTTTAGAATTAGGATCCATTGCCTTAATATCCCTTAGTGCATCAATTCCAGATTTATTCGGCATTGTTATATCCATTATGATAAGGTCCGGCTTTTCATCCTTATACATATTACAAGCAATTTCACCATCGGCAGCCTCAATAATATTAGTGTATCCATTTTTATTTAATGTGTCTTTTAACATCATTCTCATAAATGCTGCATCATCTACTAATAATATTTTCTTTTCCATTTCAATTACCCCTTACTTCCTAAGCTATCTAATAGTTTGGATTTTACAATCTCTGTAATCCTGACTGCAAAATTATCGTCAATTACTACAACGTCACCTCTGGCAATAAGATTACCATTTACTATAACATCCACTGGAGATTCCGCTGATTTATCAAGCTCAACCACTGTTCCTTTTGAAAATTCAAGAATGTCCTTTACCTTTCTCCTTGCGGAGCCAATCTCTATTGAAACATTTAAAGGAACACTTAATAATAATTTTAGATTATCAGCCTGTTCTTTGGAAAGCCCTTCTTCAGCAACACGCTTTAACAATATATCATTAATGCTCATTTCTCTATCAACCTGTGGGGGTGGGCTTTGTATCCCTGCCTCCCTGCTAATATCGGGCTGCGATGCGTTGTTGGGAACTGTTTGAGTCGTAGCTGCTACTGGCTCTTGTTTTGCCTCAACAGCAGGTGCCTTTGCCTCATTAGGATTGTCAATTGTGTTACCGTATCCAGCCAACATTTTTTCTGCCATCTCATTTGCCAAATTAAGTGAAAGTATTGTTACAAACTCACTTTTTATAACACCTTCAATAGTAAGGTCAAATGATATTGTACAAACATATTCTTCAGGGTCCTTTGAATAAGAAGTCCATAATTCACCATCACCCTCTGAAATCAGTGCAGTAGGTGTGGATATATCTATCGGTGTATTAAAAATCTCTGACAAAGCAGTAGCGGATGCACCCATCATCTGATTCATTACTTCCGATACTGCTGAAATATTAAATTCATCAAATTCAAAATCATCTGTGACAACCAAAGGCAAGCCCATAAGCTGATTCAGCATCAGCTGCACATCGCTTTGTTTTAAAACTAATAGCGATGAACCCGAAACGCCTTTTAAATATTCAATTATAACATGTACTGATGGTTCAAGATCGGGAAAAGAAAGTTCCTTAACCTGACCTATATTAACCTTTGGTGTAGTAATCCAGACCTTAGCATTAAGCATGCCTGAAACAGCAGTTGCTGCTGAACCCATAGTAATATTATGAATTTCACCTATGGCGTCCCTTTTCATTTCATTAAAATCATTTATGGTTACATTCGACATGACTATTCCTCAATTCTTATATATATTATCTATCTTAATTGCTTTTCTATTATTATTTACACCAACTTTTCCATCAAACCATAAGTTATTATTAATTTTTACTGCCGCATTGCCCGTTATTGGCATGTTCAAAGGAATTATATCATCTGGCTGTAATGTCAATATATCAGCAAGTGATATCTGAGTTTCAGCAAATACAACATCTATTTTCAGATATGAATTATTTATTCCCTTTAATATACCCTCTCGCCTTTTTTCCTCTCTTGCTGTATCATAACGCTTTAATCCTTGAGAGTACTGGTCATTAAACTTGCTCATTACTGTTTCCATATTTACAGCAGGCAGACTAATTGTAATAATATTTGTTACCTCCTTTATTTCGACCTCTAAGGTAACAAGTACAATTACTTCATCAGGTGCAATGGACTGGCTGGCTCTTGCATTAGTTTCAATCCCTAAAAGTTTAGGGTTTATCTCAAGATAGGGTGCCCATGCCTCCTTTAAAATATTAGCCATCTTTTCCATTACAGCCTTCATAATGCCTATTTCAATCTCAGTAAAATCACGATTAATTTCAATATATGGACCATCTCCGCCAAGCAGCCTATCTATAAGCGAAAAAGTAATTGAATTGGAAAGCTGTATAATACAGCTTACATCCATAACATCATCATCGTCTATTCCAAGATCAACCGTTCCCATGATTACATGGTCGGGAAGTGCATTGTTAAATTCATAATATCGCTGCTCCTCAATCTGCAAGACCTTTACCTTACAGTGAATTCGTGTATTGCTTGTAAGGAACGATGAAAGAAGTCGTGAATACACTTCATATATATCATTTATTATCTTAAGACGTTCTTTAGTGAATTTCTTTGGCATCTTGAAATCATAGGCTTTTACCTTTTTATCATTTACACTATCACCTATATTTTCAAACGCTTTTGTCCCTTCTGCACTAAAGCTGCTCAACAATGCATCTATCTGACTTTGAGAAAGAACTTCTGACATCATTTTCCCTTCTTTCATTTAATATCCTATTTATCTTAATGTAAAAAATTACAATTTCATCAAGAAATATAATCTTTATTCTAATTTCAATATTATATCACATTCGAGTTAAAATTCTATGCCTTAAAAGTTAATATTTAATTGACTAATGGTGAACATTAAAATAAATCTGTTAAATTATCAATTTGTTTATTGACTTATAGGTAAATCTGGGTTATAGTGGATTTAATTAATACTGTTCTTTTCGGCGCTGTTTCCTTAACTCACTCCGCCTTGCACCCGCATTCCATTCAGCCTGTTCCTCCTCAGTTTCAAGTATAAGCTTCGGAACAGCTACTGGATTCTCATTCTCATCAAGTGCAACCATAACTAAATAAGCTATGTTAATCAGCTTCCTTTCACCTAAAAGATTTTCAACAAATGTTTCAACCTTAATTTCCATAGAGGTATTGCCTACATATGTTACGCATCCACGCAGTACAATCAAATTATTTACATATGCAGCCTCTTTAAATTGCAAATTATCAATTGAAACCGTTGTCACATTCCTATTTGAATGTCTTCTCGCAACAACAGCAGCTACTATATCAATCCATTCAACTAGTTTACCACCAAACAGCCTGTCATAACCATTAATTTGTTCTGGCATTATAATTTGCACATGCTCTGTTTTTGAATCGCTGACTCTCTTTGCAGACAGCTTTTCCATAATTTTACCCACCTTCTATTTATGTTTGTTTAAACGCTATTATGTATATAGTATGCCACATATCTTTATAATTTGCAATTAACCCAATTTTTCTATATTTTAAAGTTTTTCTGATTTTGTTGTAAATGCAACGGACTTTATTATGTTTTTATATTATACTCAATTTGCAAGGTAATAAAAAACACAGAATATGAAAGGAAGATTATTATGAAAAGAAAAATAATTAAAATAGACCCTGAAAAATGTATTGGTTGTGAAATTTGTGTAAATACTTGCCATGAAGGAGCAATCGGCATGAAGGACGGTAAAGCAGTGCTTTTGCGGGATGATTACTGCGACGGATTAGGAGATTGCTTACCTGTATGCCCGACTGATGCTATTTCATTTGAGGAAAGAGAGGCTCTTCCTTATGATGAGGAGGCTGTTAATGCAAATATGAACGCAAAGGAAAATACAAATCAACCTCAAAAGCTAGCTTGTGGATGTCCAGGTTCAAATGCGAAAACACTTGAAAGAAAAGCTACTACACCAGTAGCTGCAACAACTATACCTGCTGAAAGTCAGCTGATGCAGTGGCCTGTGCAAATTAAGCTAGTGCCAGTAAATGCACCTTACTTTGATGGAGCAAACCTGCTTATTGCAGCAGACTGTACAGCTTATGCTTATGCTGATTTTCACAACAAATTTATCAGAAACCGTATTACCTTAATAGGGTGTCCAAAATTAGATGAGGGTGATTACTCCGAAAAGCTTACTGAAATACTAAAACATAATAATATCAATAGTGTAACAGTTGTTAGAATGGAGGTTCCATGCTGCGGAGGCATAGCTAATGCTGTTAAAACTGCTTTGCAGAATTGTGGAAAGCTAATTCAATGGCAGATTGTAACCATCTCAACAGATGGTCAAATTATAGAAAACTAGGAGGAATATGATGATGGAAAATATGTTTTGCTTTCAATGTGAACAAACAGCACGTGGTATTGCATGTACTGGAAAGGCTGGTGTCTGTGGAAAGAAATCTGATACCGCAAAATTGCAAGATAAACTGACAAGTGCATTAATTGGGCTTGCTCGTGCTGTTACTGCAAATAAACCAACAACGGCTTCCGATGAAATTATGCTTGATGGTCTGTTTACAACCATCACTAATGTAAACTTCGATGATGAGCGTATTCAGGCAGTGATTGCTAAGGTTCATGAAATCAAAAAAAATGTTTCAAATGGTAATAACTATGATGATTATGATATTACTACAGTCTGGGAAGGAGATTCTGATATACGCTCACTAAAATCATTAATCCTTTTCGGATTGCGTGGAATGGCTGCTTATGCTCATCATGCCTATGTTCTTGGATATAAGGACGATGAGGTTATGGCAATGTTCTACAAGGGACTATATGCTATTGGCGAAGACAATGCCACAACCGATGTCCTGCTAACTCTTGTCCTTGATGTTGGAAAAGTTAATTTAAAATGCATGGAGCTTTTAGATAAGGCTAATACAGAAAGCTATGGTACCCCTGTACCAACAGAGGTTCCTCTCACAATTGAAAATGGTCCATTCATCGTTATTAGCGGACATGATTTGCATGATCTGTATCTGCTGCTTGAACAGACAAAGGATAAGGGTATTAATATCTATACTCATGGCGAAATGCTTCCAGCACATGCATATCCTAAACTAAAGAAATATCCACACCTAAAGGGTAATTTCGGAACTGCATGGCAGAATCAGCAGAAAGAGTTTATTGATATTCCAGCACCTGTTTTATTTACAACAAATTGTATAATGCCTGTAAAGGATAATTACAGCGACAGAATCTTTACAACTGCGGTAGTTGCTTATCCTGGAATGGTTCATATTGATGAGAAAAAAGACTTTACTCCTGTTATCGAAAAGGCTCTTGAGCTTGGTGGTTATAAAGAGGATCACACAATAACTGGTATCAATGGTGGCAAGAAGGTTACAACTGGTTTTGGACACGGAACTGTTCTCTCCGTTGCTGATACTGTTATTGACGCTGTTAAGAACGGTGCTATTAAGCATTTCTTCCTTGTTGGTGGATGCGATGGTGCAAAGCCCGGACGCAATTACTACACTGATTTTGTAAAGAAAACACCTAAGGATACTGTAATCCTTACACTCGCTTGTGGAAAATATCGTTTTAACGATTTGAATTTAGGTACAATCGGTGACCTTCCACGAATTATGGATATGGGACAATGTAATGACGCTTACAGTGCTATCAAAGTTGCACTTGCTTTGGCTGATGCCTTTGAATGTGATGTAAATGAACTACCTTTAACGCTTGTTTTATCATGGTATGAACAAAAGGCTGTTTGTATCCTCCTCACATTGCTTCATCTTGGAATTAAAAATATATTTCTTGGTCCATCATTACCTGCATTCGTTTCTCCAAACATTTTAGATTTCTTAGTTAAAAACTTTGCAATAACTCCAATTTCAACCCCTGATGAGGATTTAAAAAAGATTTTAGGTTAATTTTAAACGGGCTTTTCGAATTAACGAAAGGCCCGTTTTTATATTTAGTCAAAAACAAATGCCCGACTTAAAAAGCCAGGCATTTTATTTTAGTTATTAGTTATTCTTACTTATTTTGTGGACCTAAAGCACTGTAAGGAATCTGCTCAACTAAGTACTTAGCTATTTGCATATTATCAGATACATCTAGCTTGTTATCATATACACAGTTAGCATTTTCTCTAGCAATAGGTGAAAGGTTAATAACACCAATCAAGTACTTGTTGAATTCGATAATATCAGTAATTCTTACTTCACCGTCAACATTAACATCACCGTAAAGAATCTTATCCTTGTCAATATCTGTTGTTGTAGTTACTTCCTTAACGATAACAGTAACAGTAGCAGTTTGACCACCTGGTGTTGTAGCTGTAATAGTAGTTTTACCAGCGCTCTCACCTGTTACTACACCATTTTTATCAACAGATGCAACTGAAGGATCAGCAGATTTCCATGTTGTACCTGGTACATTGCTATTGATTTCCTCAGTTTCGCCAACCTCTAAGCTGATTTCAGTCTTATCAAGTTTCAATGTCTCTTCCACTTCATCTACAGGTGGAGTTAAATCTGGATACAATTCAGCTAATGCACCTAATGCCATCATAATATCAGCTTCATGCCAGAAACGGTGATATCTTAATTCTGTATTTTCAGTAGTACCTGTTGCTTTATAATCAGCTTCTAGTCTCTGGAAGTCAGGATTACTTCTATACATTGTACGAATATCAATAAACTTGATTCCGCTCTTAATTTGATCGCCATTTGGCATCGTTCCTACATAAGATGATGGAACATGAACTTCCTGCTCGAAGATTCTTACCAAGCTGCCGTTTGTATCAGCAACTGATAGACCTAAATCATCACGAGCATAATCCCACATGTTATCCATAATTGTTTTTGCAATATAAAGAGCCTTGCCAGCAAGTGTTGTGCTGTCAGCTGTTGCATCCGCTGCAGTAGCTCCTGAAGCCTTAGCATAGTAAATNAATGTATTAGCCCAAGAAGCAANACTTCCGATATCAGAGCTTGTATAGTTTCTGATTGTAGCTGTCAAACCTGTATTTTCAGAAGGTGTTCCTGTCCATGGATCAGGCTGTCCGTTCCAGTCAAGGTTAGCAGGAATAGCATAACCAGCATCGCCAGCATCTTCATTTAGTTTTGTTGATTTAACTGCCCAATCAATCCACTTATCAAGAATACGTTTGCACTTATTAGCGATTTCTGTATTTCCGTCATTCTTTGCTACATAGTACAATTCAGCAATACGTTGCATTGCCCATGTTTGGTTACCAATCCAGTGGTTACTACCTGGGTCAGCATAAACTGGATGCTCAACATAAGCCATTTGATTAAATGTTGATACTCCAGCAGGATATGTTTCATATCTTCCGTTCCATGAGTTTGTAGCACCACCAGCAATTGGACCAGTAGATGACTGTAACCATAGATAGAAGTCAAGCTGTCTATTTAATGAAGTTTCATAGTCCTTAACAGCATTTTGTGCCTTCATACCAGCAGTAAGCTGTGAATCATTCAACAAAGCATAAGCTGCCATTGGGTTCTGATAGAACTGGTGAACATGGCTAGCACCGATTTGCCATGTCCAAGCACCATCAATAGCACCGCCCCATGATGTATACCATGACATCAAGTAGTGAGCACTCTCATAGCCAGTTGTAGGTGAATTCTTGTTTTGGCAACCCATAGCTTTATAGTATTTATCGAACATGTTATTTCTTGTCTGGTCACCCATTTTACCAGCAAGAGAACTAATGCTCGCGTCGCCTACGCCCCATTTATTTGCCCAGTAAACAGCCTGGATAGCACGGTCCTCAGCGTCAGGAGCGTTAGTATAACGCCATTGTGCAGCTGGTTGTGGCTCTGTTGAGAATATACCAACTAAACCTCTTGAGTTACCATACTTCAATGTTTCAATTGATGGATGAGGTACTGTTTCGAAACAGGACTCTTGCTCTCCTCTTTGGAATGTATTGATAAATGTGAATGTTTTGCCTTCTCCAAATCCATACCAGTTATCAACGTCACCCAACCAATGCATCAAGTATAGACCAGTATCGCTACCATAAGCACTTGAGAAATATTGGTGAATTGGGTTTACACCATTATTTCCTGTCATCATATCTGTTGGATATTTTGTTGGATCCTGCCACTCATCATTATATGTAGCTGATGGAGTGTTTCTCATAAAGCCTGTTTGAGTTTTAGGTATCATAACCTCCATTGTCTTCCAAGCTTTAGCCAAATCATTGCTGTTTGGTACATTAGGATCCTTCTTAGCAAGGTTATCTCTCATTGCAGCAACCCAAACCAAGTATGAAACAGCCTCAGAAGTTGTTTCATGACCATAGTCAGGAGCCTCAACAATTACTTCTTCAATTGAGTGGTAAGGAACACCAAATCCACCACTTATAACGTTGTTCTTACTCAAATATCCGTTTTCAAGTCCATTTGTTACAACGTCATCGTATAATGACAAAAACCTGTTTGCATATGTATCGTCGCCAAATGCTTCAGCCTTAGTCCTAGTGATATCAGGATTTGTTACATAAGATTTTGATGACGCCGCTGATGCAGCAACTGGTAGAATAGCATTAGTAGCCAAAGCTGCAGTTAAAATTGCAACAATCGCTTTTTTATTCTTCAGTATCATTTCGATTGACTCCTCTCGTAATTTACAGATTCATTTTTCCGATAAATGAATGTGATTAATTTTAATGAATGTCCTTGCAGTACTATCCGCCACTCTTAATTCATCCCTCCCATAAAACGGAAAGAACTGTCTTAAATTAAACTTTAAGTAAGAATAGCAAGGGATATGTGAATTTATGTACTATTATATAATAATAGAATATAAATTTCTGACTGTTTGTATAATCTTATTAAATTTTCTTACCGTTACAATTTAACAAGCTTATACAAAAATCAATGTTTTCACATACCCACCACAAACACTACTTCAAACTTTCATAAGCCAATTATAATACACAAAAATTTCTTTGTCAAGCCCTTTAAGTCTAAAAAAATATTAAAAAAATGAAACCCTAATAACATTTGGTGAACTTTTTTGTATATTTGCACAAACCGTTACTTGTCAAATTATGCATTAATTATTTTTTTTAATCATTTTGCTATTTTTTTTTAAAAATTTTTGTTTAAATTGTATATGTGGTATTATTCATCAAATATGCTGCTTTCTTTCACCAGATTCACACATTCTTAATATATAATATACAAATTATTAAACCTCAGTAATTTGTATCACATTTTTATGGTACTTTTATGTTAATTTTATATAATATTGTGTTCGTTAATATAATGGTTACAATTTATTAATGTTTCGTTCATAAAATTTTGCGATAATTAAAGTTACTGATTTTATCTAAGTGTCTACTATTTTTGTTTTGAAGGGAGAATATCATGGTCGAAATTAATAATCTCACAAAACGGTATGGTAATATCACTGCTGTAAATAATTTATCATTCACCGTTTCAAAAAACGAGATTCTCGGCTTTCTTGGCCCTAACGGTGCCGGAAAAACTACTACTATGAATATGATTACTGGCTGCTTGCCCCCTACTTCTGGTACTATTATTGTAAATGGTTTCGATATTTCCAAAAATCCTATGGAGGCAAAGAAATCTATCGGTTACCTTCCTGAAATTCCTCCGCTATATACCGATATGAAGGTGTATGAATACCTTAAATTTGTAGCCGGACTTAAGTCTGTTCCTCGTTCACAACGCAATGAACAAATTCGAGATGCTATGGACAGGCTTAAAATTAGCGATGTAAGTAAACGACTTATCAAAAATCTTTCTAAGGGTTATAAGCAAAGAGTCGGCTTTGCTCAAGCTCTTCTTGGTAATCCTGAAATACTTATTCTTGATGAACCTACTGTCGGACTTGACCCTAACCAGATTCTTGAGGTAAGAAAGTTAATCAAGGATTTGAAGAAAGACCATACCATTATTCTCTGTTCCCATATTTTACAAGAAATAAGTGCTGTTTGCGATAAGGCTTTAATTATCGCAAAAGGTGAAATGAAAGCTCTTGATACCCTTAAAAATCTATCAGCAAGGGTTTCCTCCAACATTGCTCTTACTATTACCGTTGAAGGAGATAAGGCTAAAATTATTGACATTTTCAATCAAACAAAGGAAGTGCTTGACTATACTGAGATTTCATCAGACAAGCCAGATGCTTACTCCTTTAAGGTTGAGCTTTTAAATGATGATGCTCGTAAGAAAACTATTTCAAAACTAATTGCTGAGGACTGCTCTGTCTTGGAGGTCCAGACTGACCACGCAAGCCTTGAGCAGGTATTTGTTAAGCTTACAAAGCAACCATCTAAAAAACGCACAATCCATGATGTTTTCGATGAAATTGAGAAGGATATCGAAAAAGATATGGGTTCAGATGATAATAAGGAGGCTTAACCAATATGTTTTCACTATATAAAAAGGATTTACAATCATATTTCTATTCACCCTTTGCATATGTTGTTTGTGCATTGTTCCTACTAGTGTTTTCTCTTGAATTATCTAATGGTCTATCAAACATAACAACACCTGTGTACACATTTTCTTTCTCCAACATTTTTTACAATAACTTCTTCTATTTTATATTTTTAATTCCTGTTCTAACCATGAGAAGCTTTGCTGAGGAAAGAAAAACTGGAACAGAAACCTTGCTTATGTCATCACCTATTACAATACCTAAAATCGTAATCGGTAAGTTCCTTGCAATTGCAACTGTTTTCTTGCTTATGATTACTTTATCATTTGTTTATCCTCTTATAACTGCATTGCTCGGACAAGTTTATCTGTCCAGTCTGATTTGTAGCTATATCGGCTTTACATCAATGGGTTTGCTCTGTATTGCAATTGGTATGCTTATGTCATCATTCACTGATAACCCTATTATTGCTGCAATTACTGGTGAAGGTGCCATGATTGTCTTAATCTTTCTCGACAAATTCAGCCAAAGCGACTTAATTCAAAGCGTACCTTTCCTAAAATCCATATTTTCAATATTCTCAACTCAAACACGCTTTAATATGTTCTCTATGGGAATACTTAGACTTGATGATTTGATTTTCTTTATTACATCAATTATCGTCGTTCTTGCATGGGTTATTATCGTTAATGCAAGAAGGCGTTGGAACAGGGGGTAGGCTTTAATGAAAAAGGATAATAAAGATAACAACAATAAAAACAATATCAAAAATACTAATGATAGCCTTAAGCTTAACAGGTTTAAAAGGGTTCAGTCAACTGGTATCGCATTAATTATAGCTTTGCTAGTTCTGGTTGCAGCAATACCATTTAACCTAATTGCAGGCAGATTGAATATGGACTTTGATATGACACCTAACAGCCTGTATTCCCTAACAGAAACCTCTGTTAATATTGCAAAATCATTGCATAATACTGTAGATGTATATATCATCTTCAATTCCAACAATATAAGCGACCTCAGTGGTGGTAAACCACTGAATACTTTGGACGACTTCTCTAAAATATCAGGTCTTGAGCCAATGTACTACTCATTATCTCAATATGACAGCTTTGACAAGATTAATGTTACTGTGGTTAACCTCAGTACCGAAAAAGGCATAAAGATTATGAGTGATCTTCAACTTGAGGAAAGTCTTGCTAATAGTTTAAGTGGCGATAAAGTAAACTTCCTTGTTAAAAGCGGAAGCATTGTTAAGAAGGTTGACGGCTCAACCATGTTTCTTTCTGAGTCATCCTCAGAAAGCCAAACAGTTACCATCACTGGCTTTACAGGAGAAAATGTTCTTACAAGTACAATTAATTATGTTGACAAGCTTGCAATAGTCGATAAACAGCCTGTTAACTATTTTCTTACTGGGCATGGTGAAAAATCAATAGATAAAGATTATTCCAGTATAGTAAGCAGAATTAGGCAGGAGGGCTATAAGGTAGCTGAGCTCAACCTCTCTGAAATGGGTAAGGTTCCTGATGATGCACAGCTTATTATAGTTGCCGGACCAACTAAGGACATTACAAAAGAAGAAAGAGACATGATTAACGAGTTTCTTGATAATGGCGGAAGTATAACATTTTTAATGTCTCCTAATGAGGAAAAAAAGGAGTACACATATATCAGTGATATCATGTCTAAATACGCAATTGCTATGAATTATGACAGAGTCTATGATAAGGAATATATGGCGGAGGATGACCAGTATATCTTTGAGGCTAAAATGATTGGTGCTACATCTGAATCTGCAGTTGACCTTACATCTCCGATTATTAATCTGAACCTGCCAACCTTTGTGTCAAATTCAAGGAGCTTTTATTCAGTTTATTCTGAGGATTACAATGTTAACTTAATTGTTGAGCCACTTATACAGGCATATGATTCAGCAGTCGGTGAGCCTTACGGTGGTACAAACCCTGACCCTGACCCAACTGAGGGCGGTATGTATTTATCATACTATGCTATGGATAAATCAAGAAACAACTCAAAAATATTAGTTCTTGGCGATGCAGAGTTTATTGACAATAAACTTATAAACGCTGATTATCTTTATAATATAACAATGCAGCATATGTTCTTAAACTCAGTAAGCTGGATGAATGATGCTGATATGGACTTGAATATTCCTGTAAAGAAACAGACAAACGACAAAATTATCGTTTCTGAGGATACAACTAAGGTTGAGGAATCGGTTAACAACCTCCTTATTCTGTTTTATGCTATTCCTGTTGTAGTTGCCGGAATCGGCGTGCTTATCTGGAGTAGGAGGCGTGTTTCATGAGTAGTAAGCAGTTTAAATTAATTACCATTCTTGTTGCCATTATTGTGGTTTTTACTACAGCTTACTTTGTTATTGATAAAAGAATAAGCAAAAAAGAGTCCGAACAACCCTCATCCTTGACGAATATTGAAATATTCAATTTCGATATTGAAAATATAGCTGAAGTATTGATTAAAAATAAGGATGGCGAATTTGCTTTTACAAGGGAAAATAACAAATGGCTACAAAAAGGCTCTGAGCAGTTCAATTTCAATCAATATATACTAAATGATATTATAAACAATATGTCCACTCTGCAAGCACTAGAAATTATTACAGAATCTGCTGAGGATTTGTCTCTATATGGACTTGATTCACCAAGTGTTGTTATAACCTGCATAACTGATTCAAACAAGTATATCCTTGAAATAGGCAAACCAAGCATTACTAAGAATTCTTACTATGTTAAAAAGCAGGGTGAAATGACTGTTTACTCCATTGATTACAACAAAGGACTAACCTTTGACATAACAAAGGAAGACTTAAAGGATATTTATCTGTTTGACGCCCTTTCAAGTGAAGTAATGGGCATTTCATTGGAATGTGACGGTGCAGTAGTCTATAGTGTATCTAAATCTAATACCTCAGGCTGGATTATGAATCAGCCACTTGCTACTGAAAGAACAAATGTTGCCAACATCACCAGTATGGTTGATTCAATTATTCGTATAAATATAGCTAATTTTATTCAGGAGAATGTTCAAGATTATTCTGAATACGGCTTTGATAATCCAAGCTATATACTTGAAATCAGCTCTGAAAGCAAGACCGAAAAAATTCTGTTCGGTAAGACAGTCAGTGAGACAAATGAGATTTATGCAATGTTTGAAAGCTCTAAAGATGTCGTAACATTTTATCGAAACAACCTTAGCTTAATGGATCTAACTGCTGAAAATTTGCTTCTTGATACAATCCATACAGAAAATGTATATGATTTATCAAAGTTGGAGATTATCGTAAACGGTGAGCTTACAACCCTTACATTTGAAGCTAGCGCTGACGATTTAACCAATGCTAAATACACATACAATGGCACCGACATTAATGCATTAGGTGATGATGCTGTCAAGCTGTTTATCAACTTTTACTCTTCAATTGTGGGAGTTTATTTCGACCATTTAGATTTAGATGCTCAACCTGATACTTCACTAGAACCTGAAATTTCATTTACCTATACAAGAAAATCTGAGCCTGAAACTGTTACAATTTCTTTTATTCGTGAGTCTGAAAACACCTTCTATGCTATAAAAGACGGCGAATATACAGGCTTTGTAGTTCGACTAAAGACATTTCACGAAGACAGAGGACTTTTTAAAACTCAAGATGCTTTAGTAAGATACATTAACGAACACAGCTAAATAAAACAGCCATCTGAAACTAAAATCAGATGGCTCTTATTTTATTCTCTTTAATAATATCATCAAGCAAATGTCTAAAACCGTAATTTTATTTTGTATTGGACAAATTCCACCTAAACGGACATAACCTTGAGGCCTTACTTGTATCATAGCTAGTATTATTAAGTAGCGTTTTAAGGTCAAGATATCTATAATTAGTCTTTTCCTCTTTGCCTCCCTTTAACTTTGAAAGCAAGCCTGTAACCGGATTCTCTTTACGCTGTATTACAGCACCAAGCCTATGATACTCCCTTAAAAATCCGACAATTTCAGCCGCCCTTGTAAGTGTTTTATCAGCAACATTATATACACCTGTATATGCAGGATTATCCGCATGCCTCATAAAACAAAGAATAAAATCTGCAAGATTATGTACGCAACAAAACTGGAAACCATATTCACCTGTTCTATATACAAAAGCTGTTTCATCCTTAGGGTCGTAAATTTTTGCCAGTAAATTCTCGTAATAATCAAAAGTATAAACCGGGGGGATTCTCATGATAGCCAATGATGCATCCCTAGCTCCCCTGAAGGCATCAGCCATCGCCATTTCAGACTCATATTTCAACTTTGCGTAATTTGTTATGATTTTTATATCATCTTCCTCACGAACAGGCTCTCTTGTTTTTGGAGTTTCATATACCTGAGTAGTACTAACCATCAAGCATTGCCTTATTTCAGACGCCATTGCTAGTTTAAAGAAAAACTTATTGCACTCTCTGGTTATTTCAATCTCTTCATCATCAATTATATGTCCAAAGTCATTATCGACAGTACAAGCTAAGTGAACTATAGCATCTATATCTTCAGTTTCAAATATATCAATATATTTAGCTTTATCATTTGGTTTAGCCTCATAGAACTTAAAATGTTCCTTGTTGATATTATAGTTGCTTGGTTGTTTGTCTACCGCAATTACAGAATAGCCTTTTTTGAGCAGACCTGAGCAAACTCTATCGCCTATAATACCACATCCGCCAGTAACCAAAACATTTTTCATAAAGCTACCCTCCTTTACCTATGTTGCATACTGCTATTTTGCAGATAGCCATAAAATCATTATATCAATAAAAACATAAAATTTCAATAGCAACTTCATAGAAAATTAAACGTAATTATGATTAAAAATATACAACTATACAAGTAAACACTCAATTATTCATTTTTTATATAGAATAAGCATATTATACTTATCTGTTTTTTATGCAATATAGGCAATATACATTAAATATTAACAAACCTTTTAGACTTTGTTCATACGACTTCTTAAAGAATTTACAATTGCAATCAAAGAAACTCCAGCATCAGCAAATACTGCCCACCACATAGTTGTTAAACCAAAGGCAGACAAGCCTAAAACCGAAAACTTGACAGCAAGTGAAAATACTATATTCTGTACCACAATTCTCTGTGTCCTTTTCGATATTTTTATAGCAGTCAATATTTTGGTTACATCATCATTCATTATAACAACATCAGCTGCCTCAATCGCTGCATCAGTACCCATTCCACCCATAGCAATACCTATATCTACCCTTGCTAAAACTGGTGCATCATTTATGCCATCGCCAGTATATGCAGCCCTGCAGCCATCTGCCATAAGTTTTTCAAGTTCATTAACCTTTTCATCAGGCAAAAGCTCAGCCCTTACCTCATCTATGCCAATGGCTCTGCCGATTTTCTCTCCAATTGCTCTTTTATCGCCTGTAAGCATTACTGTTTTCTTTATGCCAAGCCTTCTTGCATCTGAGATAAATTCAGCAATACCTTCCTTGAGTTCATCCTCAAGCTCAATCACACCAACATATTTTCCATCGACAGCAAGAAAAACTGCAGTTATTTCTGTTTCATACTCAGCAGCAATACCATTTTCTAAAAGCAAGTCTTTATTACCACAAAGTATTTCCTTTCCCTCATACTCTGCCTTAATACCCTTACCTGCTATTTCTAAGCAGCTTACTCTCGTTAAATCAATTTCCTTGTTATAAGCATTTATAATACCCTTTGCTATCGGATGCGACGAATACGCCTCAGCATAGGACGCATACTCTAACAGCTTCTCCTCAGATATTCCCTTTGGTATAACCCTTGATACAGCAAGATTGCCCTTTGTAAGGGTGCCTGTTTTATCAAATACAAGGGTATCGCATTTTGCCAGCATATCAAGTGCTGCACCACCCTTGACCAAAACACCCTTACCCGATGCACCGCCTATTCCATTGAAATAGCTGAGAGGAACTGAGAGAACCAATGCACATGGACAGGAAACAACTAAAAATGTCAATGCTCTATGTATCCAGTCACCCGGATTCCCAACAACAAATGACGGCACAACTGCAAGCAATAACGCACTTATTACAACAATAGGTGTATAAACCTTCGCAAACCTTGTAATAAAGCTTTCAACCCTTGCCTTCTTGCTCTGTGCATTTTCAGTAAGCTCAAGTACCTTTGCAACAGTCGATTGACTAAAATCAGTTGTAGTCTGTATCTCTAAAACTCCCTGTAAATTTATACAGCCACTTATTACAGTATCACCCACTCCAACATCTCTTGGAACAGATTCTCCAGTCATTGCCACAGTGTCAAGCGATGAGCTTCCCCTTACAACAATTCCATCAATTGCGATTCTCTCACCAGTTTTTACAATAATAGTATCCCCGCTCTTGACCTTACTTGGCAATACCTTGACAATTTCACCGTTTTTCATGATGTTTACATAATCAGGGCGTAAATCCATCAACTTTGCAATTGACCTTCTTGATTTATCAACAGCCAAATCATTACAAAACTCACCAACAGTGTAAAAAAGCATTACTCCAACCGCTTCACCATGCTCACCGATAGCAAATGCACCTATGCTCGCAATACTCATCAGGAAATTCTCATCAAAAACATTTCCCTTAACCATATTTTTCAATGCTTTAAAAACAATCGGGTATCCTACCAATGCAAATGCCACAATCTCAATAACAAGCCTTACCATTTCCCCCATAGGAGCAAAAAGTGATACAGCCAAAAGGATTCCCGACAGTACCATCTTTGCAATCTCAAAAGCATGGAATTCGTCCTCTTTATCCTCTTCATTAATGCTATTATCCTCAATTATATTTACATCTGGCTCAATCTCCTTAACTATCTTCTTTATCTCATCAAGAAGATGTTCATCAAGAAGTTCATCATGCCCATCAGAAAAGTTAAGGGTCAGCTTTTTTGATACAAAGTTCATATCCACCGACTCCACCGATGCTATCCTTTCAACCCGAATCCTTATTTTTTCAGCACAATTTGCACAATTTAGCCCCTCTAATACGTAAGTCTGCTTCATAAACAGACCTCCTCTACTCCATAATATGCTCCATTGCCTGACAGAATATTGTTTTTACATGGGAATCAGCAAGCGAATAATAAACAGTTTTCCCATCCCTGCGATATTTCACAAGCCTTGCCTGCTTTAATACTCTCAACTGGTGAGATATTGCAGATTGCGTCATGTTTAAAAGTTCAGCAATATCGCATACACACATTTCACTCTCAAACAAAACAAACATTATCCTTATCCTTGTCGAATCCCCAAAAACCTTAAACAGCTCCGCCACATCGTAAAGTATTTCCTCATCAGGTATTACATCCGTTACTCTATTGACAATTTCCTTATGTACCTCACAATTTTCGCAAATATGCTCGTTTTTCATTTTATCTCTCCTTAACATATGAATAATTGTTCATATGTATCATACAACATTTCTAAACTTTTGTCAATACCTATTTGTTAATTTTATGAGAGAATTATAGGTAATTTATTGGATAAAATTTGGATATATATTGTTAATTTTCCGTACATATTTTGTCTAAATAAAATTTACAATTTGTTTTCAATTGTTATATCTTTGTTTATAGTATAATAATGTCAATTGTGTTATACTAATTACATTATGTCATAAGTGCAAAATATTCTGATTACATATAAAAATAATAGCATTAAATTTTAACAAGAATCTTAAACTTAAAGGAGGTATTTTGTGAATAACTGTTCTCAAAGTGTTCAGAAAAAGGACGATATAATCAATATTATTGACGACTTTAATTATGATGCTCAAACAGAAGAATATAATATAGAATATAAAAAATGGCGCAGTAATAAAGATAATCCCTATGCATTTAATTATGTTGAAAATAAAAAAGAAAAAACATTTATGGACGGCAAGGGCTTTATTCATGAGGACCCTAAATCAATCGAAAAGATTACACTTTCAAAAATAGGGTTTACTGCCGGAATTTCGCTTTTAGTTTATTTCTTTATTGATGGAATCGGTGGAGAGCTAATTGTCTGGATTTTGAACATGTTCAATATAAATATTTCCTCTATGTTGTTTTCAAGCGAATTCATGGGCAACGAATGGGCAGTTCTAGCTGTAAATGTATTCATTTCCTTGCTCAAATATATAGTTCCTACATTTATGCTTTTCAAAGCCTTTAAAATGCCGTTTTCCATTTCAGCGACAACAAAAGCAACTGATAAATACGAAATTGTCGGCGGCATGTCCATAGCCATGATACTTATGGTACTTATAAGCCTTGTCAGCAAGAGCTCACCTCTTGAATTTACATCAAGAACTTTTTTTCTATCAAACCAAATTTTGTATGAAAATTATAATTTATACGCTATTTTCATTTATTACCTCTTTGAGATTTTTGTTGTTTCTATTCTTATAGAGGTGTTTCTTCACGGCTCACTGCTCCATGTGCTGCGACAATTTGGTGATATTTTTGCATTGGCATGCACAACTGCCATTTCAATTATTATTGTTCATAGCTATGCACAATGCATACCATTTGCCTTAATGACTCTTGTATCAGGCATCTTTATTTTAAGAAGTGGTTCAATTGTAGCCGGATTTATTATCAGAATAGTTTTTAACATTTATTTTTTCAGCATTGCTATTATAAATAGCAATCTAAATACAAGTACAAGCCTTACAAAATCATACTTTATGAGTATCTTTTTCCTTGCAGGTGTACTGGGCTGTGTTGTTTTTGCCCGCAAGCACACCCGAAAGGTAAAGCTTGTCAATAATTCAACATACCTAAATATATACGAAAAGCTGTCTGCATTTACAATTTCCCTGCCTATGGTCATTTGGATAGCACTTTCAGCAATTTTCGCATCTATTAATTTGTTTATTTAACACAATTCAGGAGGCAAATTTTATTTGGAAACATATATGAGAGAGGCTTTAAAGCTTGCCAGAATAGCTTATGATTTGGGGGAAGTGCCAGTCGGTGCAATTGTTGTAAACAGGGTAAATGGAAAGATTATCGGGCGAGGATATAATCTTCGTGAAACAAATAAAAATCCATTGGCACATGCTGAAATTATTGCAATAAATCAAGCAGCAGAGGTTTTAGGTGGCTGGCGATTAATTAACTGCGATATTTATGTCACTCTTGAGCCATGCCCCATGTGTTGTGGTGCTATTATCAATTCAAGAATTAAAAATGTTATATTTGGAGCATATGATAAAAAATCAGGCTCTGTGCGATCAATACAGGAAATGTTTGAACTGCCGTATAACCATAAGCCTATGGCTATTGGTGGTATCTTAGAGGAGGAATGCTCAGCGATTCTATCCGATTTCTTTAAGGAATTGAGAATTAAAAATAATCAAAAGGGTGCAATATAATTGTACCCTTTTAACTGTCAATAAAGTTGTATTCTTGATGGATTTATAACGGGGCATTTTGACAATCCATACTAGGGGAAATGCTCCTCTCTGGGCTCCCTAGAACAATAAGAACAATAATTTAGGAGTGTAGCTATATGAAATTTAACGAGTGGGACGATATACTGACCGATGAGTTCCGTAAGGATTATTTTATTAATCTTGCAAAATATCTTAAAAATGAATACAGAGCACATACTATTTATCCAAAAAAAGAGGATATATTTAATGCACTTAAATACACCTCATACAACAATGTCAAGGCAGTAATTATTGGTCAGGACCCATATCATGGTGAGGGGCAGGCACATGGACTTTGCTTTTCAGTGAAAAAGGGTGTTACTCCTCCACCATCCTTAGTAAATATTTTTAAAGAGATTAAAGACGATGTCGGCATTGATAATACAAAATCACACGGTGAGCTTACAAAATGGGCGGAAGACGGTGTTTTACTACTAAACACAGTTCTAACAGTCCGTGAAGGACAGGCAAATAGTCACAAAGGCATTGGATGGGAAACTTTTACTGATAGTATAATATCCCATCTTAATACGCGTGGAAAGCCCATTGTATTTTTACTATGGGGTAATAACGCAAAGGCAAAGGCAAATCTCATTACCAATCCTAATCATAAAATTTTAACTGCGGCCCACCCAAGTCCCCTATCTGCCTTCAACGGCTTTTTCGGGTGCAGACATTTTTCAAAAACAAATGAATTTTTGCGTAAAAATGGAATAGAGGAAATTGATTGGAGTATTAGTTAATAGTATTTTTTTAATAGTTCATGCTGATTATAACTTTAAGCTATAACCAGCGATATTTATTATGTGTTACTACAAAAACCTTTTATATGCTATAATATCAATAACAACTAATTGGAAAAAGGAGCTTTCTATGAAAATTTTAAAAATGTTCAAGGATAAAACTGTTTTTTCGTTTGAAGTTTTTCCGCCAAAACGAACAACTCCTATTGAATCAATTTATAAAACACTTGATGAGCTAAAGGACCTTAAACCTGATTTTATAAGCGTTACATATGGTGCAGGGGGCTCCAATATTGGCGCATCAACCACTCAGATTGCATCTACTATAAAAAGAAATTATGGCATTGAACCTGTTGCTCATCTACCATGCATAAACTTCACAAAGGACGAAATTTTAAGAATTTTAGATGATTTTCATAGGAATGATATAGAAAATATTTTAGCACTCCGTGGTGATATCAACCCTGATATTTCCCCCAAAAAGGATTTTAAGTACGCAAGTGACCTTGTTGAATTTATTAAACAAAACAGAGATTTCCATATCATAGGCGCCTGCTATCCTGAATGTCATTTTGAATCCATCGACCTTGATACCGACATTAAAAACCTCAAAAAGAAGGTTGATGCAGGTGCTGACCAGCTAATTACACAACTTTTTTTTGACAATAATATATTCTATTCCTTCCTTGAAAATGTGCGAAAAGCTAAAATTAAAGTTCCAATTCAAGCAGGCATTATGCCCGTCGTAAACAAAAAACAAATTGAGCGCATGGTTTCACTCTGTGGTGCAAGCCTTCCTACAAAATTCACAAAAATAATGCAGCGATATGAAAACCACCCCGAAGCACTCCGTGACGCCGGAATAGCCTACGCTGTAAATCAGATTGTTGACTTAATTGCAAATGGAGTTGATGGTATCCATCTATATACTATGAATAATGCATATGTCGCTAAACGCATTTCCGACGCTATTTCTGGAGTGTTGATATAGGCAATTTATGCCTGTCGACCGTTCGCCTATCGGCATGAGGTTGCCACCTCAAACTCCGCTAAACTTTTATTTATGTATTATAGTGTGCTAAAATGTAAAGCTTAGCTGAATCGCTGAATTTGAGCAGTACTAAAACTTTTAATTTTAAGAGGTATTATGATAAATCTTGATAAAATAGATAAAAAAGAGGCTCTACGATATTTGCAATGCAGCAACATTTCCCCCGACAGTAGTATAATGGGGCTTATTAATGAATGTGAAAAAAAATTGCTGAAGGTTATTGAGCCTAGATATTTATACTCTGCTTTCGATATTACACATACGGAAAATAGTGTAATACTTGAAAACTGCACCCTTGAGCTTACAGGCAATGACATCCGTAAGCATCTCAAAGACTGCAAAAAAGCTGTGCTTTTCTGTACAACCATTTCAAACGGCGTTGACAAGCTTTTACGCTTTGCACAAATTTCCAATATGACAGAGGCACTTGTGCTTGACAGTCTTGCAAGTGCTGCAATTGAACAGGTATGTGATGAGGTTGAAAAGATAATTCATTCAGCATATCCAAATTTTTATTCCACATGGAGATTCAGTCCAGGCTATGGTGACTTACCTATTACCCTGCAGGCTGAATTTCTCAATGTTCTGAACTCTTCAAAGCGTATTGGTTTAAGTGCAACCTCAAGCTTCATGCTAACCCCATCAAAATCAGTTACTGCTATTATCGGCTTGTCTGAAACACCTGTTGCACAAAAAAGCAGAAATTGTTCCGAATGCAATCTTGCAAAAGCCTGTGTTTATAGAAAAAATGGTGGACACTGTAATTAAAGGAGGCAATATGCGTTTTAATGAATTGTTGAAAAAAAATTATATCTTTCTTGACGGTGCAATGGGTACAATGCTGCAAGCAAAGGGCTTACAGCTTGGTGGTATCCCAGAACTTATAAATATTAGTAACCCTGAATGGATTTCAGATATTCATAAATCCTATATTAATGCTGGTTCAGATATAATTTACACAAATACCTTTGGTGCTAATCGCTATAAGCTAAAGGAAAGTGGATATACAGTTGATGAAATCATCCCAAAGGCTATTGAAATTGCTAAGGACGCCTGCAAAGGCACTAATACCCTTGTTGCACTTGATATCGGCCCTATCGGACAGCTTTTAGAGCCAACGGGTAGCCTTAGCTTTGAAGAGGCTTATGATATATTTAAAGAGCAGATTATTGCTGGTAAGGATGCTGACCTAATTGTCTTTGAAACAATGACTGACCTTTATGAAATAAAGGCAGCTGTACTTGCAGCAAAGGAAAACTCAAAGCTACCTGTAATCTGCACAATGACCTTTGAACAAAACAGCAGAACCTTTACTGGCTGTTCAGTTTCTGCTATGGCATTAACTTTGTCTGGATTAGGTGTTGATGCAATAGGGCTTAACTGCTCACTTGGACCAAAGGAGCTGTTCCCTATTGTTAAAGAGCTTTCAGAATGGACAAACCTACCCATTGTTGTAAAACCGAATGCAGGACTTCCCGACCCTGTAACAAATACCTATGATATCACCCCAGATGAATTTGCTGAGTATATGGCTGAATTTGCAGGACTGGGTGTTAAAATCTTTGGTGGTTGTTGCGGAACAACTTCTGAATATATCAAGGCACTTACTGAAAAATTATCTGCAACAGAATCTGCTGTTTCAAGCTTTAAGGGAATTCCTACCGCAGTCTGCTCCTCATCAAAAACTGTAATTATTAACCGTCCTCGTGTTATCGGTGAAAGAATTAATCCTACTGGCAAGAAAATGTTTAAACAAGCACTGATTAACCATGATATAAGCTATATTCTAAATCAGGCTGTTGAACAGGTTAATGCTGGTGCAGACATACTAGATGTAAATGTCGGACTTCCTGAAATAGATGAAAAAAGCATGATGGTTGAGGTTATAAAGGCTTTGCAGTCAATTTCAGATACACCATTACAGATTGATTCCTCCGATATCAACGCATTAGAGGCTGGGCTAAGAGTTTATAACGGAAAAGCAATTGTTAACTCTGTAAATGCTGAGGATGAGTCGCTTGATTCCGTTCTACCTCTTGTAAAAAAATATGGTGCTTGTGTAATTGGGTTAACTCTCGATAAAAATGGAATACCTAAAACAGCGGATGAAAGATTTAGACTTGCCGCAAAGATAATGAACAAGGCAATTGAATATGGCATTCCAAAAACGGATATCTTCATTGACTGTTTGACGCTTACTGCTTCTGCTGAACAGTCAGCTGTTATGGAAACACTAAAGGCTGTAAGAATGGTTAAGGAAAGGCTTGGACTTAAAACAGTACTTGGTGTGTCGAATATATCCTTTGGACTGCCCGTCAGAGAACTGATAAACCACAACTTTTTAACTATGGCATTAAGCTATGGACTGGATTTACCTATCATAAATCCTAATATCACCTCCATGATGGGTGCTGTACGTTCATATAACCTGCTTGCAAACATTGATAAAAATGCTGCTGAATTTATTAGAGCATATGGTACGGACACCACCCCTGCTGCACCCGCCGAAGTCGACAGGGAGATTGATATTTTTTATGCTATGGAGCATGGGCTTAAAGCTGAGGGTGCTAAAATAACCGAAAAACTGCTTAATACTCATGAGCCAATGTCCATTGTAAATGAAATTCTCATACCAGCGCTTGACAAGGTCGGTGCTGATTTTGAAAAGGGCATTATTTTCCTACCACAGCTTATTCTTTCAGCAGAGGTTGCACAATCTGCCTTTGAGGTGATAAAAAAGCACCTTGTAAAAAACAACATATCTTCACAAAGCAAGGGAAAAATCATTCTTGCAACCGTTAAGGGGGATATTCACGATATCGGTAAAAATATCGTAAAGGTGCTGCTTGAAAACTATGGCTATACTGTTATCGATTTAGGCAAGGATGTTGATTGCCAAGCTGTTGTCGACACTGCTGTTGAACACAATGTAAAACTTGTGGGCTTATCAGCACTTATGACCACTACGCTAAAATCTATGGAGGAAACAATAAAGCTTTTGCGTGACAACAGGGTTAACTGTAAAGTCATGGTTGGTGGAGCCGTACTGACTCCAGACTACGCCATAAAAATTGGTGCAGATTTTTACTCCAAAGATGCAAAGGGAAGTGTTGACATTGCCCGTAAGGTGCTAGGATAAAGAATACAAAAGGTGTATATTTGCATAAGATTTGCAAATATACACCTTCAATTTTATGCCTTACTTTTCACCTTTGCCATAGACCTCTTTAACCACACCTCAGCTAAATCCAAAGCCTCATAAAGACCATCTTTTTCTGCTGTTCTTGTAATCGCCTCAAGTGGATTTAGACTCTCATCGGTTGACATCTGATAAACTTTAACCTTGCTGGCTACATCCAGTCCCTTTACCTTTTTTGTTTCTAGTATCTGAAGCATTATAACATACTCATCATACATATTTCCATAATATAAAACATCTTTATTTCTTACTAAAGGATAACCCTTATACGTAAAAAAGCTAAATTCATTGCCCTCTTTTTTGCTCATATCACTACCTCCTCTTCTTAAAGCATCTCTTATAGTAATTATATCACAAAGAATATAGTTTGGCAATAGTCGGAAGCTAGTTTTTACCACATATTTATAATTCATTCATGAACCTATAATATTTTCGAGCATTTTTACCAATCTAGTGTAAAACTCTTTTCGGAGTTAAAAATATCCATGTTTCCATTTAGAATATCAAGATATGCATCCCTGCACTTAAAGCTGGTTACACCGTTAACCTTAATTATGAGCTTTCTGCTATCATCCCTGTAAAATTCAAGCTCAGTTTTTTTGCCAAGCTGTGTTTCAACAGTTATTTTAGCAACAGGTTCACCTGTAGTCTCACCTAAATAAACCTCTTCTGCAGGTGTATTCACCAAAAATTGATAAAATTGTCTAAATCGTTCTGTTGAACATTCTGCTCCGTTCAAATATGACACATAATCATCTTTATTCTTACCTGAACCTGTGAACACCATGCTTTCTCTGCCTTCAACCTCAACAGTCAGCTTACTAATTTTATAAAAATAGTCCCCAATAATTATATGTGATAGTGGGTCTTTAATATTCATTGTAACCCATATAAGCTGTGATTCTGTGAATGCATAGATAATATCAGTTCCCTCAAGATATCCGAAGTAAACTGCCTCATCATTACCAGAAGCATCTGACGCCTTGCTGATTTTCAGAGTATACTCCTTTCCGTCCTTTGTATTCATTTTCACTACACAGAAAGGATTATCGAGTCCAGCAAGCTTTAAATCCTCTTCATCAGCCTCAAGGTGAACAACTGATTTTGCAGTTAAGCCAAACATTGCATTTGTATAGCTACTTGATTTTGTGGCATCAAGATATGCAAATATAGGCTCTATCATAACTGCATTTGCAGATGTACCACCAGTATAGTCCTCACCTCTGCCCATTTCAAACGCCTCATAGACAATGTCATAATCTAAGTCTGCACGATCTATGCTCAGCGTTTGCATACCACGCGCTGAATCGGTTACTGCATCAACTACAAGAGTGGAAACATAAAATTCCCTTGAATATAAAAATGCACTTGCTATTGAATTTAAAATTGTATAGACAGTTTTATCTCCCTTGAAACAGAAATATACCTCAGTATCAACGGGACTTGTATTACCAATCAAAAATTCAATTTCCTTACCGTCATCAAGAGTAATCTTTACCTCAGATGCAGGTGAGTCCAATCCATATTTAGCAAGATCTTCAGCATTTTCTTCAACAACAGTTGGTATCCTTGCACTCAGAGCTGAATTCGGTAATGAATCCAGCTTTGAGGTATCCATCTTATATTTTTCCAATCCCTTAATTACAAAAATACTGCTGTCAGAATTTTCATTCCTTAAAACCTGAAAGCTACCATTGCTATTACTGATATCAATTGACTTAACATTTTCACCAGTATATTCAGCATTGCTCCCTATCTTTTCCACCCATTCAGATATCAATGTTTTATCCAAAGCTACAACTGAGCTTAATTCAGAGGATGAATTATCACCACTGGCTAGCTTTAGAGCAACCAATGCTCCCGACAGCACAACTAAAACTATGCTACCGATAATAAGCCCCTTGAGATTTTTATTCATCGGTTTCTTCTCCTTATATAAACAAATAATCCAATTGCGAATACAATGGATGGAATAACAACCATAACAACATTTCTTAGATTTTTAATCTGTTTTTCAGAAATTGCTATTGTCTGGCTGTTAAATTCCTTGCTCTCAACTATAATACCAGATTCTTTACCAGTCATAACATTAAGAGAATTGATAATATACTCTGAGTTATTGTAAGATTTATTCTCCATTACAGCATAGTCAAGCATTGATGCTGAACTCAAAACCATGACCTTGCTTGCAACCCTGCTATCACCAAGAGCCTTGCTCTTTTCACCAACAGCCATAACAACCTGTGCTTTTTTTTCAGCTGTTTCTGGGTCAAAGTCTACTTCTTCTGTTACAGTTGTTTCTTCAGTTGCAGCTTCCTCATCTGCTTCAGTAGTTTCATCTGCTGTTAATGAATCCTTAGCCTTCTGTGCCTCCTGCGCATATGGGTATAAGTATGATGAACTTGTTGTATTTAAAAGAACAGTTGTTGTTCTTTGGCCATTTGCTTCCCAAAGCACCTCAATTGGTCTTGCCTGAGGTGCAACAATTGGCAGATTTGTATTCACAAGTCCTTTACTATAAACATCCTCAGCTATATTTACAAGTGAGGCACCCACATTATATGTCTGCCCTATTGAGGCATCTGAAACAAGTGTTACATACTGTCTTTGTGCATCCTCAGCCTCAACAATGGTACTTCTGCCTAACTTAAATCCCCATTCTTCTATAAAGGCATCGATATTTGGAGTCAAGCCCTGATAGATATCACCGACATATAGCATATTCTTAGAATAATATCCATCATTATCTAAGAATTTTCTAATCTTATCCACCTCAGTTGTTGTCAAGTCATCCTTTGGTGCAAGCAAAACTACAATATTGAATTCATTTGTCAAATCCTGTGTTTTAAGGTCAACAACCTCATACTCATATCCATTTGAATCCATAACCCTTGCAAGAATACCTAATGAATCAAGGTTTATAGCATGTGGTTCAGCATTTATAAAAGCCACCTTTTTAGGATTAGCATTTGTTACATGCATGATAGCAGATGTCAGAATCTGCTCTGCTTGAAAACCAACAACCTCATATCTTTGAGTTGCGTAATTTGGCTCTAGAATAAACAGATTGTCAGTTGCTGTAACCCTTATCTTATCGCCGCAAGCTATTACTATATTATTTTCTTGAATCTCACCACTGTATTTATCATTGTATTTTGCGTACTCATCAGGATTCTTTTTCATATCCACATATTTAACCTTGATTTTGTCTGAGTACATAGCGTACTTTTCCAAAATCTCAGCAGCTTTTTTATAATCAGAGTTGGTTTTATAATGTGTTTCATCAGACATTACAACCAATTCAACATTACGGTCAACACCCTTTAAATACTCAATTGTCCTATCCGATATCTCATAAATTTTATTAGAGGTTAAATCCAACTTTAAAGGATACCTTTCCATTACTATGCCTACAATAACATTAATTAGTACTACTACCACAATAAATACTGCTGTAATAGCTGTTGCAAGCGTACCATATCTGAGCTTTTTCGTATCAAACTTTTTTGCTTTACCTTTGGCTATGCTTTCAGTTTTATTCTCGCTGTTCATATTCAGTTCTCCTCCTTAGCTCCAACGCCTTTTTTCATAAACCCTTACTGTTAAAAACAAGAAAATAACTACTGTACTTACATAAAATAAAACGCTGGATAAATTAAAAAGACCGCTAGTAAACTCTGCATATCTAGAATAAAAAGACAAACTCATCAATAGCTTTGCAATAAATTCTATATTTACAAGTGTTGCTGCAGAGTCAAAAAGCCATAGCAGCATTAGTGTAATAACGCCTGTAACTGCTGCAACAACCTGATTTTCTGTTAATGCAGAAATGAATGTACCTACTGAAACAAATGCTGCACCAACCAAAAACAATGCCAAGAAATTACTTAACACCATTCCCCATGCAACAGCTCCAAAATAGCTAAGTATTAATGCGTAAACAAAGAATATAGATATGCCGATTGTATAAAGTGCCAAAGCAGCAAAATACTTGCCACATACCATTGCACCAAGACTTATAGGTGCTGTTAAAAGACACTGCTCTGTTTTCTGTTTCTTTTCCTCACTGAAGAGTCGCATTGTTAATATAGGAATCAAAAAAATCAAAGCTAAAAATACTACTGTAAATACTCCAGTCATATCCGCTGTGGATGCCAATAGGCTTGTCGCCCAAAAGGAAAAACCCGAGTATACAAAAAACACTGCTAAGAAAACATAAGCAATACTTGAATTGAAATAAGCTCCTATTTCACGCCTGAATATCGCACCCATTATTTCTTACCCCCATTTTTCTTATTCTTACCCTTTGAGGAGTTTGTATCTGTTTCTTCTGGCTTTTCCTGCGTTCCTTCAGCAGATTCTGCTACCTCGTCTTCGTTTTTAGCATGCTTTGCTAAAACTCCGCTCACATCAAATCCAAATTCAACATTCTTTAAAATTTCCTCCGGTCTGCGTTCCTCTTTTTCTGTATCAGATTTTGATTTGAAATTAACACCCTCACCCATAGTAATTTTAAGGAATATATCCTCAAGTGTAAGGTCAGCAGAACGCATCATAAGAATAGGCAAGCTTTTTTCAGCAAGACATCTGTTAAGCTCTCTGCGAATATCTACGCCATCCTCTGCTTCAATTTCATATTCATAAACGCCAGGCTCACGCTCCATATCAGCCCTTGCGTATTTAACCTTGTCTATACTCTTGATTATATCAAGAATCTCCTTTTTGTCACCCTCAATCCTGACTGTTAGCCTATGGTCATTTGAAACCTTTTTAGATAAATTGTCAGCTGTATCATTTGCAACAATAGTGCCCTTATTGATAATTACAATTTTATCACATACTGCTTGTATCTCCGGCAAAATATGTGATGATAGTATAACCGTATGATTTTTTCCCAGCTTTTTTATAAGTGTACGAATTTCAATAATCTGCTTAGGGTCAAGTCCAACAGTAGGCTCATCGAGAATCAGTACGGGAGGATTACCGATAAGTGCCTGTGCAAGTCCCACACGCTGTTTATATCCCTTAGATAAATTCTTAATAATTCTATCCTTGACATCAGTTATCTTTGTAAGATTGCAAACATCGTTAATATGTGCGGTACGAGGCAACTTGCACTTTTTCAGCTCATAAATAAAATTCAGATACCCCTTTACAGTCATATCAAGATAAAGAGGTGGAATTTCAGGAAGATATCCTATAAAGGATTTTGCCTTTATAGGGTCCTCCAGAATATCAACTCCATTTATCAATGCCTGTCCTGAGGTTGATGAAATATATCCTGTAAGTATATTCATAGTTGTAGATTTACCAGCACCGTTTGGACCCAAAAAGCCGAGTATTTCGCCATCATTAACGGTAAAGCTGATATTATCTACAGCTTTTTTATCGCCATAGTGCTTCGTAAGGTTTTTAACCTCAATCATCTTTGTTTTACCTCCATTTTATAATTGCGTCTATAGAATAACCACTATCCACCAAATAGCTCATTTTTAAAACAAGCCCCATAACTGAAAATTTTAACAGCCTAATGTGATAAACTAATGATAATATTAAGATAGTTTTGAAATACCAGTTTTAATCCTGCTGATTGCGTCATCCTTCCCTAAAATAGCACAAAGTTCGATACCACCGCCGGGAGTAAATTGTTTACCAGAAAGTGCTGTTCTTATTGGCCATAGAATATATCCGTTCTTAACCTCTTTCTTTGCAATTACATCAAACAATGCTACATGAATTGAATCAACGGTCCAATCGTTTAGTTCCTCAAGCACAGGAAGAATAGACTTTAGTGCGTCGAGGGAGGTTTCCTCATTAGTTTTCATTTTCTTATGACAATATAGTGCTGTATCATATTCAGGCAGCTTGTCTATGAAGTCAACCTGTTCTGGAATATCTGTAAACAACTCTGTTCTTGGCTGTAAAACTGAACACAAAACCTTAAAGTCAATATCCTCACGCTTTACAGTCTGTCTGATATATGGCATTGCTTTCTCAATAAAGTCGTCTAAAGGCATTCTTCTGATATACTCACCATTAATTGCTTTCAGCTTTATAGGGTCAAAAATTGCAGGTGACTTTGAAATGCCCTTTATATCAAACTCCTCAATCAACTCATCCAATGTAAATATTTCCTGTTCACCCTTTGGTGCCCAGCCTAGAAGAGCAATAAAGTTTACAACAGCCTCTGTCAGATAACCCTTAGCAAGCAAATCCTCAAATGACGCATCACCATTTCTCTTTGAAAGCTTTGTTGTCTGGTCCTTCATAACAGGTGAGCAGTGAACATATACGGGCACATCCCACCCGAATGCTTTATACAATAAATTGTATTTAGGTGTAGAGGAAAGATACTCATTCCCTCTCACAACATGAGTTATACCCATTGTGTGGTCATCAACAACATTTGCAAAATTATAGGTTGGCATGCCATCTGTTTTTATAAGAATCTGATCATCAAGCGTGTTGTTTTCAACTGTAATATCTCCATAAATCTCGTCATGGAATGTAGTAGTACCCTCCAAAGGCATTTTCTGACGAATTACATATGGAACACCGCTTTTTAGTTTTTCTTGTATCTCCTCCTCTGAAAGATTGCGACAATGCCTGTCATACATTGGTGCAATATGTGAAGCCTCTTGAATTTTCCTTACCTCTTCAAGACGCTCCTTATCGCAAAAGCAGTAATATGCATCTCCACTTTCAACTAGTTTTAACGCATACTCCTTGAACATACCCATTCTCTCTGACTGAATATAAGGTCCGACAGGACCGCCGATATCCGGACCCTCATCCCATTTTAGACCAGCCTTTTTCAATGTATCATAAATAACATCAATCGCACCGTCAACATATCTTTCACGGTCCGTATCCTCTATACGCAAAATGAAATCGCCCTTGTTCTTTTTGGCGATTAAATAAGTGTAAAGCGCAGTCCTTAAATTTCCAATATGCATATACCCTGTTGGACTTGGTGCAAATCTGGTTCTAACTCTTTTAATCATACTTAAATAAGTCCTCCCAAACATTATCTCTTATATATTTTTTCGCCATTTCAATATCAATTGCTATACGTTTTTTCAATTCCTCAATTGAGTTAAATCTGTGCTCTCCCCTAATAAAATTGAGAAACTCCACCTTGATAACCTTACCATAAATATCACCGTCATACCCGAATATATGAGTTTCTGCAAGTGGCTCCGTTCTCTTTTGCACAGTGGGCTTGACACCTACATTGGTAATGGATGCATACTTTTGTCCGTCCAATGTGGTAATAGTCACATATACACCAAAGTGAGGAATAAGCTGTCTTTCATCAAAATATTGGTTCAGAGTAGGAAAATCTATACTCCTTCCAATTTTATTTCCATGTGAAACAACCTGCTCTAGGAAATAATTCATGCCAAGCATTTTATTTGCAGCCTCTACTTCACCAATTTTTATGCACTCACGAATCAATGCTGATGAAATAATTTTATCCTCATAGGACACTTTTGGTATTCCCTCAACCTTAAAGCCATATTTTTCACCTAAATAACACAGCTCCTCAAAGCCATATACTCCACCCTTACCAAAATGAAAATTATGTCCACAAGCAACCTTTTTTGCTCTTAGTTTATTTTTCAACACTTCCCTTGCAAAATCCTCTGCCGACATATTTTTCATTTCGCCAAATCTAGGTGAACACACATATTCTACGCCAAGCTGTTCAAAAATATCCAGCTTTACCCTGTTGCTAAATATATAAAACAGTTCTCTGTCATGCTTCTGAACCATTGACCCAACGCTAAATGTAAATACAGTAGGTACAAGCCCTTCCTCCTTACTTTTTACAACACTATTTATAACAGCTCTATGTCCCAGGTGCACACCATCAAACATTCCAAGTGCAATTGCACTGTCAAAGGGCATCCCCTCACCCTTGCCAAGTACTTTCACTCAGGGATTCACCCCCTAAAATCTATATAAAGAAATTTTTTTCTACCTTTAATTCATTCTTATCAAAAACAGCCAAAGCAGTGCCTATAAACTGCCTGTCATAGCCATAAACTGCATATCTGTCAGCCTTGTCCACTCCATTCAACCTTGTTAAATCAAGCCTAACCCCGTTCTTATAAAGCCTTGTCTGGTTCTTGTCCAGATATAATTTAGGCAAATGCTCAAACACCTTTTCTATAGGAAGTATAAATTCTTCAAGCCTGTTTTCATCGGACAATGACTTAACCTCATCAAGCGTCAAAGCGCCATCGAGCGTAAAGCCATTTGAGGACAGTCTTACAAGCCCTGTCATAATGCCGCCACAACCTAGTTTCTGTCCAATATCATGTATAATGGTCCTCACATATGTTCCCTTTGAGCATTCTATAAAAAGCCTGCCCGTTCTGTTTGCATTGTCATATTCCCTTAGCTCAAGCTTGTCTATCTGAATTTTTCGTGATTTCCTTTCAATTTCAATTCCCTTCCTTGCCAGCTCATAAAGTCGCTTTCCGTTCACTGAAACTGCTGAAAACATGGGCGGAATCTGCTCAATTTCACCTATAAAATCACACATCACTTTGATAAATTCATCATGGCTGACTGCAATTTCACTGGTTGACAAAACCTCTCCAGTACTATCCTGAGTATCCGTAGTACAGCCTAGCTTAAAATCGGCAAGATAGCTTTTATCATTATCGGACAACATATCACAAGCCTTTGTAGCGTTCCCAAGAAAAACAGGCAAAACTCCCGTTGCCATAGGGTCAAGCGTTCCAGAATGTCCAATCCTTTTCATTTTGAGAATACCTCTTAGCTTAGCAATCACATCAAAGGAGGTAAATCCCTCAGGCTTATTTATGCATATTATTCCATTCATGTAGCCTTTTCCATACCCTTAGCCACAGCATCAATAATAAGCCTTTTTGCCTCCTCAAGAGGTGCTTTTATCAGACAGCCAGCAGCCTTTACATGGCCTCCTCCGCCAAGCGATTTGCATATTTCAGATACATTGACATCATTGGCAGAACGCATTGAAACCTTATAAACATTAGGCTCCCTTTCCTTCATTGTAACGCCGACCTCAACACCCTCAACCTGCATTGCAACAGCAGTAACTCCTTCAAGCTCAGAGCCTTCAATATCAATTGTGTCAAGAAACTCTTTGGTAATGCAAACCAATGTGCAGCGATTATCCAAATATGTTTCCATAGTCCTCATAAGCTCTGCCTCAAGCTTAATTCTACCCTCACTTTTTATATCGAACAAAATTCGATTTAACGCAGAATATTTCAGCTTATGCTCATTCATCAATGCCGCTGCGATTTCATGCGCCCTTGCCGAAGTGTTTTCATACTTAAAGCAACCCGTATCTGTAGCAATTCCTGTATAGATGCATTTAGCCATATTTTCAGTAATTTTTAAGCCCATGCGTGTAATCAGCTCATACATAACCTCACAGGTCGCTGATGCATAGGAACAAAGCAAAGTATATTTTGCATAGCCAGTATTGGATACATGATGGTCTATACATAAATCCACTTTATCTCCATATAACTCTGCAAGATCGCCCAAAAGCTTTTCATCAGCCACATCAACGGCAAAAATTCTTTTAGGATTAAAATCCTCTTCAACATAATCCTCATACATATACTCATATCTTTCAGGAAAATCGTCTGGGCAGATAACCTTTGCCCGCTTGCCAATGGCTTTTAACATATAATATAGGCTAAATCCAGCACCAATAGTATCTCCATCTGGACTTTGGTGAGTAATTATATAAATATCATCACTGTTTTTGATAATATCTATTGCATCCAAGTATTCAATCTGCATTTACGTCCTCCATACATTAAATAATGGAAACCCAAGTCATTCTTTTTCTATTTCCTTTAAAATTTTATCTATCTCTGAGCTGTATTCTATTGAATTGTCAGCGATGAAATGAAATTCAGGGCTTTTTCTCATATTAAGTCTGGTAAATATTTCTCTTTTAATATAACCAGCAGCACTTTGTAGCCCCTTTACAGACTCAACTGCCTTTTCCATTCCATTAAGGCTTGAAACATACACCTTACAATGTGACAAATCATTTGAAAGCTCAACCTTAACAATAGAAATCATCTCTGAAATTCTTGGGTCTTTCAAATCTCTTATAATAGCGGAAAGCTCTCTTTTTATATCCTCCGCTAATCGTCCTACTCTGAACTTAGACATATCCGTTTCTCCCTTCTTTATACTAAATATTACATTTAGTATATTAATCCTTATACTCTTCTATTATATATGCTTCGTAAATATCGCCTTCCTTAACATCGCTAAATTTTTCAAGGCTTATTCCACATTCATATCCCTGTGCAACTTCCTTTACATCATCTTTAAAGCGTTTTAAGCTAGCTATCTTATCTTCAGCAACAACAATACCGTCACGCACTACTCTGATTTCACAATTTCTATTAACTTTTCCATCGAGCACATAACATCCAGAAACCATGCCAACATTTGAAATCTTATAGACCTGTCTAACCTCAATTCTACCAAGATTAACTTCCCTAAACTTAGGAGCAAGCATACCCTTCATAGCGGTTGTTACTTCCTCTATCGCATCATAGATAATTCTGTAAAGACGAATATCAACACCTGCTAATGCCGCATTTTCCGCTGCAATAGGGTCAGGTCTTACATTGAATCCGACAATAACCGCATTCGATGCATTAGCAAGCATAACATCGCTTTCGGATACTGCACCAACACCACCATGAATAACTCTAACTCTTACCTCTTCATTTGAGAGCTTCTCAAGTGATTGCTTAACAGCTTCAACAGAGCCTTGAACATCAGCCTTAACTATGATAGGCAACTCCTTGATTTCACCCTGTTCAATCTGGCTGAACAAATTATCAAGTGTAACCTTCTGATAAGTACTGAACTGTTCTTCCTTAGCCATATGACGCCTTTGGTCAACAAGCTCTCTTGCAAGCTTTTCGTCCTCAACCACATTGAAAATATCGCCCGCACTTGGTACTTCATCAAGACCTGTAATCTCAACTGGAACAGATGGTCCTGCCTCTTTAACAACATCCCCCTTATGGTTTGTCATAACACGCACTCTTCCAACAGCAGTTCCAGCAATTATAATATCTCCCTTATGAAGCGTACCATTCTGTACTAAAACAGTAGCACTCGGACCTCTACCCTTATCTAGCCTTGCCTCAATAACAGTACCCTTTGCCTTTCTGTCTGGATTGGCCTTTAACTCCTGCATTTCAGCAACAAGCAGAATATTCTCAAGTAAATCATCAATACCATAGCCTGTTTTCGCAGATACAGGAACGCAGATAGTATCTCCGCCCCATTCCTCTATTACAAGCCCATGCTCAGTAAGCTCCTGCTTAATTCTATCAGGATTAGCTGTTTCCTTATCCATCTTATTTATTGCTACAATTATAGCTACATTAGCAGCCTTTGCATGGTTAATAGCCTCAACTGTCTGTGGCATAATTCCATCATCAGCGGCAACAACAAGTATTGCTATATCTGTAATGGACGCTCCTCTTGCTCTCATTGATGTAAACGCCTCATGTCCTGGAGTATCGAGAAATGTTATGTTCTTGCCATGAGCCGAAACTTTGTATGCACCTATATGCTGTGTTATTCCTCCAGCCTCAGATGCAGTTACAGTTGCATTTCTTATTCTGTCAAGCAATGATGTTTTACCATGATCAACATGCCCCATTACAACAACAACGGGGTCTCTTTCAACCAAGTCAGCTGGGTCATCCTCTTCCTCATTGATTAGACGCTCTTCAATTGTAACAATAACTTCCTTTTCAACCTTTGCACCCAGTTCCTCTGCAACAAGACTTGCTGTATCGAAATCAATTTCCTGGGTAATTGTTGCCATAACATCAAGGCCCATAAGTTGCTTAATTACCTGTGCAGCCGTTACCTTTAATCTTGTAGCAAGTTCCCCAACTGTAATCAAATCAGGAATTTTAACCCTAAGCTGCTGCTTTCTTGCACGCTCAAGCTCCAATCGGCGAAGCATTTCAGCCTCTGTTTCCTTTTTGTTATGCTTCTTTTTCCTTTGGGCAGACCTCTGACTAATCTTCTGCTTATTGGAGTAGTTATCCTTGCCTCGTCCTGACTCTGTATGTGTTGCTATTGCCTCATAGCGCTCATTGTATTTATCAAGCTCAACATATGTTCCTCTTGTATCAACGGTTCTTGAATTTCTGATAACGGACTCACCAGCAAGATTTGCATTGAGCTTAGTTTTAACCTTTGGAGTTGAGGACTTTGCTCTTGCATTCTCCGACTTCTTCTTATTGCCAGCAGCATTATCCTCATTTTCCTTTTGTTTGACATCCTCATATTTTGTAACGTCATTAGTCTTATTCTCTTTTTTAATTTTTTGTACTTCTTCAGTTTTATTTGCTACAACCATTGGCTCTTCCTTTTTCTGCTCCTTCTTTGCAGTTTCTTTAGCCGGCTTTGCCGACTTTGCCTTTGCCTTTTCATCAGTTTTTGCTACTACTTTTTCTTTTGCCTCTTCTGTATCCATATCCTTTGCTTCTGTTTTTTTCTTTTCCTTTTCTGTATCCTTTGCTGTTGCTTTTTCCTTTGATTTCTCAGTAGCCTTTTGTTCAGATTTATCTTTTGCTTTTTCAACAGCCTTTACAGCTTTTTTACTTTCAGCCACAGCTTCCTTCTTCTCATTTTCTTCTTTTTTATAATTTCTTGTTGCAAAATACTCATCAAAGCTCGAAACCTGATTTTCCTGACTATACTTTTCCAATATATAATCCAGCTCATCTTTAGTTAATGTTGTTGCAGGCTTCCTTTTGGTTTCATCATATTCATATAAAATATCAATAAGCTCTTGATTTTCGACATTTAAATCCTTAGACAGCTCACTTATCTTCACTTTTATTGCCATAAGCTAAACCCCCGATATCTAAAATTATCTATAATAAACGCAAGTCAGACCATAAACTCAAATCAGACTTACTGTAATCTAGGTTATGGATTTTCTGTATCCTCAAGGCTTAACTCAACGATACGATTAATAAATCCCTTATCATTAACAGCCATAATTGCTATTTTCTTTTTATTTTTAAAGGCACCGACAAATATATCCATATCACAATTAAGTTTAATTATCTGTATGTTCCTTTTAGAGCAGTAATATTTAGCTTCCTTTAAGGTTTTAGGTGATATATCCCTTGTAACAAGCACACTTTCAGCTTTTCCAGCTAGCACCGCTTCCTTCACAGCATCAAAACCCAAAATCAGCTTCCCTGCTTTCCTGCAGATAGTCAAAAGATTCAGTATCTTATTCTGATAATTCATTTTCCATCGCCTCGTAAACCTCATCACTTATCATACAAGAAAATGCCCTTTCAAAGCGTCTTGCCTTCCTTGCCTGAACCAGACATTCTATATTCTTGCAGATATATGCACCTCTGCCCGGCTTCTTGCCTACAAAATCAAGTGATATATCTCCCTCAGGCGACCTTACTACTCTTATCATTTCCCGTTTTGGCTTCATTTCATTACAGCCACAGCACATACGCATAGGTATCTTTTTCTTTCGCATAACAACCTCCCGTTGTACTTATATTTCTTCGGCTGTTTCCTGTATAGTCTCTTCAGCAGGCTTATCAATAATTTCAACCTCAGGCTTAATATCAATCTTATACCCAGTAAGCTTTGCTGCAAGCTTTGCATTCTGTCCTCTGTTTCCAATAGCCAATGAAAGTTGACTATTAGGTACGATAACTGTGCATGTTCTCATTTCCTCATCTGTTATCTCAACACTGGTAACCTCAGCAGGTGCAAGTGCCTTTGCAATGAAAACAGCTGGGTCCTCGCTATAATTAATTATATCAATTTTTTCTCCATTAAGTTCATCAACAATGGCTGATATTCTTGAACGCTTAGGACCTATGCAGGCACCAACCGCATCAACATTTTCATTCCTAGACCATACCGCAACCTTAGTTCTTGAGCCTGCCTCCCTTGAAATTGCCTTTATCTCAACTGTTCCATCGTATATTTCAGGAATTTCCATTTCAAACAGGCGTTTTACCAAATCCTTATGTGTCCTTGAAATCTTTACAATAGGCTTTTTTTGCTTATTCACAATGCCTGTAACATAAACCTTTATTTTCTGTCCTTCCTTTAAAATCTCTCCAGGAATCTGTTCATTTCTAAATAGGTAAAGCTCTGTTTTCTCATGCTCAACAGTAACAGTTCCAGCATTTGGCTCAACCTGTGTTACAACTACTGATATACATTCATTCTCCTTGCTCTGGAATTGGTTAAGCAGATTCTCTCTGCTTATCTCCCTCAAATCGCCCTTAATCGACTGCTTTGCTGATTGTGCAGCTGTTCGTCCAAACTGTGCTGTATCAAGCTTTACCTCAACAAATCCGCCCACAACAGCATATGGGTCAATAGTTTTTGCCTCATCTATATTTATTTCACTTTCATCAATCGGCATATCCTCAACAACTTCTTTTATTAAGCTCATTTCAAAAGTTCTTGTTTCAGGGTCAATGTTTATATTATATCTTTCACAATAAGGATATGCCTTTTTTATAGCTTTTGTCAGTGCCGATTTAACCTTTTCAATTAAAACATCAACACTCACTCCATTCTCCTTGCTCAACAACTCAAGTGCATCAAAAAAACCATTATTCATTTTCGTTAATTCCTCCAATATTCTGTGTTCTGCACAAGATAATTATTATACATAATCTTCATAAAGTCTTACAAAGGCTATATCATCAAGAGCTATTTCAGCTTCTCCGTCATCTGTTAAAACAGTAATCGAATTTTTATTTAATGCCTTAAGCTCGCAAGTCAGTTCCTTTTCCTCGTTAACGCTGTGAATTAGCCTCACCTGCACCTCAGCACCAATATAGGCTTCAAAATGTTCCTCCTTCAACAGCTTTCTCCCCAAACCAGCAGAACCGACCTCGAGTACATAGCTTTGGGGAATAGGGTCCTTCTCATCAAGCAGCTTATCAAGTGGTCTGGTCATGGCTTCACAATCCTCAATCGAAACGCCATCATCTTTCTCAATAAACACCCTCAGATACCACATAGCGCCTTCCTTTTCAAAGCAAACATCCCAAATTTGTACTCCGATTTCATCAGCGATAGGCTTAGCCATATCATAAACCAACTGCTCGGTATTACCAAACTTCTTTAATTTCATATACTCGCTCCATTCACGATAATACATTTACAGAACCAATATCAGGTTCTATATACAAAAGAAAGACCGGAAAATTCCAGTCTTTCAGCTTAAACTATCATACTATTACAAATTATATCACAATCAATAACAAAAATCAAGTGTTTAAACAAAAAAGTTGAAAAGATATTTCAAAACATACCCATTAAATTTTCAAGCTATTCCATAGCTCTTGCATTTGCAAGCATCAGCTTTATTCGATTCTCCTGATTAACCTTTGTTGCACCCGGATCATAATCTATCGCAACAATATTTGCATCAGGATAAGCATTTTTTATCTCCCTTGACATTCCCTTCGCAACAATATGATTAGGTAAGCATCCAAAAGGCTGGGCACAGATAATATTTTTTGTTCCCGTTTCAGCAAGTACAGCCATTCCTGCTGTTATAAGCCATCCCTCACCCATGCTTACACCCTGATGTATAAACCTGTCAGCTGCACGCCTGAGGTGCTCAAAATCATGCATCGGTTCGAATACACCATGTGCCTTAATTGTTTTTATCAGCTTTTTTTGCTCTGAATATATTAAATCATACCCAATTTTATATAAAATACTATTCTTGTTCACATATCCGTATAATTTGCTGTTAACTACTGCTGTTATTGCACAATATAACACAAATTCTAGCAATGGGGGAACAACTGGTTCACAGCCCTCTGAAATCAAGAACTCCTCAAGATGATTATTTGCAAGGGGTGAATATTTAACATAAATTTCACCGACAATTCCCACCTTAATCTTTTTCTCACTGCTTCTTTCGATTTTAGCGAAATCATCAAGTATTTCCTTATATGTCTTTGTTGATGCTAAAGTAAATCTTTCCTCAAACTGCCTGCCTAGTTTATTCTGCCATTTCTTTAGCACTTCATCGGTCTTATTTTTTACAAGCTCATAAGGTTTGCACTGGTTATAGAGGAGCATAAGCAAATCACCATAAAGAACTGCTTTTAGTAGTTGAACAAACATTGGTGGAGTTATTTCGAAGCTGCCCTCTTTTTCTAATCCGCTGAAGTTAAGCGAAATAACGGGTACTTGTGGAAACTGAGTTTTCAGCGCTTTTCGCAAAAGGTGAATATAGTTTGAGGCTCTGCATCCACCACCTGTTTGAGTCAGCATGAGTGCTGTTGTATCGGGGTTATACCTGCCACTTTTGAGAGCTTCCATGAATTGTCCTATTACAAGGAGGGCGGGGTAGCAGGTATCGTTATGGACATTTTTCAAGCCCTCATCAACTACTGCTCGACTGGAGGTTTGAAGGAGTTCGAATTTGTACCCCTTTTGTCTGAATATGCTGATGATAAGGTTGAAGTGGATTGGCAGCATATCTGGAACGAGGATTGTATGTGTTTTTTTCATTTCTGGAGTAAAGATTGGATAATCCCTCAAAGTTCTAATTCCTTTCTATTAAATCTATTAAAATGTTTTTATTCACATAGGTTTTTGTTAATTTCTTTACCTTACTATCTACTATTTTGTTTTTTCTTTCACATCGGTTCCCTTGCTAACAATGACGCTCTATCTCCACAAGACAATTGAGCTATTCCATTGCAGCAATTAAGCTCCTTAGCCTTATCTTCGCCGCACCTAAATTGCTTATCTCATCTATCTTCAACTGAGTATATAGCTTTCCAGCACCCTCAAGAATCGAACGAACCTCATCAGAAGTAATCGCGTCTATACCACACCCAAATGACACAAGCTGCACAAGTTGCATATCAAGCTGCGTAAGAACATACTGAGCTGCCTTATATAACCTCGCATGATATGTCCACTGATTAAGCACATGCAATTTCGGTACCTTACCCAAATGCGAAATACTATCCTCAGTCACTACAGCCATGCCCAGACTAGTTATTAGCTTGTGGATACCATGATTTATCTCAGGGTCAATATGATAAGGCCTTCCAGCAAGTACTATTATCTTCTTGCCCTTTTCCCTAGCCTCATTAATAATTCTCTGGCCCTCTGCCACAACACCCTGATAATAATCATCCCTAGCCTTAAATCCACTCTCTAGTGCGTTTTCTATATCCTTCTTATTAACATTATACCTTGTCAAAACATTTTTCATTACATTCACGACATGATTTTTCCTGTTTAAATCTAAATAAGGGTGAATGAAATTATTATCGTTAAGCCTTAAATTATTAGCCTTTAACAGCTCAGGATAATATGCAACAACAGGACAGTTATAGTGATTATCACTTATTTCCTCATCAATATTATAGCTTGCACATGGATAAAATATAAAGTCAACTCCCTTTTCAAGAAGACTCTCAATATGCCCATGTGCGAGCTTTGCAGGATAACATACAGTATCCGATGGAATAGTATGCTGTCCCTTAAAATATGTGTTCCTCGTGCTTTCCTCGGAAATAATAACCTCAAAGCTCAAATCAGTGAAAAACCTATGCCATAAAGGCAACTGCTCATAATAATGCAATACTAGAGGCAAGCCTACCTTTGCAACAGGATTTTTAGGTTTTTCTGAAACAATTTCCAACAGCTTTTTGTATTTATAATCGTAAAGGTCAAGATTTTCATCGTTCTTCTTTAATCCAGCACCCTTTTCACAACGATTTCCGGAAATAAACTTCCTACCACCGTTGAAGGTAATGATATTGATACTACAATTGCCTGTACAGCCCCTGCATTGTGAATTTTTTGAGGCATATGAAAAGGTTTCAAGTTCCTCTTGACTTATAAGAGTTGTTTTCTTTATAACATTTTGTTTAACCTTTTCCTTTGCATAAAGCGCAGCACCAAATGCACCCATAAGCCCGGAAATAGCAGGACGAATAACATTCCTGCCTAACTCCATTTCAAATGCACGCAAAACGGCATCGTTAAGGAAGGTGCCACCCTGAACAACAATGTTTTTGCCAAGCTCTTCAACCGACTTTGCACGAATAACCTTATAAACCGCATTTTTTATGATAGATGATGATAAACCAGCTGAAATATCCTCAACTGACGCACCATCCTTTTGAGCCTGCTTAACACTGCTGTTCATGAAAACAGTACAGCGTGAGCCTAAATCAACAGGATTTTCAGCAAAAAGTCCAAGCTTTGCAAACTCATCAATATCATAGCCAAGTGCAACAGCAAATGTCTGAATAAACGAACCGCAGCCCGATGAGCATGCCTCATTAAGCATAATGCTGTCTATAACGCCATTTTTAATCTTAAAGCATTTAATATCCTGTCCACCGATATCAATGATAAAATCAACATCAGGACAGAAGAAGGACGCTGCCTTAAAATGAGCAACAGTTTCAACAACACCTATATCCACTGATAGCCCAGCCTTTAAAAGCTCCTCACCATAGCCTGTAACAGCAGAGCCCCTTATTATCAGCCTATCATTTTTAAGACTGTATATTTCCTTCAGTTTTTTAACAACCATATCTAGTGGCTGTCCCTTATTTGATGAGTAATGCTGATATAGCAGCTCACCCGAATCATTAATCAGCACCATTTTTGTAGTGGTAGAGCCAGCGTCTATTCCAAGATAAGCGTTACCCTCATATGTTCTAATATCCGCATATTTAAGGTCACTCTTGCTATGTCTTGCAATAAACTCCTCGTACTCCTCATGGCTTCTGAAAAGCCTTTCGCCCGTTACTATCCTGTCGGTAGCAGTAGCATTTTCAACCTTGCTTATAACTTCATCTATATTAAATATATCATCACTTTTTTCAGCAAATAATGCACTTCCATAAGCCATAAAAACAGATGCCTGTTCAGGGAATATCGCATTCCCGCCATCAAGCCTCAATGTATCAATGAAGGCTTTGCGAAGTCCCTGCAGGAAGAATAACGGTCCTCCCAAGAACAGAACCTTTCCCTCAATGGTTCTGCCCTGAGCAAGTCCTGAAACAGTCTGGTCAACAACTGCTTGAAAAATGCTTGCAGCAATATCCTCATGCTTTGCACCCTGATTAAGCAGGGGCTGTATATCGGATTTAGCAAACACTCCACATCGTGAGGCAATTGGATAAACCTTTTCTGCTTTTAATGAGAACTTATCAAGCTCACTTGCTGTAACACCTAAAAGCGTTGCCATCTGGTCAATAAACGCACCCGTACCACCGGCACAGGAACCGTTCATACGCTGTTCTACGCCACCTGTAAGAAAAATAATCTTAGCGTCCTCTCCACCAAGCTCGATAACCACGTCAGCATCTGGATATGCCTCCTTTACAGCTATGAACGCCGAATGAACCTCCTGTACAAAAGGTAAGCCCGCACCCTCAGCAAGACCAAGCCCAGCAGAACCCGTAACAGCAAGATGGAATTTTACATTCTTATATTCATCAGCTATAATCTCAAGCTGATTTTTAACCGTTTCCTTTACCTTTGAAAAATGTCTTTCATATTTTGAATAAATTATCTTTTTATTTTCATCTATTATCACTGATTTCACAGTGGTTGAGCCAACATCAATGCCCAAAGAGTATATCTTGTTTTCCATTAGACCTCCTTAAAATACAGGTAAATTCCCCTTATTACTATCTATATTTTGTCTATTTCTTTATCTTTAATGATGTCAAAAGCTCCCTGTCAGAATCATTTTCCATAATAACAAGGAGTTTATCCCCACTTTTTAAAATCGAATGTCCTCGTGGTATTATTGTATGCTCTCCTCTTGTAATTAGCACAATATTTATCAAAGTATTAAATTTAATATCCTTTAGCATTATTCCGTCAAGAGCATAATTTTCAGGAATTTGTACCTCGGATATACAAATTTNCCCATTATTCAGGGTAAGCAATTGCTTTATTCTTGATGTAATAACTTCTCTTTCTATCAGCATTGCTATATTATATATATTATTTATAACATGGTCTACTCCTAATTTTTTCATGGCAATTGCATTTTTAGGGTTATTTGCCTTTGCAATTACTTTCTTAACCTTAAAAATCCTTTTTGCAAGCTGACAGCAGATAAGATTATCTTCATCCTTGCCTGTAACTGATACTATAACATCCGCCTTGCCTGCACCTGCACTTTTCAATGTTTCTGGCTGAGTTCCATCACCTAGAACAACTGTAATATCAAACTTATTAGCAAGATCTTCGCATAATTTCCTATTAATTTCAACTAAAGTCGGCTCATGCCCATGCTCAATAAGCACCTTTGTCAAATAATAGCCAACTCTCCCTCCACCAACTATAATAACCTTCATTATAATACCTTTCTAAAATTTTATATATCACTAATCAATTACGCTGGAAAAAATAAGCTTATCACCCTTCTGTATCTCCGGATTGGACAGACCTACAAGAATCAGCCTGCCGTCCCGCTCTATTGCATACAGTATCTCATTTTCCTTTAATTCTATATTGCTCACTCTCTCGCCAATATACTCCTTTGGAGTCTCCATTGAATTAAATGTAACCATATGCGAGACAAGCATCAAATTCCTTATGGTATCGCTCTCAAACAAAGCTGCTTTGAGGGCTGCTATTGTTATATTAGTCGGACATATTGTTTTAAAGCCAAAATGCGAATATATTTCACCCCTGCTTGGATCAAAAATTCTTATAAGAACTCTAGGTACCTTGAAAAATTCCTTTGCAAGCTGTGCAACCATAATATTTACATTATCCTCTTCCGTAAGTGCAAGCACAACATCTGCATTTTCAATCCCTGCATGTTTCAAAACATCTTGGTCAATTGGCACGCCACTTATTGTGAAACCGCCAAAATCATCGGAGAAGACATTAAACTTTTCTTCATCCTTATCAACAACCGAAACATCATGCCCCTCACTATCCAATAATGCTGCAAGTTCCGAACCCACTTTGCCACAACCCACAATAAGAATATTCATTTTATCCTCCATAAGAATAAATATAAATGTGATTAAGCATATAATCAATACTATTATACTACTATTATTCAAAAAAGAAAAGCATTATTATAATATTTTTCATATAAAGCAATACCCATATAATGGTTTTTAGGATGAGCTTCATCAAAAACGAAACTCATCCTAAATTCATTACTAATAAGTTTTACAAAGATTGACTCCAATCGGAAACTAAATATTTGGTACTCCCGGCGGGAATCGAACCCACATCGGTCCCTTAGGAGAAGCCCCCGGAGAGGATTTTTGACTCCCTCCAAATCCCTGAAAAGCCTTGATTTTACTGGCTTTTCCGAGATTTCGGTGTTAAT
>JGI24711J26586_10000119_pt1 | contig 54205 bp, 38 predicted proteins | sample BioPla3DNA1_FD_26586 | JGI IMG/M metagenome (IMG submission 26586)
CTTTGATCAAAGTAAAGACAAAGGTCCTCTCTTTGCTATAAGACATATTGGTCTTACGGAAGCTTGTTTTGAAAAAACCTTATACATAGGACAGATGGCAACGAAAATTGATACTTCTAAAAGCAAGGACTTAATAGATAGTCTCTCAAATATATATGAAACAGGTTCTGAAGATGTATCCTATTTAAGTGCTTGTGAAGCAATAAAAGAGGCGATGAAAAGAAATGTAGGTACCGATAAAACCTCTACACGTCCTCTTGATATAATAAATAAGAGATTGGATGAATTAAACACAAAGAGGGAGAGCTTGCTTGAGGTAAAAGGATCGTTGTTTTCTGTGGAAGAGGAGATAGCTGTTCTAAACAATGAAATAAGCAAACTTGAAGAAGGAAAAACGGTTATACAGTTTGCAAAAGAGATTGTAAAATTGAGAGAAGAGCTTGAGACATATAAAAGAAATAAAAAAGACTTAAATGATATTATTATTGAGCTTTATCAGTTTAGTAAAGTTTATGACGATTTAAGAAAAAGTATAAGTAAATATGAAGAAATAAAAGAACATCTAGCGAGTTTTTCTAAATTTGGATTTAATGATGTCGATGATTTATATATTAATTATACAAAGTATGAAAACCTAGAGGATAAAAATACTAAGATTTTAGCGGAGATTGAAGAGTTAAAAAAAAGCGTTGGACAAACGGAAGTTTTATTAGAAGGGTATAGAGCTTTTGATATTTATAAGGATATAAATTTATCTGATACAGAGCCTAGTTCTGAATTTAATTTGGAAAGAAACAGAAATTCTGAAATACAAGTCGAAATTAGCAAGTTTAGATCTAAGAGAATAGCTATAATTTCTATTATAGCTGCCCTTTGTATACTCTTATCGGTTTTGTTTTATTATTATTTTTTAAATAAAAATCCTATTTGCCTTATAGGAGTACTTGCCCTCGTTGTTATATTTTTTATGATGGTTGTCTTAAGGTCGATTAATAATAAGAAGTTAATTTCTCTTAAGGAGAAAAAGGATGAATCGGACTCAAAGGTAGAAATATTACTAGCAAAGGTGGAAAATCAAAAGTTAAAACAGGCAGAAATGTTTAAAATGCTTGAAATTGACAATATTGATGAATTCTTAAAAAAGAAGGTTTTATATGAAAGTAAAGTTTATGAACTAAAAGGTCAAAAGGAGCGTATAATTGAGTTGGAATCAGAGTTAGAAAAGAATTGCTATGAGATTAAAGAAATATCAAAATCCATCAAAGAAAAACTCATTGCTGCAAAAATAATTAACTCAATAGAGGTAGAAGTTAAAAAAGAGCAAATTGAAGAATTCCGTTGTGCCGTAAATAAGTTTAGAGAAACAGAACCCTATTTAAGGAACGCAGAAGATAAGCTCAACTCAATAAATAAACAAATTGAAAACCTCAATAATAGAGCGTATTCAATATCTGGACAAAAGGTAAGCAATAATGAGGAATTGACAGAAATTTTATGTGATTTAGAGAAGAAGATTGAAAAATTATATGAAAATCTTGATATATATGCCTATAAAATAAAGACAATTTACCCTGAGGATGAAATTGATAGTATTACTTATGATACATTAATGGAAACCATACTGGATTTAAGTATAGAAGAGACAAAACAGCAAATGGAAAAGTTTACACAAAATATTTATGACAGGCTTAGTGAAAAGCAGCTTATGCTCAAGCAAAAGGAAATGATGTTCACACTACTAAACGATGAAAATGATGAATTAGAAAAGCTTGAAGAGGACATAAGAGACCTAGAAGTAAGTAAAGAAAAGCTTGAGGAAATAGGATTTTCACTAAAAACTGCTCTTGAGGTCTTAGAAGAGGCTAATAACGAAATAAAAAGAGATTTTGCTCCTGTTTTAAACAACAATGTATCAAAAATTGTAAGGTCTATAACAGATTGTAGATATGAAGAACTTAAAGTTGATGAAAATTTTGTATTAAGAACGACTGATCCTTATTTAAAGGATATAGTTCCAATCTCTGTTCTTAGTGGTGGGACTGTGGATCAAATGTATCTAGCATTAAGAATTGCTTTAGTTCAAACTATAGAGAAAAAATCCGAGAAATTACCTCTTATTATTGATGAAATATTATCACAGTATGATGATGCAAGATCTTTAGATACAATAAGATTATTAAATGAAATTTCTAGGGAAAGACAAATTATATTTTTTACTTGTAAGTCAAGGGAGATTGAAATGGCGGAATTTGTTTGCAATAACAATATAAATATAATAGAATTGAAATAAGATATACAATATTAGCATTAGAGGAGTTTGCCTTGAGTAAAATAAAGATTACTTTATTATATTTATTAATAGCTATACAAGTATTTGCTGGTTGCAGTGTGTCTCAGGAAGCTAGTTCAGAGGTGTCACAGGAACAAGCTGAAGCACTTATTAATGAAAGATATAAGAATAAAGCAGTTGCAATTGAGACGGTTGTTGATATTTTTAAAGAGGCTGATATCAATTCGGAAAGAATAACTCAAAGCTTGTTTAATCAACCTGTTACCATTCTTGAAGAGATAGATGGCTGGTTTAGAGTAGAAACAATTGATGGTAGCACAGGATGGCTTCGTTCAAAATTTGTAGATAGAGATTGTACAAGCGTGAAAAAAGAACTATATACCGAGAGAATTGTTATAACCGGTAAAAAAAAGACTGTTTATACCAATTATGGAGGAGGGGCTACCTTAAAAGATGTCTCGATGGGGACTGAGTTTTTTGTAAAGGATAAAAAGAAAAATTATTATGAAGTTATAGTACCTGGAAAACTAACCGGTTGGGTTGAAAAGAAAGATACAATTCTAATTGGTGCAGATTCAGCAATTCCTATTACGTCAGCTGAGGATTTTGCTGCTACAGTTGAAAAGTTTAGAGATACACAGTATTTGTTGGGAGGGTCAAGTGCATGGCAAGGTGTAGATGGCTCAGGAGTAGCCTATATAAGTGCACGGATAAATGGTATTGAATTGCCAAGAAATATTTTAGATCAGTTTGAATATATAAAAGATGGACTTGATAGCGTGGATGACTTAGAGCCAGGTGATTTAATATTTTTTAGTGCTAATGAAGATTTAGCGGATGTATCGGATATTGGTATTTACGTTGGGAACGACTATTTTATATATGCAAATAAGGCAAAGGGCTGTATTGACAGGGCTCAATTGCATTCGGATTACTATATGAAGAGGATAAAAGGTATTAGACAAATTTTCTTAAAAGAAAAGCCGTAACAAGTATAAAGCCATTACTTGTTACGNCCTAATAAATTAACTATATAGTTATAACAACAGTTTCATTGCTTTTATCTAGAGTAAAAGTTTTGTTCTTGCCATCGAGAGANAACTCATACTCACCAAGATAACCTGACACATCAAAACAACCGTTTTCGTCGGTAACAAGGTTAATAGGTTTTGTCCACCATTCATCTTTTATTAGCTTATGAAGTTCATTGTACACAGGCTTAACCCTGTTATCCCTTGTAATAAACCCTGATGGAGCCTTAAGCCATTCACCATCTACAAAATCCCACCATGTTATAGACTCCACTAATGGATGGGAAAAGAGAGTTTTGTAGTGTAAAACTGCCTCTTGTGCTTGGCGTTCTTCACCTTCTGGAGTGGAGGACCACTCGGAAACTTGATAATCATTTAGATCAACGATTTCTGGAGGCATAATATGACCGGATACCAACGAATTTTCAGTAAAATGAATAGGAAGCTTGAAGCGAGAAAATCTCTCAAGAATTTCCTCAGTTTTTTCAACGCCCCAGTAACCTTGATGCATATGGGATTGTATTCCTATAACATCTATTTGGATACCTGCTTCTAATAAACCTTCTATTAAAATATCATAGGATTCGGAAGTTTCAAAATCATTTATGAGTAGTGTTGCGTCAGGATTAGATTTTCTCGCGGCACTAAATACTTCCCGAACAAGCTTTATTCTACCCATATCTTTACAAATTCGTGTAATTCCATTATCATACTTATCAAAAATAGGCATTATTACAACTTCATTTATTACATCCCACATATCAATCAGACCCTTAAAGTCTGTAACTTCTCGGTGTATTCTATCAAGTTGAGTGGATAGTATTTCTGAATTACTCATATCAAGAAGCCAAGGTGCTGTGACAGTGTGCCAGCAAAGGGGATGACCTTTTAGAGCTAAACCTTTAGAGCTTAGCCACTGTGCTGCTTGTTTTAATCTTTTAGTATCAGGCTCGCCTTTTACACCCTCAAACCTTCCCCAATAAAAGGGCAATGTTACAGAATTGAATAAATCAAAGAACTTTTCATAACGTTCTTCAATTTTTTCCTTAGCCTCACCTTCAAATTCATTATTCGCATAAGCAATAGAGGTAAACTCTCCACATCCAAAAAGAAATTTTTGCTTTGTTTGTTTTACCATTACATGCTTATTTGCAAGAGGTGACCCGTCAGCAGTAACAAGCTTTAGTTTAGTAGTTCCCATTCGGGGATTATTAATGTTTTTGGTATTTTCTACCATAGCTTATTTCTCCTTATCCATAGTATATTTTTTATTGCATTACTATTTAATTGAAAATTTTTGAAATGGTCTGAGTGACTTATAGAATTAGTATTATAAAAATGGTATATATATATTCTAACCTATTTGTTTTAAAAAGTCTCCTATTTGAGAGCGAAAAGTTTTGAAATCGAATTATTAAAGGGCGATAATATGGAAAGGGAAAGAACTATTAAAGGATATAAGTGATGCAATATATAAAGTAAAAAGTAGATGGTACGAAAAAAAGGGGAAGAATCGAAAGTACCTGTCAAATTACTGATCTAATTGTATAATTATGAAGATTAATTAGCAGAGAGTGTGTTAAATTTGTCATTTTGATAATAATAGCTAAAATTTACTCATTTAAGGTGTTAAAATTTGGGCTTTTTTTGTATATATAAGTGGAAAAATTTATGATATACTTATTTATTAGTGAATATGAATGTACAATGTTACGATTTTGCTTTAAATAATCACATTATAAGTAGGAATTAACAAAGTAAAAGCCGTATGCTACATTATTTCATGTTAAAATAATTTTTATATGGGGAGGTCTAAAATGAATAGGAAAAGAAAAGTTGCGAGATTGGTACTAGGGATGTTTATTGCTGTTAATGTAATGCTAAATAATGCTGGTTTGGGAATGGCAGCAAACCAGATGAAGCTGGATACGGATAGAAATAACAAGTCTGCACGTGAAAAGTCGATAATTGTCAAGTATAAGGATGATAGCAAAAAAAATAAGGAGCACATAAAAACCAAATTAACAAAAGAAAAAATTAAGGTTACAAACGAAGTTTCAAGCAATAAATATGAGTTGTTGGAATTTTCCGACTCAGAAAATTTGTCTGAAGTTATTAATGTATTAGGACAAGATCCAAATATAGAGGCTATTCAGCCAAATTATGAATTGGAGTTATTCAGCTTAGAAGGAGCAGAACATAGTGAATTTGTCATAGGGGCAGATATAAATATAGAGAATGCGTGGCAAATGACAAAGGGTTCACAAGATGTCATTGTTGGGGTGTTAGATGGTGATATTGATATTAACCATACAGAACTTATAAACAGACTATATCAAAATCCTAATGAGATCGCTAATGATGGAATAGATAATGATTTAAACGGATATATAGATGATGTGAATGGTTGGGATTTTGCCAATAACGATAATTCTGTATATGATTCATCTGATGAATCGCATGGAACAGCAGTTTCTGGAATTATTACTGCTGAAGAAAATAATGTAGGGGTGGTTGGTGTTGCACCTAACATAACACTACTTCCACTAAAAATAGCAAATGGCACAAAAGGATATGTATGGGATGCTATAAAAGCTATCGAATACGCTGAAAAGTGTGGAACTACAATAATAAATTGCAGTTGGGGTACAAGTAAGTATAGTCCTCTTTTAGAACAGGCAATAAAGGATAGTAAAATGTGTTTTGTGTGTGCTACAGGTAATGATGGTGATGAAGGTTTGGTTTATCCTGCAAGTTATGACTTACCTAACGTGATTTCCGTAGGTGCAGTAAAAGATGCTTCAACTGAGGCAACCTTTTCAAACTACGGTGATACAGTAGACGTAGTAGCACCAGGAGTAGAGGTTTATTCAGCAAAAAACGGAAACAGCTATGGATACATAAGTGGTACATCTGCGGCAGCACCTTTTGTGACAGGAGTAGCAGCACTTATTAAGTCGTATAAAAGTGAGATTACTGCTAAAGAAATAGTAGACAGTATTATTAGTAGTACAAATAAGGATGAAGGTATTAAGCTTGTTAACGCAGCTAATGCAATAGCTGGTGATATTGTCGGGGAAGATTTAGAAGAAGACTTAAAGGAACATGAGGATGAGTATTTAAAACTTCAAAGATTAATTGATGAAGAAAAGATATCAGATGAGTATAAAATGCAAATGACATTTTTAGTAGAAGAAGGATTTGAAGTCTCAGATATATTCTCATGTTATTTGTTTGCTAAATCCTTTGAATTAAATATTCAAGATATTTTCAACAAGGATAAATCAATTGGTGACTTTAATTTTAGTGGGTTCAGCGAAGAGGAAAGTGTTGCTGTTACTGAATTGGCAAAGACTTATAATGTTAAGATATCAGCATTAGCCGATTGTATGAAGAACGGTGGGCTAACTATAGAGGAATTAAGTGAAAAGCTATCCAAAGAAGGCGGAGAGTTTAATTTGTTCGCAGAAGGAAGCGATGCGGAGTTTAAAGCGAATAGAGGACAGTATAATTATAAACAAATGAACAATGAATCGGTAAATTTAAATACAGGAAGTTTGACGGTGCAGTCGACAGATTTGAGTTTGCCAGGGAGAAATGGATTTGACCTTAATATTGTTACAAGATATAATTCCTCAGAAGCCAACTTATATGAAACTTATCCTGGTAATCAGTGTTGGCCTGATACATATAATGAAAGGAATAACTTATTGGGAAGTGGTTGGTCCTTCGCTTTTTCATCTATTGAAAAGGTGCAGAAGTACAACGATGAGTTCTATTTGCATTTGGCAGATGGCAGTTCATATAATATAAGTGATGGAAAAAATGAAAGAACCGGTGAGTGGTTTATTAATGGTTATAAGAAAGATCAGATGCAACTCTTTAAGCAAGATACTAGCGAGTTTAGTTGCAATGGTATTAGTGCACAATTTGTTTTGAAATATGATGATGGAAGGAAAGAATATTTTACTGGCTATGAAAGTCCTATTGGTTTTGGTAGGTTAATTGGCATGGTGGATAGGTTTGGGAATACTATTGAATTTCATTATGAGAGATATGTTGTGAGTAGTTTTGAGACATATGATAAAAGCAAAGATTATAGACTTAGTGGAAATAAGTTGGGATATAGACTTAATAAGATAGTTGATTCGTTAGGTAGAGTTGTTTCGTTTTCTTATAAAGGTAGTGAAGGATACAGAGATATTATAATTAGTTTGGAGGATGGATCAAAAATAGTATATGAGCTTGAAAGGATACAAGGCCATCCGTCAGAAGATTATATATATACTGACGGTTATGATATAAATATTGAGGATAGCATCGGAGATTTCCAGCTTTATCGAAAAGTAGATCTTTTGGGACAAGTAACCATATATTTCTATAATTATGCTGATTTTGATGATACGTATGGGCTGCCACCAATAGGTTATTTGTTTAATTATAGCTGTGATCGGGCTAGACGTACGTCCCCTTTAGAAGTTACAGGTAATACAAAAAATTATTACAATTTGCTCACTGAAATTATTTATCCTACGAATGCAAGTACATCTTATAGTTATGGAAGAGAGACAGGCTATCTTTTTATAGAAGGATTGATTGATTATCCGGTAATTCAATCTAGAAGAGATCTAGAATATTATGATGAAAAAGATGGTAAGCAATACAATGTAAAAACATATATCTATTCACGTGATAATTATACAGGCTATAAATTTAATTCTAGTTCTGAAGGATATAGTACAACAGAATATGTCGGTGAAGACAAGAATCTTTGGGTGACATATTCATTTAATGATGACCATGAATTGGTGAAAGAGGAACATTACAAATCGGGTACTAGAAAGCCTTATAAGACAATCGAATATTTGTACGATGACAGAGTCAACTGTATAAGAAAAGTTACTTGCACATTTGACGAAAAGGATTCGACTCAATTCATAAAAGCAGTAGAAAACTTTATGTATGGTAATCGGAGTAAAAAACTAGAATATTATTGGGATACGCAGACTAAAAGAAATAGTGATGATTGGCCTTACAGGGAATCAGATCCTTTGCATAAAACTGTATATACATATAGCGAAACTCTCCCATATCTCTTAACTTCCAAGGAGTATATGAAGGATGAGAACACAACTATTAGGGAGGAGTATGTACTGACAAGTGATTCTCAATTTGTAGATTATATGACAATATTCGAGAAAGTAGGAAGTGGTGATTTTATTGTTAAAGCAAAAAAGAGTTTTAATTACGACAAATATGGGAATGTGACTGAAGAATTAAACTATCTTGAGGATGATAACTGGTCAAATTATATAACAACTAAATATAGTTATGATGATAATGTGTCATCAAGAAAGGGACAGTTTAATGGCGCTTATTTAACCAAGAAAGAGGTTTTAGGTGTAAAGGATGCTGATGGAAATTTAGTAATGGATAGCAGCAAAAATAAAACCGGGATAGTTTCAGAGGAGTATATATATAACTACTATGGAAAAATGACTGATTATAAAGATGCAAACGGTAATACAACTAAGTACACCTACGATAAGAAGGGTAGGGTTTTAACAACAAAGCTTCCGGATAATCAAAACTCTAAAGTTGCTCAGTATGATGATTATGATAACGATGTAACATTAACTGATGAAAATGGAAATAAAACCAGATTTGATTACGACGGATTAGGAAATCTTCTATATGAACAGGTTTATGATGCAGCTACTAATAGTTTTAAAAATGTAAAGCAATATAGCTATGATGAGAATTGCAGAATTGATGAAGAAAAAGATTTGGCAGGGAAAGCGTATGTTGACTATTCTTACTATTTAGATGGGCGTTTAGAGTATAAAAAGGTGATGGACTATTCCAACAATAATGCATTGGTATATCAGGAGACTTATACATATGATGATGTTGCAGATAATGAGTGTTCTGTTGTAACAAAAGTGGTTGAAGGAGAGACGAATTCACCGGATATAGTTACAAAAACCTATACAAATAAGCATGGTATGATTGAGAAAATAGAGAGAGTTGGGTCTAATAAAACTTATACAGACAAATTCAAGTATGACTTTATAGGGAATAAAATTGAAGAATTATCTGCAAGAGCATCTGATGAAGCATGGACTGAACCCTATACCGCAAAATATGATTACGACTATGCAGGAAATATTGTGAAACAGTATAATGTAAAAGGTGACTATATAAGCACTGTATATGATGCCTTAGGAAGGGTAAAATCTGTTACAGATATAAAAGGTAACAAAGCAAGCACTAAGTATTCAACTATTTATGAGTATGATAATCTTGGCAGAGTTATAAAAGAGACGATTCCGTTTTCTGTAAGTGATAAAGGAGTAGTATACAAAACTATTAAGAAGCATTATTATGATGGAAATGGGAACGTTATATGTGAGCAGATTACAAATAACAAACCAGGCGAGACTGAAAGCTATAGTAAGACTGAATATAAATATAATTCAAGAAATTTGCTTGAGATGGTTATAACTTACGATAACGGAGTACCAGAGAATTATACTCAATATTTTTATGACAATGTTGGAAATAAAAAGAGAATGTACACAGGACTATCAAACCCACTCGTAATTTCGGGACTTGACAAGGTAAGTGTTGGAAGTGATACAAAGTATTCCACAACGAAATATGATTATAACAACCTCAACCTGTTGTCAAAAATGACTGATCCATTGGAAAAATCAGAAATTTATAGTTATGACCTTGCAGGAAGATTGATGGAAACGATTGATAGGAATGGAAATACAACTACATTTATTTATGATGCACTTGATAATATTGTAGAAAAGACAGTTAGAAACAAGGATAATACGGTGCTTGGAAGATATACCTATAAGTATTATACGACAGGTAACAGAGCTGAAATGTCAGGTGGAGGAACAACGGTCAACTATATATATGATGATTTTGGAAGACTGATAAATGAAACAGATACCTTGAGTGCAACAGAGAAGATTTACAAATATGATGCGGGCAATAACCGTAAATCTTTTACTTTAAAGAAGGGATCAGCTTCACATATAATTACGACATATGAATATGACAAAATGGACAGGCTTGATTTAGTGAAGGAAAATGGTACAACCGTAGCAGATTATGATTATGATGATAATGGAAACAGGCTTAGCTTGAAGTATCCGGTGAATGGAAACAACACAGGTTATGCATATAATTTGGCGAACAAGTTGGAAACGTTAACAAACAAAAAGGGTACAACTCCATTATCCCAATATAGTTATACATATTACCTTGATGGCAACCAGGCAAGTAAGACAGATTTAGTATCAGGCAAGTCCACAAGTTATGTCTATGACGATCTTGGAAGATTGGAAAAGGTTACTGAACCAGAAAATGAATGGGTATACAGTTATGATGATTATAATAACAGAGAAAAAATGGTAAAAGATGGTGCTTCAACTACAAGTTACGAGTATGACGCAAATAACAGATTAAGATTTGAATATAGTCAGGATGGAACAACGGAATATATATATGATAATAATGGAAATCAAAAGACAAAAGTAGCTTCAAATGATTCAAGTACATATACATATGATGGGTTTAATCAGTTAATAAAAGTAGAAGAAGGAAAAGAAGCATACTCATATACTTATAACGGTGACGGCTTAAGGACATCAAAAACCATAAATGGAGAAAAGATAGTCCATGTATGGGACGGTCAACAAGTAGTAGCTGAAATAAATGGGTCAGGGAATGTGACTGACAAGTATATTAGAGGAATTAATCTTATATACTTTGATAACTCGTCAACAAAGTCATATTACTTGTTTAATGGACATGGTGATGTGGTTCACCTGACAGATGGCAGCGGAGCAGTTACAAAGAATTATGATTATGACGCATTTGGTAATTTGCTTACAGGAGAATCAGAAGCAGTTATACTATGGGGTGACGTAGATGGTAATGGTAGTGTAAATGCACTCGATTTTGCATATATGAGACTTTATTTGTTAGGATTTAAAAATTCATTTCCTGCGGAAAATGGTTTAAAGGTTGCGGATGTTAATGGAAACGGATCTTTTGAAGCAATTGACTTTGGGTATATGAGACAATATCTTCTTGGGATGATTAAAAAGTTTCCGGCAGAAAACAATTTAAAGGATGAAGATGATAACCCATTTAGGTATTGTGGCGAGTACTGGGATAAGGAGACTGGGACAATTTATCTCAGGGCAAGGTACTATAATCCAGTTATAGGTAGGTTTATTACTGAAGATAGCTATTGGGGTGAGGCTAGTGACCCGTTGAGCTTGAATTTGTATACTTATTGCCATAATGACCCAATTAACCTATTTGACCCAAGCGGACATGAGTATACTACATTACGAGAACTAGTAAATACGAGTATAAATGGTTCAATTATACCAAATAACAAAGAAGGCTATGTTACTGTTAGTGCCTATGGAAAAACAGTAAATGTAGATTATGATACAAGTAAAAATAGTTATCAGATGTCAAATGTTAATGGGACTTTATACATGGATAGGACTGAATTCTTGAAAATGATGGGCGTTGACGCTATTGTAATGTCTAGTGGTAATTACAATGTTTCTAAAATAGAAGCGAAACTAAGAACTGGAGCAGCAAATGCACCTGCATTTATGGCTGGTTCATATGTTACAGGTTACTCTCTTACTGGCAAAAAAGTAGCTGAATTTTTTTCAAAAGGCGTTCTTGGTAAAATGGATAAATTTCTTAAAGGGGCATCTTCTGCAGCAAGTGGGCTCTTTGGTGTAGAACTAGTACCATCAGTAGATGTTGAAGCAGGTATCTATGTAGAAGAACACTTCATGGTTAGATATGGAGATAGAAATATACATTCTAAGGGAGTTATAACTCAGCATAATGAAAATGGAGCATTACAAAGTACAGTTAGTATGGATTCTGTGTTTAAAGACGATTTAGGACTCCCTTGGAATCAAAGAGAAGAAGCATTAAGAACAAGTAATCCAAGTTATCGAGTAATAAAGATTAATTAGGGTATATCTATAAACTATATTTATAGAAGAAGGAGTACAATATGTGTTCAAAATGCCATGATCAAAAAATAAGTTTTAATGACTTTTTAAAAAGTATTAAGGGAACAAAAAGTAAACTAGAGAAAGAAAGCATCGAAGAAACACATTACAATTGTAGTGAGTGTGGAAAGGAATACGACCTAGATTTAAAGAAATCAGGAATTGTTATTATTGTATTAGTTTTTTTGATATATTATGCTGTAGCATATTCATTAGCTATAAAGTGTGACCGCTTTCTTAAATTGATTTTGGCTAATTTAAGCATATTACCTAATTTGTTTTGGCAGTATGTGATTGCATTAATAGAATTTTGTTTTTTCGTTACTGTAATAAATTTAGGCTTTATTAGGATTTACAGATATCTTTGTTGGAAATTATCTGTTGTAAAGGTTGAAAATACATCTGGCACAAGCAAAAGTACTAATCAGTAAATTAAAACTCTGTAGATTGCAAAAGTTGAATCTAGAGCAAAATGAAAGTAAAATTTGTGAAAATTCAAAATAAAATGATAGTAATTTGCGGGCAATCATTAAGCAACAACAAAAGATTCCTGATAGCTGGGTAAAATCCCACAAATCGGGAATCTTTCTTTTTTAAATGGCGTTGTAAGTGAAATACGAGCAAAAAACTCACTTGGCGGTTGTTGATTGATTAAACTTTGCTAAGTCCTAGGTATACCTCTTTCATCTTACCCTTCAAATAGGAAACTCCTTCATCTGAATTTGCTTTGTCAGTTTCTAAATAGTCCATAATTTCAATAACTGTATTAGAAATTTCATATTTTGTAAGCTTTGTTTTGATTAAGTCCTTTGAACTTGCTTTTATACTAAAATTAAAACGATATTTAATCATATTGTTTAGTATGTTATAAATTCCATTCTTGTCGCTTGCATTATTTACTTGTCTAAACATTTCCGCTAGCTTTTTATCTTGACGCCTGTAAACCTTAGGCAGAAAAACCACTAAAATCACTAAAAGTGCTATAGCAATCAATGCGATAAGTACAATAAAAATATGGCTTAATTTAAGCTGTAGCGTAAGATATCCGTCATTATTAGGGCTATAGTTTATACGGTCAATGATTACTTCTTCATATGCAATATTTCCACCCTGATTTTGTACTTGTGCTTGTGCCTGTGGGGCACTGCCTGTGACTGTTATGGTTGCACCTGGAATTTCTGCTTGTTTATAAGTGCCTGATTCTGTATCAAAGTAAGAGATGTAGATAGGGTCGATTTTTACTTCACCGCTTTTTTCAGGGACCAAAATTATTTCATAATCTCTTTTTGACCAATATTGGTTACCTATTATATTTTCTTGCATACTTTTTTCGGTTTCATATACAGTAAAGTTGCTTATACCATTTGAGGTTATTTTATCTAATACAGAAAGGTCGCAGTTGCCAGAAGCAGACACTTTAAGTGTCAAAGAGTCGCCAAAGGGCACTTCTAATCTGCTGTATTCCGATTGTAAATCGAGTTTACCTACAATTCCCGAAAAGTCTGCGGGTTTATTTTCTGGTAGTGGCTTGACAATTATTTGTGTGGCTTCGGTTTTCAAATATTCTGCCTGGGAAGAGCTGAAAAAGCCACCTCCTGTTGAGATATTTGCTTGAAAATTGTATTCGGGTATGTTGAAGGTACCTACCTTAATTGGAGTTAAATAAGTTTGTCTGGCTTCATATTTAACATATCTCTTGCCTTCAAGCTCAACGTATTCAGCCTTTAAATTATCTTTTGGCACATCGTTTTGCATAAAACCGTCAATTTCAATAGTATCTCTAAACCCACAGTTTTCGATGTTATATCGTGAATAAAGTTCATAGGCAAGAATAACTTTTTGTCCTAAATACACTTCATTATCCGATATAATAGTCTTAACAAACAAATCAGATACTTCTTCCTGAGGAAGGTCTTTTGCTTCACTTACATTTATATTAAGCAGGTTTGTCTGATAGGCTTTGCCTTTATATTCTACAATACCCTCAAGTGTAAATTTTCCTGTACTCTTTGGCATAATGATATAGCGTATATCAGTTTGATAGGATATATCTCCGTTAATAATTTGGGTAGATGTAGATTGATTGCTTGACAGTACATCAAAGTTCTCAAGTCCGTTAATTTGAGATAACTTCGCACCCTGTGCATTTTTCAATGTAAGCATTAAGTTGGTGCTTTTTCCCTTTTGAAGATTCAAAGTATCGATATCTAAAAGGAACTCTGGATCTTTGGCTATTACCTTACTAGTTGACCCTATAAAAATTGTGATTATTATTAAAAATAAGAAGGCCGCTTTATTTTTTTTACCAATCATATTCATCCTCCTTAGNGCTTTTCTTCACTTCCTGATTATTCTTTAAGCTTTCTTGTTCCTGTTTTTCAAGCATTTTAAGTATTTGGGCAATATTGCTGTCATTTTGCTCAGGGTCCGAAGAATCCGACTCTTGCATTTGAGAGGCATTTTGTTCTTCGCTGTCTTCTTTTTCCTCTTGTGTTTCGTTTTGATGACTTCCTTCTTTATCCTGATCGTTGTTATTTTCCTCTTGTGAAGATTGTTGGTTTTCCTCGCTGTCTTGCTGTCCGGAATCTTTATTTTGCTCGTTTTCTGAGGAATCTTCGTTTTGCTGATTTTGCTCCGAATTATTGTCTTGTTGGTTCTGATTGTTTTCTTGCTCCTCGTTATTTTCTTGATTTTCCCCTTGCTCTTCGTTATTATTTTGTTGATTATCAAGTTTGCTTTTTACATACTCATAATTATACTTTAAGGGCACATTTTGAGGAAATGCGAGTATTCCCTGTTTATAAGTTTCAAGAGCCTGCTGATAGAGCTGCTGTTTTTGAACAGCATCATCAATGCTCTCAGCGAGCCTAACACTGGAATTTCCTGAATTTATATACTTATCAACTTTGCCGGAGGATTTTGAATAGTAATTTATAGCCTCATTATAATTACTTAAATTATATGATGCTTGACCTAGATTATAATTCAACCTTGGTTCCTCAGAGTTTTTTTCTAAGCCCTTTTGATAAGTTTGGACAGCCTGTTCATAGTTATTTGCTGCATATGCCCGATTTCCCATAATAATAAACTCATTTACACCGCCATCAAAAGAAATAACTCCTGTAAAAAACAGTACCATAAGGGCAACAATCAATATGCCTGATATAATAGAAATAATTTTCATTATACATTCCTCCTTTCGGGGAGAAGATACGCTATTAAAAATAAAAGTATTCCAGGACCTAAAAAGAATTGGTAAAGTTGTTTAAATCTTTTTATTTCGTCAGTGTTATGATTGCCCCTCTTTAGAGAGGATATTTTCTTTGCAAGGGAAGAAATTTCTTCACCGGTCATAGAAGCTTGGTAATATGCACCATTCCCTGTGGAAGCAATACTCTTTAAAGTATCGGCATTCAATTTTGACATAACAAACTCACCTTTTTTGTCCTTCTTATAACCAGTTTTTTGCATTCCTGTAGAATCATAATCGGGAACAAGACCTCCTTTTTCTGTACCTATACCTATGGTGAATACTTTTAAACGGTCATCTTTGATTGAATTTAATATATCAACACTGTTTGAAGTGTGTTCTTCTCCATCACTTAATATAATTACTACCTTATCAGCACTTGACGCCTCATTAAAGGATTTTTGTGCAAGACTTAGTGCAGTACCTACATTTGTACCGCCTCCCCCAATCATGTCCGTATCTATTACATCGAGGAACATACGGGCTAGCTGGTAGTCATCAGTCAGCGGCATTTGTATGTATGCAGCTGATGAAAAAGGAATAAAGCCTATTCTGTCCCCATCAAGTTTAGCTATTATACCTTCAACAATTTTTTTAGCTCTACTTAACCTGTCTGGTTTGATATCATCTACTAGCATGCTTTTGGAGGTGTCTATAAGTACATAGATGTCTAATCCTTCCTTATGTACCTTTGTAACACCCATAAAGCGCTGAGGCCCTAATAGCGAGATGAAAATCAAACATAATGCTAAAATGGCTAATATAGAACGTATAACACTATATTTAGGCACAGTTTTAATGTTAAGCCTTTGGAGTATTGTCTCCTTTTTTTGAATACCTAAATATAGAAATATATAGCTTGCTAAGGGTAGTATAATAAATATCGTATAATAAGGATATTTAAGTTCAAATAATCCAAAAAAACTCAAAGTTAACAGCTCCTCCTTCAAAAATCCACTTATGGGATATGGATGAAATAGTACCGATCCAGAAAAATGCCTATTGCCAACAAGGCAAGACCAATTAATATAAAAATAAATGCTAACTCTGTATATTGCTTGAAATCGTCCTTTTCAAATTCAGTTTTCTCTAACTTATTTATATCCTCAAAAACTTTAGATAAAGCTCCCGGGTCTTTAGCTCTATAATATTTTCCATTTGTCTTATCTGCAATATTATTTAATAGTTCTTCATTGAGGTCACCATCAACTTGCTGATAAGCTGTACGACCGAAAACTTCATAGGGAATGCGGGTTATATCTGAACCTACACCTATTGGATAAATTTTTATTCCATAATCTATTGCCAAATCACTTGCAGTTTCAGGAGTAATAGACCCGGCATTATTTGAACCGTCAGTAACAAGAATGATAATTTTTGATGAGGAATTGCTTTTTTTAAGTCTGTTAACTCCAACAGAAATAGCCATACCTATTGCTGTACCATCCTCGTTTACCGATTCAAAACTAATATCTCGCAGCGATTCTCTAACAACATTATGGTCAAGGGTAAGAGGAACCCTTGTATAAGCTGTTCCGGCAAAGGCAATTAAAGATATTCTGTCGTTAGGTCTTTGATCGACAAAATCCTGTATTGTCTTTCGGGCCACTTCTAAACGATTAGGCGTAAAATCTACAGATTGCATCGAGCCAGATACATCTAAGGCTATTGCAATATCAATTCCCTGTTCAAAAACCGGAATATTTCCTTTGGTTAGTTGAGGTCTCGCCAAAGCAAAAATTAAAAATATAAGGCTTGTAAGAATAATATATTTTCCGATTTTGTGTTTGATGGTATTCCTAAAGCCTCTATTCTTTAGAAGTTTTACACTGGAAAATTTAAGTGCAGACTTTTTCTTGCGTCTAAAAAACAAATATATTATTAATGGTATAAACAAAAGATAATACCAATTTGCTAGTCTCATTGAATTTCTCCCTCTTTTGATGCTTCTATACTTTTTACCAACTCCGTAAGTCTTTCCATAAGCTCAAGTTTTTTGGCTATTGGTGCGGTTGTACCTGAAAACTTAAAGTAATCGTTCTCATTAAGCCAGGATTTTATTTTCGATAAATATTCGTTCAAGCCCGGCAAACGCCTAATTTCATAGACAATCTCTGTTGAAGTTTTTCCTTTTATAGGAAAAGAATAAGTGGAGCCAATATAATCCTTAAAACACAGAGTTAATTTAACTAAATAGTCCTCTTCATTAACGGACAAATTGCCTATTGCTTTAATAAAACGTTCATAAGGTGTTAATGAGGAAGCCTTCTTTTTTCTAAGTAATGACCTGATATTTAAAATGAGTGTTAATAAAAATATAGCAACAAGCGGGAAAAAAACATATTTCCATTTTAAATAAAAACCTGTGCCTAAGGGGTTTGGATCTCCATCATAGACATCCGTTCTTTCTATTTCATCAAGGGTGGACTTAACTATAATATTAACTTCCTTGTCCCCTAGATGTATTGTTTTTTCACCGGTTTCAAAACTACGCAGGGTAAGAATATAGCCCTCTGATATATTTGAAATCTTTACTATTTCAAAATCTTTAAACTTGTCCTGTAATTCGTCTAGGGTTAAATCTCTACTTTGAATTTTTAACTCAATTAAGTCTCCAACATAAATACTTCGTTCTTCTGCCAAAACATGTGCGGATGAAACAACCAAAACCAAACATATAATCAATAGAAGAAGTAAATTTCTACTTTTTTTCATCGCTGACCCCTTCTTCTGAAAAATTGTTTTAACGGCTTGACATAGTCTTCATCAGTATATATATTGATGAGATTTCGCTTAAATAAGCCTATATCTGTATCCAGCCTTTGTTCGCTTTTTATATTATCTAAAACAAGGGTTTCCCCAGTTTCAAGATCTTCAAAAGTAAAAATGGCACCAGCAGGAATCAATTCTTCAGCCCTGTCTATAATGCGTACTAAAACGAGGTCATGCCTTCCTGCGGTAATTTCTATGTCTTTTTTGTAGCCGTCATCAAGAAAATCAGATATTACAAAAACCACACTATGTTTTTTAACTACGCGGTTAAAATATTGTAATGCTTTTGCAAGATCTGTTCCCGTAAGTTCAGGTTCGAAGGTCAATATGTTTTCAATTATGGACAAAACATGCTTTTTGCCATTTAATGAAGGAATAAATTTCTCAACCTTGTCGGTAAAGAAGATTACTCCTACTTTGTCATTGTTTTTGCTGGCTGAAAAGGCTAAAGTTGCACTTACTTCAGCAATAAGGTTCTTTTTGTTACCAAAGCTGTTTGAACGGGACATGTCAATTAAAAGGAACATGTTAAGTTCCCTTTCTTCACAGAATTGCTTAACAAAGGCTTTATTGTGCCTTGCAGTAACATTCCAGTCAATACTTCTTACATCATCTCCGGGATAGTACTGCCTTATATCCTCAAATTCTACTCCCTTACCCCTAAAGCTCGAACGGTATTCACCAGAAAAAATCTCTTCAACCAGTTTATTTGATTTTATCTCAATGTGCCTTATCTTTTTGATAAGCTCCTTCGAAACCATATAGACTCCTTCCCCTCATTACTAAGGCAAATTAACCTGTTCTAAAATATTTGCTATAATTTTTTCGGAAGTAATATCTTCCGCCTCTGCCTCATAGGACAATATAATTCTATGCCTTAAAACGTCATAGGCCATTGCTTTAATGTCATCGGGAACAACATAATCGCGACCTTTTAGGAACGCCCTACCCTTTGCAGCCTTAATAAGGCTTATAGAAGCACGAGGAGAAGCACCACAGGAGATATACTCCGATGCCTCTCTAGTTTTTAACACTATATCAAGTACATAATTTTTAATATTTTCATCTAAATGAATGCTCTCAATTACTTTTCTCAATCTAAAAATATCTTCGCGGGTTAGAATCTTTCGTAAATCCGGTTCTGATGATTCATCGGATGTAAAACTGTCAATTATCTTTCTTTCCTCGTCCCTGCCCGGATAATTTATTTTCAGTTTAAGCATAAAGCGATCCTGTTGTGCCTCGGGAAGGGGATAGGTACCCTGCTGTTCAAGAGGGTTTTGGGTAGCGATTACCAAAAAAGGCTTGTCTAATTGATAGGTCTTTTCACCTATGGTAACTTGTTTTTCCTGCATCGCTTCAAGCAAGGCAGATTGTACTTTCGCTGGTGCACGGTTTATCTCGTCGGCTAAAATTAAATTACTAAAAATAGGACCTTGCTTGATTACAAACTCTCCCGTTTTTTGATTATATATCTCAGTACCTAATATATCTGCTGGCAATAAATCCGGAGTAAATTGAATTCTCTTAAAGTGAACTCCCACAACTTGAGCTATTGTATTAGCAGCTAAAGATTTTGCAAGTCCAGGAACTCCTTCTAAAAGAATATGCCCCCCAGTCAATAAACCAATAAGTATCCTATCGATCATATACTCTTGACCAATAATAACCTTGTGTATTTCATCTTTTAATGAAACAACTATTTTTGCTTCCTCAAGGAAGTTCAATTTTCCCATATATCGTTCCTCCAATAAAATATATACCAGCCTTATCAAATAAGATTAATAATAAGGCACTCTTTTATAAGTAAATACAACTATAATTTTAAGGATAAAGTTTTGCATATTTGTGAACAAATTGTGAACAATAAGCATTATACCAAACACAATAGAACTTTCCTATCATATTTTAATGGTAAAGAAGTATAACCACAAGAATCCCATGAGGAGTATAGAACACAATAATCCTATGGAATATAGAATGCCAAATAGAGAAAGTTATTACAATTTACCCTAAACTCTTCGATATTTCCTGTACGCTACAAAATACCCAGTTATCACGTTGAAGAACAATAAACATTAAAAAGTTTCACCGCAAAAGAATAGGCAACCCTCACACACAGGTTCCAAAATCACAGCTCCCACCAATTTAGACAGTCAATTTAGGTTTCTTTATGTCATGAGCGAAGGAACTTTTTTTAATTTAGATAACAAGTTCTTCCATAAGTTGAAGTATTTTGTACCCCGAATTGGGAAGAGACAATTCTTTTGACTTATCCTTCATATATAAAAGCTTATTACGATTATCCAACACTTCATTAATAACCCTCTGAACATCCATTTCGTTATCTATCTTTTCAGCCACCCCATTACTTGTCAAAAAAGACGAGTTACGCTCCTCCTGCCCAGGTATTGGAGTCATCAAAAATATCGGAAGTCCCTTTATAAGTGCTTCAGATATTGTCATCCCCCCCGGTTTGGTTAAAATCAAATCAGATATATCCATTAAATCACAGATTTCATCAGTATAACCAATCAACAGCACTTTTTTATCATACTGAACAACATACCTTTGAAGCTGTTGCCTCAATCTCTTGTTTTTCCCCGTTACAACTATTATTTGTATATCCCTTCTACTTCTAAGCAAAGAGAAGAAAACCCCTTTTATATCGCCAAATCCAAGGCTTCCCCCCATAATTAAAACGGTAACTTTATCTTCAAGACCAAACTTTTCTAAAAGCTTGTCCCTTGAAGTTTTCCTAAGAAATACTTTTGAAACCGGAATACCGTAGGAGTATACCCTATTCTCAGGAATGCCGCATTTAACCATATCCCTTTTAATGCTGTTATGTGCCACTACATAGGCCTCGATATTGTCATGAAACCAAAAAGGATGGTTTACATAGTCGGTTAGAATACCCACTGATGGTATGTCGATTTTTTCATCCCTTTTTAGACAGGATACAATTTGCAAAGGAAATGGATGAGTACAAACAATTATTGATGGATTAAAATCCTCGATTACTTTTATTAGTTTATATGAAAAAAATTTACTTAACGTATTACTTAACTTATTTATATTATCCATCTGTTCAGACATTCTATAAAGGGTACCATAAGCGAAAGGTATACTTTTAATTATATTAAGATACCCGTCGACGAAGATCTTATGCACTATTGGGTTTATGTATTTAAAGGTATCAATTACTAATGACCTCGAGTCAGGATACCTCTGTTCGACGTATTCTTTCAGTGCCTCAGCGGCTCTCAAATGGCCAGCACCCATTGATATTGATAAATATAAAACATCCATCTTTTGCCTCTTAAATATTGATAATAATTATTAGTATTTGGTATTGATGTGAATTATATACATAAAATGTTTTGCGTTACTTATAAATACAGGTATATTCTTTTGTTTTGAACGAAATGCTTCTTGATTTTCTAGAATCTATAACCTTCTAATATTTTTTACTAAGTGAATATTTTCATATAAAAACACAGAGAATAAAAAAGTGATTTTCAAGTAAAAAATAGCTCAACACTTATAGTTTTGCACCTTTAACTTTTATTATAAAGGTGATTTCAAAAAACTGGTCAATCGCATTAAAATAAATCCGGTTTTAGGGTCTTTTTGGCTCAATTATTGTATAGTTTATTCTTTAAAATGCCTAAATAGGAGCTAGTATTCTTTAGTAGTAATAATTTTAAGGGTTTAATAATGTGAAAGGAGGAAATTGTTTTGAAAACTATAAAAGTGATTTTAATGCTTGTAATAGTTTTTTCTATAGGGATTTCTCTGATTTTTGATGGACAGGTGTTTATTACTCCTATAGCTGAAAAACTGACGCCAGGAATGGAAAATGAAGATGTTATGAAGGTTCAACAAAGGCTTAAAAACTGGGGATATTATGATGGAAATGTCAATGGAAAATATGACCTAAAAACTTATCTTGCTGTAATGGATTTTCAGAAGGTTTATAAATTACCTGTAAACGGCATAACAGAAAGGAAAACATTGGAATCAATGGGACTTACAACTTATGCTCAATCAGGGGCAGCAATGGCGGCAGCTAACAGAGTAAGTGATGAACAACTGCTTGCTAGAGCAATAAACGGAGAGGCTAGAGGTGAACCATATGAAGGACAGGTTGCAGTAGGTGCAGTAATTTTAAACAGAACTAGAGACTCAAAATTTCCAAAGACAATTGCTGGAGTAATATATCAGCCTGGAGCGTTTACAGCAGTATCTGATGGACAGATTACTGTTCCAATAGATCCAAAGTCTACAGTGTTAAAAGCTGCAAGAGATGCTTTGAATGGATGGGACCCAACTAACGGATGTTTGTATTACTGGAACCCTGCGACAGCAACTAGTAAATGGATATGGTCTAGAAAAATTATAAAAAAGATAGGAAAACATAATTTTGGCATTTAGGAGGTGCTTAACTTATGAGTATAAGAGAAAAATTACAGGATTTTAAGAGACGCTTATCGGATAGAAAGATGTACAGTATCGTAGTTGTAGTAATAGCAGCAGTAGCAATGTGGGGAATATATCAGTATAAGCATGCGGCTAATTTGAGGCAAGAACTAGATAACCAATATAATCGTGCCTTTTACGATATGACGGGGTATGTAAATAATGTTGAGGTCTTACTAATTAAATCGTTAATAAGTTCTACACCGTCTAAGACTGCTGCAACATTGCAGGAAGCATGGAGACAGGCAAATTTGGCACAGACAAACCTAGGTCAGTTGCCTGTATCACAGCAAGTTCTTGCAAACACATCAAAATTTCTTACACAGGTTGGGGATCTTGCCTACTCCATTAACAATCAGAGTATGGATGGAAAGAAGCTTACTGATGAACAATACAAGCTCATTGAAAACCTTCATGGATATTCAGTTTCACTTGAACAAAGCTTAAACGATCTTCAAAACCAACTTGCAACGGGAAGAATAAAATGGGGTGAACTTGCAAATAAGGGAACTAAATTATTTCAAAAGGCATCTTCAGAAATGCCTAAAGAGCAATTTGAAAATATTGAGAAGACTTTTCAGGATTATCCCACACTTATTTATGATGGTCCCTTTTCCGATCATATGACTTCTACTGAACCTAAAGGACTTACAGGAGATAATATTAGTTCTGAGAAGGCAAAAGAAATTGTTATAAATTTCTTTGGGAAAGATAAAGTTGAAGCTGTGACCGATATAGGTAAAGATGACACCAGCCAAATCAAAACCTATAGTTTTAATGTTACCTTTAAGAATGTTCCAAAGGAACAAGATGCCAAAATTGATGTTACGCAAAAGGGAGGACATGTTTTGTGGGCACTCTATAACAGACCCGTTCCTGAGGAAAAATTGAATATGGATCAAGCGAAGGAATTCGCAACAAAGTTTTTAGAAGAGCATGGTTTTAAAGATATGGCAGATACTTATTATCTTAAAGAAGATAATACAGCTGTAATAAACTATGCATATAGTCAAAACAATGTAATAGTATATCCTGATTTGATAAAGGTTAAGGTTGCACTAGATAACGGTGAAGTGGTTGGGTTTGAAAGTAAGGGATATATTTCATCCCATAGTGATAGGGATATTCCCGCTCCTAAAATGACAATGGAGGAGGCTCGTTCATTAATAACCTCAAAGATGGAGATTTTAAGTTCAGGGCTTGCAATAATACCTACCGATTATAAAACAGAGATATTTACTTATGAGTTTAAAGGGAAATTAAATGACAGAGATTTCTTGGTATATATCAATGCAGAAACAGGCAAAGAAGAAAAAATTCTTATGATTATTGATACTCCTAACGGTATACTTACAATGTAGAATTAAAAGCTGATTTTTTCGTCTTTGAAAGAGCATTATTGAGATATAGATTGATCGACTTCATAGGAATGCTTCTAAGTAAAAAATACTGCTTAGGGAATTATAGCAATAGAAGGATTTTTACTGGTTATGGAAGTTAGCTATTTCACAGCTTATAATAATTTTGGAATAAACTCTTCTATAATTGGTGCAAATCTATTATAATAAGAGATGAGGGGCTTTATGCCCCTGTTTTGTTTAAATATTTATGTATTTATACCTTAAAAATGGGGGGTTATATGGTGGAAGAAAATGAAAATTTAGATGTTGATAGCGTGGGATTTTATAAAGATATAAAAAAAGATGATTTTAGGAAGCCTTCTGTATGGCAGGTTGGAATGCTTTTTTCCTTTGTTGTAATTATTTTTTTGTATTTAGGTACACGTGCTCAAACATGGAATGTAAATTATGGCGTATTGATAACTGAGTTTGGTCTGATCCTTTTACCACCTGTATTATTTTTGTTATTTTTCAAATTTGATGTAAAAAAAGTTATGAGAATTAATAATCCTGGAATTGTGAATTTGCTTTTAATTTTTGGTATTATGATATTTTCACTTCCTGTAATAGGAGTTTTAAACTTATTGAATTTTTGGATTATTAAGCAAATATTTGGAAGGTACGAAATTTTTCAAGCACCTATATCTACTGAATCATGGGGTCTTTTAGTGGGGATATTTGTTATAGGTGTTTCGGCGGGAATTTGCGAAGAAGTTCTTTTTAGAGGTGTCATTCAAAGAGGTTTTGAAAAGTTTGGTGCGGTCAAGTCGATATTTATCACAGCTTTTTTGTTTGGGATTATGCATATGGACTTTCAGAGGTTTTTAGGAACGTTTATTTTAGGAGCTTTGCTGGGTTATTTGACTTATAAGAGCAATTCATTGTTCAGCAGTATATTTGCACATTTTGCAAACAACTCTATAGCAGTTTGTTTAACTTTTGTCTCACTAAAAGCTACTGAATTTTTGAAAGAAAGTGATATAAAAGGTGCTGAGAATGTACAAAATGGAGATATATTTGCAACTTTTGCTCAAATGAGCCAAATAGAGATTATAGGCGTTATTGTTATATATGGTATAATGTTTTGTTTCTCAGCTATATGGCTATATTTTCTTCTTCGTTTTTTTGCTAAACACAACAGTAAAAAACAAGTAGTTGTACAAAGGGAAGAAAAGCCTACTGCGTTATTACACTTTATTTCATTTGTGCCTGGAATTGTTTTAATTATGTTTATATATGTAATTGATATATTGAGAATGGGAAACATAATTAGTCAGCCTATCGCTGAACAGATATTAAGGTCTATAGGTATATAAAAGAACTTCCCTTACATATTCTTTTTTAGCACGCGTATATCTTCACCAGCAAATTTAAAGAGGTCAAAACTTCCTATTATTCTTGAGGCTACTCTCTCATCGTAGTATTCATGGAGTTCGCCAACACCCATATTTGATGCAATTATAGTTTTACAGGGACGCTGGAGATTTTTGTCATGCCTTGAGTTTAATATGTTTAAAAGCTCGGCATACCTTGCAGCGGAAGGTGACTCAGTACCAAGATCGTCAATGATCAATACTTCAACATCAAATATATTGTTATAGGTGGAGTCTTCATATTCAGTTTCTCTAAAACTCTTAATTTTATGTTCGTTTATGGTGTTAAACAAAGAGGATGACGTCTGATACAAAACCGTTCTACTTCTATTTAATAACTCTGCCGCAATACAATTTATCATGAAAGTTTTTCCTACGCCTGTAGGACCACAAAAAAACAAGTTCTTATTATCTACAGAAGCAATATTATCTATAAATTCATAAGCTCTTTTCTTTATATTAAGAATATTACGCCTTGGAGATATTCTTATCCCGTACTTTGCTTCATCAACAATATCAGGATAGTAGCTTTCATCAAACATTGTAAAATTCTCATACATGGCAAGTTTTAAGTTTGACTGGTTATAAAGACTATTTATGTATTTTTGCTTATAGCAAGAGCATTTTTCAGTTTGCACATTACTGCTTATGTATCCAGTATCTTTACATAAAGAACAGTTATACCTAGGCTCAAGATAATCAGAAGGATAGGAGAATTCATTAAGGAGCAAGGTTTTTTCACTCTTTAGCCTTTCAAGTTTGGTATGAAGCTCCTTAATTAAAGAGTCGGCAATATTTGCATCCTGTAAAATCATCTTTGTATACTTGATACCTGTAAATTGAATCTCATTATCAATTTCTTCAATTTTAGGTATCTTCGAATATACTTCGTTTTTTCTATACATCAGTTCGTCGAAGATTTCTTTTTGTCTTTTATCATATTCGTTTTGAATTATAATATGTATATTCCTGTACATAAAGCCTCCAGATAACATTGCCTTAAGCATTTTCGTATAAGCTGTTTAGATAGCCCTCTTCATATTTTCTTTGTTCAAAATTACCCTGCTGTGGAGCAGCGGATGCATTATTAGCTGCTACTTGAGATTTAGCGGAGGTTTTCTTTCTCTTTGCATCATAAACCAATATTTCTTCTTTAGTCTGTAAACCATGATTATACCAATCGGTAATAATACTGTTTATGTAATTGAAGTTAGGGTTTGATTTTGCGGTTGTCTTTCTAAGTGCAATTTCTATTATTTCAAAATTGTACTTATAGTCCATAACCCACTTCTCCACATAGGCATCTTCGTATTCTGTCAAATTTCTTCCGAGCTTCAATTTCTTTACTATTGTTGCACGAACATCTTTAAACTTTTTTTGCTCAATTGAGTAATTATCAAGATCGAAAGAATTACGTATATTTCTGCTTTTCCAGTTTTCGGCAACTTTTTCTATGTACGGTTTTACAAGACCCTTTTGATCAAAGCAGTACTGAAATAGGGCAAGCATTACATCTTCGTCAAATTTATACCTATCAAACCAAGCGTCAATATCAGTGTACCATGAAGGAGACATTACTCCCTGAAAAAAAGCATTATTTATTGTATATAAAATTTCATTACGTTTTTTGTTGGTTTCAAAATTATTAACGGCTTCCTCAGGTGAAGAAGTAGTTTTGAGTCTGTACATCTTTTTTATTTCTTTTTCCTTTAAATCATGGAGAACAATGCCGTCTAACTTCCATGTAAGTACTCCTAAATTTTCAAGGTTTGAAATACATTCCTTAACTACATCTACATTCATACCTAAGCTTTTTGCAAACTCCTCTACTGTGGCGTTTTTGCCATACTTACTCAAAAATAGGCAATAAACGTAAACCTTCAAACTTTCTGCATTCATCAAGGGCATGTACTCAGTGATAAAAATGTCGGGAATTAAAGTGTCAGAGTAAAGGATTGTCTTATATGATTCAAATAACATAGCTACGCTCCCTCTATATGTAGTTTGGAAAACTACCTTTAAATAATCAAAAGCGATTTTATTATATCATATAACTTTAACAAATTGCAGGAATAATAAACCTCATTTATTGTATTCTTGGAGGTTATTCTAAATTTTAAACAATTTATTTCACTGTTACTATATATTATACTTCAATATCTGTGGTGAAGTATTCTAAAAAAAGAAAATAATGTGGTTGATTTTTTTATAAATATATATTATTATAGTATATGTTCGATTTTTGGATGCGCCTATAGCTCAATTGGATAGAGTGTCTGACTACGGATCAGAAGGTTAGGGGTTCGACTCCTCTTGGGCGCGCCAAAAGGCTCTTGGAATATTTATTCTAAGAGCCTTTTCATTTACGCTTCTTTCGAACGAAGTAAAAGAGGCAAAAACGGATGAAATCGATGCCCCGGAGTTTTTTATTTCTTAAGAAGGTACATTGGTTTAAACGGTATATTAGCCCCTTTAAGTTTAGGTTAAGAATTATAGTTGCCTCATATTGCTTGCTATCTAATCAGCCCAATTTGCCCAGCCAATTTTTGCCCAAATACCAATTTATTTATTCTTTGAAAGCACCATATCTGTTTTCTGATAATCGCTAAAAGAACAAATCCCGTAGCTGGCCAGCATAGAGAAAATCGAAATTGCAGGAAAATGGTATCTGCCTGCAACTTCCACTATCATATGAAGAAAGATTATACCTAGGATTATTATCACAAGAAACAAAGGTAATCCTTGATTTTTCTTTAGCACAAGTATAATTCCACCAAAAACACAAAGTAATAGTATAGTGTGATAGTAGAAATTAGACATCTTTACAAGAAGACTTTCAAATTTATAGAAGTCAAACTTTATATCTTCTTGAATAAGCCCTGATTTAATATATAATATGCTTTCATAGTCAACAGGCCAAATCATCGAATGTTTGTTGTAAATAAAGTTTATATTACCTGAAAACGATCTGCTTGTTATTCTATTCCATGAAAGACGTAAAAGCTCATTATGAATTTCTTGAGGGGTTATTCCAGGAGTTTTTTGAATTTCAGTAAGTGTATTTGCATCTTCGGCATTCCACGAACCATTACTTGCATAATTTGAACCTACATATATATTAAAACCGAAAGGATATTTCGCGATTTCTCTACCCACAACCTTTGAAGTGGCTATGCTTACAATAGTTGAAGTTATAAAGTAAGCGACCAAAAGAGAAGACAAAAAAATAGTTTTACTAATAAAAGCACTACCTTTAATTTCTGTTTTTTCTATTATAAATATGAAGTAATATAAACATATAGCAATTAAGACTATTAATCCAAGTGGTCGAATTGTATTAGTAAGACAACACACAACGCCTAAAAAGATAAACTTTATTAAATTCAAAAAAACACTGTTTCTACCATTTAAGATCCTTGTAAACAAATATATACACAAAAGCATTAAAAATGTAAATAGGATCTCAGTAGATACTAAAGCGGTATAAAAAATCTGAGAAGGCCAAAGTGCCCAAATAAGTGCACTAAGAAGGCCGTATCTTTTATCAAAAATATTAGATCCTATGCAATAAATGAGAAGGGAAATTCCACAGCTTAAAAATACATTTAAAAGAGTCGCAACATCGGGAGATGACCCAAATAGCATATAAAAGGGTGCTAATAAAACAGGATAACCTATATAATGTGGGAATAAGGCAATATAACTCCCTCCAGTAAATTCACCTTTTGCAAGGGCTGTAGCAATTATATGATATGTGTTGAAGTCGCTAAGTGGAGTTACTTTTATACAAGCAATCCAAATTAATCTCGGGGTCGCTGTAACAATAAGTAGCAGCAGTAGAACAGGTAATTGTTTGTCAAGCTTTATTTTAAATAGAAATTTTTTACAAATAAAAATAATCACTCCACAGGAAATAGATGCTGCTATTATAAAAAATATAGAGTATATTGTAGGATGTTCTCTAAAATATAGTTTTAAGGGTTTAGTGCGAAGAAAATAAAAAGTGTTAAATAAAATAAATGTAATATACATTAAAAAGATTGAAATCGAAAATATATTTTTTGTCTTGTTTGAAAACATGGCAACTCCTTTTCTTTATCTTGATAAAATATTTCGTTCATATAATAACACATTCTTATTAAATATGGAATATTTGCGATTTTAATGAAAGTGGTTTTATAAAAATTATTTATTTTATAAATTCTCATAGAAACTATAAAAAAAAATTGAATAATTACCGATAAAGTATAGGGAAGAGAATTTACCTAAAAAAATATTTAGACTAGAGGCGGAAATATGGATATAGCAACGATTATTGGGATAATATTTGGACTGTTTTGTATAATTTGGTCAATACTCATTAATAGTGGCCTTCGGACTTTCTATGACTTTGCTTCAATTGTTATAGTTCTTGGAGGAGGTATTTCAGCAAGTCTAATTTCATATAAGTTATCGGAAGTTAAACTTATAATGAAAGTAGTGTATAAAGTATTTATTGGAAAAGAGACTTCTCAGGCCAAAACAATAAAATTATTGGTCGAGCTTTCAATGAAAGCTAGGCGTGATGGCTTGCTTTCTCTTGAGGCAGAACAGGAGAATATAGAAGATGAGTTCTTAAAGGAATCTCTTCAGCTTGTTGTTGACGGCGTAGAACCTGAGGTTATAATTGATTCCATGGATTTGGAAATTGAGAATATGAAATCAAGGCATGATAAAGGCTCGGGGCTTTTTAAAACGATGGCAGCTCAATTTCCAGCCTGGGGTATGATAGGTACTCTAATAGGTCTTATTCAGTTGTTAAATACCCTTGATGACCCTTCAGGTATTGGTCCTGCAATGGCAGTAGCACTTGTAACAACTTTCTATGGTAGTGTTCTTGCAAACTTTATTTGTAATCCTATTGCAAGCAAACTGTCGTTAAAGAGTAAAGAGGAAATACAGGAAAAGAGAATGATTATAGAGGGAGTATTGTCCATACAAGCCGGTGAAAACCCAAAAATACTCGAGCATAAATTAAAGTCGTTCTTATCACCTAGGGAGAAACTTGAATATGATAAATTAGCTGAAGATAAAAATGCAGAAGGAAATAGTCAGGCGAGCTAATAATCTATAAAAGAGGGATAAAATATGAGTAAAGCAAATAGAAGGAGCTTCTCTGAAGATGAAGTTCAAGAAGGAGCACCTGAATGGATGACGACATATAGCGATTTAGTCACGCTTTTGCTGACTTTCTTTATATTGCTTTTTTCTATGGCATCTGTTGATAGTCAGAAATTTAAAGAGGTTGCAATATCTTTGCGTTCAGCTTTTATGAATGTTAGCAATGGTGAGTTATACTATTTTAATGAGGGTAAAGATATCTATAGTGTTTTAGATGAAACTTTGCCATCAGATGTTGGGGACGAAAACACAAATAACGATAATAAGGAAGGCGGAAACATCTCAGCCACTGAGGGTCAAGATAAAGAGGCTACTATTAAACAATTCAAGAAACAAGTAGAGGATCTTATTTCGGATCTTGAGCTTGATGAATATGTGCATGTGGTTGATGACAAGACTTCCATAATACTTAGAATTGATTCTGTTATACTTTTTGATATTGGAAAAGCAGATATAAAGGGGTCGGGTAAAGAAACAATAAAGAAGCTTGCAGAATTAATGAGGCGGCTTGATACTAATATAGTAGTGCAAGGGCACACTGACACTCTGCCCATTAATACTAGTCTTTTCCCCACTAATTGGGAGTTGTCTACAAAGAGAGCAACAAATGTAGTTATCTTTCTTGTTGATGAATGTTCCCTTGACCCTACCCAATTAACGGCAACTGGTAATGGCGAATTTAGACCTATAGCACCTAATGATACAGAAGTGAATCGCCAGAAAAACAGAAGAATAGATATAGTTATTGACAAAGAATAATATTTAACATTTTTTAACCAAATTAAAAGGAGCCTAGGCTCCTTTTAATTTGGTTAAAAAGATAGAATGCTATATTTAAAGCTGTTTTGAGTCCTTGTTTGTTGCAGTAATAAAACATGCAATTCCAATAATATCCTTGCTTGAGTTTGCAATATGTATGGAGTATAATTAAAGAAAAAAGTGAAATGAGGTCTATAATGAAAAATTCAGACATATATGATAAACCAAAGCATATGACCAGTATAGGAGGGCAGGCCCTTATTGAAGGGTTGATGATGATGGGGCCTAATAATGTGGCAATTGCGGTTAGAAAACCCGATGGAGAAATAATAGTAGAAAAGAGGCCGTTGCCAAAGAAAAGCAAGCTTTCTAAATTGCCTTTGGTAAGAGGGGTTGTTGGTCTTTTCAAACAGATGGTTGTTGGCATAAAAGCACTAATGTTTTCAGCGGAGTTTGTAGACCTTGAGGAAGAAGAGGAAGAGGGAAAGGAACCATCAAAGGTTGATCAGTTTTTTGAGAAGGTTTTAGGTAAAGTTTTTGGAAACAAACTTCAGGATGCTTTAATATACATTTCTGTATTTATTTCGCTTATATTTAGTGTTGCACTCTTTATATTGCTCCCAAACTTTATTGCGGGCTTTTTACCTTTTGATAGAAATACAAATTCAGGAGTTATATTGTACAACCTTGTTGAGGGCATAGTAAAGATTATTTTATTTTTCTCTTACATTGTATTAATATCAAACCTAAACGATATTAAGCGGGTTTGGCAGTATCATGGTGCAGAGCACAAAACCATCCATTGTTATGAACATGGAGAAGAACTTACTGTAGAGAATATTCAGAAGTACACAACTAGACATCCTAGGTGTGGAACTTCGTTCCTTTTTACGGTTATGATTGTGAGTATTTTGGTGTTTTCCTTTGCAGGCTGGTATAATGAGGCGTGGAAAAATATGATAATAAGGTTATTGTTATTACCTGTTGTTGCAGGAATCTCTTATGAAATTATTAAGTTTGCAGGAAAAAGTCAATCAAAGGTTGTTCAGTTACTAAATGTACCGGGTTTGATGTTTCAAAACTACACTACCAAAGAGCCTGAGGATAGTATGGTTGAAGTTGCTATAGAAGCAATGAAAAATGTTTTGGAAACAACAGATGAAGGTGAGGATAAATGGTGAAAATTAGGCAAGGTTATTTAAAAACTTTGCTGTTACCACTTCATAGTTAAAATTTTTGTAAAGGATAAAAAGGGAGATTACATTGATATTAAAGGATGCTTTTGCAGAGGGTATTAGAAAACTTAAATTATCAAATATTGATGCCCCGGTAGTTACAGCCGGGGCAATATTGTGCTATATTCTTGGCCGCGAGAGAACTTTCCTTTATTCCCATGATGAGTATTTATTAAGTAATGACGAGTATGAGAATTATTGTGAATGTTTGAAAAGAGTAGCAGAAGGGGAGCCACTTCAGTATATAACAGGGGTTCAGGAATTCATGTCTTTAAACTTTAATGTTTGTCGTAAAGTCTTAATTCCAAGACAGGATACCGAAATATTGGTAGAATCTGTGCTTGAGTATGCTGGTCAAAAGGAAAATGCTAGTATTCTTGATATCGGCACAGGTTCTGGTTGTGTAGCTATAAGTCTTGCTTACTATGGCAAAAATACTCAGGTTATGGGAGTTGATATTTCAAAAGGTGCTCTAGAGGTTGCAAGGATAAATGCTCGAAATTGTGGTGTTGAAGAGAATACTGTTTTTGTTCAGAGCAACCTTTTTGACAATGTTCCTCCTAAGAAATTTGATATAATTGTTTCTAATCCTCCATATATACCTATTGAAGTTATTGAAACGCTTGACAAACAAGTTAAGGACTTCGAGCCGAAAATTGCTTTAGATGGAGGAGCGGACGGTCTTGATTTTTATAGGAGAATAACACAACAATCGGTAAGTTTTTTAGAGTCAAAGGGGCTATTAGCCTTTGAAGTGGGTTTTGATCAGGCTCAAAAGGTTGTGGAAATCATGGAAGTAAATTTTGAAAATATTAAGGTAAAAAAAGACCTAGCTGGGATAGAACGTGTTGTTACTGGGAATCTTTCCAAATAGTAATAATGCCAGATGAGTGGAGATTTTTTAGCAAAATCATTGTTATAGGACCTAAGAATAGTCCGAGCACACCGAAAATCATTAAACCTAAATACATCGAAATTAAAGCTACAAGTGGATGAAGCCCAGTTTGAGAGGAAACAATCTTTGGTTCAATTATTTGTCTTACTATGATAGCAAACAGATATACACTTAAAAGACCTAAAGCTATCCGGACATTGCCGGTAATGAAGTTTAAAATTATCCAAGGAACCATTACAATACCAGACCCCAAAAGAGGTATACCATCAGCAATTGCAGTTAGTAAACCCATTATGACTGCGTATTCAGTATTTATTATAACGAAGCCTAATGTGGATATAACGAAGGTTACAGCCATTATTATTAGCTGGGCTCTAAAATAGCCAAATATGGATGATACGGCACCATTTTTTGCTTTGTAGAAGTTTTTTTGCGAATTGCGAGGTATTTGTCTATATAAAAAATTTCTTATATTATCTTTATCACTACTTATGAAATAAGAAGATAAAAGGACGACGGTGATAAAAATTCCAAGCTTAGGCAAAGAGGATATACTAGTTATAATTGAGCTGGCTACGATAGTTATAACTTCTTCTAATTTTGGTAACAAAACAAGTACATTATCTTTGAAGTTTTCTTGAACACTTAATGGAAGATTGTTATAGAGGGCATTTATCCTTGAATAGTAACTGGATATAAGGTAGGAAATACTAGTTATATAGTTAGGAAGATTACTTTGCAATTTTATAAGTTCTGCATAAATCTTGAAAAGTATGGATATAGCAAGAGTTGCGATAGAACATATGCAAAGTGTAAGTGTTATTACTGTGGAAATTTTTCTGTTTAGATTAGTTTTTTTTTCAATAAAAAGAATAATTGGTTCATTAACTGCAGAAATCACTGTAGCTATAAGAAAAGGGGCTAGGAAAATAAAAACATATTTTATTCCTATGTATAGTCCTAAAAGTATGATAGCAATAACTATTAAATTAATTAGTTTTTTTATGTTGTGTTTAACAAAAGCTTGCATAAATCGTTTGAAGGTTATTCCAAAAATAATTGGTCAACTGTAATTTCAAAAGGTTTGATGGCTTCGTGACCTAAATTATTGTAAATATTATTCTTTGGAATAGCCTAACCTTTCTAAATAATATTACTATAAAATTCTGCAGATAGCCTCCATTTTCGTTAAAGCAAATAAAATGTACAGAAGATTATCGAATTTTCCCCGGCCTATGAATCAACATATATATTTTGCAACATCTATAACCAATGTAAAATTCATTAAAAGATATATAGATTGATTCGCCTTCCTAAGTTTACTAATATAGAGTAAATAGAAAAATAAATAGCCCATTATAATATATGATGCGTCCAAGTATAAAAAAACAATATTTAATTAAAGTGCATAAAATTTTATGGAAAATCAATGAACACTTTGTGTATACAATATTCAATAATGCTTCTATCTGATAAATGTCCAATATTGCATTTGACTTATTTCAGAGTAATAAATATAATTATAGATGTTCGCCTATAAAAGTTTTATTCAAAAGTGAAGAGTGCTTTTCTTAAAGTATAGGAATTTATAAAAAGCTATTTTTGTAAATTTCTATATTGGGGTTTGGAAAGGGGATTCCCCTCTCCCGGTTTAAGGAGGGTGCTCAGGCTGGTCGTTTCGCTACGCTACACCGCTTGTCTATGCAACCTAGGATGCGAAGCATCCGTTGAAGGGAACTATAGAGTTCCCTAGCGAAAAAGATAATTCATGACCGAAGCTATTTTTCTTGACAATGATGTCAAGTTAAGGTGATTACCTAGTCATCACAGAAAACCATTGTTATACTTAAAAAGTTGATTATTTATACTAATTCTAAACTTTCGCTGATATAAAAGTGTACAAAAATTATCGTATAGGGTAAAAATCAAACTACATAGAACTAATATAAAGATAAAATGGGGTTGGATATATGTTGTTTAAAAGTATGTTTAAAGGTGGGGTAAATGCTCCGCATTTTAAAAGGACACAAGATTGCGAAACAGTTAGAATGAAAGTGCCTGAAAAGGTTGTTATCCCTATGCTTCAGCACATTGGTGCTCCTTGTGAACCTTCTGTTCAAAAGGGAGATGAAGTAAAGGTGGGACAGATACTTGGGAACACAGAGAAATTTGTCTCGGCTCCAGTGCATTCAAGTGTTTCAGGAACTGTAACCGATGTGTCGCCAAGGCTTTATGCTGGAGGTGTTTATATCACATCTGTTGAAATTAAGACTGATGGGAAGCAGGAGGTTGATAAGAGCATTGAACCTCCAAAATATTCAACAAGTGAAGAATTTATAGGTGCCATAAGAAAGTCCGGCTTAGTGGGTTTAGGTGGAGCAGGATTTCCAGCGCATATAAAGCTTTCACCGCCACAGGGCAAAAAGATCGATACACTAATTATTAATGCGGCTGAGTGCGAGCCCTTTATCACTTCAGATTACAGAGAGATTATTGAGAATTCTTGGAATGTCCTAAATGGAATTAACATTGTTATGGAAGCACTAAAAATCAACAACGTGATCATAGGTATTGAGGACAATAAGCCACAGGCGATAAAAGAGATGACAAATGTGGCATCTAAAAGTGACAAAGTCAATGTTGTAAAGCTCAAATCCCGCTATCCTCAAGGGGCGGAAAAAATGCTGATTTACGCTACTACTGGAAGAAAAGTTCCTTCGGGAAAGTTGCCTTCCGATGTTGGTGTAATCGTTATGAATGTCAACAGTATTTCATTTATTTCCGAGTATATAAAAACAGGGATGCCTCTTATCAAAAAAAGAGTTACAGTTGATGGTACTGCTGTAAATAACCCCTCAAATTTAGAAGTACTTATAGGAACTTCCCTATCCGATGTATTTGAATTTAATGGAGGGTTTAAAGTTCCGCCTGTAAAGGTACTCATGGGTGGTCCTATGATGGGAATTGCTCAATTTTCTTTAGAGACTTCAGTTCTCAAACATACAAATGCACTTTTGGCATTTGAAGAAAAAGAGGCAGTTCTACCTAAGTCTAGTGCCTGTATAAGGTGTGGTAGATGTGTTAAGGCTTGTCCAATGAATTTACTACCACTTTATTTAAACACCAATGCATTAAAGGAAAATATTGAGGAACTTAAGAAATACCATGTAAATGATTGTATAGAGTGTGGAAGTTGTTCTTATGCGTGTCCAGCAAAGATACATCTTGTTCAGTCAATTAGGCTTGGTAAGACACAGGTTAGACAAGCAACTTCAAAAGGGGGTAAATAATTTGGAAAATAGACTGGTTGTGTCTTCTTCACCTCATATAAGGGGTAAGGCAAACACACAGAGAATAATGTTAGATGTTATTATAGCATTACTTCCGGCAACAGTTGCTGGGATATACTTTTTTGGACTAAAAGCTATTTTGGTTGTATTTGTTACAGTGCTAGCATGTCTAGCTTCGGAATATTTAACAAGACGGGTTTTAAAAAAAGAATCGACCATATCTGATTTGAGTGCAGTAGTAACAGGTTTGCTACTTGCATTAAATCTTCCGCCAACAATTCCCTTATGGATGGCTGCGGTGGGTGGAGTTTTTGCAATTGTAATTGTTAAGCAGTTATTTGGAGGCTTAGGTCAAAACTTTATGAATCCGGCCTTGGTTGCGAGAGTATTTTTGCTTAACGCTTTTGTAACTCAGATGACAACTTTTGTTTCACCGGGTCCAGATGTAATTTCATCGGCAACTCCGTTGTTCCAAATGAAGGAATTTGTAAAGGGAAATGAAGCAAATCTTGCAGGTTATTGGGATTTGTTTGTCGGTAATATATCAGGATGTATTGGTGAGACTTCTGCTATTGCAATACTTATTGGTGCGGCATACCTTTTGTTTAGGAGAGTTATAGGTTGGGAAATACCTATCGTTTATATAGGTAGTGTTGCTTTAGTGACATGGATTCTAGGAGGACAGACTTTACTTTCGGGTGATTGGATATACCATATACTATCAGGTGGTTTGATGCTAGGGGCATTTTTTATGGCTACTGACTACACTACATCTCCTGTCACATTTAAAGGACGTATAATTATGGGAATTGGTTGCGGAGTTCTGACTGCTGTTATAAGGCTCTACACCGGTTATCCTGAAGGGGTATCCTATGCAATATTACTTATGAACATTTGTGTGCCACTTATTGACAGATATACAGTTCCAAAAAGTTTTGGAGGTGAAAAAGCCGTTGCGTGATATAATTAAACCTACAATAGTCTTATTTTTGATATGTACAATAGTTACATTAGCACTTGCACTTACAAACTACGCAACAAAGGATGTAATTTCTGAACAGACCAGAATTCAGGAGGAAAGTGCAAGAAGGGAAGTTTTTTCTGAAGCTGAGAACTTTGAAGAAATTGAGGAGCTAGATTCTATTATTGGAATTACTAGCGAGAATAGACTTGTCAAAAAAGCCTTTAAATGCCTAAAGGCTGAAGAAGTAATAGGAAGAGTTTACTCAATAGAAAATAAAGGCTATGGAGGGACTATTTCAATAGCTGTTGGTATAGACAATAGTGGTAAAACAACTGGAGTTAAGATTATAAGTCTTAGTGAGACACCAGGACTTGGTTCAAAAGTACAAGATGAGCCGTTTATTTCACAGCTAATTGGAATTTCACCAAAAGAAGTATTAACAGTTGTTAAGGGTGGAGGTCCAAAGGAAGAAGAGATTGATGCTGTAAGTGGTGCTACAATATCCTCAAAAGCTGTTATAGAAGCGGTGCAAGAAGCAATAGACATAGACAATAAGGTTAAAGAAAAAGGGGGGGAGTCTTAATGAAAGCAATAAAGACACTGACTAACGGTATTCTTAAGGAAAATCCAGTTTTCAGATTGGTTTTAGGAACGTGCCCTACCCTTGCAGTGACTACTTCAGCTAAAAACGGAATTGGTATGGGACTTGCTACTACAGCAGTTTTGATGGGGTCAAATCTGGTAATATCACTCCTTAGAAAGGTGATTCCAGATAAGGTGAGGATTCCTGCATATGTAACAATTATTTCTGGGTTTGTTACAATTATACAGATGCTTCTTAAAGCATATCTTCCTGATTTGGACAAAGCACTTGGCATATATATACCCTTGATAGTTGTAAACTGTATTATCCTAGCGAGGGCTGAAATGTTTGCAAATAAAAATAATGCTATTCTTTCAATTATAGACGGTATAGGAATGGGAATAGGTTTTACAGTTGCGTTGCTTACAATTGGAACTGTAAGGGAATTGCTTGGTGCAGGAACATGGTTTGGAATTACTATTACCAAAAACTTGTTTGATCCAGCGTTAATTATGATACTTCCTCCGGGAGGCTTCTTAGTATTTGGAATAATTATGGGAACTATTAATAAGTTCTCATCTATGAATTTAACAAAAAATAAGAGCTGTTCATCATGCCCGTTGCCCTGTGGTGCAGCCGGAAAAGGTGAGGTGGATGAGGTATAATGAATAATATAATGTTAATTGCAATTAGTGCTATATTAGTAAATAATTTTGTGTTGTCGCAGTTCTTAGGTATTTGTCCTTTTCTTGGCGTGTCTAAAAAGCTGGATACTGCTCTTGGAATGGGTGGTGCAGTTATATTTGTTATGACTATTTCTTCATGCGTAACAAGAGCAATTTATGATTTGTTTTTAAACCCTTATGGTCTTGGATATCTTAATACCATTACCTTCATATTGATTATAGCTTCGTTGGTTCAATTTGTTGAGGTTGTCCTAAAGAAGTTTATACCTTCGCTCTATAAGGCTTTAGGTATATATCTTCCACTTATAACAACGAATTGTGCGGTGCTAGGAGCTGCACTTATTAATATAGACAAAAATTATAATGTGCTAAACTCCACTTTATATGGATTTTTTTCAGGTGTAGGTTTTACACTTGCATTGGTTTTATTTGCAGGTGTCAGGGAAAAACTTGAGTACAGCGATATCCCTGAGTCACTTAAAGGGTTGCCCATATCTCTTATTGCGGCGTCCCTTGTTTCTATGGCATTTTTAGGGTTTAAAGGACTCTTTGGAATTTAGAGGGAAAGGGTGTTGAAATAATGCTACAGGAGTTATTGATGCCAACATATTTAATTGGTGGCTTAGGACTGATATTTGGGGTTAGTTTGGCTTTTGCTTCTAAGAAATTTGAAGTAAAAGTAGATGAAAAGATTGCAGAAATAAGAGAAATCTTACCTGGTGCAAATTGTGGGGCTTGCGGTTTTACAGGTTGTGACGGTTTTGCCGAAGCTGTTGTAGAAGGTAATTGTAGTATAAATGGATGCCCGGTTGGAGGAGAAGGTGTTGTAAAGGGAATAAGCGATATCTTAGGAGTAGAAGCCGAGTCGGTAGTCTCTAAAACTGCTAGGGTAATGTGTGGAGGCACTTACACTTCTTGCAAGAGTAAGTTTGACTATTCGGGAATAGAGGATTGTACTGCTGCAGCAAATCTTTTTGGAGGTCCTTCTGCGTGTACTTATGGCTGTGTAGGGCTTGGGAGCTGTGTGCGGGCATGTCCTTTTGGTGCAATAGATATGGTAGATGGTCTAGCTAGAGTAATTGAGTCAAAATGTAAGGCTTGTGAAAAGTGTGTTGCTGTATGTCCTAAAAAAATCATTGAAATGGTTCCTAAATGCAATGAGTACACTGTTTCATGCAGTAGTATGGACAAAGGGGCTATAGTTAGGAAAAACTGCAATGTAGGTTGTATAGGCTGTGGAAAATGTGCTAAGGTCTGTCCTAAAGGGGCTATTACCATTACAGGAACGCTAGCAAAGATTAATCCTGAGCTTTGTACTAATTGTGGTGAGTGTATGAAAGCATGCCCTACAAAAGCAATAAATAGATATAAGTGTGTATAATTAAATAAAGTTATTCTATAAATAGCTGCTTAGTAAGTATTTAGAAAAAAGCTAAATTTTTAGAGTATAGAAATTGTAGAAACCTATTTTTGTAAATTTCTATACTGGGGATTGGAAAGGGGATTCCCCTTTCCTGGTATAAGGCGAGTGCTCAGGAGGGTCGTTTCGCTACGCTGTACATCTCGCTTTATTTTAATGTTTTTTACTAACAAGTATTTGATTCCTGCCATTTTTAAAGGACTTTCTTACATCGTACCCTTTCATTGTAAGTTCCTCATAAATTCTGTCGGTTTGATGAAAGTAATTATTTCCTATGTCTAGTATGAACGAATCGTTTGAGTTAAGTTCTGTATAAAGTTTCTCTAAAGTTGAATCAATGTTTAAGTTTTCGGCGTTTATAATTTCAGTTTTATTATTCATTTTCTATCCTCCTCTTTTATATAAAAAAATGTTTAAAACATGAAAAATGGAGTAATATATATTATAGTCAATTATTTCTGTTCTCAGTCAACTAAATAAATCCAAACAATACAGTATAGCGGGAAATAGTATTTGATTAAGACATTATTGCAATCACATTAATTAAGAGTTTTAGGAGCTGTCTATGAACAAATCTAACATAGTGTTGATAGGGATGCCAGCGGCAGGAAAAAGTACTGTGGGAGTGGTTCTTGCCAAATCAATGAGAAAACCTTTTATTGATACCGATTTATTAATACAGCAAAAACATGGAATGTATCTTCAGGACATCATAGATAAGTATGGTATTGAAAAATTTCTTGAAATAGAGGAAAAGGTTTTAATAGAGCTAAAGGTAAATAATCATGTGATTGCAACTGGTGGAAGTGCTATATATAGCAATTCAGCCCTTAACCATTTAAAAAAAGACAGTATCTTTATTTATTTGAAGCTGAGATTTGATGAGTTAGAGGGAAGGCTTAAGGATTTTAAAAGCAGGGGAATAGCTAAGGAAAAGAATAAGACGTTAGTAGATCTTTACAATGAAAGAGTACCCTTATATGTAAGACATGCTGATATTACAATTATTTGCTCGGGCAAGAGTATTGAAGATATTGTTTATGAGATAATTGAAAAAGTTAATAGGTATAAAAATTAGTTGCGATATGTATTCGGATTTATATTTCAGGTTATTTCGAAAATAACAAGTCATTTACCTTTTAAAAAGTTTGACTTAAAAGATGGTATAGGTTATTTTTTGAAAGAACCCTGCAAAAATTATTTAAAAAATTTTTGAAAACATGTATATAAATTCCGAAGTAGGGGCAATAATAATATTGACCTCACAAAATACATTTTGACCCCCTTTACATGGGTTAGTCGCAACGACTAACCCTCTTTTTTTGGAAGTTTTAAAGGAATACTTCATTTTTCAACAAAAGAGTATTAAAAGGCTTTATATTAGAGCAAAAATGTATTACAATATAGTAGTGATTATAAGCTAAGGAGAGGATTAGATGGAGAGAATTCCAAAGCAAAAAGAACCTTTAGTAACACATATTTATACTGCAGACCCTTCAGCACATGTATTTGAAGGAAAGATTTACATTTATCCGTCCCATGATAGGGATATAGAAGTGGAATCAAACGATAATGGAGATCAGTACATGATGGAAGATTATCATGTTTTATCTATGGATGATTTGAATTCTCCTGTAGTTGACCATGGAGTTGCGCTTCACATTAATGATGTTCCATGGGCAAAAAAGCAAATGTGGGCACCCGATGCGGCATTTAAGAATAATACTTATTATTTTTATTTCCCAGCAAAGGACAATGATGACATATTTAGAATTGGCGTTGCTACAAGCAAATCTCCAGCGGGTCCTTTTATTCCACAGCCAGATTACATGAAGGGTACTTTTAGTATAGACCCTGCTGTGCTTGTAGATGATGATGACAAAGCGTATATCTACATTGGAGGACTATGGGGAGGACAGTTAGAAAAATGGCAGACTAGGGAATACATTGCCGATGCTGAAGGTCCTGCTCCAACAGAGCCAGCATTAGGTCCAGTTGTAGCCGAGTTAAGCGATGACATGCTTTCCTTAAAAGAACCTCTACAAGAGATTTCCATTGTTGACGAAGAAGGTAATCCTATTTTGGCTGGAGATGAGGAAAGAAGATTTTTTGAAGCTCCTTGGGTTTATAAGCATAATGGATACTATTACCTTACTTATTCAACAGGTACAACCCATTATATTGTGTATGCAATTAGTAAAAATCCTAAAGGACCTTTTGTATACAAAGGAAGGATCCTTGAGCCTGTTATAGGCTGGACAACACACCAATCCGTTGTACAGATTGGGGACAAGTGGTATTTATTCTATCACGATTCTTCGTTATCTAACGGAGTTAATCAGAAAAGATGCGTAAAATATACCGAGCTTATTCATAATCCTGATGGAACTATAAAAACAATAGAACCGTACAAATAGTAATTAAAATAAAAAAGTTCAAGGTGTACCTAACTCCTTGAACTTTTTTCCTATCCTAAACAAGTGATTAATTTTGTTTAGGATAGTAAGTTTGTTTTATATTTCTAGTACAGTTATATTAAGTTTTCTGGATTTAAACATTTAAGCTCATCAACCACAAAGAGCCCATCCTTCCTAACAAGAATGTCATCAAACCATATTTCTCCCCCACCATATTCAGGTCTTTGTATCAAGACAAGATCCCAGTGAACCGCCGATTTGTTCCCGTTATCACATTCATCATAGCAGCTTCCTGGAGTAAAATGTAGACTTCCCTTTATCTTTTCGTCAAAAAGAGTATCTTTCATAGGTGTTTCAATATAAGGGTTTACTCCAATAGCAAATTCGCCCACAAACCTTGCACCTTCGTCAGTATTGAATATATGATTTATTCTTTCGGTATCATTTGAAAGAGCGTTTATTATCTTACCATCCTTAAACTCTAAGCGAATGTTATCAAAGGTAACTCCTTGATATACCGCAGGGGTATTATAGGTAATAAAACCGTTTACTGAAGTCTTTACAGGAGCTGTAAATACTTCACCATCAGGGATATTCATTTTGCCATCACATTTTATTGCTGGAAGACCTTTAATGGAAAAAGAAAGATCAGTATCTTTTGCAACTATCCTAACCCTGTCGGTTTTCTCCATAATTTTCACTAGATTATCCATGGCATCAGACATCTTTTTATAGTCTAAGTTGCAAACCTTGAAGTAAAAGTCCTCAAAATGCTCAGTTGGCATATTTGCAAGTTGTGCCATAGAATTGTTGGGATATCTTAATATACACCATTTAGTGTTTTTTACTCTAAGGTCAGAGTGGAGAGGTTTTAAATAATGCTCCATATATAATTGCATTTTGTTTTGAGGAACTCCACTAAGCTCAGTTACATTTTCTCCAGCTCTTATTCCAATATATGCTTTCATATCTTTCATGCGAGATATTTCGTATGAAGCGGTCATTTTTATCTGTTCTTCGTTGCAGTCAGTTAATAAAACCCTAAGAAGTTCGTTGTTCTTTACAGTAAGAAAGGGAATTCCCCCAACCCTATAAGCTTGTTTTACCAGCTCCTTTGCAAGCTCGGTACAATTGCCTATGCATTCTATAAGAATATTTTCACCGGGCTTAAGTGCTACTGAATAAGTTATTAAGTTATTTGCTAACTGTTCTATACGGGGATCTTTCATAAAAGTGCCTCCAATTCAATAAGTATTTTCTCAAACACGTTTAGTGCATCCTGAACAGGTTTGGGGGTATATAGGTCGACTCCAGCTTTTTTTAGAAGGTCTAAAGGATATTCGGAACATCCACCCTTCAAAAACTCCTTATATCGGTCGATGGCCGACTGTCCCTCATTTAGAATCATATTTGAAATTGCTACGGCTGATGAAAAACCGGTTGCATATTTATAGACGTAGAAACTGGTATAAAAATGAGGAATTCTTGCCCATTCCATTTTGATAGCATCGTCTACGTTTACTTCAGCTGCAAAGTATTTTTGGTTGAGTTTAAGGTAAACATCGCAAAGAATATCAGAAGTAAGTGCTTTTCCTTCACTTAGCATTTTGTGAGTTTGTTTTTCAAATTCTGCAAACATAACCTGACGGAAAATAGTACCTCTAAATTGTTCTAAATAATGATTCAGAAGGTAGGCTTTTTCTGCTTTGTTGTTTGTATTTTTAAGCAAATGTTCCATAAGTAAACATTCGTTTACAGTTGATGCTACTTCAGCGACAAATATTTTATATTCCGAATATATATAAGGTTGAGTTGTGTTTGTATAATAGGTGTGGAGTGCATGCCCCATCTCATGGGCAATAGTGAAAACATCATTTATTGTGCCCTGATAGTTTAATAGAACGTAGGGATGGGATTTATATGCTCCCCATGAGTATGCACCGCTTGTTTTACCCTGATTCTCAAAGACGTCCACCCATCCGGAATTAAAGGCTTCTTTTAAGTGCCCGATATAGTCTTCACCTAAAGGTACCAATCCTTGTTCGACTAGTTTCAAAGCTTCTTCATAGGGGATATTTTTCTTTGTTTCTTCAACAATAGGTACATATAAGTCATACATATGCAGTTCCTCGAGTTTTAGAGCTCTCTTACGAAGCTTAAGATAGCGGTGGAGTAAAGGAAGATTCTTATTTATAGTTTCTATTAAATTATTATATACATCAGGGCTAATATTATCTCCATCAAGAGAAGCCTCTAAAGAGGAATTGTATTTTTGTGCAGTGGAGTAAAATTTATTCGCTTTCATATTGCCCGTCAAGGAGGAGGCTAGAGTATTTTTATATTTACCATAGGTATCGTAGAGCGCTGTAAAAGCATCTTTTCTGACTCTTCTGTCGCTATTTTCAAGAAATTTTGTATATCTGCCCTTGGTTAATTCAATATCCCCACCGTTTTCATCCTTAATAAAGGGAAACTTTAAATCAGCATTATTGAACATAGTAAATATATCTCTTGCCGTACCTGCCATATCTGATGACAAAGCTAAGAGTTCTTCTTCCTTTTCTGAGAGTATGTGTTCTTTTTGTCTTATGATTTCATTAAAAAACTGTCTATAAACTTTAAGCTCCTCATGGCTGTCTATGAAACTCTCGAGTTTGCTCTCGGGAATAGATGTAATCTCCGGAACAATAAAGGAGATTGCAGCATAAACTTCTGTAGAAAGAGTTGAAGCTCTGTCAGCAAGGGCTTGGTAGATGGAATTTCCATTGTCTTCATCTCTTTTCATTCTTGCGTACACATATATCATGTCATTTAATGCCATCATTTCATTGCTTATTTTGAGGCATTGGAGAAGATTTTCAGGGCTCTTACATAATGTGCCTTTGTATTTAATAATCTCCTGCATAAAGGTTTTTACGGTGTTTACATCATTTTCCCACGTATCAATGGTAGAATACATGTCGCTAAGATTCCATTTGTATTTTTCATCAATATCATCTCTTTTAGGTAGAGTACTTCCGTTTTTATGTGACATTTTGGTGCCTCCTTAATACATATTTTTTGCAATAAATTTTTTGCCGTGATTTTAGTTATTTCAACATATATAGCTTATCATACTATATTATCCAAGAATACAACATATTTATTAGTCAAAGCAAAAAAACAACCTGTGCTATATATCTGTACAGGTTGTAATAAAAGATTTATTAGGGGAGTTAAGTAATGCACTAGGTAATTTTGGTAAATATGCTTAATACATTACTTTCCTGCTACTCAGAGGTTATACATTAAAAACTCTTTTCTGCTAGCATTTTAGCAAAATGGGACATTATTTCGTGCTGCTCACTTTAATGTAGACAAAGTATGATAAAGTATTACAGCTACCTCGGCTCTAGTTGCATAATCTTTTGGTGCAATAATCGTTTTGGTCTTACCGTTAATAATTTTTTCACCGTGCAATAATGCCATGCTTGTTAAAGCATAATTTGATATAATGTTTTTGTCTGAATACTTGTCAAGTATACTTAAATCATAATCAGGCAAAGTATTGCCGGATATTTTCAAGGCTCTAGTCAATATAACAGCCATATCTTCTCTTTTTATATATTCATTAGGATAAAACAAATTATTTCCTATACCTGATACTACACCTAAATTCTTAGCAATTATAACATTTTTATAAAACCAATGTTCAGGCTTAACATCTTCAAAGGTACCTACTGGAGATTTATCGAATTGAAAACTATTAACCACAAGGGTTATAAATTCTGCTCGAGTTATTTTGTCATTAGGTGCAAAAATATTCGGATTTGTTGACTTACCTATAATTATATCCCTTCCAGCAAGGTTTTCAATAGCTTTTTTTGCCCAGGGTACAGAATTTAGATCTTCAAAAGTTTTAGGGAAATGTGTCTGGGCTACTGAAGTGTTAGTGTAATTTGAAACTAAAGAACCATTAAAGGCTTTTACTCTGTAATAATATTCTTTTGCTGCATCAAGGTTTTTGTCTGTATATTTTATTATGTTTGAGTCAGTTCTTGCGATTTCTGCAAAGTTGCCTTCGCTGGATTTTCTTTCGATAATAAACCCTTGTTCACCTGAGGAATTATCCGTCCATTCAAGGTTTATTGCAGAAGATGAAAGGGCTTTTGATGTAAGATCGGACGGAGCTGACAGGTTCTTAATATATATTTCACACTCTTCGCTTTCAGAGCTTAAATAATTAGTTGAGTTATAAGATATTACTCTGAAAGTATATAAAATATCCGGTTTAAGTTTGTCAACCACATAATTAGTTATATTTGGTTTTACACTACCGATTTCTTTCCAGGTATTGTTAAGTTCGGATTTTTGTTCGATTTTAAAACTAGTTTCATCATTAGAGTTGTCCTTCCAGGTTAACTCAATTTTTGATTCTGAAAGGATTGTAGCTGTTAGGTTTGTTGGAGCTGAAATTGTGAGTCCTTCAACCATAACCTCCTTACTGTAATCGGATGTGTAATTTCCTTTTACAGATTTTATCCTATAGGTATAATCTGTTCCAGCTTTTAATGAAAAATCATACCAAGTATTACCGTCATCCGAGGATGGTTTGTCAATAACAACAAAAGGACCATTGCCGATTTTTCTCTCAATAATAAAATGTTCTGCCCCATAGTTTTTCTTAAGCCAAATCAGCCTTATAGTGTTAGAAGAACGCCATTCAGCCTTAAGATCTTGAGGTGCTAGCAATTTGGTGTGGGCAGATACACCAGTTTGTGTATTAGGATACGGTTGGGAATATACATTTTCCTTGATGACCGTCTTAATTCTGTAAAAGTATTGTTGATTATCATCAAGATGAGTGTCACTATAGCTTGTGAATCCTGGAGGAAGGGTGGCTATAATCTCCCAACCACCTTTGCTGCCTTTTTTCCTTTCTATGACAATACTATAGTTAGCTAAATCTTTATATGTCCAACTAAGTTTAATTTCGCTTTCGGATACTTCAGAAGCTATTAATGAATCTGGGGGTTCTCTTAATAAAGATGTCGAAATTGAAAGCTCCTTTGTATATGATTCTGCATTTCCGTAAGGATTATAGGGTATTATTCTGTAAGTATAAGTGTTTTCTATTGAAAGTGTTGTGTCGGTATAAGTAGTAACGTTTGCGGGAACTTGTGCTATTTCAGTGAAATCTAAGGAGTTGGTTTTTCTTTCTATTATGAATCCGAGTTCGTTATTTGAGTCATCCTCCCAATTAAGCGTAACTTTTGAGTAACTTAGTATATCTGCATTTAGCGAATCAGCGGGAAGGGGAGGACCGGTGTAAATGTAGTACTCAGAACTCGAGGCAGAGACATTATTAGAATTAAAAGCCGTAATTCTGTAATAATACCTAGTATCAAGTTTGATATTATTAGTGTCCGAATAAGATGAAATATTACTATCGAGTATCGACAATGTAGAGTAGCTTTTGCTGGATGCTTCCTTTCGCTCAACCTTTAATTTATAGTCGTTTCCTGCAGGATTAGTCCAACTTAAGTCAATTCTCTTAGAACTGACGGGAACGCATTTTAAATCAGAGGGAGAAAAAAGCCTTGTAACCGGATTTGATATGTTACTATAGCCTTTGTAAATATCTGTATCTACACACAATCTATACCTAAAGGTGCCATCGCCTGAAAGGGTGTCAATTAAATAGGATCTTTTTTTATCAAGATTGCGTGAAACAGTTTGCCATGTTCCCCAGGAATCGCCTATATATTCTGAGCGTTCCAATACAAACTTCTCAATATCGGTATTTATATCCCATGAGATTTTAGCGTTTTTATTATCTAAAGTAGCAGTGATAAAAGGTAGCTTTATTGGAGTGATGGTTACGGCAGAAGAATATGGTGAGGTATGACCATTGCCGTCATTTGACCTTAGCATATAGGTAGCCTTTTGGTTTGCTTTAAGAGATTGATCTATGAAAGTGATTGATGTTCCGTTATTAGGTAAATTAGCTATTTCATCTTTGTTAAGATTAAAAACAGAAGTATTGCGTACAGCTTTAGAATTGTTAATCCAAGTCAAAGTTAAGGAATTTCTATTTAAATCCACATAGTATGTTGCTATAGAGGGTGAATTCATCTTTGCTGTTGTGACACTCTTATTTACTGTCTGTATAGCGTTTCCATCCGAGTCTACTGCTGAAACTTCATAGTTATATGTAGTCTCAGGTGACAGACCGGTATCGGAATAACTTAAGAAATTTCTTTCGCTATTGATATCAATGATTTTTATAACAGTATCATTTCTTGAAACTTTATAATAGACGGAATTTGTTACAGACGTCCAGTTTAAGTTTATCTGAGTGTCAGAATTAGCAATTGAATTATCAATATTTAGATCAAATGCAGCTTCTACCGAAATACCAGTAGCTATTAAGCAAGTTAATGCTACCGATATTATCAGTAAAAGTTTATTAAGCTTAATTTTGAGAGTATAGACAAACATGAACATCCCTCGCTAGTATAGATATAATTAGGCTATTTCAAAAACCATAGTTAATAATAAAATAAACTTTTTGAAAAGCTCTATATCTTTTTATCGAAAGATTTCACTTAAAAGTTAATAAGGTGATTATTTATTTTTAATATATTCGTCGATTGCCTTTGCAGCCTTTTTACCGGCACCCATTGCAAGAATAACAGTTGCAGCACCGGTTACTGCATCTCCACCAGCGAAGACACCTATTTTACTGGTTGCACCAGTCTCCTCATTCGCAATTATTCCACCCCATTTGTGGCTGTCAAGACCAGCAGTAGTTGACGTTATTAAGGGGTTGGGACTTTGACCTATAGCAACAATAACCGTATCAATGTCAAGGACATGCTCGGATCCTTTTTTAGCTACGGGTCTTCTTCTGCCCGAGGTATCAGGCTCGCCGAGTTCCATTTCAATACATTCCATGCCTTTAACCCAGCCATCATCAGTACCGACAATTTTTACAGGATTAGTTAGTAGCTTGAAAATAATACCTTCTTCCCTAGCATGGTGAATTTCTTCCAATCTTGCAGGCATCTCCGATTCGGAACGTCTGTATACTATATATACCTTTTCTGCTCCAAGCCGCTTTGCACTTCTAGCAGCATCCATAGCAACATTACCGCCCCCCACAACAGCCACCGAATTGCCCACCCAGACAGGAGTGTCACAATCAGGGAATTTATATGCTTTCATAAGGTTTATTCTTGTTAGAAATTCATTTGCTGAGTATACACCATTAAGGTTTTCGCCTTCTATACCCATAAAACTAGGAAGTCCTGCTCCTGAACCAATGAAAATAGCTTCATATCCTTCATTCATAAGTTCGTCAAGCGTATATACCTTACCAATAACCATATTGGTCTTTATTTCTACTCCAAGCTTTTTAACCATGTCGATTTCTTTTTTTACCAGATCTTTTGGAAGCCTAAACTCAGGTATTCCATACATGAGTACTCCTCCTGGTGTATGAAAGGCTTCAAAGATAGTAACTTCATAGCCCATTTTTGCAAGATCGCCAGCACAGCTGATTCCTGCAGGGCCAGAACCTATGATAGCTACTTTTTTGTTCGATTTTTTAATTTTAACTTCCCTTTGTTGTGCGTTTTTCATATACCAGTCGGCTACAAATCTTTCAAGTCTGCCAATGCCCACCGACTCACCCTTTATGGCTCTTACACATAACTGCTCGCACTGATTTTCCTGTGGACATACCCTACCACAAATTGCAGGAAGGCTGTTGGTTTCTTTAATTTTTTCATAGGCTTCTTCAAACTTGCCTTCAGCCACAAGCTTAATAAATTCAGGTATCTGCACATTGACGGGACATCCTGCTACACAAGGCTTGTGCTTACATTGAAGACACCTTTGGGCTTCTTCCTTCGCCATATCTTCAGTATATCCTAATGCTACTTCAAGAAAATTCTTATTTCTTATATTTGGTTCTTGTTCTGGCATGGATACTTTTTTTGTAGACATATTAGGCATTGCCAGCACCTCCTAATCTGCACTTGTGATTTTCAAGGGAGGTCTGTTCTTCCTTTTTGTACATAAGCTGCCTTCTCATAGCTTCATCGAAGTCAACTTCATGCCCATCAAAGTCGGGACCATCCACACAAGCAAATTTTGTTTTGCCACCTATTGTTACACGGCACCCGCCGCACATTCCAGTACCATCAATCATTACAGGATTCATACTAACTATTGTCTTTATGCCATATTGTTTTGTAAGATTGCTTACGACCTTCATCATAATTAGAGGTCCAATAGCTACTACTAAATCATATTTATTTCCCTCTTCTATAAGCTTTTTTAATACATCGGTTACATATCCCTTATTTCCGTTTGAGCCATCGTCGGTAGTTATAAATACTCTATTGCTTACAGATTCCAACTCTTTCTCTAAAATAATAAGGTCTTTGTTCCTAAAGCCTGCTATAGAATCAACAACAGCTCCTAAACTGTGAAGCTTTTTAGCTTGTGGAAATGCAATTGCTGTACCTAACCCCCCGCCAATAACAGCTGCTCTTTTTACACCATCAAGGTGTGATGCAACTCCTAAGGGTCCGACAAAGTCAAGTATAGTGTCTCCTTCCTCTAAACTGCCTAAGATTTTGGTGGTTTTGCCGACTTCTTGAAAGATTATTGTAATGCTACCCTTTTCTCTGTCGTAATCTGCTATAGTTAATGGTATTCGCTCACCGTCATCGTTAACTCTTAAAATTATAAACTGACCTGGTTCAGCTTTTCTTGCTACCAGGGGAGCGTTTACTTCCAATAGTTTAACTGATGGATTCAAAATTTGTTTTCTAATTATCTTGAACATTCTAAAACCTCCTCGCTAAGAAAGAAACAAAATTTAATCTGCGATTCAAAAAATAGCCTATTTATTATGGTTAGTAAAAGCCTACTAAATCTGAATTTTTTAAAAAACCAATTGAGCAGTTATTTTTATATAAATTATCTTATTCTATTTTACCACCTTTTTATTTTATTTAAGCGTGATGTATATAATGCAAAAGGAAATAATTTCATAAATTAACGGAGCTATTACACCGTACATGTACGAAAAGTGAAATATGTAGTTGTGTGAACTTGCATAATAGGAATGCGAAAATAAAACCCAAAAACCCTAAAAGACGTAGGGGGATCTTGTAACCAACAGGTTGAGGGTGAAAAAATAATAATGATGTTTTTAAATAATAAAAGATAAAATGGGATTTTTAGAAACAATACTTGCAATTACAAAAAATGTTTGATATAATTTCATTATAAAATTCATTGTTTTATTACCTTGTAATTTTCTAAATGAGTTTCGGTAAGGTAGACTTTTCCGAATCAGGATATTTGCTTTGCAAGTTCCTTAAAAGTTTATTTAGGGATATATAGAGTATAAGACATGCAAGAGAGCTATAAGCGTTTTCTTGAGAGGAAGAACAGTTTATTTTTTAGGAGGGGTTTCAAATGAAAATACTAGCTGGTGTTATGGAAAGAGTTATAAAAAGAAATCCTAATGAGCCAGAATTTCACCAAGCAGTTAGGGAAGTATTAGAATCATTAGAGCCGGTTGCTCAAAAGCATCCTGAATGGGTTAAGGGCGGAGTATTTGAGAGAATAGTTGAGCCTGAAAGACAAATTATTTTTAGAGTGCCATGGGTAGATGACAGTGGTGTAGTTCATGTAAATAGAGGGTTTAGAGTACAGTTTAACAGTGCTATCGGACCTTACAAAGGTGGTCTTAGATTCCATCCTTCAGTATATATTGGAATAATCAAATTTCTAGGTTTTGAGCAAATATTGAAAAATTCATTAACTGGATTGCCTATGGGTGGGGGTAAAGGTGGAAGTGACTTTGATCCTAAAGGTAAATCCGACGGGGAAATTATGAGGTTCTGCCAAAGCTTTATGTTTGAACTGGCTAAGCACATTGGGGAAAATACTGACGTACCTGCAGGTGACATAGGTGTTGGCGGACGTGAAATAGGTTATATGTTTGGAATGTACAAGAAAATTAAGAATGACTTTACAGGAGTATTGACAGGTAAAGGATTAAGCTGGGGTGGAAGCCTTGCAAGAACAGAAGCTACAGGTTACGGGCTCTGTTACTTCATGGATGAAGCTATGACACAAATTAAAGGTAAATCCTTCAAAGGATCGACAGTTGTTATTTCCGGTTCGGGAAATGTTGCCATTTATGCAACCGAGAAGGTTAATCAATTAGGAGGTAAAGTTGTTGCATTAAGTGATTCTAATGGTTATATATATGATCCAGATGGAATCAAGCTTGACACTATACAACAGATCAAAGAAGTTGAAAGAAAAAGAATAAGCGAGTATGTTAAATATCATCCGAATGCAAAATATACTGAAGGGTGCTCAAGCATATGGACTATTAAGTGTGATATAGCACTTCCGTGTGCGACACAAAATGAACTTGATGAAGCAGGTGCTAAAGCTCTTGTTGCTAACGGGTGTTTTGCAGTAGGAGAAGGTGCTAACATGCCATCAACTCCCGAAGCAATAGAGGTGCTCTTAAAAAATGGAGTGGTATTTGGACCTGCAAAAGCTGCAAATGCTGGTGGGGTTGCTACTTCAGGTCTTGAAATGTCACAGAACAGCATGAGGTATTCATGGACCTTTGAAGAGGTTGATGCAAAACTTAAAGATATCATGGTTAATATCTATAAGAGTGCAAGCGAGGCTGCAAAAGAATACGGTCAGGAAAATAACCTTGTTGTAGGTGCAAATATAGCAGGATTCTTAAAAGTTGCTGAAGCAATGTATGCTCAGGGTATTGCATACTAGTTTTGAACGTCTATAATAAAAACGAAAGGGTATCGAACCCCTTCGTTTTTGCTCCTTTCATTTCATTCTAGGGAGCGTAATAAAAGCGTGGCTTATTATTATAAGCCGCGTCTTTTAGGATTAAGCTTCTTTCGAACGAAGTAAAAGAGGCAAAAACAGAGGGCTCTACGCCCCGGAGTTTTTATTGGTAAAAATTGCAGTATGAAGTAAGGTGTAAAAATAACGAAATTTGTTTGAGTTTCCCCATTTTTCAATATATTTTAATATAAGACTAAGTATATATAGTCACTTACAATATTGTTGTGCTTGATA
>JGI24711J26586_10000120_pt1 | contig 53985 bp, 50 predicted proteins | sample BioPla3DNA1_FD_26586 | JGI IMG/M metagenome (IMG submission 26586)
GAGCGCGCTCCGTCATATGGCGGGAATAATTCTCTATCCCCTTACAGAAGCCGGTTTCCTTCAACATCTCAATATCGTAGAGTGTGCGCTGTTCCAGCCGATAGGCCTCAAGCAACTTCCCCTCTGCCCGCAGTTCAGCCAGACGAAGGACCAACTCCTGGCCAATGCTCTTAGTCGCCTTTTCCATGCGCGCGGCAGTAGTAGCATAGTGCGAAGCCGGGAAGATCGAAGCATAACTGCGGGCGGTTATGCTGCGGCCGGTAATGGCATCTATTTCTCTGATCTCCTCAATCTCATCGCCAAAGAAGCTGACCCTGGTGATGACGTCCGCCGCTGACGAGGGAAAGATATCTATAATGTCACCCCTGACCCGAAAAGTTCCGCGCTTGACTTCATAATCATTGCGTTGATACTGGATGGCTATCAGCTGGGAAATAACCTCATCGCGCTCTTTGCGCATACCCGGCCGCAAACTGACCATCAGATGCTGATAGTCATTCGGATCGCCGATACCATAAATACAGGACACCGAAGCCACCACAATCACATCGCGACGCTCCATCAAAGAAGATGTCGCCGAATGGCGCAAGAGATCAATCTCATCATTGATGGCTGAGTCCTTCTCGATATAGATATCACGGGATGGGATATAGGCTTCCGGCTGATAATAGTCGTAATAACTGACGAAGTACTCTACAGCATTATCAGGGAACAGAGCCATGAACTCAGCACAAAGTTGGCCGGCCAGAGTCTTATTATGAGCAATAACTAAGGCTGGGCGCTGAGTCTCCTCAATCACTTTGGCCATAGTAAAGGTTTTACCGGAGCCGGTCACACCCAACAGTGTCTGAGCCGGCATGCCCTGACGCAGACCCAAGGTCAGTTTTTCAATAGCCTGGGGCTGATCGCCCTGAGGCACCATATCAGTCCTGAGTCGGAAAGGATTGCGGTAATCCGTCGGGGGTAATTGAACTCGTCGTGCTGTCATATCATGATGACCTCATTAAGTGATTAACTCGGGCAGAAGTTTGAGTTCTGACAGTTTGCGGCGAACAGCAGCAATATCCTGCCAGAGATCGTTCTTGCGACGCGGATCTCGCAGCACATAGGCCGGATGAAAAGTGGGCAAAATCCAATAGCCCGCCTTTTGAATCCAGCGCCCTCTGACCTTGGTAATCCCCGTGTCATCATGTGTAAAATATTTGTAGGCCGTACCACCCATCAACAAAATCACTCTTGGTCTAACCAGATTGAACTGACGTGTCAACAGAGGACGGCATTTCTCCGCCTCCTCCGGTTTAGGCGCCCGATTACCCGGCGGACGGCATTTCACAATATTGCAGATATGGAAATCATCTTCCCTAATCTCCCAGGCCGTGAGCAATTGATCCAGCAATTGACCGGACCGCCCGACAAAGGGTATACCCTGTTCATCTTCTTCCGCCCCGGGACCCTCACCGATAATCATTAGCGGAGCCTTGATATTGCCCCGCCAGACCACGACATTTTGTCTGTTAGCAGCAAGATCACAAGCCCGGCAGCGCTGGCAAACTGAAACAAAGTGTTGGAATCCCTCACGAGCGTCTTCATCATGATCAAAATCTTGAGTCATATTTTCATCTCCCTCCGGGCGTCTGCAAGAGGCACCTAAGTTCTACAGGACACTATGGTTCCCGTTTTTCAACAGCCATCAGTCAACGCCACTCAGTTAGCGTGCCGGCACCGAACTCAGGTTACATGATCGCCGTTCTTGACTTCAAACTCGGGCACCAGCAGGACTATGCCTTGCTCCGATTCCGTACCCAGGATTCGCACCTCGCTCTTTACGGAACCGATATACAGCGGAGCCAGATTGATACAGCAGAGGACCTGCTTGCCGATCAGATCTTCTTCTGCATATACCGCCGTGATTTGGGCGGAAGAATTCTTGACACCAATTTCGGGACCGAAATCAATCTGCAGCACATAGGACGGATTCCTGGAACGCTTATTCGGCTTGGCGCTCAGAATTGTTCCGACACGGACATCCACTTTGTCAAAATCAGCAATTCCGATTTCTTCAATCTGATTCATTATTATCCTCCCGAATCCATTTTTATTAATTTTATCCGTTATCTGATCATTGTAGGCCTTAAACAGATTTGAAGCAAAAATCTTGTTTAAATGTCATTTTCTGTACTAGAATGTTGATATTAAATATATATTAAGCGTATTAACAAGCATGTCGCACCGCCGGTACAATCTCCTGCACAGCGGCTACTCTTATTAAACTAGTGAGGTATTCATGAAGCCGGAACTGTCGGTCGTTGTACCCGTCTTTAACGAAGAAGAAGTGATTAAGGCTACTCAGCAGCGCCTCACAGCTGTCTTGTCTGATCTGCAATTAACATATGAGATTATCTATATTAATGACGGCAGTACAGACCGGACGGCTGAGATCATCAGACCCTGGTGCCTCACCGACGGCAAGGTAAAATTAATCAGTTTTTCCCGTAATTTCGGACATCAGACAGCTATAACTTGCGGCATGGATTATGCTGCAGGTGATGCGATCGTGATCATTGATGCCGATCTGCAGGATCCGCCGGAAGTGATCCCGCAGCTAATCGAGAAATGGCGGGAGGGCTACGAAGTCGTATATGCCAGGCGGAAAAAGCGCGCAGGTGAGACGCGGTTCAAAAAGACTACTGCCTCTCTCTACTACCGCTTCCTCTACCGACTCTCTGATGTCGATATACCCGTTGATGTCGGTGATTTCCGCCTGATTGACAGCACCGTTAGGGACGCACTCCTGCAACTGCCGGAACATAATCGCTATGTGCGCGGTCTGATTGCCTGGCTCGGTTACCGCCAAACCTTTGTCGATTATGAACGCGCCCCTCGCCAGGCCGGCACAACCAAATACCCTCTCCGCAAAATGCTAAAACTGGCCGGCGACGGCATCACATCTTTCTCCTACCGACCGTTGAAAATAAGTATCTATCTGGGCGTTTTCCTTTCCCTGGCCAGCTTCCTGTTCTTGCTCTTCATATTCATCTCTAAGCTGTTCAATCTAGTCGCGATGGAACCCGGCTATGCTTCAATGATGAGTGTCATACTCTTCTTTTTCGGCGTTGTGCTGATCATGCTGGGAATAACCGGCGAATATATCGGCCGTATTTTCGAAGAAGTCAAAAGCCGGCCGCTCTACCTCGTCCTGCGCGAAGACGGCAAATTCTATACAAAAGGCCGCTGCGGCACCAGACCCGGCCTGCCTCACCCGGATTCAATCCACATTGACGGCAAATCATCTCTTGACGAAGACGCCTAGGAAAGCGATGCAAAACTAGGTCACATTTGAGAGACCGCTCCGGTTCTCATTCCTGCCGAGCCAAGTCGAGCAAATCGAGAGCAGTCTGCCTGGCAATATAGCTGAACAGGCCCAGGCGCAAAATCTGCAATACCAGTTCTTCGTGATTGTCCGACTCCTGAGGCAACAGATCTAAAATGCCTTTCCTGCCACGCTCCAAGGCCTCCGAAATATTCTGATAGCGCCAGGCAGGATCACCTGCCTCTGCCAACAACTGGCGCAGTTCACCGATATTAGCGATTGGCAGCACTTCTTTGAGGTAGATCAGAAGCGTCAAATCAACCAGATGATCTCTGGTATAGCGCTTGCCATGCGCCCTCGGCAGCACTCCTTGCTTAGTATAATTATTGATCATCGAGGGAGTCAGAGGAATTCTGTGTCTCTCATCTTTGTTCTGTTCCGACATCAATGTAATAACCTGGTCCATATACAGGTCAATATAGGGCAAAAGCTCATAATCAATCAGTTTCCGTGTAGCCATATCGGCACGCAGTTCCTCTAAAGAAAAAGGTGTAGAAACCTCAGCAATCTCCGTCGCCTGCCCCTCCGTTCCTATCTCTTGATTTCTCTTTTTCTTAGTCATCGTCATTTCCTCACATCATAAAGCGCTTAGTCTTATGTTTAGTCTTAATTATTACTGATGTAGCCTCAATTAACAAATATAGAGGCTCAAGCTCACAAATATTTACAATTAAACACTTGACATTATAACAATCAGGTAATATGGTATTGATAACTACATTATATAGTTTTGTTATTATGCCTACTATTATATGGTAAGTAAAGGGAGAAAGACCATGATATACGCACTTTCCATCAATAGATCCGCTCTCTGGCAGAAACCCTGGCTTGTGCTCGGCGACTCTATATCCAAAGGTGTCGCCTTCGATCCGCTCAAAAAACGTTATCAGCAGCTGAAAAACAGCTTTGTGGAAAGAATCAAGTCTGATCTCAGACTTGACGTTATGAATCTGTCTGTCTTTGGCGCTACAGTCGAGAAAGGTCTCAAGCAGCTTGACCGCTACAGAGATCGTCTAACCAAGGGCGGTGTGGCTCTGCTCCACTTCGGCGGCAATGACTGCAATTTCAACTGGGCTGACATCAGCCGCGACCCCAAAGCCGAACATCTGCCACAGATACCCCTGAAAAACTTTATTCATCTCTATGAACAGCTGATCGACAATCTGCAGCGGCAAAACTATCAGCCACTTCTGCTCAATCTGCCCCCCCTGATTCAGGATCGTTTTTTTGCCACCATCTCCCGCGATCTCGATGCCGATGTAATTTTAAACTGGCTGGGCGGCACCACGGACAGCATTTTCAAATGGCATAAATCCTACAGTGATGCCGTAGAACAGCTAGCTGATAAAAAGAAAATTCCCCTCATCGACATCCGCAGCGCCTTCCTGCAGCAGCCCGATAGGGAAACCCTCATGTGCGATGATGGCATGCACCCCAATGCCAAAGGGCATGCCCTGATCACGCAGATTATGGAAGCCAACTCATAATTAAAACGAAATCTCCGCTATAATAGTAAATATCCTTTAATTTTAAGCAAGATATAAAGGGAAGGACAAAATAGGCATGTCGAACTTTCCAATATATATATTTGCGGGTGCTGCTAATCTTGAAAAGTCTATTGGTAAATTTTTCAAGTATGGCCTGATCATACTCGCAGTAATGATAGGACTTGCTATTGTTATCAAAATTATTTCTTCCTATATCTATCTTCATACGGATCAGAAAATAAAGAAAACCGGCACCTGGAAAGTAGAAATCCTAGAGATTAACAAAAAAATTGTCGATGACACTTTAGCACGAGCCATGCTCGGATATATGATCGCCGGCGAACGCGGGGGGCTGTTTGGCGCAATAACCGGAGCCCAATACGAGGAAGTAAACTCCATCACCTTCAAAATTTACTATAACGACGGTACGGAGCAAACGATAACATGTTCCCCCAAACATCATCTCTGTCAGGAACTTCTGGAAAAAACCGATCTCTGTTAAAGCGAGAATTCACAAGATAAACTAATCTTTAATCACCTTGGCAATAACTGCCGGCTTGGTAATAACTTCCAAATTGGCAATCCCGGCAATCTAACTTTAAAAACAAACATTTTAATTTCGTGGGCTTGATTTATTAGTGTGTCGTATGATAAATTACTAGGTGGTTGTTTAATGCAGCCGAATTTTCTAAAGAAAGGGCGTGACTTGCTTGGATTATCGACCTCGATGTATCAGCATTAATAATCCGGTTCCCCGCGGGAGATTTTCCAGTCTGCGCTCTTTTAGAGAGAGCATTGTCGGACTTGCTCTTTGAGTGAAAATTTTCTTCGAAGATTCTCCTGTGGCTAACCAACAGCAGAAAGGAGAGTCTCATGAAATTTCTCACAAGAAATCAGAATACTAAGGCTTGCACTTATATGCAGGAACAGGAGCTGCGCAGATTATCGTCTGTGTCGATTGATGATGTTGTGCGCCAATACGGCTCTACAGTTCAGGGTCTTACCGCTGTTGAAGCTGCAAATAGGCTGGAAGAATATGGTCCTAATATTGTCAAAATTAAAAAGCAGCATACAGTTGTGTCAAGAATTATCGAAGCCTTAGTCAATCCCTTTAACATCATCCTTGTGATCATTGCAGTTGTAACTTATATCACTGATGTTGTGATGTCGGATGTAGCTGACTATGCGACTATCCTGATTATTCTCTTAATGGTATTCTTGTCAGCCTTGGTAGCCTTTATCCAGAGCCGCAATTCGGACAAGGCTGCCGAAGGCCTTAAACAAATGGTTGCCAACAAAACCGACGTGATCAGAGATGGTAAATTAGTCGAAATCGATATTGCCGATGTAGTTCCCGGCGATGTCATCAAATTTTCTGCAGGCGATATGATTCCTGCGGATGTCAGATTTATCTCGACAAAAGATACCTTCGTATCTCAAGCCGCTTTAACAGGCGAATCGGCGCCTGTTGAAAAGTTTGATCATGCCGGTGACACGGATGTAGCTTTAACCGATCTGGCAAATATCGGCCTGATGGGCACCGATTTGGTCAGTGGTACGGCAAGCGCTATCGTTTTATTTACAGCTAAAGACACATTCTTCAGTTCAATAGCAACTTCGTTAACCGGTGAGAAAGCTCAAACAGGCTTTGAGCGCGGTGTCTCTTCGGTCAGTGCCATGCTGATTAAAATGATGTTAGTCATCATTCCGATCATATTTTTAATAAATGGCATTATCAAAGGCGATTGGTTCAGTGCCTTATTGTTTGCTATCAGTGTGGCAGTGGGTCTGACTCCGGAAATGCTGCCGGTAATAATGACCTCTACACTTGCTAGAGGTGCACTTGCCATGTCCAAAAGAAATGTCATTGTACGTACTTTAGGTTCAATTCAAACTTTCGGTGAAATGGATATTCTCTGTACGGATAAGACCGGTACCTTAACTGAAGATAAAATCGTCCTGGAAAAATACATGGATTTAAACGGGCAAGATGATACCAGGGTATTGCGTCATGCCTATCTGAATTCATATTTTCAAACCGGATTAAAAAATCTGATTGATATTGCCATAATCAATCGGGCAGAAAAATATAATTTCCCGGAACTCATCGCCAACTATACCAGGATAGATGAAGTGCCTTTTGACTTCTCGCGCCGACGCATGAGCGTAATCCTGCAGGATAAAACCGGAAAGCGTCAACTGATCACCAAAGGCGCCGTGGAAGAAATGCTGGCGATTTGTTCTTTCGTTGAAATCGATGGTCAAGTTAAGACCATAGGTGCTGATGAACGTAGACTTGCTACGGATACGTATGAAAAATATAATAGCGCCGGTTTGAGGATGCTGGCTGTTGCACAGAAAAATGAAGTCCCGGATGAAGAGCACTTTTCTGTTTCCGATGAGAGCAATATGGTTTTGATCGGATTCGTCGGATTCTTAGATCCGCCCAAAGAGAGCGCCCGGGGTGCAATTGAAACACTGCGGGAACACGGTGTGCGTACAGTTGTTTTGACCGGCGATAGTGAAGGTGTCGCCTTGAAGGTCTGCGAGAAAGTCGGCATTGATGTTCAGACCAATGTGCTTGGTACTGATATTGAACAGATGAGTGATTCTGAATTAAAAGAAGTCGCTCAACACTGTAATTTGTTCAGCAAATTATCGCCGATGCAAAAGAAACGAGTGATCAAAGCCTTACAGGGAGATGGGCATACTGTCGGCTATATGGGCGACGGCATCAATGATACACCGGCCCTGCGTCAATCTGATGTCGGGATTTCCGTGGACAGTGCAGTGGATATTGCTAAAGAAACTGCGGATATTATTTTATTGGAAAAAGACTTAATGGTGCTGGAAGAAGGCGTTCTTTTGGGTAGACGCACTTTCGGCAATATTATGAAATACATCAAAATGGCAGCCAGTGGCAATTTCGGCAATATGATTGCTGTGGTAATAGCCAGCATTTTTCTGCCTTTCTTACCAATGTTGCCGGTACATATTTTGACGCAAAATCTCTTAAATGACTTTGCTCAAATGGGGCTTGCCTTTGATAATATGGATGCTGATTATGTTTTAAAACCGCAAAAGTGGGATGTTAAATTATTAAAAAGCTTTATGTGGATAATGGGTCCCTTAAGTTCGATCTTTGATATTTTGTGCTATCTAATTCTTTGGTTTGTATTCGGCTATAATTCAATGGCGAATTCTGCCTATTTCCAAACCGGCTGGTTTTTATTCGGCACCTTATCACAGATTTTCATTATCCATATGATCAGAACAAGAAAAATTCCGTTTATTCAGAGCATGCCGGCAGCAGCTTTACTGTTTTCAACTTCATTGGTCGCAGTAGTCGCAATGGTTATCGGCTTTACACCATTAGCAATCGTGTTGGACCTAAGGCAAATGCCCATCAATTATTTGTTTTGGCTTTGTATTCTTTTGGCCCTGTACAGCTTGTCCGTACAAGGAGTCAAAAAATTCTATCAACAACAGATCGGACCCTGGATTTAAGCAAAACCGATGCTACACAAAACTGATGCTAAAATTGACAGTCGTAAAAGCGTCATGCTAGAATGCTAAGGCTGCTTAAATGAGACATTTGAGCGGCCTTAGCATTAATACAGCAAATTCTGTGGAGAGTTGTCCGAGCTGGCCGAAGGAGCACGACTGGAAATCGTGTATACCCCAGAAGGGTATCAAGAGTTCAAATCTCTTACTCTCCGCCACAAAAAGTCCGAAACTCCTAAAAACAAAGGGGTTTCGGACTATTTTATGAGTCTATTCATATAATTTCTTTGGCAATTAGATCAGCTCAAGCGAATGACTCCATCGTCCGCTGATAGACCTCTTTAACCGCAGTACCGGAGGCGCAGTCTATATCTACAATAGTCTGACCATTATTAATCGCCTTTACTGCTTCAAAATCAAAGGGTATCATGCCGACAAGGGGCAAATCATGCCGGCGGCAAAATTCTTCAATCTGCTCCGTAATTTCAAGATTGGTGTCATATTTATTAATGCATACGACAGTTTTGGTACCGAACTTTGCTGCCGTTTTAATGATGCGCTCCATATCGCTGATACCGGACAGAGATGGTTCAGCAACAATCAATACCATATCCACGCCGTTAAGTGAAGCAATAACCGGGCAACCTATACCGGGAGAACCGTCAATAATAGCCAGCTGGGCACCAACATTTACTGACTTCAACTGTTTTTTAACTTCTGTCACCAATAGTCCGGATGTACCGCTGCCCATTTTGAGTTGAGCGGTAGAAAAAGCTTTTTCGACGTCAGAATAGAGCATTAATTCACCATCCACTGATGGCACCATTTTTATCGCCTGCGCAGGACAAATATATTCACAAACACCACAACCCTCACAACTGAAAGGATCAATCATATATTTCTCGGCTTTTGAGATGGCGTCAAAGCGACAATTTTGTCGGCACAGATCGCAACCGGTACACAATTCATCATTTATCTCGGCTCTGGGCAAACCATAATAGTCTCTTTTTTTAGGTTCGGTTTTCCATTCGTTGACCAGATGTAAATTAGGCGCATCGACATCACAATCTGCATAGGCTTTGGCAGTGGCCAGTTTAATAAATGCACTAGCTATAGTGGTCTTCCCGGTACCGCCTTTACCGCTGAGAATAAGCAGCTGCTTCATGCCGCACCTCCTTGGCTACAGTATTGAGCAGGGCGGAGAACTTTTCGCGGTATTCTTCCTTCTTCCTCACCGCGATCTCTGCATTGGAATTGAGTAATCCGAGCTCTCTGTCAAAGGGAATACGCGCTAAGATATTAATATTATTTTCGACGCAAAACTTTTCTGCCGGATTCTCAGTCTCCAAGCATTTATTAATAACGACTCCAAATGGCTTATTAAACAATTTGACCAATTCATAGACCAGATTGAGATTGTGCACACCAAATATTGTAGGCTCGGCAACCAATATGCAATAGTCTGCCTCTTTTACGCTTTCCATTACATTGCAGGCGCTGCCCGGTGGCGAGTCAATGATAGTCAGTGAATCAGCAGTTGTTTCTAATCCGGCCAGCAGTTGCTTGATAATAGGGACACCCGAGGCTTCACCGATATTCAAGAAGCCGGTTTTGACTGTGACTGGGTCAGAAATTCCTGTTTGAATTTTGCCAATGGGCCTTTCGATCTCGGCCAGGGCATTTTGCGGACAAACCAAATTGCAACCACCGCAGGAATGACAAAGTTCAGCCAGGACGATCAGCCGTTCTTTAATATAAGCGAGAGCATTATATCTGCAAAAATCAATACACCGGCGACATCCGTCACACAAATCATGATTGACTTGAGGAATCAAAACCGCTACTTCCTCTTCTCTTACAGCTTGAGGTTTAAAGAAGAGATGGCCATTCGGTTCCTCTATATCACAGTCGATATAGGTCGATTTTTTTGCAACAGACGCTAAATTTACTGCTACCAGCGTCTTCCCTGCTCCGCCTTTGCCACTTAGAACAGCAATTTTCATAATTAATTGTCTCCGTGCTCGTGAAATCCGGCGTGAACTTCATCAAGCAAAGAAAGCTTTCCGTCACCAAAGGCATCAATATTTTTCCGGGCCGAAGCATTTATTGCTTGATAAATTTTGATTCCGGCTGCTTCTAAGATGTCAGCTGCATTTTCTCCCAAGCGAGGCGTTAGTAAAGCATTCACCTTCTGGTCTACAACTGTTTGCGCAGCTTTGATGCCCGCACCGCCGGCGCTCGATTGCGCAAGATTGTCTACAAATACACTCTCTTCCCTTTCTGTATCATAGATAAGAAAGTAATTGGCACGTCCAAAAACTGTACTGACATTGGCCTCCAAGGTTTTATTTTCTACCGGAATTGCTATTTTCATAATATACCTCCATTAATATTATTGGCATATGCCATTTACTAGATTATAGCTTATTTATGGCATATGTCAATAACGTTTCTGTTTTTTAACAGTTACCTCCTGTAGCAAAAACCACCTGCTCTTTCGGGCAAGTGGTTTTCAGCTGAGTTTCTGTTCCAAGCAATTTATAGCAGGTTCTCCGGATTTAATGCCTTTAATTCTTCCAAGACAAATACTCCGTCTTCCCTGACCAATACATCATCGAAGTAGATATTTCCACCGCCGTATTCCGGCCTCTGGATTGATATCAGATCCCAGTGTATGGCGGATTTATTACCATTGTATGCGTTGTCATAGCATTGTCCGGGAGTGAAATGGAAACTGCCGGCAATTTTTTCATCAAATAAGATATCGTCCATGGGATGCATGATAACCGGATTGACCCCAAGGGCAAATTCGCCAATATAGCGAGCCCCCTCATCGGTATCAAAAACTTGATTAATCCTGTCCGTATCATTGGCGGAAGCCTCGACAATTTTGCCGTTTTCAAATCTGAGAGTTACATCTGTAAAGCGAAATCCCTCATAAGTAGAAGGGACATTGTATTTTATGGTACCGTTGACAGAATCTCTGACCGGTGCCGTATAAACTTCTCCGTCCGGAATATTATGCTTGCCGCTCATACCTAAGACACTAATTCCTTTGATGGAGAAAGTTAAGTCAGTGCCGGGGCCGGTAATTCGCACTTTATCCGTCCCTTCCATCAGCTCTACAAGACCCTTCATTGCTTTATCCATCTTCTCGTAGTCAACCAGGCAGGCCCTAAAATAGTAATCCTCATAATCTTCCGTGCTCATACCGGCTAGTTGAGCCATCGCATCGTTGGGATAACGGAGTACAGACCACTTGGTATGATTGCAACGTTGATCCATATGAATCGGCTTCCAGTATTCCTTACGGTATGCCTCCATGCCTTGTGCGGGAACACTCTTCCACTGGCTGATATTCTCCGAGGCGCGGATAGCAATATAGGCATCCATATCTCGCATGCGCTGCAGTTCATAGGAAGCAATATTTGCCATATGTTCATTATCTGCCCCGGACAGTATCGCCGCCTGCAGCTTTAAATCAAACATCTCAAAGTACGGCTTGCCCCCGGCTTTATATACTTCTTCAATCAGAGCCTTGGCTAATTCCGGTGCGCTGCCATGCATCTCAATTAAGATCTTGTCATTGGGCTTCAGATCCACTGCGTTATTGATCAGGAACTGAGCAAACTTTCTAATTCTCGGATCTTCCATATTCACACTCCATTGCTTAATTTTTATTAACTACGTTGTACTCGATCTTATTCAACATATTAGACGAAGGCAAAATACAGCAGCACGACCATGCCGAGTGCGATCCGATAATAACCGAAGACTGTAAAATCATGTTTGCGGATAAAGCTGATCAGGAAATCGATTACTTTGAGGGAGACTAGGAATGCGACCGCCATACCTGTGAGTAAAACCATTAGACTCTGTAGGCTCCAGCCGCCTTGATAGGTCACTAGTTTGAGCAGGCTGGCCCCGAACATCACCGGCACAGCGAGATAAAAAGTGAACTCAGCTGCCAGGACACGACTCAGACCTAGAATCAGACCGCCGATGATTGTAGCTCCGGAGCGTGAAACGCCGGGAAAAACTGCCGCTACCAACTGAAAGAGACCGATCATAAAAGCCGCACTCCAACTTAGATCTTTCATCCGCACTATTTTCGACTCGGTGCCGGCCAGAATTTTTTCGACAAGGATGAAAATCACGCCCACAATGATTAAGGCTCCGGCAACTACCCAGGGATTATAAAAGAGGCGGTCAATCGCATCGTCAAAGATTAGCCCGATAATTGCTGCAGGAACACAGGCCACTAAAATTTTCAGCCACATGGTAAAGATATCCGGGTCGAGGATGATCCTTCTGCGCCGGGACACCGCGCCATCCGGACTGAGACTGCCTGCAGTCCCTTGTGATAGATCCGGCTGTGGCAAAGCTCCGTTTCTACCCACGCCCAACCGGTCCGAGCCGGTCGCAGCTGTCTGCCAGGCAAAAGGCCACAGACGGTGCCAATATGTCACAACCACGGCCATGATGGCTCCCAGTTGAATCACGACCAGATACATACTGAAAAATTCAGCGCTCTGATCCAACGGCAACCATTCTTCCAGCAGGATCAAATGGCCGGTAGAGCTGATCGGCAACCACTCCGTGATCCCCTCAACCAGACCGTAAATTATTGAACGAAATACATCCCACCAGCTCCCCATTTAACTCTCCTCCGGGTAGCAAAACCTATTTTCTAGCGACTTCGTCTAAAGATCAATAGTTTTGCAGTTATTATACTATCATCCGTCGTCCGGAACTCAATCAGCAGCAGATACTGTTTCGGTCAGAACCAGCATACCGCCGGGCAGGACTCGGTAGATATGACTTGATGAATTGATCTGATCCTGCGCCAGCAATGTCGCCCTGGCATCATAGCTATAAAGCTCGCCCTGTGAGATCGGTGCATTGCCACCAAGCCTGAGCGAGATATTTTGGCTGCCGAGATTGAGCATGATCACCGTCCTTTGCTCACCGGACACAAATGAGAATAATAGCAGTTCTTCCGCATCCGGGTCAATCCCATTTCCGGCTTCCGGCCCCTCCGGGTCAGTCTCGGCCTCAGGATCGGCATTTGACGTTGTAACGGCAGTATCAGACGCTTCCGTATTTGCTGCGCTCTTATCAGTTGTCATCCGGTCTGCGGTTAAAAGCTCTACAGGCGGCGACAGAGCCCATTTATTGCTGATTTCTCTGCCGGCGTGCAGCAATGCCGTGTAAATCCTGGCCGCAACTTCAGAGTCCATCTGTTCGCCGTCAATTAAAACCAGATTGATTCTTCCTCCCGCTTCACCAAAGACCAGCGCGGCATAATCAGCCAGCCGCAGTGATTCACCATAACTGCTCCAGCTGAAGCTTTTAATCATCTCCGGTGCATTAGTGCCGGCCAATACGCGTCTGGTAGGTACATTGCGCAAAAATTCCGACCAAGTTGTAGTGAGTTGGCCGACATTATTGATGACATCTGTACCTGTCAGAATTCCGGCATGGTAATCAGCTTTAGAAGCCAGTATCTGCCCATCATAATTCATGCCATCGATGACGATCAGCTTATTCTCCAGATGACTATAATCTGATGCCGACAGCAGAGTATCAATTACATGATTAACATAGGTAGTGCGCGAAGTATCATTTGTGAACACATCGGTCGGATCACAGATCTCCAGATATAACAGATTAAACTGATCACTCCAGCGCCCCACTGCCCCCTGCTGTGAACGCAAGCGGCCGAAATCACTGCTGTGCGAGCCGGCCAAAAATTCAACCAGATGCAATATTTCAGCATCCGTAGCCATGGCATCAACCACCAGCCAAGGATCGGCGCCTACTTGTTGGGACAGCTTGAGCGCTGCACTCAGATTATGTACTTCACTTACCTGTGCCGGATGATAGTGGTCTGTAACATTGTCTGTAACCGCAGTTGCTTCAGCGAAGGCGCTTATGCGCAATCCGGTACCCTCAGGCAGGAGCCAACTGTGGTTGCCTTGCCCCGGAGCGCCGATTGGCACAAAGCCAAAACGCACGACCTCCGGCTCGATCTGTCCTATTTGTTCGATCAATGTAGTAGGCAACGATACCGGTTCATCGCCGGCACTGCCGAACCAAATCTGATCCAGCCAGAGAGTGCCCTTCCCGGCAAAACCGATATTAAGCCAGACTTCACTGTCAGTGCTGTGCCGACCCAGTACAAAGATAAACTGATGTCTTTCCCAGTCGTTGCCCAGCTTATGAACCGTATGACTGGTATCAACTTGCAGACCGGACAGCCAGGCTACAACACTATTGTTATTCAGACCTTCCTGGCGCAAATAGACTTCCAAACGATAGAATGACTCTGTCAGACCGCCACTCTGCTTCAGATCCAGCTTTTGGGCGAGTCGGGAATCCAGCCAGACCGGCATGCGATTATAGATTGAATTAACCACCTGCCCCGATGATCCAATCAAGAGCTCGTTAGCCATTTCCTCCGCTCCGTCCGCTGCGACATTGGACAAGCGGACACAGCCGCGGCCCAGCTCGCGGGGACTGTCGGCAGCAACTTGTTGCATCGTAAGTTCAGAACCGCCTGACACATACCAGATGCCGGGCACGGATCCGTCTTTAGATATCACCTCTTGTGACTCAGGCTCAGGTACAGCTTCCGAGTCGGTACCGGCTTGACCAAAAGCCGGCGGCAGGGATACTTTCTCCAGCAAAATCATATCCCCGGACTGCACCTCACCCTTGTCCAGAGCAGGTGCAAAAGTCACAATATCAGACAGATTGGCCATCTCCAGCGAGCTGTTCTCATAGACGGAAAGAATGCGCCCCCCGGGGAGAGTATTAATAAAATTGACGCTGCCACCGCCCTTAAAATAGGGACTGACAAGCAAGGACTCCCCCGGTGCTTCTGACAGCCAGGATTGACCGGACGCCGTCTGGAACAGAACAGCTTGGTCGGTCAACCAGGTACAATTGACCAGGGCCGGCCAGATAATACTTTCATGTTCTGACTGATCTGCAATCGGGTTCACTCCATAGACTTCTGCCAGGACATCGGGCTTGATCAATTCAAAATTCAAACCGTCCGCCGAATAAGCCATCCCCCCCTGAGTACCACAGCTGACAAAACCCTCCGTACCGGCAGCTATCGACAGCCAGTTATGTGACGAGTTTAAGTTTTCAACCGGCCGAAACTGAAGGTCAAGATCACCGGACAAAATTAGACCGTTGCTGGCCGCCAGCACAATCCGCTCGCCATAAATCGCAATAGCATTGAGGTCATTATGTAGATCCAGATTGATTTCCTCAAATCCGCTGTAGCCGATACGATATAATTTACCATCGTCGGCACAGGCCAGATAATCCGCTTTGCCGTCTGCAGTAAGCGAGATAATATCATTAAAAGAGATATTAGCAATCCGCTCTCGCTGCCAGTTACGGCCATCAGAGGAAAGATAGTAGCTGCCGTCATCGGCAACCGTAATCCAGCCAGCAGCACTTCCGGCAACTGCCGTCAGTCGTGAGGTTGTGTCGAGATGATTTAGTCTGGTTTCGCCATCACGGGTGATCTCCAGAATTATGCCCTGATCGCCGACCAGCATGATGGTACCTTCATAAGCAGCAGCATCATGGAGCACCACATCAGTCGGCATCTCCGCCGGCACAAGGATCTGCCTGAAATTCAAGAGTTGACCGGCGGAAAAATTTGTAATCCTAGCCTCATGGCGCAGCTCAAATCTATCCTGCGACTGGCTATAGATTCGGATATCGGCCCCTTCATAATAGTCTTTGCTGCTGCGAACGGTATCGCCGATCGCAACCGAGGGGATGACAAAGCTATTTTCCGTACCGGCCGTAACTGTGAACTGATTTTGCAACACTTCAGGTTCAAAGCCACCATAACGGATAATATTACCGGAACTTACAGTTTCAAGATTGATGCCAAAAGCAGCTACCGGATCGCCGGCAAAATTGCGGCTCAGTTCAAACACTCTGGCTTTGTCTTCGGTATAGAATAGCAGAACACTGCGGATAATCAGGAAAGCAGTTAAAATAATCAGCAGCAAGCTGATTACAGTGGTAATCAAAATTCTTTTACGCCATCTGTAATCAATCTCCGCAAACATGCTTACACCTGTTTCCGTCGATAGCGATACTCCCCAATCAGCCTGATCAACATAAAGAGGCCAATGAAGATGAAGACTATCTCAATCCAGAACAAGGTCAGATTATCCTCAGGCAAGCCGAATAATCTGGCAAAGATGCCGCTGCCGAAAAAGTTATATACCATATGCATAAAGATTGGGATTAGCAGGTTGCGGGTTAGCTCGTAGACTAGGGCTAGAACCAGCCCGGGCAAGATCACGAAAGCAATCTGAAAAGGCATGAGATGAAAGAGAGCAAAAGCAACAGCAGAAAGCAAAACCGCTAACCAGGCAGGGGCAACCCGGCGGATTTCGCCTTGCAAAATACCCCTGAACAGCAATTCTTCGGCAATGGGAATCATAATCACCACAGCCAGAATCTCCAGCCAGAGATATCCCTCCGGCTGGATCAGAGTTTGAATTGCCGTGATATAGGTATCGTATTGTGTCTGCAGCCAGGCATTCGACTGTGCCAAATGGATCAAAATGCCGATCCAGATCATGGTCAGGCCGAGAGAGCCCATAATAGCGGAGAAAGCGGCCAGCCAATATCTCCGCGGCACCCGCTCCAGCAAAACTACTTCAGGATACTTGCGCCCCCGATATTTCAGATAGAGACTATAGACTGGCACCATAACCAGCCCCAACAGTACTGACGCCCAGTTCTGCGCCTGGGCATCAAGAAATAAGCGCTCGATGGCCTCCTGACTGGAAAGAAGAGAAAAGGGAATACCTTGGACGAAAGTATAGATTACCACGATCCCCATTGCCGCCAGATTTAGAAATAAGGCATGTAGCAGCATAAAGAGTAATGGTGCCGCTACAGTTAAGACATCAGCACGGGGGTATTTTGATTTGAGGACGGTATCCCCGTCCTCAAGCGGTGTTTTATTCAGATCGATCAAAGACAAAGAATCACCTCAGCCACTAAGAAACGGCAATAATTTCCGGCCACTAAAACATCTGACATATTTAAACGGCAGTCGAACCGGTAATTACAACCTTGCCGCTACAGTCAGGCCCTTACAGCGATTGCTCATAACGGCTGAAAAACTCGTCAAAGGCTTCATCTAATTCCTTGCGACTGCGGATGGAAACATAGACCGGATCGCCGTTTTTATCTTGATAATTGCGCATGATGACTAATTCAGGCTCCGGATGCGTGCCAACATCCGGCTCAAAATTATACATGACGGTATAAGAGCGACCTCTGATCTGAAACGAATCAATCATCGACACATAGTATTCCCGGCCACGTTTATCATCGACTAAAACTGCCAGTACTTCATCATGGCCAGCTTCAACAGCTGTCGCATCGGCTGCCGCAGAGTGCTCGCTTTTAGTCCTAGTCGTCTGTTTCGCAGCTCTCGTCTTCTTCGTAGTCTTCTTCCGTCTCAGCATATTCATCCAGAAGTCGATCGTATTCCTCATAGACCCGATCATTTTCATCATCATCAAGGCTCATCAGAGAGACCTCGCCGGTATCGGGATCCTCGACGATCTGGGTAATGACCCACTCACCGTAGTCATCCTCCTCATCATCGTCGGTCGTAGTCACCAAAACACAATAGACTTTATCTTCAAACTCAAACTGGTCAACCATCTCGAAGTAATATTCTTCGCCGGTTTCAGTATCTTCCATCACAACAATCGCACCGTCATCAGAAAATAGCTCATCGCCAAGTCCCGGCTCAAAACCATCTTCGTCAGCTGCTGCATAATAAATATTTTTAGTAGAGAGCATAGTTAACCTCCAAAAAATCTGTTTTATTCAACATAGCAAGTATATCACATGTCAGATTGTAAATAGACAATAATAACTAATAGAGCCCTTATGTGACACCGTGGAAATTTACACCCTGATTTGCTATAAATTTTGCTTTTTACGCTTCTGATCCAGCCAGTCCTGTAAAATAATTTCGGCAGCTATCTGATCGACAAGCTCGCGTCTCTTCCCACGCTTAATTCCTGCTTCCTGCATAATGCGACCGGCCATAACTGTGGTATAACGCTCATCGGCAAAGATCACTTCCAGTCCGGTCGCCTCGGCCAGTCCGGCAGCAAAATCACGGGCACTTTGTTCGGCCTCCCCACTCTTACCGTCCGTCCGTCGCGGCAAGCCCAGAATAATTTGTTTAACCTCATGAGCCGCGCAGAGCTCCACTATACGGCGGATTACAGCCAAATCATCTTCTCCCCGGCGCTGAATGGTTTCCAAACCGCTGGCCAAGATACCCAGGGGGTCACTGAGGGCGATGCCAACTCGCCTGCTACCATAATCTATACCCATGCTTCTGCCCATATCGTTCATTGCCATCTCCCCTGCTCCGGCTGTCACCAAATCTTAATCGCATAATAAGGACAACTGGCAGCACAATAGCTGCACAAGATGCATTTGCTATGATCAACCTCTGCCCTGCCCCTCTGCAGATATAATGCCCCACTCCTGCAGCGCGATACACAATTACCACAGCCAACACACCAGTCCTCAATCACCAGGCGACGCGGCTGGGACGCTGTCAATTCAAGACTTTTCTGATCCGGCTCTCTGCCGCAAAACCAGTCCAGATTGATATCTATCTCTGTCTTGGTACCCATACCCACAGACCAAGAGGTGACGAAATCTAAACTCAATGCTGCCTGCACCGCCTGTACACGCTGTGACAGCAGATGGCCGCCGGCAAAAAGCTTCATGCCCAAGACACCAAGACCCGAGCGCTCCGCAGCCCGGGCAGCCCGCTCCATTTCCTGCCAACTTCCGTCCAAAAGACCAATTCCGGTCTGATTCAGTAAGGCGAAGACAAAATCCGCCTCCCGATAGATCTCAGGAATAGAAAGATCAGACGAATCGGACCGCACCCGGACTAAGCTCTCGACAACTGAGACCGAATGTGTAGAAATCCCCACCGCCTGAATCAGCCCGCGCTCCCGTAGCTGCAACAACGCCTCAAAGGCCTCCACATGACCGGCCAGAGTAAGCGGACTCTCCTGCTCATGCAGCATAAGTGCTGTCAGCTCGTCCAATCCCAGCTCCCTACGAGCATAGTTAAAATCACGACTGACCTGCTCGGCCTCATAGGCATATGTCTTCGTCATAATCAAAGGGGGAACGGACAGCCTGTCCAAGGCCGCCCGGATCTGTGCATAATTATTATAAAGATGAGCCGTGTCCAGCCAGTTGATTCCTCGTCTTACTGCATACGCCAGAATCTCACCCGCCGCTGCCGGTGACAAATTATTCTGCGCCGGCGAAACAGTCAGAGTACCCATACCCAGCACAGACAACAGGAGCCCGGTTCCACCCAAGCGCTTCAGTTCCAAGGAAGTTGCCGACATTAAGTCAGATTGCCGATTGATATCCGCTACAGGCGTTCGACATAATCGCGCAAAATAACCTCCAGCAGTTCATCGCGCTCCATCCGCCTGATTACGCCTCTGGCGCCATTGTGATTTGTAATATAAGTAGGATCACCGGACAGGAAATAGCCGACCATCTGATTGATCGGATTATAACCTTTCTCTTCCAGCGCAGTCATCACCTCAGACATAATCTCATAAGCTGTGTGACGTCTGTCTTGACCGATTTCAAATTGATTCGTCTCTGAACTGATCATGGGCCCCACCTCCAGTCCTTTAAGCATAACATTTTCTGAGCAAATTGGCGCCCTTTTTCAATTTATTAATGCCGTATCTTACCCGTCAGAATGCAAACCCACACCGGATAAAATGCCTCCATCACATTTTCCCAACCTAACCAAGAACAGATCGCCCGCCTGAGCTTTCTGACCTGAATTGGGCAGCCGGAAAATACAGGGCAGATACGTCCTGGTATAGCCCTCGCCGATGCCGGGCGCAACCTTGCGCTCTAAGAGAACACTGGCATCGGTACCGATTCTAAGGCTGCATTGCTCGGCAGCCATTTCCTCCGACAACTCCAGCAATTTCACGCTGCGCTGCTTCTTGATCGGAAAAGGAACCTGATTGGGCAGTGAAGCGGCCTTTGTTCCCGGTCTTCTCGAATAGGGGAAGACATGCAATTTCTGAAAACCGACTGTCTGGCAGAAGTCGTAGGTCTCCTCAAATTCTGGTTCAGTTTCTCCCGGAAAGCCACAGATAATATCGGTAGTGAAACCGGCATCCGGCCAAATCGCCCGCAAGTCCCGGACAACCTTTAGATACTGACTTGTATTGTACTTCCTGCCCATCCGCTGCAGAACCGCATCACTGCCGCTCTGCAAGGACAGATGGAAATGAGCACATAGCTTCTCCAAATGCGCGATCGTCTCGATAAATTTGCGATCAATCCGGGCCGGATCAAGCGAAGACAGACGGATCCGGTATAAACCGTCAATTTTATTTAGCTCCTTCAGAACAACAGTCAGATCGGGACTCCCCGGCGGGAAGTCATCACCATAGGAGCAGATCTCAATACCGGTCAGAACAATTTCTCTGATCCCCTGCTGTACATAATCTGCGGCCTCTTGCAGAATGCTCTCTAAGTTACGGCTGCGCACCTGACTTCTGGCCAGACGGATTGCACAATAAGCACAGCGGTTATTGCAACCGTCGCAGATCTTAAGCTGCGCTCTGGTTTCAGACGGTATCACACTGGCGAAAGGTTCCTCGAAACTGCAATTGTCTTGATCAACTGCAGCCTGCCGGGCTAGCTTTTCAGCATAGGCTCTGCTCTCCTGACTGAATAGGTTGGCCTTACCATTCGCATCCAGCAGATCGATCAGCCGTTGGCAGATACTGTTGCGCCCCGCAGTACCGACACAGATATCGGCCCAAGGCGTCAGATCAAATAGCTCGCTTTCACAACCCATGGCAATCGCAACGGCCTGTGGATTATACTTTCTCAGCTGCCTGAGAATTTGACGCGATTTTCGACTGGCTTCTGCGGTCACCGCACAGGTATTGAGGATAAAAACATCCGCTCCCCCCTCCTCGACCTGCTCCAGACCAATTTTCCGCATCTGAGCAGCTATAACATCCTTTTCGTATTGATTGGTTTTACAGCCCAGTGAACGCACCATAAATGTAAGTTTCTTGTGATCAGCCATATACAGCTTCCTAATTTAGTACCTTTCCTTACCTTTTAGATTGTCTATTATACTACTTCTCTGTGAATACAGGTAATTTAGTATCTTTCTTTCTTCAGACTGTCCTTTATTCTCTGACGCTCTGCCCTTTGCCTTTCGCGCCTGGCTATTTTTGCTCTCTGACTCCTGGTCAGACCTGAGCCGGATCCTCTGCTTTGCCTGTCCCTGCGACTACTGCACTTCTTACTTTTGGTTCCTGCTGTACGGCGATTTTTACGTCTTTTAGCCGTCCTAGCGGCAGAGGGCTGGGCAGTTTTTGTTCTCTGCTTGCCTACCGCAGCATCGCCCTTTCCGCCAGCAACACCGGTACCGCTGTCATGACGCAAAAGCTCAAAGGTAATTTGCAGCAGATTGAGGTCAACCTCCACCAGCTTCACTCGTACCTTATCTCCCAATCGCACCATCTCACCGGTTCGTTCATTGCGTGCGGCCAGCTCCTGCTCCAGATAACTGTAATAATCAGGCAGTGAGCGATACATAATAGCACCTTCAGCCGTATTTTCCAACTGAACATATAGGGCTGAGGAACTGATAGAAGAAATGACACCCTCATATTCAGTACCGATCTGATCGGATAGATAAAGAGCAATCAGATAGGTCCGATTGTCTCGCTCGGCAGCCTCGGCATTTCTCTCGGTGGCGGAGATATGCTTAGCAATCTCGATCAACCTATAGCGGCTGACCTTGGTCTTTCTCTGTCCCAGCATCTTCAATGATCTATGTGTGACTAAATCGGCATAACGCCGGATCGGGGCGGTAAAGTGCAGATAATCCTTGGCCGCCAGAGCAAAATGGCCGCTATTATCGACCGAGTATTTAGCCTTGGCCATCGCGCGCAGCAGAACCGCAGACAGCGTCGGCTCATAAGTCTTACCCTTGAGTTCGGCCAAAATCTCAGCGATCTCCGCCGGCTCAGGTTCAGGGCTGATGCGGAAATTCAAACCCAAGAGGACGGACAGATGTTCAAACTGCTGTAATTTATCCGGATCCGGTGTCTCGTGTACCCGGTAGATAGCCGGCAATTGATGCTTATCAGTGAGGGCAGCAATATACTCATTGGCTGCAATCATAAATTCCTCAATGATTTGATTGGAAATGCCTATTTCCTCCCGACTGACCTCTATCGGCCTGCCTGTGTCATCAATCTCGATCTTTGTCTCAGGGAATTCAAACTCTAATGCTCCGCGCCGCTTTCTTTTGCAACGCAAGGCTAAAGCACATTCTCGCATTGCAAATAGCATTGTTTTCAGGCTTTCCGGTCTGTCGGCTTGAAGCTCAGCGTGACCCTTAAGCACAGGTTCGACTTCTTCGTAACTTAGTCTGGCACAGCTGTTAATGAGACTGGGGTAAACCTCGCCGTCTGTCACTTTGCCATCCCGCTCGATCCGCAGACGACAAGTGACTGTCAAACGGTCAACCCCCGGATGCAAGCTGGCAATCCCGTTGGAAATCTGTGGCGGCAACATCGGCAGCACCAGATTGGGCAGATAGACACTATTGCCTCTTTGCATAGCTTCGGTATCCAGAGCTGTCCCCGGCCTCACATAATGACTGACATCGGCAATATGTACCCATAGATGATACTGCCCGTCTCTTGTCTCCAAATAGATGGCATCATCTAGATCCTTGGCATCAAGGCCGTCAATTGTGATCACCTGCTGCTCTCGGTGGTCGATCCGCCCCTCTGCCAGCTCCCGCTCAATCGTCTCAGAATCAAGTTCATCGGGTATCGCCTTCGCAGCTTGCAGCACAGCCGGTGGGAAATTCTCTGCCAAACCATAGTGGCGGACAATGGCCAGAGTGGCCACATCGGGTTGTGCCGGATTGCCCAGCACCTCGATAATCTTGCCATAATAATTATCTTTTTGCCGATACAGATATTCGACAACCACCTTCAAACCAAAGGGAGCACCTTTGAGATAGCGTCTTTTAACAATAATCTCCTTGCCCAGCTCAGGATCACGGCGATCAAGAATAACAATGCCGTCAACACCATGTTCCCGCAGAACACCCACATAATATGAGCTATTATCTATATCCATAATTACTGCTTTCGCATTTTATATTCAATATCTTACACATAAAAAGAAGCGCTGGTGCGCTTCTTCTATAAATTGATGCAAACAGAAAATTAATACGATCGTCCTTAGCCGCCGCGGCCGGCCAGCAAATACAAAACCACAGTCAGAACTGCAAATAGGATTGCCACCCCGGTGGTCAGCTTCTTGAGCATAACTTCTTTGGTACGCCCTTTGGACTTGCTGAAGAAGGTATCCGAGCCACCGCCGCTAATTGTACCCAGGCCGCCTGTGTCTCCTTCCTGCATGATAACCAGCGCTACCAACGCAATGCAAACAAGTACGTCCACGACTGCTATTATAATGGTCAAAGTATACATTATCCAAACCTCCGGCTAAGCGTTCATTTTTGCCGCATTGACAATATTAACACATGCTTTCTGCCAGCGCAAATCTATTCGGCAATGCCTTTAAAATCCCTTAAAATAATGCACCCGTAGAGAATACCATTAATCATATTGAATGCTTTATAATACTGGTATAGCTTTTAATCTTACTGCGCTACTTAGGATACTAATTGTTTGTAAACGAAAACCGGAGGTAAATGAATTATGACCAATAATAAACTTCGTGCAGCTATCTTGCAGCTTGACCTGATTGAAAACAACATTGACTTCAATTTGGAAAAAATCCGAACTCAAGCCCTGACTTTAAAAGCAGAACAGCCTGACCTGATCATAATTCCTGAAATCGCCGTCGAAGGCTATAATTTTGATTATGTTAAAACTTTATCACAGGCTGACTTCGCTAGAATCAGAGCATTTTATTCTGATTTAGCCCGGGAGCTAAACACCGCCATCGTGGCCGGCTTTGTGGAGAAAGAGGCAGGGGTATACTACGATTCTGCCTTGTGCCTGGATAATGGGGGTCAAGAATTGCTTGTCTACAGAAAAATGCATCTCTGGGGCTCAGAATCCGAACTATTTACGCCGGGCACGGACTTGGACTTAATCACAATTAAGGACTGGCGCATCGGTATCGCTATTTGTGCTGATGCCGGTTTCCCGGAATTAGCACGCAGCTTAGTTCTTCAAGGTGCCGATGCCATTATCTATATCAGCGCTTGGGTCAAACCATATGATTATAGCTGGACCCTGATGTGCCGGGCCAGAGCCTGTGAGAATCAAATCTATGTGATCGGGGCGAATAGAATCGGCGCTACAAATAAAGCTGAATACTGCGGTAACTCATTGGTCGTACACCCGAGCGGTCTGGAAATTCATAATTATCTGGAGCAAGAGGGTGCTTTTATGACGGAGCTGTCCTTAGATGAAGTATCTAACAAGCGCAAAGAGATCCCTTGGTTGCAAATGAGGAAGCCGGAGCTATATATGAAAGGCTGATTTCTCTGCCCATCGTTTTACGCTAAATTTAAGAATAGATTATTAATTTTGAGTGAGGTGAATTATGGATAATAAGAAAACTGAAGACAGACATCTGCTTGACGTTCGGATCATGGCGGAAAGACTGGCCATGCTCTATTACCACATGGTAAAGAATATTATTGCTGAAGTCGGCGAAGAAAGAGCGGAGGAATTAGTTCATAAGATTATCCTGGAATATGGGACCGCATGCGGCTTAAACAACCGAGCAAATGTTGAAGCCTTGGGCCAAGAAGCCACATTGGAAAACTATAATCTGGGCAATGACCTGCCCTCAGTCGGTTGGGATATCAAAGATGGCAAGACATTATATTGCCCCTTCGCCGCCACCTGGAAAAAACTGGACTTTGAAAAATGGGGGCGTTTATACTGCTTCGTAGACCAAGCCAAATATGAAGGCTATAATGCGGATTTGCGCTGCTTCCACGATAAAAACCTCCTGGATGGTGACGAATGCTGCATTCTCCGCGTCGAAAATATCGGTCAGGGGAACCGGAAATAATCAATGAATGGTAAAAAGAATCTTTTTCTGGAGTACGGTAAAAAGCTGATCTGGGAAATGCTGGGTTTCTTTCTGGTCGCTCTCGGAAGTGTTCTGTTCCTATATTCGGATATGGGTTTAAACCCTTGGGGTGTACTGCACCAGGGAATCTCTATCCAAACCGGAATGACCTTGGGTCAAGCGACCCAGGCTTTCGGCCTGCTACTGATCGCAATCAGTTCTGCCTTCAAGGTTGTGCCCGGGCTGGCAACTATCTTAAATATGATCTTCATCGGGCTCTTTACTGATGTGATTATCGATCTGGGCCTAATCAGCACACCGGATTCGATAATCCTTAAATACGTATTGCTACTTTTAGGAACACTAGCCTTTGCCTATGGCATGTATTTCTATTTGACCCAACACTTAGGGGCCGGTCCCCGCGACGGCGTCATGCTGCTCCTACAGCGGGCAACCAAGCTGGACGTCGGTATCATCCGTGTGGCCATGGAAGTCTCCGCCGTAGTAATTGGCTATCTCATGGGCGGTCAAGTCGGCATCGGCACTGTGCTGTCCGCCCTCCTGCTCGGCCCTACCCTCAGCATAATCTTCAGGCTCCACAAATACGAATCCGGTCATGCGCCCCATGAGAACCTGCTCACAACTTTGCGCAAGTTCTTTACTAGCTCATCTAATTAACCCGTTTGGAGCTTATCCTTCAAAGCTTCTTGCAGCGTTTGAGGATGTTTCCCGAAATTGTAATTCCAGAAGCTAATTCCGTTTGACAAAAACTGAGCGGGAGTATAGTATTATCTAGCATGTGCGCCAGTAGCTCAATTGGATAGAGCGTCTGACTACGGATCAGAAGGTTCCGGATTCAAGTTCTGGCTGGCGCGCCAGAGAACCCCCGAGGCATTGGCACCGGGGGTTTTATAATATCTTCAATCTACAGCCGCACAACCAATTCCACTGGGCAATGATCCGAGCCCATCACATCGGCATGGATTGCCGCCGAGACCAGTTTATCTTCCAGACAATCGGAGACGAGGAAATAATCGATTCTCCACCCTGCGTTCCGCTCTCTAGCCCTGGTAATGAAGCTCCACCAGGTGTAGGCGCCTTCGACATCGGGGTAGAAATATCTGAAAGTATCGATGAAACCGGAATCCAGTAATTTGCCAAACTTCTCCCGCTCCTCATCGGTGAAGCCGGCATTGCGGCGATTGGGACCGGGATTTTTGAGATCGATCTCCTTATGTGCGACATTCAGGTCACCGCAGACAATAACGGATTTTGCGGCCTTGAGTCCTAACAGATAGTCGCGAAACAGCTCCTCAAATTCCATCCGCCCGTCCAGCCTGGCCAGCTCGTTTTGCGAATTGGGAGAATAGACATTGACCAGATAAAAACCCGGATATTCCAAGGTCAACACCCTGCCCTCACTGTCAAATTCCTCATTGCCCATGCTGCGTGAGACCGAGAGCGGATCCTCTTTGGCCAAAGTCAGAGTGCCCGAGTAGCCACGGCGCTCCGCATTGTGCCAAAAGGCCTTATAAGGTGAAAAATCGAATTCGACCTGATCCGGATACGCTTTTATCTCCTGCATACAGATGAAATCCGCTTCATTGCCATCGAAATATTCCGTAAAATTATTTTTACGAATCACCGCCCGCAAGCCATTCACATTCCAGGATTGCAATTTGATTGTCTTTTGCTTCTGATCCACAATCGATCTCCTCTCTCATATCGCCTTTCATCTTATATTAATTATCGGCTCTATTGCCAGCATCCTTGTTACCTCCGGAGTGACACTAACAAGCCAATTTGCTAATCACTCACTACCGGGCAATTCCCGCAGTAACCCTAACATGCCAATTCCCCAACCAGATGCGAAAGCTCAGCTTTAACCTCCGCCACAGTTGTCACCGTCATCAGACGCTGCCGGTAAGCCGCAGCTCCGGGCAGGCCTTTAGTATAGCCGGCCAATTGCTTGCGCATCTCACGGACAGCCGGCTCCTCACCCAATAGTTCCGTCAGCCCGGCCAGATGTCTCAGGATCGTCTGTTCCCAGACTGTAATACTGCTGCCATCCGCCAAGTCAACCCTGGTGCGCAAGGCACGCTCCCGCCCCAATAAAAGAGGAGCAGCGGCATCATTACCGGCCGGAGCATCGACCTTTGCATCAGAAACAGTATCCCCTGTCAGTGCCCCGATTATATCGGCGAAAATCCAGGGATTACCTCGGGCAGCCCGCCCGATCATAAAGCCGTCTGCCCCAGTCAGCTCCGCCATCCTGATCACAGCTTGCGGCGAATCGAGATCGCCATTGCCAATGACCGGTATCTCCACGGCCTCTTTCACTTCCCTGATTACATCCCAGTCCGCCTGGCGGCCGTACATCTGAACTAGAAGCCGGGGATGCACCACAATCCCGGCCACCCCCACAGCCTCCAGTCGTCTGACAAAATCAGGCAGCTCCTGCATCTTCGCCCGGCAGCCCGATCTGATCTTGACAGTAACCTGCTTGCCATGGCTTTCCGCCGCGCGCACAGCAGCAGAACAAATCTCCACAGCCAATTCAGGCGTCTCCAGCAAAGCAGCGCCGGCCCCGGTCTTTACCACTTTCTTCACCGGACAGCCCATATTGATATCGACGAAGGCGCTATCACAGGTGTCCTCATGCTCTAAAATCAGTTTAACAGCATACTCGAAATCAGATGGGTCAGCGCCAAACAGCTGAATCCCCACCGGTTTTTCCGCATCTGTCATCTCCAGATAGCGATACTGTTTCGTCAGCTTCGGATCATAGCGAAGGCCTCGCGCTGAAACCAGCTCCGTAACAGACCAGGCAGCCCCCTGCTCCCTGCAGAGCAGACGAAAGGGCCAGGACGTAGTGCCTGCCAGCGGCGCCAGAGACAGATTATTCTCCATCCCGACACCGGCAAAAAGGAGAGGTCGGATAATCTTACTGGACATAGACCCATTATAACCGCCGCCGGACAAATTTGAACATTAGACAGTAGCACTCTAAGAACAGAGCCAAACTAATTTGTATTTCAGTAGGCTGATAGGCTAGAATCTGAATAATAAATACTTTGTATTGTCCATGCAGACAGAGGGGAAAAATGGCAAAACTTTATTTCCGCTACGGCGCAATGAATTCGGGTAAGACAACAGCCCTGATGCAGGTTGCTTTCAATTATGAAGAGCGCGGCATGCACATTGTCCTCTTAAAACCGAGCTCAGATACCAAGGGTAGAGATGTGGTTATCAGCCGCCTGGGCATTGAGCGCAAAGTTGATGCCTTGGTAACCGCTGAAGATAATGTCAGAGATATTGTCAGTGATTTCAACCGGCGTCGCGAAATTGCCTGTGTCCTGGTCGATGAAGCTCAGTTTCTCTCCGCCGAACAAGTTAAACAACTGCTAGATGTGGCAGTCTTGGACGATATACCCGTGATTTGTTACGGACTGAGAGTGGATTTCCGTCGCGAAGGCTTCCCGGGCAGTATCCGGCTCTTACTGCTGGCGCATTCCATCGAAGAATTGAAAACAATCTGCCGTTGCGGCCGCAAAGCCATTTTTAACGGACGCATGGTCAACGGCAAATTCGTCTTCAGCGGCGAGCAAATCGCTATTGATGGCGAAGACGAAGTCAGCTATGAATCACTTTGCGGCCAATGCTACGAACGCGAGCTGCAAAAAGCTCAGACTGAATAATCTAAAAATATCTCCTAAAGCAAAAAATCCCCCCGCCTGCTCAGACGGGGGATTTTAATTACAGTTTATGTCGTTAAACCAGGCTTTTATTGATTCTCAGGCTTAGAGTCTGTATCAGGTGCCGGTGCCGGCGCCGGTTCTGATGCCGGATAGTTCTGCGCCGGATAGTTCTGTCCGGTGTACTGCGTCTGTGGGTTATAGTATTGCTGTTGTGTACCATATCCCTGAGGCTGCTGGTAGTATTGTGAACCGTAATATGGCTGCTGCTGCTGTTGGGCTTTCTTACTGACTGCCTTCTTAGCTTTCCTTAGAGTGCTCTTCAAAATCAGGATGAAGATTAGCCCCAGCAAGGCCAAGGCTGCCAGCTCAACAATTATATAAGTCCGCATCGGTGATCCTTCATGAGCTGCCCAGATAGTGATACTATCTTCAAAGAAAGTAGCTATCGTACCAAACAATGCAAGTAATAAGACCGCCAGAGCAAAAATAAAGGCAAACACTTGGACCACAGTTGCTGCTGCCGCAAATGACTTAGCTGTCTTAAGCTTTTGAGATTTGACGGAACCTACCAGAGCAAAGATTCCGGCTCCGATAAACAGAAGTCCGCTCACAAAGAAGGTAATTAATTTCAAAAGATGGGCTAGAGTATAGAGACCAAAGGAAGTTGAGATATCGAAAGAGCTGCCAATGGCACTGAATATATCTTTATACCGTGGTCCCGTAAACATAGTGACGATATAAAACACCAGGAAAGCAAGGCCAAAGAGCAGAGTAATCACCGCTGCGACTTTCAGCGCTGCATTACCTGATGTTTCTGCTTGCTGATACTGCGGTTGACTTGCTGCCGGCTGCTGCCAATACTGACCCTGCTGGCTATAGGCGGCTTGTTGCTGATAATACTGACCCGTCTGCGGATCATAGTATCCCTGTTGTTGTCCATACGGTTGTTGAACATATTGGCCGGTCTGCGGGTCATAATAGCCCTGCTGGCCGGAATTATTAGGCTGCTGGCCATATTGCTGATCGCTCATAAAACACCTCTTTCTAAAGTCTTATCATCAGGCCTCTATAAAGCATTTTAGCAAACAAAAGCCCCTTCCAGCAATATGAATAAGTTAATTTATAGAAAAGCCCCGTTAACTGCAAATTTGTTCTGCTATTCACCACATTCATCATGGTATTTATGTTCATGACAAACAGAACCGGTGGTTTCGAGTTCACCTTTCAGGTATTTTTCTACAGCAGTCTGCGCCGCCCCTGATGCTCCAACTACAACTTCAATATCTCTTTCATTAAAAATCGCAATCGCGCCTCCGCCCATACCGCCGCTGATAATGACATTTACACCATGATCGGCGAGGAAATTGGGCAAAAAGCCCGGTTTATGTCCGGGATTGGCAAGCGTTTCGCTTTTAATAATTTGATTTTCTTCAGTATCAAAAAACATAAATTCCGCGCAACGTCCAAAGTGCTCGGCTACCATCCCATTGTCACTTGCTACAGCAATTTTCATCATTATAAACCTCCAAAATTATTTCTAATATTCTATAACCGGAACCGGCTCAAATCACTTGCCAGCAAAAGCTCTGTCATGTGCGTGATCTAAATCTAAGGACAATCAGATTGTAATTACACTGCCTGTCGAAAGATAATCTATTCGATCGCCCATAACAGCTTTCAGTCTGTTATATGGCTCTATGCCCGTGCAATGGCCGGTATAAAACTTCGCCCTTGTTCCCAGAAGATATTTGCCAATTCTATCTATCATGGCCAAGTCCTCACTGCCTCCGGAGTGGCCGGCCAGATGGAAGCCTCCGATCACATAATCGGGTCTGCGTCCCTTAATAGAATAAAAATGCTCAAGAATATTGATAATGCCATTATGAGCACAGCCTGTTATTAAGAGGGACTTCCCTTCTTCCTCGATAATGAGATTTTGCTCATGATCAAAGGTATCCGCTACCATTTCTCCCTGCTGCTCTTTGAGCAAGCCTCTATTTGACTGCGGACGCGGTTCCTTTTGAGCAACATTCGAGAATATTTGCATACCATCGCTGATCAGAAAGCTATCTGTAGTAAGTACGATCTGTTTGTTTTGTCTCAGAGCGTCATCAAGGCCTATATACTCTATTCCATCATGGGCACGAACAGCATAATATCTGCCGAAAGCAAGCTCATGTATAAAGACCTGAGCCTTGGTATTCTCTGCGAAAAATGTTTTAAGTCCTCCGCCATGATCATAATGTCCATGGGAGATTACAAGGAAATCAATCTCCGCGATATTCACATCCAACTTCTTCGCATTCCGCAGAAATAATTCGCTTGCGCCTACATCAAACAATATCTTATTGGTCTTGGTTTCTATATACAGGCTCAGACCATGCTCACAGCCAAAATCCTCTGCAATCGTTGTATTCTCCACTAAAGTTTTTATCAGCATATCTTCAGCCTTATCGTCCAAAAAATCAATCTGCCTGGTAAAGCACCTACACCTTGCCGTCATCCATTTTCTTAGAGTATATGGCATATGCCATATACTCTTATCATACGCAGGTTTAAGCATCTGTCAACAATCTTAGTTATTACAACTTTAGGTCGTATCAAAAGTAGAATTTAAGGAAAACGACCGCAGTGCTTCTCTAAGGGGCAGCCTGCGCAGGCCATTTTCTTTTTGCAGTGCTCTTTGCAGTTGTGCACGATCAGGGCATGGAAATGCCCATAGAGCTCTGCATCTCGCGGGAGCTCGGCTTCGCAGAAGTTTTTCACTTCCATATAGGTACTTCCGGCATCAATTGGATAACGCTGGAAAAATCTCATCGTGTAGGCATCCACTACAAAGGTCGGAAGGCAACAAGCATAGAGTAGAATAGAGTCAGCCGTCTCATTGCCGACACCCTTTACTTCTAACAGTTCAGAACGGATGTCCGACAAAGGTCGGTTCTTTATTAAACCAATGTCGCAGTCATAGCTCATAAACCATGCGGTGATGGCTTTTAGATACTGGGACTTTTGTCTATAAAAACCTGCCGGGCGGATGATTTCCTGAAGTTTCCCTATGGGCAAATCAGAGATTCGCTCAGGCGATAGATTGCCATCAAAGCGCTCAAGTGCCTTTTCTACATTCGTCCAAGCTGTGTTCTGTGTGAGAATCGCACCTACTATGACCTCAAAGGGAGTTTCGGCCGGCCACCACTGGAGGTCGCCGTAGTGGGAATATAGCCTTCGATAGATTTTTTCTAACTCTCGCACGCTTAACTTCTCCTAATTAGCTTAAATGCATACCACTCGCGGAAAAATTAAATATACAGCGGATTCTTTCAATGCTGTTGAGGAAACAGAAATTGGCAAATCGAAATTTATCAACTTTGCTGCCAATACATTTTATTGTCTCTAAATTCAAAGCACACCTTCCCATTATCATACAGATACGATAAATAGGAACGAACAGTACTGCCGACTAGAACATATTGATTGGGGTTCATGGTCAAGCCATAATCATCAAAAATAGCTTGTAATATAGTTTCAAAAGTTAATCCATCGCTGCACAGAGAATAAATTTTAGCGGCTGTTTCCTGTACTTTATTTCTGTTAAGTTCTATCAAGCTTGAAAGGCTCGTGGTCGCTTCACAATGAGACGGAATAAACAACTTGCCTTCCAATGTAGAAAGATAGTCTAAAGTATTGAGATATTCGCCAACATCATAAATGAAAAATACATGGTACTTGGTAATGGTTGCTGCGCTGAACAATGAATCCGCCAGGAAATAAACATCATCGTCTGTTTTGATGCCGAGCATATCAAAATAATGTCCTTTTAACGGGAAGTATTCCAGTCCTGTAGGCAAATTGTCATCTATGGCTGTCACTGCCGATTCTGGGGCTAATAATAATTTGTTGCGCAAATCCTTGAATGGATAGCCGCCAAAAAGAAACGAAGGCTCTAAAATTGGGAATTCGGTGAAACATTTTTCGATACCCAAGGCATAAACAGGACAGCCCGTTCTGTCTTGGATCAGTTTGTTACCTCCGATATGATCCGCATTGGAATGAGTTGTTATAATGCCCTTGACATTCCAACCCTGTGTATCAACTATCTTTAGTATTTTTCTACCCGCGTCTTTATCGTTGCCTGTATCGATAAGAAATACATCATTTTCGCTAACTCTATATATGCCGATATTAGTGGGATTCTTGATATAATAAGTTTTCTCGCCAACCTTTACTAACTCCATAACGATCTTCCTTCAGCTTTCAAATCTAATGCAATCTAAAATTACCGCTTGTCATCCGCTGCAATAATCTCGCCAATAAAAACCCAGTGCGGTTGCCATTCACCATCTTCATCCGGCGGGAACGACTTTGGATTAGCTCGATAGTGTTCCTGCACCTCCGGGGCCATATCCTCTTTAGAAAACTGATGCTGGTAGATTTTTCTGCAGAGGAAGGTTAGGTTGGCTTCCTCATAAGTTACACTGTCACCCATAGCAACTGGTGTGAGACCCGCTGCTTCCGCTTTATTTACAGTGCGGCCTGAGTGAGATCCCATATAACTCAATGCCTCCTTGTAGTCCGGAGGAAAAAAACTGACCGTAAAGGTCTCATTAGCCATGAAAAACTCACATGTATATCGAGATGGATGGAGGTACACAGTTATGACGGCCGCACTCTTTCCCGGCCTTCTCCATAGAGAGCCCATGCCACCCCAACCAAGAGTACAGGAATTAAAATGCTCCATGTTCCCTGCTGTGGCAAGCGCCCACTGCTTATGGAAAAGTTCAAATATCTTATAATCTTTTTCTTCAAAATTACTCATAAATTTATTCTACCTCAGAAAATTTCGATTCACATAACCGTATATTGCATCTCTGGCAATACACCTCAACTTGGCTCTGTCATATATTGTTTTTTATACACAGTAAGAGAACGCGAAGCGCAAATATTGCGCATTATTTACTTTCCAGATGTTTTCTGGCGGCTTTTGTAGACGGATGTCGTTTTTTCGAACGCCTTATTTGCGACAATCTGACTTCTTCCAAACATAATTTCATCGCGGCAGTTAAATCCGTTTCCGCTATTTCTCTAACTTTCTCAAATTTTTTAATTGGTCTGCCAGGCTCTAGTTTGTCTGCTAGATAGATAATTTTGTCGAGTTTTGTCATGTTTTTTCTCGATGTCGTATGGAAGGTCAATGCATCAAGGATTTCTTGATCGACGATACCTAAATAGCGCTGAGCATACCAAGCACCTGCGGGGCCGTGAACAATATTTCTGTTGAGCGGATTCAATTTTCCCACTTTTTTGGCAAAACGATACTGCACCTTAAGCCTCATTGATTTCGCAATATCATGCAAAATACCGGTAACCGCCGCCTTCATCAAATCATAATCATGCCTTGCCGCCAGATGGACAGCATATTGCATCACATTCAATGAGTGATTAAGTCTGCACAGAGATACGTGTCTTCTCACTTCTTTTTCGTATACTGCAAGTTGAATTAATTGCTGCTGACTTAACTGTGCCATCTCCTGACTGAAACGATAAATTTTATTCTTCTTGATGTATTTGTACACTGCCGACGGCATTTTATTTTTTGGCGCTTGCTCTAACCTCAGCTTTTCACGCAATTCAGCTGATGAAATGCCGGTTTCTTTTATCATTAGAAAATCAATTTTAGCCTGATATTTGGTTCTTAAATAATCCGCTCTTGCATTCAAATGTTCAAAATTGTCGGATTCCCTGCGACAAATCAATAATTTAGCTTTCTTCATGATTTGTTCCGGTTGATACCAATCTTCAATTCTGTCCAAAGCATCCGAATTGTAGACTAAAGATATTACAATCTTTACATTTTGTATGCTTTTCAGACTGTTGACGCCTTTGGATTTGTCTGCCTTTTTACTGCCGATTTTCTCTTGTTTGTTTATCCCTTTTGATTTTTCTTTGAGATAATCATTGCGGATTTTTTTCTTATAATAATCTATGGTGTCAACCGTATATAAATATTGTTCCGGACGATTAATTTCATAATCACTTAAGATTACACCAGGTATATTTCGGATACCTAATCTTGCCATTTCATGGCGATAACCGGCAGGAGTCATATAACTATCTACATGCGGTGCCAGACCTAAAGGCATAACAATAATTTGAGCAAATTTATTTAGCCTGATTAGCTCCTCTAAGATCATTTTGTGTTCATTATGAAAGGGATCAAATGATCCGCAAAAGATTGCTATTCTTATCTTTTCAGCCAAGTATCACTTAACCCCTTTCACAAATTTCTAATTATTGTTCGGAATTTCTAGAATTTTATGTGCCTGACAATGGCTCATAGCGATTGAGATTGATTGAGTTTTGACGAGTTTCTTCAGAGGCCCGCAAAGCTGACTGCATCAGAGCAATTTGCGAGTCGACCCTTTGCTCGGTAGGAGTCTGATCTCTAAATCTAATATATGAACCGTCAGCTTGCATAATCCTCGCACGATCAGTATCCAACATTTGATAGATCAGAACCTCTAAAATGCGTTCGCGACACAGCTCATCTTCTATAGGAAATAATATTTCAATGCGTCGATCTAAATTACGCGGCATCCAATCCGCGCTGGATAAGAAAATATCTTCGCGGCCGTCATTATAGTAATAAAATATTCTGCTGTGTTCCAAGAATCTGCCGACCAGACTGCGCACTTCGATATTCTCCGACAAGCCCTTGACTCCCGCTTTCAACCCGCAGATACCCCTGACAATTAAGCAGATTTTAACTCCGGATTGTGAAGCTGAATAAAGTGCTTCTATAATTTCAGGATCAATTAAGGAATTAATTTTTGCCACGATTACAGCACGGCGTCCGGCTTCAGCATGCTTTTGTTCCTGTTTAATCCTGGTAAGAGTCTCTTGGCGCAACCAACGCGGCGCCGGGATTATTTTGCGCCATCCCATGGGGATTGAATAGCCGGAAATCATATTAAAGAAATCTGTCGCATCCTGACCGATTTGCTCAGATGCTGTCCACAGTCCTAAATCCGTATAGATCTTGGCTGTTATTTCATTATAGTTTCCGGTTCCCAGATGGACGTAGCGCTTGATGCCGGATTCCTCCCGTCTTACTATCAAAGTAATTTTACTATGAGTTTTCAGGCCTTTTAGGCCATAGATTACATGACAGCCGACCCTCTCCAAGCGTCTGGCCCAATGAATATTGCTTTCTTCATCAAAACGGGCTTTTAACTCGACTAAAACCATAACATGTTTGCCATGTTCTGCGGCCTCTGCCAGTGCTTTAACAATTGGCGAATCCCCACCGACTCTATATAGTGTTTGTTTAATAGCCAGCACATCGGGATCTCGTGCTGCTTGCTGAATAATTCTGATTGTCGGATCAAAAGACTCAAATGGGTGATGCAAAATAAGATCATTCTCCCGGATAATATCAAAACAGTCCGGATTGCGCTCAGATCCGAAAGCCGGTGTAAGCTGACCTCTGAATCTCTCATAGTGTAAATCCGGATTGGGATATAAGTTTTTAATCTTATCTACAAATTTCAAATCAATCGGACCCTTTATTCTGAAAACAGCCTCGTCTGAAACGTCCATCAATTTTTGTAAAATCTTGAGGATTTTTTTATTGACTTCTGTTTGAATTTCCAGCCGAATAATATTACCGCGCTCACGCTCCCATAAAATTCCTTCCATTTCAACCATTAAATCGGAAATTTCCTCGTCATCCACTTCATAGTCCGCATTCCTCATTATTCTAAAACAGGCAGTCGACTCAATTTCCCGATTATAGAAAAGTTTATTGAGGAACTTCGCAATTACATCCTCAATTAAAACAAAGCGTTTCTTTTCTCCCGGTAATTTGATCAATCGCGGCAGAATTGATGGAACTTCAACAATGGCAAAGGGAGTTGATTCCAATGGATTGGTTTTTTCTTCCTGAGTTACAAGGGTAACGAAAAGATTTAAATTCTGATTGGGAATTAAAGGAAAGGGTCTGCCCGCATCAACTGCCAAGGGGGTTAAAACCGGATAAATATTGTTTTCAAAATGTTTGGCTAAATAAGCATATTCTGTGTCCGTAATTTGATCCATGGTCAAATAACTGATGTTTTCAGCTTGCAGCGCCGGCATTATTTGCTTGTTAAAGGTCCTATATTGATCCCTATAAAATTCGTGGCAACGAACCATTAATGCTTCCAATTGTTCTGCCGGCGTCATATTTGCCGGATCTTTTTTTCTCGAACCGGATTCAATCAAATTATATAGGGAAGCAACTCTGACCATAAAATGCTCATCTAGATTCGAACAAGTGATTGCCAAAAAATTTAGCCGCTCGTAAAGAGGATTGGTTGCGTCTTGCGCTTCTTCCAGCACTCTTTGGTTAAAATCCATCCAGCTCAGCTCGCGATTAATCATGCGCTCACCTTCTAAAACCGGATATTCTCGTTCAATAGAAAATTTTTGATCGATAATTTCATTAATTGTCGGCAACATTCTTAGCTCCTTGATTTTTTAGTCTTCCTATGTCTGTTCTGGTACTACTGACAGTCTTAATTCTGTACCGAAGATTTTTTGAAAGTATACAGCAGGTTTTTGAGAGCTCCACAATTCTGAGGTTAAATCCTGATTTGATTCCAGGATAACCTTGATATGTCGCTTTCGAACTTCTGTTGTGATTTTTTTCACCTTGGCCTTATGTCCTGTATCTAGAGCATTGGCCATACTAAGCAATACTGCCAATTTGAAAAAATTTAGTTGCTCCCTGGCAGTTAAAAAAATATCTTCATATTTTAAGTCGAAAAAATCATCTGAATGGTGTTTAACCAGGAGAGCTATTAATTCTATTTCCTGGTTGCTGATACCTATCAAATCAGAAGACTTAATCACTTCATATGCTATTTCCCCATCCTGTTTTACAGTGTAGAATTTACCAATATTATGTAAAATAGCCGCCATTCTTAAAATAAAACGATGTCGTGGTTCCAGCCTGTGCTGTGTTTGAAATTGATCAAATATCTGCATTGCCAGTTTTTCAACTTGTTCTATATGTTTCAAATTTGCATTGTGTCTTTTGGCGATTTGCTTGGCAAAACTTAAAGCATCATTGGTCTGTCTTTGATCTTTCTCGATCAAATTTAACTGCTCAGCTTTTTTGACAATCAAACCGTCAGCTAACACGACATCCGGCAAGATAATTCGATCTAAGCCTGTAAACTCGAACATTTCCTTGATCACCATGGAAACAGGCAGCAAAAGGGTCGCCTGCTCTTGGCTAATATCAAATTTGCGCATCAATTCAAAACTGGAATTATTGATTACGATATCAAATAATTCCTTAAATTTTTTGAACGGCAGCTCAGTTGTTCCACTCAAAGGTAATTCAGCTAGATACCGCCAGAGAGCTAAATCGTTGCCTATCAAAATAAAATTTTTGTAGTCAGTCTTTTTAGGGACAAAAGAACGATAGTAATCCAAATCACCGGAAATATATTCCAGCATTAATGAAATGAAATCGGACGTGTGTTGCTCCAAAATCGAAAGCCTGTCACGCACTCGCAAAGAACCCAGCAAGATATTTTGAGTAAAAGTTAATTCTTTCTTATCGAACAATGTTAATTGAGTACTGCCGGCACCTATATCAAGAACTAAAGTAGGTTCTTCAATCATTTGATCAAAACTCGGCATCTTAAACCGGATCGCTCGCAACATTTCACCAACTTCCAATCGGTTCGAATATATCAATATTTCCAAGCCGGTTTTTTGATAAACCTGATCAATCAAAAATAAACGGTTATTTGCTTCACGCACCGCTGAAGTACAGGCAGCTATGACTTCAGCCTCAGGGTATACAGAAATTATTTTTTTAAAGTCCTTTAAGGTTTCAATCAAGGTTACAATATTTTCATCAGTAATATAGCCCAGACTGTAACTATTAGAACCGAGATTAATCATTCTGGACACAGAATCGATTACAGAAATTTTCCTCTTGGGTAAAACTTCCGCAACTTTTAAGATCACTTCATGTGAACCAACTTCAATCGCTGCTATAAATGACACCTTATCTACAACTCCTATCCCCTTTTCAAACAATAAGTTAATGGTTGCTGATTGTTAATCACCGAAGGATATTCCCATTTCACGAGCCGCTAAAAGTACCGGATCATCCAAAGGAACCCACTTGGTTACACCTGAAACTTTCTGTAAAGGAACCCTAACCGTTTTTTGTCCGACTACACCGATCATCTTACCAAAATCGCCTTCTATCACCGCATTGGCAGCTTCCACACCCAATTTCGTGGTCAAAACCCGGTCAAATGCTGACGGTTTGCCGCCGCGCTGGAAATGTCCCGGAACACAAACTCTTATTTCCTTAATCAGTAATTCTTCAAGTTGATTTTGCAAATGATATGCCACTGAATGTATGCTTTTCCTGCTTTCCTTAAGTTCATATTCATCCAGATCAACTTCATCAATCGACCTTGCGCCTTCAGCAATCGCAATGATTGAGAAACGCTTTTTCTCCATTTCGCGCGTCTGCAAAGCTTGAAAAACTTTGATTGGAGTATATGGTATTTCCGGAATTAGAATTATATCGGCTCCCGATGCAATACCTGCATGCAGTGTAAGCCAACCGACCTTATTACCCATAAGTTCAACAATAAAAACTCTACTGTGCGAGAGTGCAGTTGAATGAATACCATCGATAACTTCAGTTGCAATGTTAACTGCACTTTGAAAGCCAAAGCTTAAATCGGTTCCGGATATGTCATTGTCGATAGTCTTCGGTAAATGGATTATATTGCAACCTTTCTGGCTCAAAAGGTTGGCAGTTTTCTGTGTTCCGCCGCCACCTAAAATAACCAGAGCATCAAGTGCAAGATCATTGTAAGTCTGAATCATGGCTTCAAGTCTAGTTATTCCCTCCGGCTGATTATCATATAAAGGATCATTGACAAATTTAAAAGATTGCCGTGAAGTGCCCAGAATTGTACCACCCAAAGTTAATATTCCGGAAAAATCGTGGTCCTGCATATGCCGATAATTAGCGTGCATTAAACCATGATAGCCGTTAAGAAAACCCAAAATCTTGGTGTCCGGATTATTATTCCATAAGGCTCTACTAACCCCGCGCATCGCCGGATTCAAACCTTGAGCATCTCCGCCGCTGGTCAACATTCCTACTTTTAAAGCCATAATTACCTCCTGCCCCAGATGTAGTATTATCATACTCTAATGCAACTTAAGTTTTCATTCTTTTTCTACATCAATGCCAGCTGTATGGTTAAATGTATGTTAAGCAAAATAATCCGAACCAAATCTTTTTGTTAAGAGATGGTTCGGATTATCTTTAACGTTTGTTGGCTATTTAATCTAACAAATGACCGGATACAAGATATAGGATAAGGTCAACTCCAGGTTGACCTTATCCTATCGTTATCAACGGTAATCGATATCTGAGCAAAATATGATAATCGTGGCACCGCGATTGCAAGGACAACGAGCTGTCCTTGTGGACCTATTTAGAAGTCACCTGCGTCCGGCCAACCTTCAGGCTGCCCGTCGTAGCCTTCTGTCACAACATCAAACAGCGGATAAAAGTTGACATAAGAATAATCAAATGTCTCGTTCTCCTGCGCCACGATCACATCCCAGCGTCCGTTGGAATAGACGGTCGCATCCGGCCACTCTTCACCGTACTTATGTTCCTCCTGCTTCTCAAAGCCAAAGGACTCCAGACGCTTGCCATAAGCGTCGATGTCTGCTTGCTTGTAGACAATGTCAGTTGTGCAGAAGCTCTTATCAGGTGCCCAGCCACAACCCTTGATTTCGCCATTCACCGGCGTGGGGATATCTTTGGGCCAGATGTCAGGCGCAGCTACTCCCGGTTCCGGATCCGGAGTGGGTGGTGCCTCAGTCTCGCTTGGTTCGGGCTCGGTCTCACTTTGTTCCGGCTCAGCGCTTTCTTTAGGCTGAGTAACGGAAGGCTCGGGCTGCTCCGGCTTTACACTTTCTTCCGGCTGCTCGCCTTCATCAACGGACTGAGAATCGGACGGCAATGGCTCGGGTTCTTTCTTATCCTTGCTACAGGCGGCAAGAGAGAGAACAAGCGCCAGTACAGCCAAAAAGGTTAGAATTTTCTTAAACATTGCAATGACTTACCTCCTGAAATCTTATGCCAGCTTTTGACACCATGTCTCGATTCTATGGGTTCGATATTTTGCAGACAATGTTTTCGTCGCATTCGGTCGCTTTTCGTCGCATTCGGTCATAAATCACATTGAAAAGCGAGCGCGATTTATTTTTGCACTCGCCTTAATTTATTTACCAAGTGATAATATTTCACTTACAGTATGATCGGCAAACAAGATTGAGGTTAATAATGTAGTCAATTTTCGCCTATATTAGCGTCTTTTTTATATTCTTCCGCAAGCAGGTTCATTTCTCGGATTTCCTTTTTCCAGACGGTATACATAATAAGCCATATCAGAGCGTAGACAAAAATTATCATACCTGCCATTATCATTATGGATCTTATATTTAAAGAAAACCAATGCAGCAGTAGCCCTATTATTATGTATATAACAAGTATAAGCGCGCAGTGTGCCAGCGAGGCGCGCAGCAGACTCCATTGTTCAATGTCGAAAAAGCACATTCCACCGAGGGCTATCATGCCGAATATTGCGCCCAGTAGGGTCTGAATAACTACTGCTCCGGCAGGTCCCAGCCTTTCCGTAAGTCCAGGCATACAGACAAGATATTGGCCACGGTCTAAATAATTTACCAGTAAAGTAATTGGGTGTACAACAAGAACACCGATAGCGAGTCCGATAAGAGATCTGGCAATTAGACGTTTCTTCATTGTTTTGCCCTCCTCTTAAGAAGCATTTCGCGAATCTGCTTAGCATAGCGTCTCGATGTGTAAGAAACTATTCCGTGTTCCATCTTCACCTGAATTATTCCCCCACCTACGAAGTCCCAGCACTGAAGAAATTTCAGATTTATTATCTCGGATTGGGAAATTCTGACGAACCACGCGGGATCAAGGCTCTCTTCCACGCGCGTCAGAGAATCCTTGATTGTATAGTCGCCTCCGACGGTTTTAGCAGTTACGTAGCGGCCGTCGCGCATAATGAGAATAATGCTCGAAGTGTTTAAATGGTATTTTTCAGCAAACTGCTGACTGGATGACAGCTGATCGGAATGCTCCGAGAGCGCGGACAACAGTTTTTTAACTCGTTTATCTTTCTCCGCAGCTCGCACGGTAACTTCTATTTCGTCACCGAGCGCATTGTCCTGAATAAAGCGCAACTTAACACCCACAGATGGACTGCCCCTTCCTTTTGTGGTTGTTATTATTTTAAAAGGATATCTTTTTGTATGCAACGCTATCATAGCATGCGAATCGTAACAGGGATGCAAACAGAGGAGCGGAGACGTCCCTGTCAGGAAACGCTTCTATGAAAGGTTCAACATCTATGGCTCGCAGCCCATAATTCTTCAGCTTTGGGCGTCCAACGATCCGCATAGGGTTTACACTTGGCATACAAATCTTCAACATCTTCCGGAGATTGCATGTCGGTTGAATAAGCGTCGGCGCTCTTTACCATATCACATAAACACTCCGGATTCTCCAGCATAGGGCAAGGCCGGAGCATATTGTCGTTAAAGGGCTTTCTCTTTTTATATGCCATGAATAAAGGACGTTTGTAGGCTTCCAGAAGTGTATGCGTTCTAATATTGGAATCTGCATAGTGGATAAAGGCACAAGGTTCGATATCGCCGTTGGCGTTAATATGCAGATAACTACAACCACCCGCAATGCATCCGTTAACATATTCACCATCATTTTGGAAATCAATAGTAAAAATGGATTTACTTTTTCTGTATTCTCTGATTTTACGGTACATAATTTCGCGTTGTTCAGGTAAAGGAAGCAATTCCGGAACAGCTTCATTTCCGACAGGCATATAATGGAAGAACCAGGCAAATTTTGCCCCTGAATCTATTAGCATGTCGATATATTCCTCAGAACTAAGCGAATCGATGTTTTTGGAGGTATAGCAACAGGAGGCGCCAAACAACAGCTTCTTTTCCTTCAGAATGCTCATGGCATCCATAACTTTCCGGTAAGTACCTTTACCGCGACGGTAGTCCGTAGCTTCTTCAAAGCCTTCAATGCTAATAGCAGGTACAAAGTTTTTTACACGCAACAACTCGTTAGCGAACTTCTCATCAATCAAAGTACCATTGGTAAAGGCTAGGAACATACAGTCAGGATGGGCTTCACATAAACGGATAATATCGTCCTTACGAACCAATGGTTCGCCGCCGGAGTATATATACATGTATGTGCCCATCTCGGTACCCTGATTGATAATATCATCAAGTTCATCATAATCTAAGTTTAACTTTGGGCCGTAATCTGCTGCCCAGCAACCAGTGCACTTCAGATTGCAGGCCGACGTAAGATCCATTAATATGGCCCAAGGGACGTTACAGTCATGAGCTTTTTTCAATTTATCTTGTTGCGTAGTACCAATAAATGTAGCGTTCACAATAAAATTCTCGAAAAAGACTTTGCGAACAGCGGGATCTATATCAGTCCACAGACTTTTGATTAGTATGTTCCAGTTATTATTCGGATCATCTAAAACTGCATAAAAAGGTTTAATTAAATGTGCAAGATTACCTTCTTTATCAAACTTTTCAGCCCATCTTAAGATTTTGGGCAAACTCTTATCCGGATCTTCATCAAAATAATTAAGAACCTGCTTGACTGCAAATGCTTGCATATTTTCTTTAAATGTTCTGCTCATCGTAAAATTTCTCCTTTTTTGCATTCCCTAACCGGCAACTTAAACTTAATAAAATTATAAAAAAGAGGTTCTGGAAGATCATTGGACAATAAAAAGTAAAAGTCCCAAATTATGACATAATAAATAATCTGTTACCTTTTAGGACATTAAGGAAACTATGTGCCTTGTTAATAACTACATTTTTTTAATAACCTTTATATAGGATGCAGAGGGTATATCTGTGCTTTAGAAGGAGTAAATATCGGTAAATGAAAAATAGAATGCCTCGAATATTAGTTGAAACTATTGTTAAAAAGGCCTTGAAAAGTATTAAGGACAGCCCGGAACGAGGTATCAGAAACCTGATAGATTTAGCTTTGCAATTTTCAGATGGGAGATTCCAAAAAGCCTTTTTTGCAGAAGCCCAAACTATGCTCCAGAATGAGAACAGTGCCTATTATGGATTGGTAAGAGATGCCCTAACACACATAGACACCGAAAATCTCTATACTTTTGGTATGAATGTCGGATATAACAGTTGTACTGTAGGTGCCAGACGTATCCGCGAGAACGAAAAAAATCTAAGTTGCAATATTCCATGGACAATATCCGTCCAGATAGACACACAACAGTTTGAAAATAATCAGCAAAAATACGATGATCTGATCTTAGAGGGTGAAAGTTTGGGCATTTACACATGGATGTTTTTTGTTTCGGATCAACTCGAAAAAACGTTTTCACTCATTAAAAAATATCCTGACAGTGCATTTTGTGTCTTTTGTGAGATGAAGGATGTGACTCTTACATTCCTTGATGAAGCAAGTATGCTTAAAAATCTAATGATAATTATTCGTTATAATGAAGATGCTGCTGATATTTGTGCTAAACTCCGTGCCAACAAACTGCTTTACTCTGTATGGTATCAGTATGGACAGCAAGATACAGAGGTCATTATCAACGGTGATTTGTTCCGTAATACCCAGAAACTTTCACCCATTTTCACCGTTTTGCTCCCGGATAAAAAATGTTCGAAAGAAGTGCGGCAACTAGTCTATTCAGCAGTGAAGCAAACCCGCTGTGATCAAGCATACCGTACCATCGCTTGGGACTTGCAAGGTGATAATAATCTGATCGACACGATCATTTCAGATGATGCTTGCTCTGTCCACTTCAATAAGGATGGCGTTCTGTGCAATTGGGACAAGAAATTTGAGAATGATCACCACGGCCTGCATCACAGTAGGCTTACGGATATTCTAATGAATACCTATCCTAAAACAGAAGACACAGCGCTGCATTGGCTGTATAAAAATAACATCAAGATGGAGCAAAACTCTACAAGCCTTTAACAAAACAGATGGGAATTGCAAATAATAATTGATGTGAGCACTCCATCAATTATTATTCCTTATATAGTTCATTGTGTAATGCCTCTGCCCCTTGCTGAACGAGGTGCATTAATTTGTTCATAAATTCATCCGGTGGCATACAGTTTTCATCTAACAGCCAACGCTCCATTGTACCAACCGCTGCATCGGTAAAAAAATTCAATGTAAACTCATCTGCATTATTGCCGAATAAATACTCAATTCGTAGCTTCAGAATCGGTATAATAAATTCTCGAAAATGTTCAGGAAAAGAGTTTTGCCCTTCTGTTTGCAACGCCTTGCGATAGAAATCTCTGTTTTCATAAAAGTAGTTGCATATATTTTGGAGTGCATCTACACGTTCATTAATTTCCTCAGCTTGTGAAAGATCCTTAGCAAATGAAATAAATTCGGTATCGAAAATCCAGTTTAACAAGTCATATTTATCCTTAAAATGGTAATAGAAACTCTTTCTATTCATATCACACCGTTGACAAATATCCGCTATACGAATTTTATCGAAAGGAACTTCTTCCATGATTTCTTTCAAGGCAGTTGAAAGTGCTTGTTTTGTTATATTTGAATTCGCCATAATTCTCCCTCCCTTCTCTATCATCGTGTAACTGTTTGTCATAGGATACTGCCATAGAATTTTCCTTCTGTCCTTGAGAAACCATTGATAATCCATATAGCTATATATATTTTATTATTTGCATGTGAATATTTCCATGCAAAATGACATGTTACGATCATTTGCTTTTTACTCCGATCTCAGGACTTAATTATGGTACCGACTGAAAATTGTATATAATTTATTTAAAGGCAGGTGTGATCCGTTTGAAAATAGTGCATGTGTTAGACCTATATGACCAACCTAACAACGGTGTAGCTACCGCAACCAAGCGGAATGTAAAACTTCTCCGGGATCTGGGACACGAAGTTAGAGTTCTTGCAACCGGAGAGCCGACTGCTGACAAAATTGTTGCGGATGAATTTAGTCTGCCATTTTTTCAACACCTGGTTGACGCGCAGGGTTTTACCTTTGCTAAACCGGATGACAATAAATATTTCGAAGCCTTCAAGGGGGCAGATATTATCCACTTCCACCTACCTACTCCTTTTTGCATTGAAGGTGAGAAGATCGCCCGCCAGATGGGTATAACAACCATATCCTCTTTCCATCTCCAACCACAAAATATTACCTACTCAATCGGCCTAGGTAAAAATGAAAAAATCAATGACCGTTTGTATAGTGACTTCCATAAGCACTTTTATAGCAAATTTAACTACATTCATGCCCCCAGCCATATGATCGCCAACCAACTTGCCGTCCATGATTACAAGGCTGAAGTAAGAGTTATTTCAAATGGGGTAAGTAATATTTTTAAACCCATCCAGGTTGATCGGCTCAAGCAGTTTGAAAACAAGTTTATAATTTTAATGGTGGGCCGCCTTTCCGGCGAAAAACGGCAAGACCTCCTGGTTGAAGCCGTGAAACAAAGTAAGTACAAAGACGAAATACAATTAGTCTTTGCCGGACAAGGACCGGAGCAGAAAAACTTAGAAGAATTTAGCAAGACCTTACCTAACAAGCCGATCTTTAATTTTTATTCACAAATAGATTTGGTAAAACTTATGAACCAGGCTGACTTGTATGTACACGCCTCTGATGCTGAAATTGAAGGAATCTCCTGTCTGGAAGCCATGGCCTGTGGCTTGGTCCCAGTCATCTCCGACTCAAAATTATCAGCAACCAACAGTTTTGCCTTAACTGAAAACTCTCTCTTCACTGCCGGTGATGCCGCTTCTTTAGTTGAAAAAATTGAATTTTGGCTAGAGAACCCGGCAGTAAAAGCAGTTTTTTCTAAGAAATATGCTGAAAAAGCAGATGGAATGAGGGTAGAAACTACAGTTCAAAATCTAGTCAATCTCTACCGGGATGCAATTAAAAAACAAAAGCAAGATGGATATCCAACAATTGATGACCTGCGCCACCAAGATAACCTTAAATATCAAAGAGCGGAGAGAAAACAGGCTAAACCGAGACTGCTAAGCAAAATCAGGGTTTTCTTCACTAAGCAGTCTAAAAAATTTGTAAGTTTTATTGCCTATATGATTCTTTTTATTCTATATGGCGTAAAAGTTCAAGGAAGAAAAAATATTGCCCTGCTCGACCATGAGGGTGGAATCAGCATCATGAACCATATCCACAACATGGATTCAAGTATGGCAGCGGTCGCCCTTTCCCCGCAAGAGGTAACATTCGTCTCCACTCCAGCCAATTTTCGGCTGCCGGTCATTGGTAAAATACTTAGACTGCTGGGAGTCATTCCAACACCGACCACGCTCTCTTCAGCCAAATATTTTATCCGGACAATCCAGCATGAGTTAAAGCAAAATAAAATTGTCCACTTTTTTCCGGAAGGATTTTTGTTAAAGAATTTTCAAGGACTGAGAGAATTCAAAAACGGTGCTTTCTACTTTGCTATAAAGGAAAACAAAAAAGGAAAACAAAGCAATTTTGCCGATGGCAATCAGGCAGGAAAAGTCTCGTAAAGGCAAGCAAAGGTGGTTGATAGGAAAACCCCGATATTTCATCTTAATTGGAGAACCCCTGTATCCAAATCCTAACCTATCCACGAAATTTGCAATTGAAGATCTCAAAGCAAGATCCTACAAGAGCGTGAAATCTCTGGTCAATGAAGAAATCAAGGTTGCAAACAGATTTATCGTTTTCGACCTGGCCAGAATTGCGGTCTTCATAGCCATAATCGACAAAGTTCTCACTTTCTTGTGAACAGAAATTGGCTTCTAAGAACAAAAGAAAACAACCGCAGTTCAAAAATTGTACCAATGTCTACTTTACAAATACTGTTATCAACTACACTATCCTGTTTCTTAACTCTTCCATACTGTACATGGACAAAAGTCCCGGTGCTATATCTAAAACTGTCTTGGCCCCGTAGTCTTTATTCTGTGCTATCCTGTAGCAAGCTCTGGCATAGGCAATATTTACCGAAGCGGTAAATTCGGGATTGGAAGCTAAAGCCAGCTCAAATTGATATATGCTGATATTCCCATCTGATGTAGTGCCTTGACGAATTACTTTTCCGCCGTGAGAAATTTTCTTATGATTCCTTTCAAACTCTTCATCATCAATAAAATGGACTCGGGTATTGTAGCCTGAAAAATAGTCCGGCATATTTACAATTTCCTCACGAATCTCGTCTCGCTTAAAGCCCTCTGCCAAAACGACAAATACCTCTCGGTCGTGAGCTGTCCGGTTGGTGTAGGCAACTTCTTGTCCATTTCTTATGTCCTCAACCATTTCCACTTTTGGCAGGGTGTATTGAACGGCCTTTTTTACTCCCTTGATTCTCCGTACGGCATCTGAATGGCCCTGGCTCACTCCTTTTCCCCAAAAGGTGTAGGTGTTTCCTTGAGGGAGGACAGCTTCTCCAAACAGTCTATTTAAGGAGAAGAGCCCGGGATCCCATCCTGTAGAAATCACTGCTACCTTATTGTTGGCTTTGGCTATGTTATCCATGATTTCGTAATATTCAGGAATTTTCCCGTGATTATCAAAACTGTCTACGGTGTTGAAGATCTGTGCCATTTTCGGACCCTGCTCAGGAATGTCCGACTTGGAGCCACCACACATTATCAAGACATCGATTTTGTCTTTAAAATCTTTCAGGTTATTCAAGGAGTACGCAGGAGAACTTGTATTTAAATCCTCGGGATTTCTTCTGGTAAAGACGCCTACCAGCTCCATATCGGGATTTCTTCTTAATCCCTCTTCCACACCTTTTCCCAGATTGCCATAGCCCAAAATCCCAATTTTGATTTTCCCCATTTTTCTACTCCAAGACATCGTGCATATTATAGAGTCCAGGTTTTTGCTTAATTAAAAATCTCGCTCCTCTGATGGCACCATTGGCAAATATCATTTTGGAATTGGCCGTATGTTTGATTTCGATAATTTCGTCATTCCCTGCAAAAATAACACTATGCTCTCCTACAATATTGCCAGCGCGGATTGAGGAAATCCCCACTTCGGAAGAGTCTCTTCCTTGATAAAATCCAGCTCTGCCTTCCAGAGAATGGAGGCTCTCCGCTCTTCCTCTATTTGCGGCATAGAAAAGCATTTTTGCTGTGCCGCTGGGAGAGTCTACCTTGTATTTATGGTGTTTTTCAATTATTTCGATGTCGAAACCCTCCAGGTCTTTGGACAATATTTCCACCAGAGTTTCCATAACATTTATGCCCATACTCATATTCCCTGTTTGGATAATCGGAATGCTTTTAGCCGCTTGATCAATTTGCTCCAGGTCTTCCCGGGAATATCCTGTAGTTGCCAGGACCAAGGGAGTGGCCGTAGAAACTCCATAGTCTAATATGTTTTTTAAAAGCTTAGGTGCGGAAAAATCAATTACCACATCTGCCATCTTGCCCTTAGGCAACTCTTCCGCTACCGGGAAGTTTAAGCCTTGCACATCTGCATCCGCAATTCCATAGATAATCTCTACATCATCTAAGGTGTCTACCAGCTTGATCATGGTTTTACCCATCTGTCCCGTAGCACCCACCAATATTATTTTCAAATTACTCACCTATATTTTCCCTAAATCTTTAAGATTCTTATTTATCAAATCCTTAGTAGCCTGAGTAGGTTCCCACAGAGGCAATCTGTAAGTCCCTCCGGGCATTCCCATTTGGTTGAGGGCTTCTTTGACAGGAATAGGATTCACTTCCACAAACAGGGAAGATATCAAGGGAAATAGTTTAATCTGTAAGTCTCTTGCTCTTTCTACATCTCCGTCAAAAAACGCCTGACACATATCATGGGTCTCTTGGGGACAAACATTGGCTGATACCGAAATAACTCCATCTCCGCCTACAGAAAGCAGCGGCACCACCACGTCGTCGTTACCAGAGTAAATTGCAAAATCTTTCGGTAAAACTGAACTAAGAGCCACAGTGTAAGCCAGGTCCCCTGTCGCATCCTTTATGCCTACAATATTGTCGATTTTAGAAAGCCTCAAAACCATATCTACAGGCACGGGCAATGCCGTCCTGCCTGGTACGTTGTAAAGAATTATGGGCACAGTGGATGCTTCTGTAATAGTTTTAAAATGTTGGTACAGCCCTTCTTTATTAGCCTTATTATAGTATGGAGTAACTACCAATAGAGCGTCTACTCCCAAATTGGAAACCACTCTTGAAAGCTCTGCGCTGGCCAGAGTGTTGTTAGTGCCTGTACCTGCTATCACAGGAATTTTGCCATCGATTACTTCTACGCATTTTTTTATGACCGATAGTTTTTCTTCATTATTTAAGGTAGATGCCTCACCTGTGGTCCCAGTTATAATAATTGCGTCGGTGGAATTTTCTAAATGGAAGTTAAGTAAGGTTTCCAATCCATCGTAGTCCACATCGCCATTTTCTAAAAATGGAGTTACTATGGCAACTCCTGATCCTCTAAATAGCATCGTGATTTCCTCCTATAAATTAAACTCATCTGCAAAGGCGTTCACCAATTGATTTTCCTTATCTACATCAACTAAATAAGATATGCTGATTTCCGACGTGGAAACCTCATAGTATTCAATTTTTTCATCGTGTAATACTCCAAAGGCTCTGGCAGCCACGCCTACTTGGTTTCTCATGGCAGAACCTATCAAGGAGACCTTAGACAGATTAACGACAACTTCGAAATCCATTTCCATGGTGCTTAATATTTCTTCAACCAGAGCCTTGGATGCCAAATCCGTCGTAAAAGATATAATTTGATTTCCCTCTTTATCCCTGGCATGACTAATCATATCTATATTTACGTCTCCATCTGCCAAATTCTTTAGGCATTCTGTAATTCTGGACTCCTTGCCAAAGCTTTCATTGACAATAGTTAGAAGTACATTGTCTTTTTTAGAAATGTTTGTGATTACATTTTTTTCCATATCATCTTCCTTCCTGATATAGGTTCCTTCCACATCCCCCGTATTCAAAGCGATATAGAGGGGTACGGCGAATCTTTCCGCCATCGCCACAGATCTGGGTTCGATTACCTTTGCACCTAGATTTGCCATCTCCAGAGTTTCCTCATAAGTTAACTGATCAATCTTTTTTGCATGCTTGCGAACCCTGGGATCTACTGTATAGATGCCCTTGACATCTGTGTAAATCTCACAATCCGCTCCCAGAACAGCAGCCAAGGCTACTGCTGAAGTATCGGATCCTCCACGTCCCAAGGTGGTAATATCCCCCGATGCGTTAATCCCTTGGAATCCGGTAACTATTACAATCTTTCCAGCCCTTAATTCATCCACAATCCTTTGGGGTTCAATGCTGTCAATTTTAGACTTTCTGTGACTGCCCACAGATTTGATGCCGGCCTGAAAGCCTGTTAGAGCTACAGAATCAATTCCCAAAGACTTAAAATGTATAGCCATTAGAGAGGCTGAGATCATCTCCCCTGTACTCATAAGTAAGTCCGTTTCTCTGGGGCTGGGATTCTTTGAAAGTTCTTCGGCCATCTTTATCATATTGTCTGTGGTCTTACCCATGGCAGAGAGCACTACCACCACTTGGTCGCAAGTTTTCTTTCTATTCAAAATTACTTGAGCTACATCCCGTATTTTATCTGTGGTAGCTACTGAAGAGCCACCAAATTTCATGACAACTCTATTCATTTTCTGGCCACATCATTTCTTATTAAATCATCATAGCTTTCTCTCTTAACTGCAAGTTGACATTCCCCATTTTTTACGAAGACAACCGCAGGTTTTTTCATCCCGTTGTAGTTGGAACTCATGGAATAGTTATAGGAACCGGTAGAGGGAATGACTAGAATATCTCCGGGACTTGCTTCAGGAAGCATTACATTTTTAATTAAGATATCTCCTGTTTCGCAGAGTTTTCCTGACACCGTATACTCTTGAACAAGTTCATCATTTATCTTGTTGGCTATTCCCGCCTCATATGCAGCCTGATAAAGGGCGTGACGGGGGTTGTCCGTCATACCGCCATCTACAAATAAATATTGGAGTCCTGTGATGGTTTCTTTGATACCACCAATAGTATAAATTGTGGAACCGGCATTATTTATCAAAGACCTACCCGGCTCAATACTTATGATTTCCACATTGAAAGCCAAGGCACTTAATTTTTCTTCTATTAAGCGAATATATTTTTGCAAAAACTCAGGCAAATTGAAAGGCTCATCTTTTTCTGTGTAATAAACTCCAAATCCGCCGCCAAGATTTATTTCTTTAATATCTAAATTCAATTTGGTTTCTATATCATAGGCAAATTGAATCATGGCCTGGGCAGCAGCAAAGAAAAATTTCTCATCAAATATTTGGGACCCTATATGGCAATGAATACCTCTAAAATCTATACATTTATCAGCATTCATCTTTTCTATCAATTCTTTGGTTTTTTCATTGAAAATGCTCATGCCGAATTTAGAATCATGCTTTGCCGTTTGGATATACTTATGGGTTTTAGCCTCAATACCCGGATTTACTCTTAGGAGAATTGATATCCTCACTTGGTCTCTATTTGCAATCTTGGAAATCAACCGGTATTCATACTCATTGTCTACTACTATGGTTCCCACAGCATCGGATATGGCAAATTCCAGCTCATCATACAATTTGTTATTCCCGTGATAGTAGATTCTTTCTGAAGCCATCCCACCTTTCAAGGCAGTATATAATTCTCCGCCACTTACCACATCTAGATAGAGACCCAATTCTGCCACCAAGTTGACCATATATAAATTTGTAAAGGCCTTAGAGGCGTAAATTACCCTGGTTTCAAATTTATCCGATTTAAAATTATCTATAAATATCTGAACCTTTTCTTTGAAACTCTCTTCATCAATAATATACAAAGGTGTCCCGAATTTCTCCCTGAGACTTCCTACACCAACACCCCCAATGTAGAGTTCATTGTTTCGGGCCTCCATCGTTCCAAAAAATTTCACTTAACACACTCCCTAGTAGTTTAAATTAAATAAAAAACCACGAGCAAAAGGCCTCGTGGTAACAGTAATCCTTCTGCCCAAATGTGAGCAGTGCTCCAAATAAAGAAAGGGCGTTTCTTTATTTGACAGTATTATGCTTATTCAGCATAATCCCAATACCGGGTGGTATTTCGGCGATTTTTCCTTTCGAAATCTACTCTTCTTAATCTACTCTTAAAAATCGCAGCCCCAAACTCACATCATTAATATATATGCAGGGAGTCTATCACAATGAAATAAAGTAGTCAATCCTATACAACCCTGAAAACAAGTTCTGGTCCTTCTACTATTTGTGTATGCCACTGCTCTTAACTACAGCATAATAATTAATATTTATATTATAAAAAGCACAGCTTTAGCACCTATATTACAGCGGAACAATGGTTACAACAGGCGCCATATCATTCATTTTTAAGAAATTCTTCCAGCGCTTCAGTCGATAGGGGTCTTGAATAATAGTATCCCTGTATTTCATCACAATCCAGACTCTTCAAAAACTCCGCCTGCTCTTTGGTCTCAATTCCTTCTGCTGTTATTTCCGCCTTGAAGGT